>Ga0209491_10000173_pt1 | contig 121200 bp, 126 predicted proteins | sample BON02_FD_187213 | JGI IMG/M metagenome (GOLD analysis project Ga0209491, IMG submission 187213) | Freshwater microbial communities from Lake Bonney liftoff mats and glacier meltwater in Antarctica - BON-02 (SPAdes) (version 2) | ecosystem: Environmental > Aquatic > Freshwater > Ice > Glacier... | reverse complement strand
GGGGGCGGTGAGGCAGGTGCGGGCGTGGGCAAGCCTCGCCCCTACCCGGGGTTGGGGGCGGTGAGGCAGGTGGCGGGCGTGGGCAAGCCTCGCCCCTACCCGGGGTTGGGGCGGTGAGGCAGGTGCGGGCGTGGGGTTGGGTGCGGTGAGGCAGGTGCGGGCGTGGGCAAGCCTCGCCCCTACCCGGGGTTGGGGGCGGTGAGGCAGGTGCTTACTTATCCGCGTTTGAAGTAGTAGAAGCGTTGTTCGCGGCGGGCGAAGTGGGCTAGGTTGTCGTGGATTTTGCTCTCGGCGAAGGTTTCGACTGACTCCGTTTGGGTGATGGGGTCGTAGGCGTCGAGGGTGAGACCCGCGGAGCGGTGGGGTTGGTTGACCTGCAGGTGGATTTCGAAGAAATTCAGGTATTCGCCGGCGGCGTCACGGATGCCGAGCTGGCGTTGATTCGGATCCATGTAAATCCACTGGCCGAGGGTCTTATCGTAGATTTCGGCGATGGTGTGTCCTCCGGCCAACATGAGTTCAAAGTCTTGGCCGGGCTGCCTCGGGGTGGCGTTGAAATAGGTGTTTCTCATCCGCACCAGGCGGCAGGGGAGATCCAAGGAGTTGAGGGCGAGACTCATGATCTCGACCATGTTGGCGCACCAGCAAAGGTCCTGTTCGGCCAAGAGACGTTCGTATTGGCGGAAGGGATGCAGGCCGTCCATGGCGTCGGAGGGGGTGCCGCGACGCGGTTCGAATTCCTCAATCAATCGGCGCGTGATGGCCCGGGCTTGCTGGTAAGGCGAAGCGTTGGCGGCGATGAGACTGCCCCAGCTTTCACGGGCGTATTTGCGGTCCGCTGCCGTGGGATTATCCATGATCCAATCGTCGACGAAGGAGTAGGCGAGCTGGAGGTTCGTATCCCGCACGCCGATGCGGGCGAACATGGTGCGACCGGCGGCGGCGTCTTGCGCGTTGGAGTTGTATTGCAGGTTGAGGAAATAGGGGGGAGATTTTTGGCCGTTGGCCGTCAGGCCGTGCAGGTCCACGCGCTGCTTTTGCGCAACCAAGCTGACCTCTTTGGTGAACCGAATGGTGAAGGAGCGACCTTCGGTGGTGACCTTCGCATCACCTTCGGCGACCACGGCGAGTTCGCTGAGTGCGAAGTCTGTCGAGGCCAGGGTGAAGCGAAGTCCGACTCCGCTCGACAAACGCTCGATACTCTCGATTGAGAGGGTTTCGGCGGTGGGATAGAGCTTCCAGTATTCGTGGTTACTGGCGACGGGGATTTGGGTGTCGGCGGGTAGGCCAATGGTCTGCAGCGACACATCGGGCATGGCGACGGTCGGGGTGAAGGCTTCCAGCGCATGCGCTGGGTTCACGGCCAGGAGTAACGGGCTCGCGGCGAGAAATTTCATCATGTCGCGGCGGGAGAGAGAAAGGGACGGATTCATCGGGTAAAGCGTTGGGCGACGGTGCGGATGGCGAGGGCGACCTTGTCGATGTAGGCCGGTGTCATGGCTTCGTTGAACGGCAGTTGGACGCAGTCGTGAAGGAATTTTTCGGACTCGGGGCAGCAAACCTGGGTGTAGTCCATGGTGGTGAGACCGAAATCACGCACGGGCCAGGTATCGGCAAAGAAGTTATGATTTTGAAACAGGTCGTAGCGGTAGACGGGATCGGGCAGGTAACTGTTGGCGTTGACGCCCTCGGCGACCAGGGCGGCGATGAATTCATCTTGGGTGCTGGTCAGCTGGGCGAGATCGAGGCGGAAGATGTAGTTGTAGAACGTCGGGGTATCTGCGGCCCGGATCATGGGCGGTAGGACTCCCGGCGCCGTCCGGAGGCCGGCGGTCAGCCGCAGGCCCAGAGCGGTGCGGGGGGCGACGATGGCATCGTGCTTTTCGAGCTGCGCGGTGCAGATCGCGGAGAGCGGTTCACTTATCCGGTAGTTGTAGGCGAGTTCGTCGGGATTGCGGATGCCGGTGACGCGATTGTAGCATTTGTCACCCCACTTGGCGAGGTGTTCACCGAGGTCTTCGCGATTGGTCCCCACGACGCCACCATCACCACAGGAAAGATGTTTGTAGTCGTTAAAAGACCAGCAGCCGAGGTCACCGCGCAACCCCACATAATCGTCGCCGCGGCGCGTGCCCCAAGCCTGTGCACAGTCCTCGATCACGACCAGGTGGTGTTCCTCGGCAATGCTCATGACGGCGTCCATGTCACACGGATTGCCGCACAGGTGGACGGCGAGGATGGCGCGGGTTTTGGGCGTGATCGCCGCCCGGATTGCTGCGGGCGAAATATTGTAGGTGCGGGGTTCGATATCGACGAACACGGGAACGAGGAGTTGGTGGAGCATACCCAGCACCGAACCCATATCGGTGATGGCGGGCACAATGATTTCTTCGCCGGGTTTAAACTTCAACGCGGCGACCGCCAAGTGAACCGAGGCCGTGCCCGAAGAACAGGGGAAGATCGTCTTGAGCGGGTAAATCGATCGGAAGGCGTCGTAGAGCGCGGCGGTCTGCGGTCCCTTCCAGTAGAACAGAGACTGTTGCTGCATCGCGGCGGTGAGGCGAGCGACCTCGGCATCGCCCCAACGACGGGGAAGGGGAAAGGGTTCGTCAACGATGGGGGAAGTGGAGGGATCGGACATGGTGGGAGGGTGCAACGTGGAGCCGGAAACAAGGACCGGCGAGGGCAAAGTAACCGATGGGTTACTGTTGCGCAATCGAGAGAAACGGCATTCCTATTTGGCACTGCTTACGGCCAAAGATCGAAGCAGTTTTTGCTCTGAAATTTCATCCCTTAAATCGACTGTCGTCGTCCGCCTGCCATGCCTAATTTTTACTCCCGTCGTGATATTCTGAAACTGTTTGGGGCTACGCCGATGGTGGCCGTAGCGGGTAGCGCCATCGCGGCGACGGGGCAGTGGTGGGGCCAGGGGATGCGTCAAGGGGAAGGGCCGAAGTTGTTTTTCACCGCCCAGGAGTTGCCCGCGATGCGGGAGCGGTGGGCGAATCATCCTCGGTTCAAAGGCATCCGCGAAAGCCTGATGGGCATCGATCGGGAGGCAGAGCGCCGGTTTATTCGGGAGGAGATTAACCTCAACGATCCGTTGCGCGATATCGTCCGGGCCGGTGAATGGGCGGAATATATGGCATGGATTTATCTCATGACCGGAGATGAGGACGCGGCTGAGCTCGCGATCGAATGCACCCAGACGATCATGAAGTTTCCGGTGTGGGATTTCTTTCTGGAGGGAGGCGAGAAAGTGGTCGCGGTGCAACGGGCCTCGAGCACGACCATGGGGGTGTCGGCGGTGATCGATTATCTCGGTGATCGCGTGTCGGCCGACGAGCGCCGCGGGTGGCTCAAGCATCTTGCGGAGAAGGGGTGTGAACCGTGTTTTACCGGTCTGCACAACGTGAGGTATCCGCGTGAGTATCGGGGGTGGGACGTGAATCCCGACACGCCCGTGGGGGCGGAGCGGCTGAAGTTTCCCAACGACAGCTGGCGTCGTCCGGAGATTACGCAGGACACCAATTTACGGGCTAAACCGGCCGGGGCGTTGGCGGTGGGCCTCTCGGTGATCGCGCTCTACGGGGAGGATCATTCGTCGATTGATCGGTGGTTGGAGATGGCGGTCTCGCATCTGAAGGCGTTCGAGCAAATTTATCTACCGGATGGCGGTTATGGTGAAGGCGTGCATTACGCCGATTATACTTCGCGCAGTATTTTGATGGGGGTGCAGGCGCTCAACGCGAGCGGCGTATTACCGCTGGAGTTGGACATCGATTGGGTGGGGCACGTGGACTCGTCCCTGCAGCTCTCAATGGCCACCAATGAGAATCCCTATGAAGTGGTCAACATCGGCGATAACGGTCGCCCTCGTGACATGTTGCAGAACGACCACCAGACAGGGGGTTTCGAAATGCGCACGGCGGTGCCGTATTGGGTCGCACGGAAATTTGGTGACGGCCGGGCGCAGTGGTTTGGGGAAAACCTCGGCGCGCATGAGACGATCTGGTCGTTTATTTACTTCGATGATTCGGTCAAACCCATCGCGCCGAAAGCGGAGGCTAAGACCTGGTATCCTGATCTCGATTGGATTGTAGCGCGGACTGGATATGCGGCGGATGATCTGGTGGTGAGCCTGCGAAGTGGAGTCGGCTACAATCATGAGCACGGCGACCGCAATAGCCTCATCGTGAAAGCATTTGGCGAGCAACTGATCGCCGATCCGATTCGTCCCCCCTATAATTTCCACGACCCCGCTTGGATGATGCGGGAATCCGCCGGACACAGTGCGGTGCTGGTGGATGGCGAAGGCCATCTCTATAACAACGGGGTCGAAGGCACGAACAAAACCATCTGCCAGGCTCGGATCAGTGATCGCGGGACGGGGCCGGGTTTCGATTGGTGGACCAGTGATGCGACCCAGGCTTATCGGGTCAGGAATTACAATACGCGCGCGGTGGTGCGCTCCATCGTGGTCTTCTACGATCTACCGGCCGTGGTGGTGGTGGATCGGTTTACCAAATGGCGCGAGGACTCGTTGTTCGAAGCCCGCTACTTCGGCTACAATTGGGATGCGCAGGCCACGCTGACTACCAGCGGCGATACCTTTACCATTCGCCGTCCGGAAGCCTTTGCGACCGGCAAGGTGTTTTGCCGGCATCCGTTTTCATTGGGAGTCGAGCAGTTACCGATCCCGGAAGAACGCGCGGTGCAGCATCCTTTTGTGGTCCAACGGTCGACCGAGAAGAGTATGGCCACGACGATGGTTTCCGCCATCGGGCTGGGTCGGACCGGCGAATCGGCGATGCCCATCGAGATCAAGACGGTTGGCGACGCGATTGAAGTGTCGATCGGTGGGATGGGTCGCAGAGCCTGGGTGCGGATTCATGACGAAGGGGATCGGCCGAAAATCGAGGCAATGATCTGAGTTTTGGAGGGACCGCGGCCCAGCGCGCGTTTTCCAGCCTTGGTTGGGCCGAGTAGGAGTGGGCGAAGCGCCAAAGATCACGGCGTTGGCGTGACGCACCGCGGGTGAGTTGACCGACGGTGCCCGGTATCTCGCGCAGTACTCCAGATAACCGCGTAAGCATTTAATCTCCACGGCTGATAGGAAATTGTTTGGTGGCAGGCTGGAGGAAGGCGGGGGAAGTTGGTGGTGATTCACGGTCGTGCCGCAGGGCAGGACTGTGGCGAGACTGGCTGGGCTGGGGATGTCGGGCGTAAAGCCCGACCCACATTTGGGCTTTGGGCAGAGCTTTTCGAGCGAAGTGGCCGCCGATGCCGAACGGGCGAGGTAACGAGACCTGTCGAACGCCAAGCTTCACTAGGAGCCAAATGGCTGCGGAGGTCGGGTGGGCGGAGGGCGGTAAAGTAACCGATGGGTTACTCTTGCGAAATTTAGAGAAGCGTCATTCTTAGTTTGCTTAACCCGATGCGAAATTCGGAGTGAATTCCCCCACTGAACTCCTCTGCCTCGAGCAGGCTTAAAACTACCCTCAATCATGCCGCAATTTTACTCACGTCGTTCGATTCTAAAAATGATGGGGGCGACGCCCCTGGTCGCAGCGGCGGGGAGTGCGCTGGTGGCGCAAAGCTCACCCTGGTGGGGTAAAGCGATTCGTTCCGGTCCGGGGCCGAAGCTCTTTTTTACGGCGGCGCAATTACCGGCGATGCGGAAGCGTTGGTCGAAGGATCCGCGGTTTGCTTCGCTGCGCGAGGGAATGATGAGTCGGGATCGGGCAGGAGTGAGAAAGTTCCTGCGCGAGGAGATCAAGTATAACGATCCACTGCACGATATCAGCACCGCGGGGGAGGGGGCGCAGGAGATGGCGTTTGTTTACCTGATGGAGCAGGATGATGATGCGGCTGAGCTCGCGATCGAGGCGGTCCGCACGATTATGAAGTTTCCGGTGTGGGACTTTTTCCTCGAAGGGGGTGAAAAAGTGGTGGGCGTGCAGCGGGCACCAAGCACGACCATCACGGTATCGTGTGTGGTAGATTGGTTGGGCGATAAGGTGTCCAATGAAGAAAGACAATTGTGGTTGAAGACAATGGCGGCGCGGGGCTGCGAACCCTGTTACACGGGGATGCACAATGTGCGTTATCCGCGAGAGACGATAGGATGGACGTTCAATGAAGACACGATAATCGGCAAGAGTCGTTCGGAGTTTCCCAATGAGATGTCGCGGCGGCCAGAGATTACGCAAACGACGAATTTGCGCGCGGCGCCCTCGGGAGCGATGGCGATTGGGGCGGCGGCGATCGGGTTGTACGGAGATGACACTTCGCCGCTGGAACGTTGGTTAGAAATGACGGTTTCGCATTTCAAGGCGCTCGAAGAGATCTATTTGCCGGATGGTGGATACGGGGAAGGGGTTAATTACGGAAATTACACCTCGGCGAGCATTATGATGGGATTGATCGCGCTGAACACGAGTGGGGTGCTGGCGTTGGAGTTGGAGATCAACTGGCCGGGCAACGTGGACTTCATGTTGAATCTCGCGATGCCGACGGCGGAGAACCCGTATGAAGTCGTGAACATCAGCGACAATGGACGCTACCGGCACACGATGCACGACAACCATAGGGAAGGGCGGCCGGAGATGCGCACGGCGCTGCCGTATTGGGTGGCCCAAAAATATCGGGATGAACGCGCGCAGTGGTTTGGAGAGAACTTGGGGGGATGGGAGAGTATTTGGTCGCTGGCGTTTCGGGACGATACGGTGAAGGCGGTGGCACCTGAACGGCAAACCAAGACGTGGTATCCCGACGTGGATTGGATCGTCGCGCGAACGGGTTACCAGGCGGATGATTTGCTGGTTTGTTTGCGGAGCGGGGTGGGTTACAATCACGAGCACGCGGATCGAAACAGTCTCATCGTGAAGTGTTACGGGGAGGCCTTGATTGTGGATCCGATGCGGCCTCCGTATGATTTTCGCGATCCGTCATGGTTACTGCGCGAAACGGCGGGGCACAGTGCGGTGCTGGTTGATGGGCAAGGTCATCTTTACAACAACGGCGTGGAAGGCACGAATTCGACTATCGCGCAGGCCCGGATTCTGAAGAAAGGCGCGGGGCGAGGGTATTCGTATTGGGTGAGTGATGCGACGCAGGCCTACCGGATCGCGAACTACGAGATTCGGAGCGTCGTGCGAGCGACGGTGGTGTGTTTCGATCTGCCGGCGGTGATCGTGGTTGATCGGGTGGCCAAGTGGAAACAGGCGTCGACGGTGGAGGCGCGTTTCTTTGGGGATAACTGGGGAGATAAAGCCGAGGTGACGGCATCGGGAGATACTTTTAAGATCAAGCGACCGGGGGCTTGGGCCGAGGGGAAGGTGTTTTCCCGAGAAGCCTTCGCGGTGAGCAGCGAGCACTTACCGATTCCGTCGGAACGCGCGGTGCAGCATCCCTTCGCGGTGGCGAAGACGGAACCCACGATGGCGACGACGCTGGTGTCGGCGATTGGGCTCGGACGGCATGGTGATCGCTCGGTCGAGGTGGATTTCGCGACGCGTGGAGATGTGATCGAAGTTACGCTGACGCGAGGAGGGCAGCGGGCGGTTTGTCGCATCAACGATGCGGAGATGGTGCCGACCTTTGAGGTGGAGGTGGGGTAATCGCTAGGCAACAAGGAATATGGCTAAGGAAACAACCCGTCGGGGTCTCATCAAGTTATTGAGCGGCGCTGCAATGATTGCGGTCACCGCAGGGGCGACGGGCCTACGGAGCGGCCCGGGGCCACGGCTGTTCTTTGGGGTGGGAGATTTGCCGCGGCTAAGAAAATTGTTTGCAGAGGATGAACGATTCGCATCGCTGCGGCACGAATTGATTGGTCGGGATCGGGAAGCGGAACGCGCGTTTTTGCGGGGCGACATCAACTTCAATAATCAGCTAACAAACCTGATGCGAGTTGGCCAAGGCGCGGAGGAAATGGCGTGGTTGTATTTGATGACAGGTGACGAGGATGCGGCGGATTTGGCGATCGAGTGTGCTCGCACGCTCCGGCGGTTTCCGCGGTGGGATTTCTTCGCCGATGAGCATCGCGAGGTGGTCGGAGTGCAACGGGCTCCGAGCAGCACGATCTCGATGGCGTGCGCGATCGATTGGTTGGGTGACAGGGTATCCGATGTGGAGCGCAGGGAGTGGTTGGACGCGATCGGGGAGCGAGGATGTGAACCGTGTTTTCGAGGGTTGGATAGCATTCGGAATCCGCGGAAGAACTTGGGGTGGGATTTTAACCCAGACAGTGATGTTTACGCCGAGCGAAAGTTCTTTCCCACGGATTTGGGGCGACGGGCGGAGATCACCCAGGATACGAATTTGCGAGCGGCGCCGGCGGGTGGTTTGGCGGTGGGAGCGGCAGTGGTCGCGCTGTATGGGGGGCCGCGCAGTCACGTCGAACGGTGGCTAGAGATGGCGGTGCACGGTCTAAAAGCGTTTGAACGCATCTACCTGCCGGATGGGTCTTACGGCGAAGGCATCCACTACGCGAACTACACGTCGGAGAGTATTTTGGTGGGAGTGGAGGCGCTGCGGAAGAGTGGACTGCGGCAACTGGAGGTGGAGGTCGATTGGGTCGGGCACATTCGGTTTATGCAAAACATGACGATGGCGACCGCGGAGAACCCGCATGAAGTCGTGAACATCGGCGACAATGGTCAGCGGCGGGATCCCGGTCAGCCTGAGCATCCCAACGGAAGACCGGAAACCCGCACGGCGGTTCCGTATTGGGTGGCGCGGGAATTTCGGGATGGTCCGTCGCAATGGTTCGCGAAGAATTTGGGCGCGTCCCACGACATCTGGGCCCTGATTTTCTGTGATGATTCGGTGGCGGAGACCGCTCCGACCGCCGGCGCGCAGACCTGGTATCCGGAACTGGATTGGATCGTGGCTCGCACCGGTTTTACGGCGGATGACTTGGTGGTGAGTTTACGCAGTGGCAACGGCTACAACCACGAACACGCGGACCGCAATAGTCTCATTGTGAAATGCTTCGGGGAGCAGTTGATCGTTGATCCGCTCCGGCCGCCGTATTGGTTTCGTGATCCTGCCTGGATCCTGCGGGAGACGGCGGGCCACAGTGCGGTGTTGGTCGGAGGGAAGGGCCACTATCACAACAACGGAGTTGAGGGCACCAACGCGACAATAGCGCAGGCGCGGTTGAGGTCCAAGGGCAGTGGGACCGGTTATTCGTATTGGGTGAGCGACGCGACGCAGGCCTACCGGATCGAGGATTACCACACCCGCAAGGTGATCCGCGCTACGGTGGTGCTGTTTGATATTCCGGTGGTCGTGGTGGTGGATTGCGTGTCGCGGTGGAATACGCCGGCGGAAGTCGAGGCTCGGTTCTTCGGTGATAATTTTGACGGGGCCTGTGAGTTGGCGGCGAGTGATTCAGGATTCACCATTAAACGGCCGGGAGCGAAGGCGGAAGGGCGGGTATTCTCCCGCGATGCGATCGAGGTGGAAACGGCGTTGCTGCCGATTCCGGAAGAGCGGGCGGTGAAGAATCCGTTCGTGACGGTGAAAATGAAACCGACCATGGCCACAACGTTAGTTTCGGTGGTGGGGCTGGGGCGCGCGAGTGATGCTTCGCCGGAAGTAAGTTTCGAGTCTGATGAATCACGGATCAAAGTTTCGCTCCGCCATCGTGGGAAAGCGGCGACCTGCTGGATCGAGGATCAGGCAGAGGTGCCGGAAATCAAGGTGGAGTTCGGATGAGGCGTGTGTTTTCGAGTCTGGGCTGTGAGGAGCTGGAGTTGAGTGAAGTGCTGGCATTAGCGGCCTCGCACGGGATCGCGGCGGTGGAGCTCAGGGCACTGGGAGGAACCATCGATCTGGAGGAGTATTTTACGCGAAACTTCGGGACGCCGAAGCGATTGGCGGAAGTGGTGTTAACGTCTGGAATTGCGGTCGTAGGGTTCGATGCGTCCTGCCGGTTGATGGCCGATGACCGTGAAGGTGAGACGGAGCTACTGGCGCTTGCTCCCTGGGCAGAGGCGCTGGGCGGAATCCCTATCCGCGTATTCGATGGAGGTGAGACGCTCAGTGATACGGAGATCGAGCTGGGGCTGCGGCGTTGGAACTGGTGGCAGGAGCAACGCCAGCAGAACGGCTGGGGCTGTGGTCTGATGATCGAGACGCACGATACCTTAATCACGGCGGAGGCGGTGAACCGCTTCAATGCGCGGGCGGATGAGCCGATGACGATCTTGTGGGATGCTTTTCACACCTGGAGCAAGGGCGGGGAGTCGCCGGTTGAAACGTGGCAGGGAATCCGTCAGTTAGTGAGCCATATCCATGTGAAGGACGGAGTGGTTGGCGGCGCGGAAGGACGGGCGTTTACGCATACGTTGCCGGGCTCGGGTGATTTTCCGATGGCGGCGCTCCGGGCGCGATTGGAGGCAGACGGTTATGCTGGGCCGCTGAGTTTGGAGTGGGGGAGGAAGTGGCACCCGTATTTGCCGCCACTGGATGAAGCGCTGGGGGTGGCGGAAGAGCGGAAGTGGTGGTGAGCCGCCGTCGTTATGGCGGGGGGGATCTAGCGGGACTGGGGGCTCGGGGGATGTCGGGCGTAAAGCCCGACCCACAGTTTGGATGCGCGAATCGATGGGGGTTTTATGCCTTATATCCCTTTGAGGGGGAGGGGGCGATCATGATTGGCCGTCTTCCTGCAGAGCGGGAATGGGGGTGGACAAGGAAAGATTATCAAGGGCGCATGCCGGCGAGGATATAGTGCTCGGCGTTGGCGATGCCACGTTTGATGGCGGCGGGGGATCCCAGGTCAAAATGGAGTCCTTGAGAGAGGGTGTAGCGATGGGAGACGTAGACTTGGCAGATCCCGATGATCGAGATGAGGAGTTGTTTCGCGTCGAGGTGCTGGTGCCAGTGGGGACCACCGGCTTCGCGCTTGATCGCGGCACGGAGGAACTTCGTCACGTGATCTTTAGAAAGAGGAAAATGCGAATCCTTGATGCCCTTGCCTTCGTTGAGATTCTCCCAGCGAAGGAGGCGAGAGAACTGGGGGTGCTCGCGGGGAAAATCGAAGTAGACTCGGATAAGTTTATTGACGGCATCTTCCAGTGAGGCGGCCTCAGCGACGGCCAGCTTTTCTGCTTTGGCGAGTTCGCTGAAGGCATAAAACAGCGCCTCTTGGTAGAGGAGGGCTTTGCTTTTAAAGTAGTGGTAAACCATCCGCTTGCTTACCCCCGCAGCTTCCACGATATCGTTGACGGAGGCGCCATCAAATCCGCCGGCGGAGAATAGAGTGATGGCAGTCTGGAGCAGATGCTCCCGAGAGGTGGGATTATTCCGGCGTGTGGGCATGGGAGGCAGGCCAAGCGTTTGTCTTGGGGTATTTGTTTGCAACGCGGAATACGGTGGCTGAACGCTAGCACTATGTTCTGTCACGTGCCTTTTACCCGTTGATCAATCGTGACTAAAGAGAAACGAAATGTGAGGACGCTGGGGCTCGATGATCTGGCGAGATGCGTGGAATTATCGAAGGAGGCGGGATGGAATCAGAACGAAGGGGACTGGCGGATTCTGATTGAGCACGGTTACGGCTACGGGATTGCATTGCCGGGAAGAGGGTTGGTGGCGACGACGGGGGCCTGGCCCATGGGGGAGAAATTTGCCTGGATCAATATGGTCTTAGTCACCGAGGACTGCCGGAGGCAAGGATTGGCAGGCCAGATGCTCAACCAGTGTTTGAGGGATACTCAATCGCGGGGACAGATTCCGCTGTTGGATGCGACGGACCAAGGGGCGAGAGTTTATGAGAAAATGGGATTTGCGGGGGAACAGCGTTTTATCCGTCTGAAGCGGGAACGAGAGGTCGCTAGAAATCAACGAAGCGAATTACAGGAAAAGGGATGGTCGGTGCGACACATGGAAGAATCGGATTTACCGGAAGTGGAGCAATTGGATCAGCAAGTGCTGGGCGCGGATCGGCCGGCATTGGTGAAAGCATTTTGGAAACGCTGCGCGATGTCGGCTTGGGTGCTGCGAGATGAGGAAAGAATATTGCGGGGATTCCTGTTGGGACGGGGCGGTCGTGCCGCACGTCAATTGGGACCGATGGTGGTCGAGCGAGTGGGTCAGGCGCGGGCCCTGATGGCTCGTGCGCTCGAAGAAGTGAAAGGGCAGATCTACATCGACGTGCCGGAAATTCATCTGTCCTGGATGGGAGAGCTGGCTCAGCAGGGGTTTCTGCCCGAGCGGAGATTTCGCCGAATGGGGCTAAACGGAACCGAACTGAACACCGATTGGAGTCGCTATTACGCGATAGCGGGACCGGATTTCGCTTAATTGTCAGAGATCGAATCGCAGGCCATCGGCGCCGGCGAAGACTTCGCACTCGGGATGAAGTTGGCGGACGGTCTCGGCCATGGACTCCGCGATGTGGGGATCCGCCGTGAAGCTTTCGATCACGAAGTGTTTCAGGACGACTTTTTTGACGGCGGCGTCGCGGGCGATCCGGCCCACATCCTCGGGGGTGAGATGCCAACCGCCGAAGGCGACGGAATCGTAGAATGCTTTGGTGCCGGAGCACTCGACCAAAAGTAAATCGGCATCGCGGCAAAACTCCACCAAGCGAGGATCAGGTTCCGAATCGCTGGTAATGACGATTATTTTGTCGGCGGTGGTTATTTTGTAGCTGTAATTACGCAGGCCGGCATGAGCGGTGGCGAGGGCTGCGACTTTGTAGGCATCGGTTTCTAAACAAAGGCCATCGCGGGTGATCTCGGTGAGCGCCCAATCCAGTTTTCCGCGTTCGCGGTTCCCGTGTTTGATGCGGCTGTTGATGTCGTCGACGTAGGCGGCCCGGACCCCGTTTTCGAGGAAGTGGTGGAGGCCTTGGGGCCCAATAATGGGGAGCCGAATGTCTCGCCCATTGTTCCACGATAAAAGGAGCAGGAGGGGGAGGTCGCTGATATGATCGAAATGAAGATGGGTGATGAAGACCCGGGATATCTCCTCCACCGGAAAGCCCATGCGGCACATGTTGTGGACGGCGCTGCGGCCGCAATCGAAGACGAGTTTTTCGTCACCAATTTTTACGAGATAGCAGGGACCGCCGCGGTCGGGTAGGGCTCGAACAGCGCCACTCCCTGCGACGACGACGGAAATGGGAAGAGTAGGCATGAGACAATCAGTCGGAGTAACCGATTGGTTACGTTCGAAGAATGTTCGTTAAAGTCAACGAGATAGCCAGCCGGACGGAGCAGGGAAATCGGGCGGATTTTGCCTCGCGAAAAAGTCTGCAACTTTCGCAAAAGGTCCGGGGTAATTCACCCATGAAGATTTTTATCGTAACGCTGGGAAAAATAGCCCTCCTCGGCGTCGTTTTTTGGATTCTGCTGCATTACGCCCCCTTTGTCGCCGCGCCGTTGATGGGCGCATTGGTGGCAGGGGCCGCAGTTATTTTGGCGGCGGCGATCACGCTCACGCTGGGGCTTGGGCTGGGGTTGGCGGTCGTTGCAGCAGTGATCACGTTGATGGGCTCAATCGCGATCGTTCTGGCACCGGTATGGTTACCGGTGCTGGCAATTATCGGGCTGGTTGCCCTGTGCCGTCCTAACCGGACGGTGGTTTAACGGGGCGGGGGCGGGCCGGCCTACTCGAAGTAGGCGACACCGTTAGTGACCGCGAGGTCTTGGCAAGGGATGAAGGGGCCAGGAACGGGATCCCAAATTGCGATCGACTCGTTTTTGGCCACTACCTCGGAGGTGAAGAAGCCGAGTAAGGTCAGTTCGCGCATCTTGTGCAGGAAATTACGCTGAGGGTGGGTGGTGTCTTCCGCAATCGTTTTGAGAATAGCCTCCTGTTGGGCGGAAGTAATTTTCGCGAAAGTGGCCTCTTGATGGGCGGCCTTGGACGCTTGGTTGAGTGCGAGAATGCCCTGTTTGAACATGGTCTGATCACTTTCGGCGAAGAAGTCGCCGTAGGTGACGTCGATGAATTGGGGGACACCGGCATCGATGGCACCGGGGGTATCGGTGCGGGGGATGATCACCTCCGCCGCGGCACTCACGACGGAGAATTGCCACGGTTTGAGGTGCAGGGGTTTGGCGGCAGGGTTGCGAGCGACCTGGGCGAGGACGCTGGTGATACCCGAGGGAGAAATCGCTATGCCCAGGAGCAGGGCGGTGCGTTTGATGGCTTCTCGACGATTCATGATGGGAATGGGGTAGGCGTGGGAAGAGCGCTGCGGGATTAAAGGTTGTTACGGTTCAGCTCGGCGACGGCAAAGTCGGCGGCCCGGGCGGTAAACGCCATGTAGGTGAGGGATGGATTCACGCAAGCCGAGCTGGTCATGCAGGCACCATCGGTGACGAACACGTTGGGAGCGCCGTGGACCTGATTGTGGCCGTTGAGCACGGAGGTCCTGGAGTCGCGGCCCATGCGCGCTGTGCCCATCTCGTGAATACAGAGGCCAGGCGCGCTGGTCGGATCGTCGAATTCCTTGATGTCTTGGATGCCGGCGGCTTCGAGCATCTCGGAAGCGGAGGACTTCATGTCCTTGCGCATTTCCCGTTCGTTTTCCTTGAACTCGCAGTCGAACGTCACGGTGGGCAGGCCCCACTTATCGCGGAGGTCGTGATTGAGAATCATTTTGTTGTCGTGGTAAGGCAGATGCTCACCCCAGGAGCCGATGCCCATGCGCCACTCGCCGGGGGCGACGAGATCGGCCTTAAGTTCGGCGCCGAAGCGAGCGAGTTCCGCCACGCCGCGAGTCCAGTTCTGGCGGCTGCCGCCGCCTTGGTAACCAAAGCCGCGCACGTAGTCTTTACGGTGGGTGGCTTTGTCGCCGAGGTTGCGGAAGCGAGGAACGTAGACGCCACCGGGGCGGCGACCCTTGTAATACTTGTCGTGAAACCCGTCGTAGGAACCGGATGCGCCCACTTTGAAGTGGTGATCCATCAAGTTGTGACCGAGTTCGCCGGAGTCGTTACCCATGCCGGTGGGGAAGCGATCGGACTTGGAGTTGAGCAGAATCGACGTGGAAGCGATGGCGGACGCGCAGAGGAATATGACCTTGGCGTAATATTCCATGCTTTCGTTGGTCTCGGCGTCGGTGATACGCACGCCGCTGGCTTTGCCGGAGTCGGCATTATACATGACCTCGGTGACGATGGAGAACGGGCGGAGCGTGAGGTTGCCGGACGCGTAGGCGGCTGGAAGGGTCGAGGCGTTGCTCGAGAAATAGGCGCCGTAGGGGCAGCCGCGGATGCAGCGATTGCGATGCTGGCAGCCGCCGCGACCCTTGTGCGGGACGGACAGATTGGCGGTGCGGGATGCAATCATCTTACGCCCACCCATGGCCTTGGCGATACGCGCAGCCGTTTGCGTTTCCAAGCAGTTCAAGGCGAAGGGCGGAAGGAACTTGCCGTCGGGCAATTGAGCGAGGCCCTCGTTGGTGCCACTGATACCGGCGAACTGTTCCACGTAGTCGTACCACGGGCTGATTTCCTGATAGCGAACGGGCCAGTCGACGCCGAAGCCGTCCTTGGCATTGGCCTCAAAATCGAGATCGCCGAGACGATAGGATTGCCGGCCCCAAAGGAGGGAACGTCCGCCCACGTGGTAGCCGCGGCACCAGTCGAAGCGTTTGTCTTCGGAGTAAGGATTATCGACGTCGTCGACGAACCAGTGAGCGGAATCCTCTTTGGTGGTGTAGCCGGTGCGGCTTTGCTTAGGCTGACGTTCGCGGGCCTCGGGAGGAATTTGATTCCGATATTTGAATTCCCAAGTCTCCATCATGGCGGTGGGATATTCACCGTGCTTCACGTCGCGCCCGCGCTCGAGGACGAGGGTCTTGAGACCTTTTTCGGCAAGTTCTTTGGCGGCCCAGCCACCGCTGATGCCAGAACCGACGACGATCGCGTCGTAAGTGTGTTGGGCTTTGCCCTTAGTAGATACGTTCATGGGGTAGTAAAATTGAGGTGGGGGGAAGTTGGAGGAGGAACGGGAACAGTGCAAATGACGAATCAGTTAAACCGTTAAGTTTCCCGGTCGGAAAGGGCGGTAGCGGGGAGGTAGGGTTATTTTTAACCGCGAATGGACCCGACGGAGCGCGAAAGCGCGGAGGTGGTGCGTCGGGACGGTGTGCCCCGAAGGGGTGATGAAGTGGGTGCCCTGTGGGGCAACTGAAGAACAAAGGGTTTCGCCACCGTTACGCACGGTGGGCCGCGAGGCAGGGGGGGCATGAGGGAACGGAGAAAACAGAGTGGAGCAGGGACCGTGAGGCAGAATAATGTTTTACAGAAGCTAACGAAGGGAACGAAGAGCTGACGCACTTGAATCTCGAAGGGGTCGTTTTACCCACATCTGAAGGCAGTGAATGGCCCGGGATGGATATTCCGCAGCGCATGAGCGCGGAGATGGTGCGTCGCGAAGGGCTGACTCACGGAAACAGAATTTGAGTCACAGAGTGCACGGAGGAGATAGAGAGATCACTGAGGACTGACGCACCGGTGATTTTTCACAGAAGGCAACGAAGCGGAGAGGCAGGGGGGGGGCACTAATGGACACGCCGGAGTGCGAGGGCGCGGAGGTGGTGCGGCCGGGACGGTGTGCCCCGAGGCAGGGTGGGTTTACATGAGGGAACGGAGAAAACAGAGCGGAGAGGCCGAGGACGTCGGCTGAAGCACGGCGTTACGGTTGGGGCGCGGGAAAACTCGACTCTCGGTGGGCGGTTGCTCTGACTCGGGGTTCAACTGTTTTCCCTGCCCTCCCCAATTCTTATGAAATCCCTGTTTCTCTCTGTCGGCCGTGTTTCGGCGCTTTCTCTCGGTTTGGTTTTGTCCGTGAATGCTCATCCGGATCATGGTCAGAAACCCGGCGCCGATATTGCTGAGGCGGTGATCACGGGGAATGGCGGACATCTCTACGAGACGGTGCCGGGGTGGGGCGCGATGCCGAATGGGGAGTTGTTGGGGCCGACTCATGGGGGGGTGGCGGTGAGTAAGACCGGCAACGTATTTGTTTCGACCAACAATGCCCGATCGATTTGCGAGTTCACCAAGGACGGAAAATTCGTCCGCAGTATGTCACCTGAGTTTGAAGGCGTGCACTCGCTGAGCATTCGCGAAGAGCAGGGGGTGGAGTTTCTCTACGGAGCGCATCTCACTCAACAGCGAGTGGTGAAGCTCACGCTTGAGGGGGAACTTGTATTGGAAATTGCCGACACGCCCGAGCAACCCATTGAGGGCACATTTAAGGGACTCACCGCCGTAGCCGTGACGCCCGATGGGCGCATCATCGCCGCGGTCGGATACGGTTCGAATATTATCCATATTTTTAGTCCGGAAGGGAAGTTACTGAAGTCATTCGGTTCGAAAGGTTCGTCCCTCGAGCAATTCAATGCAGCGCACGGAGTCGCGTTGGATACGCGCTTTGATGAGCCACGCTTGCTGTTTGCTGATCGGGAAAACCGTCGTCTCAAGCACTACGATCTCGAGGGCAATTTCCTCGGGGTGTTCGCCACGAACCTGCGTCGGCCCTGTGCCCTCTCGTTTCATGGTGATTACGTCGCCGTCGCCGAGCTCGAAGCTCGCGTGACGATCATCGATCTCAATGGCGCGCCGGTCGCCTTCCTCGGCGATAACCCGGACCAAGCAGAGTGGGCGAATTACAAAGTAGAATTGGAAGATGTGCCGGCTGGAATCTTCTCCGCGCCGCACGGCCTGAGTTTTGATCCCGACGGGAACCTCTACGTCCAAGACTGGAATAAGTCAGGCCGCCTGACGAAACTGCGGCGGGTAAACCCGTAGTCGTCTATCGAATACGAATTGGGTCACGGAGAGTGCCGAGTCTAGAAAAAGGTCGCGGAGCTTTATTGGTGAAATCGATTAGGCTCTAGCTTTTTTGCCTCAAGGTGGAGGCCGATTCCGACTATTTTGATCGGTTCGATTAACTAGGCTAAGCGCCAAGAGAGTAGGGTGAACCTCCTAAAAACGCGCGGGAGATGATCAAGAACCGACCTGAAACCCGAATCCGAGGTGCTTTAGCTTTTACACCAATCACGGATAGCGATTGGGTTGTCGTGACCTTCCGGCGCTGGCCTCGTCGGCGATCCGGTCACTGCTTCATGCTGTTTCCTCGATTGAAATTTTATTATAGCCCGTGCTTCCGCAGAGAAACCCGTTAAAGACAAATCCCTCGAGTCCTGGATCTGGGACGCCGCCTGCTCCATTCGTGGGGCGAAGGACGCGCCGAAATACAAGGACTTCATCCTCCCTCTCATCTTCACCAAGCGACTCTGCGACGTCTTTGACGACGAGGTGAACCGCATCGCCGCCGAAGTCGGCTCACGCGATAAGGCCTTCCAGCTGGCCAAGGCCGATCATAAGCTCGTCCGTTTCTACCTCCCGCTGGTGCCCGACGATCCCGAGCAGCCTGTCTGGTCCATGATCCGTAAGCTCTCCGACAAGATCGGCGAAGGTGTCACCACCCATATGCGGTCCATCGCCCGGGAAAATCCTCTCCTCCAGGGCATCATCGACCGCGTCGACTTCAACGCCACCACCCACGGCCAGCGCGACATCGACGACGACCGCCTCTCCAACCTCATCGAGGCCATCAGCACCAAGCGCCTCGGGCTTGAGGACGTCGAGGCCGACATCATCGGTAAGAGCTACGAATACCTCATCCGCAAGTTCGCCGAGGGCGGCGGCCAAAGCGCCGGCGAGTTCTACACTCCGCCCGAGGTTGGCATCATCATGTCCCGCGTCCTTGCCCCCGAGCCCGGCATGGAAATCTACGACCCCTGCTGCGGCTCCGGCGGCCTCCTCGTGAAATGCGAGATCGCGATGGAAGAAGCGCAAAGGGAGGGGGGACATTCCTGTCCCCCATCTTCGGGCAAAGGGGGTAAGAATACCCCCGCGCCGCTTAAGCTCTACGGCCAGGAATACATCGCCGAGACCTGGGCCATGGCCAACATGAACATGATCATCCATGACATGGAGGGAGAGATCGAGATTGGCGACACCTTCAAGAATCCCAAATTCCGTCAAAACGGAAAACTCCGCACCTTTGACCGCGTCATCGCCAACCCCATGTGGAACCAGAGCTGGTTCACCGAGGCCGACTACGACGCCGACGAACTCGAACGCTTCCCCGTCGGGGCCGGCTTCCCCGGCAAATCCTCAGCCGACTGGGGCTGGGTCCAGCACATGCACGCCAGCCTCAATGACAAAGGCCGCGCCGCCGTCGTGCTCGACACCGGGGCCGCCTCCCGCGGCTCGGGCAATGCCGGCACCAATAAGGAAAAGACGGTCCGCCAGTGGTTAGTTGATCAGGACCTAATCGAGAGTGTCCTCTACCTGCCCGAAAACCTCTTCTACAATACCTCCGCTCCTGGCATCGTCCTCTTCCTCAACAAGTCCAAACCAAAAGACCGTCAGGGCAAGGTGCTGCTCGTAAACGCCAGCCAGATCTTTGCCAAAGGGCGACCCCAAGAACTTCATCCCGGAGGACGGCATCGCCCGCATCGCCGACACCCTGCTCGGGTGGAAGGAAGAGGGAAAACTCAGCCGCATCGTCGACCATGCCGAGTTGAAGAAAAACGACTACAACATCTCTCCTAGCCGCTATATCCACACCAGCGATGCCGAGACCTACCGGCCCATTGCCGAGATCGTGGACGAACTGGATGTCATCGAGGCCGAGGCCAGGGAAACGGACAAGGCCTTGCGGGAGATTCTGGAAAAGATTGGAGTTTAACCGCAGATTACGCAGATGAACGCAGATTTGAACAGAGACCCTGAAACCTACGCGATCATTGGCGCGGCAATTGAGGTTCATCGGGAACTTGGCAATGGGTTTCTTGAGGGCGTCTATCACGATGCACTGGAGATTGAATTCGCCCGTCTGGGGATTCCTTTCACCCGCGAGCATCCTATTCCTGTTACTTACAAAGGCCAGATTCTGAGCACACCCTACCGAGCCGATTTCGTCTGCCACGGCTCGATCATCGTGGAACTCAAAGCAATCAAAACCCTCACCGACATCGAATCAGCCCAAGTCCTCCATTACCTGAAAGCCGCCGGACACGAGCGCGCTCTCCTGATCAATTTCGGAATGCCTCGCCTGGACTACAAACGATTCATCCAATCCGATAACGATCTGCGCACATCTGCGTCATCTGCGGTTAACCTTCAGTCAGGAGGCGATTCAAGATGAGCGACGATTCCACAGGCAATCTCATCATTTACCAGACCGAGGACGGTCGGGCGCAGGTAGAGTGTCGTCTGGTCGATGAGACCATCTGGCTGTCGCAGGCCCTCATCGGCGAACTCTTCGACCGCTCGAAGCAGACGATCAGCGAGCACCTGCAAAATCTCTTTTCCGAAGGCGAATTGGACGAGCATTCAGTTGTCCGGAATTTCCGGACAACTGCCACCGACGGCAAATCCTACGACATCGCCCACTACAATCTCGAAGCCATCCTGGGCGTGGGCTTCCGTGTTAAATCCCCTCGAGGCACCCAGTTCCGCAAGTGGGCCAACACCCGCCTGCGCGAATTTCTCGTCAAAGGCTTCGTCATGGACGACGAACGCCTCAAGAACCCCGGCGGCTGGGACTACTTCGACGAACTCCTCGCCCGCATCCGCGAGATCCGGGCCTCCGAGAAACGCTTTTACCAGAAAGTCCGCGACCTTTTCGCCCTCAGCAGCGACTACCAGACCCGCGAACAGGAAACCTCCCTCTTCTTTGCCGAAGTCCAAAACAAGCTCCTCTTCGCCGCCACCCGTCACACCGCCGCCGAACTCATAGTTGATCGCGCCGACCCCACCCAGGCCAACATGGCTCTCACTACTTGGAGCGGCTCGCGTGTGCGCAAGCAGGACATCATTATTGCCAAGAACTACCTCAGTGCAGACGAAGTCGATACCCTCAACCGCCTCGTCGTCATCTTTCTCGAACAGGCTGAACTCCGCGCCAAACAACAGCAGGACCTCACCCTCGACTTCTGGCGCAGCAGCGTGGACCGCATGCTCGCCGGAAACGATCAACCCCTCCTCGACGGCCCCGGCGGCGTCAGCCACGAAGCGATGAAAACCATCGCCGCCGAACGCTACGACGACTTCGATGACAAGCGACGACAGCAGGAAGCCATCGAAGCCGATGCCGAGGATTTGAAAGCCATCGAAGACCTGGAAAAAGACCTCAAACGGAAGGAAGGGAAAGCGTGAAAAAGAAGTCCACCAATGCCAAAATCGAGGTTCGCGGCACGGAAATCACTGTGATTCGGCGGGGGGATGAGGACTACATCTCGCTCACGGACATTGCGAAGCACAAAGAAGCGGCACGCGCGGATCACGTCATCCAGAATTGGATGAGAAACCGGAACACCGTGGAATTCCTTGGCATTTGGGAGAGCTTGAATAACGCGAATTTTAAACCCCTCGAATTCGAGGGGTTTAGAAATCGGGCAGGTCTCAACAGCTTTGTGCTGACTCCGCGCCAATGGATCGAAAACACTGCAGCCGTAGGCATCGTTTCCAAATCCGGTCGCTACGGTGGCACTTTCGCTCACAGGGACATTGCCTTCGAATTCGCGTCCTGGGTCTCCGTCGAATTCAAACTCTACCTCATCAGAGAATTCCAGCGCCTCAAGGAAGACGAAAACCGCCGCCTCTCGCTGACCTGGAACCTCAACCGCACCCTCGCCAAGATCAACTACCGCCTCCACACCGACGCTATCCAGACGCACCTGATCCCCGCCGAGGTCACCGCCAAACAAGCCGCCACCACCTACGCCAGCGAAGCCGACCTGCTCAATGTCGCCCTCTTCGGTCTGACCGCCCGTCAGTGGCGCGATGCCAATTCCGATCTCGACGGCAACATGCGCGACCACGCGACGCTCGAACAACTCCTCGTGCTCGCCAATCTGGAGAACATGAATGCCGAGTTCATTCACATGGAACTTCCGCAAGGCGATCGCCTGAAACGTCTCAATGCGATTGCGATTCGCCAGATGCAAACGCTCACGGCGCGGAGCTTGAAACAATTGGAAGGAGGCAAGGAATGAAAGCGGGCTCAAAACGGAGCGCGGACATTCCTGTCCGCTCAAAGGAGCAGGGACTTTCCAGTCCCTTCAAAGGCGGGTTGGAAAACCCGCCCTCCGGTCTTGCGGGAAATTCTGGAGAGGGTCGGAGTATGATTACGGAGCTCCAACAAACCGAGATTGGCGAGTTCCCATCCACATGGAAAGTTGATCGCGTTGACTCGGCCTTCGACATTCAACAGGGGAAACAAGTTTCAAAGAAGAATCGCGACGGCGACAATCAGCGGCCCTTTCTCCGAACCAAGAACGTTTTCTGGAATCGAATGGAGCTATCCGGCCTCGATGAGATGCACTTCACCGCAGCCGAGGAAACTCGGTTAAAACTTCGCACAAACGATCTGCTGGTTTGCGAAGGTGGCTCTATCGGTCGAACAGCACTTTGGAACGGCGAGGTGGATGGTTGCCTCTATCAAAACCATCTTCACCGCCTTCGTGCGAAAGGGCAAAAGGCCGACGCTCAGTTTGGAGCTTACTGGCTCTGGTATGCATTCGACGTCGCAAAACTCTACTTTGGACGCGGCAACGTTACCACCATTCCGAACTTGTCGCAGTCAAAGCTCGCGGAGTTGCCAATGGCACTCCCCCACTCCCCGAGCAAACCCAGATCGCACACATCCTTTCGACGGTGCAGCGGGCGATCGAAGCGCAGGAGCGGATCATTCAGACCACCACCGAGCTGAAAAAGGCCCTCATGCACAAGCTCTTCACCGAAGGCCTCCGCCACGAACCCCAAAAACAAACCGAAATCGGCCCCATCCCCGAAAGCTGGGAGGTCGTGGAGATCGGTGACCTCGGAAAATGCGTCACTGGCTCTACGCCGAAGACGAAAGTCGCCGAATTCTACGATCCACCCAGCGAAGATTTCATTGCTCCTGCTGATCTCGGGACCCGCCGCTACATTCACGATTCGCAGAAGAAGATCTCGCCAGAAGGAATGGCCACCATCCGGGAGATTCCGAGAAACGCCGTGATGTGTGTCTGCATCGGATCAAGCATCGGCAAAGTTGGAATGACTTTCCGAGACGTCTCAGCGACCAACCAGCAAATCAATTCCATCGTTTGTAAAGAAGGCCGCGATCCCGAATTCGTTTTCTACCTGCTGAGCTACTTCTGGGAATACTGGAAAGGCTTCGCAACCTTCGGCCCCGTTCCAATTCTGAGCAAAGGCCGTTTCACATCAATCGTAGTTCCAGTGCCGAATTCAGTTGATGACCAAAAGGCAATTGCCAAGCCGCTCCTTGCCCTCGATGCGAAAGTCGAGATTGCCGAGAAGAAGGCAGCATCCCTCCGAGACATCTTCCGCACCCTCCTTCACGAACTGATGACCGCGAAGACCCGCGTTCATGAACTGGAGGTTGAAACACCGCTTCCTGCGCAATAGATATGGAATCGACGACACCACCCCAAGCGGAAGAACCAACGCGGCCCGCAGACCTCCGGGCAGAATTGTTTCAAGACCTCGCGGCGCAATTCGCTTCGGCTCTAAGTTCAAAGGGAACACTCCCCGCCACGGCACAAAAAGCGCTATTCGAGTTACTCGATTCGGACGCTCCTACAGCAGCCGAGATTATCACGGGCGCTTCCAAGAACGATCCTATTAAAGAGGAGGTGGGCGATGAGTGAAAATGTCCGATTGATCAAGTTCGAGCATTTCCGCGGCCTCCCCGCGAACGAGTTCAAACTGAAAGGGAAGAGCCTCGTCCTTCTTGGCGCGAACGGCAAAGGCAAGAGCGCTCTGGTTGACGGAATCGAATTCGTATTCTCGGGGCAAGTCGCACGCTTTACTGGGGCCGGGACAGGCAGCATTTCGCACGACGACGCGGTTAAGAACGTCAAGACAGGTGGAGATCCGAAGGTCGTTCTCGCTCTGAGCCCTTCGAATGGAGAAATCTCCCGAAAGCTCTCCTCGACTACAACGGAGATCACCGATCAGCAGGTGGTCAAAGACTTCTTCGCACAACATCCAAAGGTTGATGGGTTTGTACTCCGTCGGGCAAAGATCTTGGACTTCGTTTGTGATCAAGATGCTGATCGCTACCAGAAATTCGTCCAACTTCTCGGCATTACAAAGGTGGATCGGCTGCAACGCAGTTTTGTCGATGCTGAACGGCAAGCGAGCGCAACAGCCGACCGAGCGAAGACCGCCCACCAAACACAGCTAGCGGCGTTCAATGATCCCGTTTCCGGATTCGCCCCCATCAATCTTGCTCAAGTCCTTGCTCAAATCTCGAAGACCGTTGAGGCGTTTGGCTTGGAGAAGCTCGAGACGTTGGAAGGTTTAGAAGTCCGGCTTCCTATACTCAAGGCCAAGAGACCTCAGGCCAATCGAGAGAAAATCGACGCAATTACCCGCGCCTTGGTCAGCATTGAGACGCCGCTGGCATCTGTGCCCGATGCTGACGTAAAAACAGTCAACGAACTGCGGGCAATAATCGCAGAGCTGGCCAATTCTTCTGCTGATGCCCCGCGCAGCAGGCTCATTGAGGAAGGTCGGACCTACCTTGCCGGTCATAAGGACGAGACGCATTGCCCTTTGTGTGAAGCTGAACTGGAGCAACCGCTCGACGCATTGCTCACCCGGCTCAAGGAGCGCGGCGACGCACTCCAAGAATTGCGAGATTCAAAGTCCAAACGTGTGGCGGCGCTACGGCGCCTCAGGCAATACGCGGACGCGGTTGCGGATCAGCTTAAGAAGGATCTAGCTCATTCAGCCTTGTTCGAAGCTGCCACCAAAACGGAGCAGAGGAATGCGCGTGCAAAGGCGTTGAGATTCTCTCGGTTCCTCGCCCGCGCTGATAGAGACGGTTTTTCTGAGAACGTCGCGCTACCCGGAGGCCTGCAGTCGATCGCAGAAATTCGAGTGGCGGTGGCGGCAGCGCTGAAAGCGCAGAAGGACGCCTTGGTTCCTCCGGACTCTACGAAGCTTGAAGCTGCGATAGCGCTTGTGGAACGCGGCAGCGCTTCTTGGCGCGAAGTGGAAAAAGCCGAAGTTGCGGTTGCGGGTTCGAGAGAGATTCTTCGCCGAGCGGCCATTGCAAAGGAGTGCTTCTCTTCGGCCCGAGAAAACGCAATCCAGCAAGTGTTCACGAAGATTTCGGGCAAGGTTCTGGAATACTATAAAATTCTTCATGACTTCGCTGAAGGAGCGGAGGCGTCTGAATGCACCGCGCTTGAATTGAAACCTACGTCACGGGCAGCGGCAGGAGGTTTGCGCCTTGCGATTCAGTTCTTGGGGTTGGCGAACTCGAAAGACCCCCGCGCTTTTTTGAGCGAGGGCCATCTGGATTCGCTCGGGCTCTGTTTGTTTCTAGCGGCAGTCCGCATTTTCAATCCTCCGGGGACTCTCCTCGTGCTTGATGATGTCCTGACGAGTATCGACAAGGAACACAGGCGACGGGTCGGCGAGCTCTTGTTCACGGAGTTCAAGGACTTCCAGATCATTCTGACGACCCATGATGATCACTGGAACGAGCTTCTGCAGTCGAGCACCCGAGCAATGGGACTGCAGAATCAATGGCAATATATCCAGATCAACGGCTGGACGGTGGACACAGGGCCGGTCCTTTCAGTTTCTGATAGCTCATGGGAGTTCATCACGGAGAATTTGACGGAAGCAGACTACCGCAATCTGGGTGGGCCGTTCCGCGTCGTCCTTGAAAATTTTCTCGCCCGCTGTGCGGCGAAGATTGAGCTGAAGGTGAGATTCAAGGGAGACGGGAAATACACCGCAGGCGATTTCGTTCTCTCTGGGATAGCCGACGAACTGCGGAAGTTGCTGGTTAAAGTAGAGCCAGCTAGCGAAACCGCGATCGGGATAGACCTCGCAAGAGTGTTGGGCCAAGGGGACCTCATCAACTTTTTGAGCCACAACAATCCGGGAAGGCTGGAAGTCACATTTGACCAAGCCAGGGATTTTGTCAGCGGCTTGCGTAGCCTTCTGGCCCGTTGCGAGGAGCACAAACTTATCAAGGGAAAGTAGCCATGCCCACACCCGGAGAACACAAAACCGTCCAAGCCCGGATCCTCGAATACGCCGAGGCCATCGGTTGGACGATTGTGTCCCGCGAGGAAGCGGAGAAAAGGAGAGGGGGCATTCCTGCCCCCTTGGGTGGGAAGGACGGGGGTTGGAAAACCCCCGCTCCGTTGTCACTTTTCTTCGACGACCTGCTCGACGCTAAGGTGCGCGAATTTAACCCGCGCTACGCCGAGGCCGAGGGCGCTTTGCTGGGACAGTTCCGCTATCTCCACCCCGACATCTACGGCAACCGGGAATTCGTTGAACACCTGCGCAACCGGGGCAAGTTCTCCGACCACGAGGAGAAACGCGAGCGCGACCTGATCCTGATCGATTACGATGATCCGGCGCGCAACGTTTATGAAGTCACCGAGGAGTGGGCCTTTCACAACGGTCACTACGGCACGCGGCAGGATGTCGTCTTTCTCATCAACGGCATCCCGGTGCTGGTGATCGAGTGCAAGAACGCGAACAAGGACGAGGCGATCGCCCTCGGGGTGGACCAGATCCGCCGTTACCACCGCGAGACTCCCGAGCTGTTCGTCCCGCAGCAGCTTTTCACCGCCACCGACGCCATCGGCTTTTCCTACGGGGTGAGTTGGAACACGGTGCGCCGAAACATTTTCAACTGGAAGGAGGGGGGACATTCCTGGTCCCCATCTCAAAAGAGGGAAAGGGGACAGGAAAGTCCCCGCTCCGTTGAGAAATGGGGGCTGGAAAGTCCCCACTCCTTTTTCAACCCTCACGCTGAGATCGACGTCACCAAGAACCGTCTCCCCCACTGGCAGCAAGGAGAGGCCTGGGTGTTTGTGACGTGGCGGCTGGGTGATTCATTGCCGAAGGCGAAGCTGGACCAATGGAAGCAAGAGCGTGAGATCTGGCGCTCGCACCATCCCGAGCCTTGGGACGAGAAGACTGAAGCTGAATACCACGATCGCTTTTCCCGGCAGATCGACGAATGGCTGGATCAGGGGAGTGGCTCGTGTGCGCTGAGGGATCCGGCGAATGGAAAGATCGTGGCGAATGCGTTGCGGCATTTCGATGGGGAGCGGTATGAGCTGGCGTCGTTCGTGGTGATGCCAAATCATGTGCATGTGTTGTTCCGTCCGCTGGAAGATCATGCTCTGGCGGATATTCTGAAATCTTGGAAAGGATTCATGGCGCGGGAGATCAACAAGCGGTTGGGGAAAAAGGGTGAGCTTTGGCAGGATGAATATTGGGATCGGCTGATCCGGAATGAGCGGCACTTCTTCAAGGTGATGGAGTATGTCCGGGAGAATCCGGTGAAGGCGAAGCTGCGGGATGGGAGTTTTGTTTTGTGGGAGAAGGAGCGGGGACTTTCCAGTCCCCGGCCTTTTGACGATAATGGGGGACAGGAATGTCCCGACCGGAGTGGGGGTTTTCCAACCCCATCCATTCAAAATGGGGGACAGGAATGTCCCGACCGGAGTGGGGGTTTTCCAACCCCATCCATTCAAAATGGGGGACAGGAATGTCCCGACCGGAGTGGGGGTTTTCCAACCCCATCCATTCAAAATGGGGGACAGGAATGTCCCCTCTCCGTTCCCGGCCGACTGGAGGCCAAGGTGAAGAGTTTTTGCGCCGTCCCGCAGGTGCTCGCCTTCCTCAAGGATTACATCGTCTTTGCCGAGAAGGATGAGGAGCTGAACAAATACATCCTGCGTCAGCACCAGACCGGTGGAGTGGACGCCACTGTGGCGCGTGCCCTTGATCCCAAACGCACCCGGGGCCTTGTCTGGCACACTCAAGGCTCTGGGAAGACCTTTACCATGATCAAGACGGCGGAGCGACTCTTCCGCGCGCCCGAGGCGGACAAGCCGACCGTCCTCCTGATGATCGACCGCAACGAGCTGGAAGACCAGATGCTCAAGAATCTCGCCGCGCTTGGGCTGGGTAACCTGGAGCACGCCAGCAGTATCGCCCGGCTTAACCAACTGCTGAAGGACGACTACCGGGGCATTATCGTGACGATGATCCACAAGTTCCGCGACATGCCGGCGGATCTCAACACGCGCTCGAACATCTACGTCCTCATCGACGAAGCCCACCGCACCACTGGCGGCGACCTCGGCACCTTCCTCATGGCCGGCCTGCCGAACGCCACTTACCTCGGGTTTACGGGCACGCCCGTAGACAAGACCGTCTACGGCAAGGGAACCTTCAAGACCTTCGGCTGCGAGGACGACCAGGGCTACCTACATAAGTATTCCATCGCCGACAGCATTGAGGACGGAACCACCCTGCCGCTCTACTACCAGCTAGCGCCCAACGATATGCTCGTCCCTCACGAGATCATGGAGAAGGAGTTTCTAGCGCTGGCAGAAACCGAGGGCGTCGCCGACATCGAAGAGCTCAACAAAATTCTCGAGCGGGCCGTGAACCTAAAAAACTTCCTGAAAGGGAAGGAGAGGGTGGCCAAGGTGGCTCAGCTGGTGGCGCATCACTATCTGGATAATGTCGAGCCACTCGGCTACAAAGCCTTCCTCGTGGCGGTGGACCGTGAGGCCTGCGTTTTCTACAAAGAGGCGCTCGATCAGATCCTGCCGCCGGAGTATTCGGAGATCGTTTTCACCGGAAATAATAGCGACAAGGAGCACCTCAAGAAATGGCATATCGATGCCAAGAAGGAGCGGCAAATTCGCAAGGCATTCACCAAGCGCACAGAGCAACCGAAGATCCTCATCGTCACCGAAAAACTGCTCACCGGCTTCGATGCTCCGATCCTTTACGCGATGTATTTGGATAAACCGATGCGCGACCATACGCTGCTCCAAGCCATCGCGCGCGTGAACCGGCCGTATGAGAATGAGGCCGAGGAGATGGTGAAGCCCCACGGCTTCGTTTTGGATTTCGTCGGCATCTTCGACAAACTAGAAAGAGCCCTCGCATTCGATAGCGACGAGGTGAATGCGATCATCAAAGATCTGCGGCTCCTGAAGCAGCTTTTCCAAGCGAAAATGGAAAAGCAGGCCCCCGGCTACCTGACGCTACTCACCCACAATTTCAACGATCGCGACGTAGACAACCTCATCGAGCACTTCCGCGACAAGGAACGCCGCAAGACCTTCTTCCGCGATTACAAAGAGCTGGAGATGCTCTACGAAATCATCTCACCAGATGCCTTCCTGCGGCCCTACATCAATGACTACGCCACGCTGTCTGCGATCTACGATGTCGTGCGTAAGGCCTACACCAAAACGGTCTATGTGGATCGAGGGTTTCAGAAAAAGACTAACGAACTCGTCCAAAAGCACATCGGTGCAGTCATGGAGGGTATCCCGGAGGGATTCGTTAAAATTGACGGCCAGACCCTCGAGGTGATCAAAGCGCAAGCGAGTGGCAAGGCGACCAAGGTCATCAACTTGATTAAGAGCATCGAGAAGACTGCCGAAGCCGAAAGCGAAGACCCATTTCTAGTTGCCTTAATCGACCGCGCTCAGGCGGTGCAGGAAGCCTTTGAGAGCCGGCAAAATTCGACCGAGGAAGCCTTGGAAGAACTGCTAGATGCAATCGCCAAGAATGAAGCAAGGAAGCAGGAGCAGATCGCACGTGGCCTCGACAACCTGACCTACTTCGTCCTCTGCAAACTCACCGATGATGGCATCGCGAATTCGGAGCTCGTCAGCAAGAATATCGCGGGGGCGTTCGGCCAATATCCCAATTGGAAGCGCAGCGAGCATGAGCTGCGTGAACTCCGGAAGAAAGTGACCTTCGCAATCTACGCCGTGGAGGACAGTATGGACAAAGTCACCTCTACGGTGGATGCGCTCTTCAACCTTTTGGACCGAGCATTCAAGAAATGAGACGATGGACCAATCGTGAAGCCTTCCACGCCCGCGTGCGAGAATGGGCAGCCAAACTGGATGTCCCAGCAAAGGCTATCTACGTGCGCCCGATGAACCGCAAGTGGGCGTCCTGCTCAACCGCCGGGACATTAAGCTTCAACGATGAGCTTTTAGATCTAGCTCAAGAGCTTGGTGACTACGTCATCGTGCACGAGCTCCTGCACTTCTCCGTCCCCAACCACGGCAAGCTCTGGAAAAGCCTCATGCGCGCACATCTGGGGGACTACGAGACGGCAGAGAAGACTCTGCGTTCCGTTGCTGCCGTAAACCAACCCGGGAAAGTGACCCATGGCTGATTGATTCAGAAGAGCTCAAACCGTTGGAGGAACTATTCGAGGCGGATTTGCGGAGCTCCGTGCGGTGTTTTCAGAATCGAGAGACTGGAATGTGGAGGGACATCTCGATCGAGGATCTTCATTATTTTGCAGCCGCCGCAAAACTGACGAAGCATGTCAGCCCCGAAATTGGATCACATTTCGCTACCGCGCAGATTCTTTCAGTCTACGATTGGTTTGTCTTTCGCTTCCACGCGGTGGCAGAGCTTCATGCGCTCTCGTCGGTAGCGTTCGCCCTTCGGGAGAGGCTAAAACCGAAATCGTTCAGTCAAGATCGTTTCAAAACGATGATGAAATTCGCAGCTAGGAATAGGTGGCTTGAGGATGCGCGGTTTGAATACTGACCTCCTGAACGGCGCACGGCTAGGACGTATCCGTCGAAGGGAAAGGAAGGGCCTCAGATGAAGCACGTGGAAACGTTCAGTCATTGGCTCGCCGAATATTTGCCCGATCGTCGTAACAAACCCGCCCATGGTTCCAATGATCTCTTGGGAGAGAGTTGGGGGCTGCTCGACCTCTGCGCCGACGTGACCAACCAAGTACTCGATCCGTGCACGAATTCGAAGCCGGTATTTCCGGAACCTGAGCCTAAGAGATAGCCAGAAGACGTCGGGTCTTGATCTTGAAAAACTGGATCCGTCCGACGCTCGCAACCTATCGGCTCCTGCGGGACAGTTCCCTCCAGCCCTGTTTCCATCCGCATTGCGGGATCCTCCAGTCTGTCATGTTGTCTAGCGGGTTCCCTCCGCTCCGGAATGTCGCCTACAGTCCAATAAGTCCGGCGTCGGCCTACGAATCATGAAGGCAGGTTTTCTGTAAGACGCGCGCCATTGAGTCCGGGATGCACCGCACATTATTTCCTTACGGCCAGTCGTGCCCGTCATGCTCAGACCGAGTCGCGAGCGTTGACTTCGGTTACCGAGGTTTTAGCCGAGCGCGTGATGGCGCTGCGGGCGACTTTGCCGGCGAAAGTGCGCATGTCGTCGAGAAGGATATAGAAGAGAGGGACGATGAGGAGAGTGAGTAGCGTTGAGGTGATGAGTCCCCCGATCATGGCGCGGCCCATGGGGGAGTAGGGCATGCCAATCATTTGGGAGTTGCCCAGTGCCATGGGCAGCAGGCCGCAGATGGTGGTGCACGTGGTCATAAGGATAGGGCGCAGGCGTTGACCGCCGGCTTGGATGAGGGCTTGCGCGCGCTCGACGCCTTCTTCGCGCAGGCGGTTGGTGAGATCTACGAGAACGATCGCGTTGTTCACGACGATGCCGATGAGGATGACCATGCCGATCATCGCCATCATGTTCATATCGGTTTCCGTAATGTAGAGCGCCCAATAGACGCCAAGGAACGAGAAGGGGACCGAGATAATGACGGCGAGAGGGAGGATAAACGACTCGAAGAGCACGCCCATGAGGAGAAAGACAAAGGTGATCGAAAGCACGGCGGCGAACATCATCGCGTTGTTGGATTCCTCGAGGCGAACGAAGCGCACGCCTTTGTCCCAGCGGTAACCGCGCGGCATCTCAAAGTTGGCCATGGCGGTGTCGAGTTGTTCGTAAACGACGTTGGTGTCGCGACGATTGACGAGGGCCATGACGGTGAGCGTCGTCTGCCGATTTTGGCGATGGATTTGACCGAGGGTTTTTTCGATTTTGAGAGTGGCGATAGTTTCGAGGGGGACTTCGCGGCCGTTGTCGGTGGGGAAAACCATCGACTTGAGGGTGTCGATGTTTGCGTTTTCGGCGTTGTCGAGTTCAACCTCGATATCGACGCTACGACCGTCGGGGGTGTCGAAGCGACCGATATCGCGTTCACGCATGGAGTAGGAGATGGCGCTGGAGACATCGCGGGGATTGACCCCGAGTTCGAGGGCGCGTTCACGATTAATCACGACCTGCATCTCGTCTCCGCCACGATCCATCGAGGTTTCGACGGACAAGACCTGGGGGATAGTGAGGAGACGCTCGCGGGCCTCGTTGGCGAATTCTATCAAGGTGAACGTGTCATCGCCGTAGAGGGAGATTGCGACCGTGCCGGTCTCGCCCTCGCCACTGCTCCCGCGGCGAGATTTGCGGCTGGAGATGCCGGGGGGGAGCTCGAAGTTTTTACCAAAATGTTCGGTGATTTCGGCGCGGGTCAGGCGTTCCTGACGTTGACCGGTGCCGACCATGATATTGTTCCACAGCACCTCATACCACTCGGTGGGTTCGTTGTCTTTGAAGCGACCCGTGAGGCGGGCTTCGGTGCGGCGGTAGCTGGACTCGACGGAGTCGATATTGTAGCGCTCGCGGTTGGTGTTGAGGTATTGCTCCACGCGAGTGACGAATACGGAGGTTTCGGCGAGGGTATTGGCGGTGGGGAGCTCGAAGTAGAATTTGACGTTGTTGTTATCGCCGCCCCCGCCGCCGCCGTTGGAGGACTGTTTCACGCCGTCGATCGGGATGGCGATGGTCGCGAAGACGAGCAGCACGACGAGGCTGGCTTCGATCCGATGGGTGAGCACCCAGGTAATTGAGGTGGTGTAGTGCCGCCGAATCCAACCGATTGTCTTTGGTTCGTAGTGGGTGTGTCCGCGCGAAAAGCGTTTGGTCGCGAGGGGGATGAACACGAGTGCGATGAAGAGGGACGCGAGCAGGGAGATGACCACGGGGATGCCGATGCGTAGCATCCAGAAGGAAAATTCGGCTTTGTCGCTCATGAGGATGAGCGGCAGGAACACGACGACGGTCGTGAGCGTGGCCATGGTGACCGCGAGACCGACTTCACCGGCGCCGTTGATCGCGGCCTCGGTGGCCGGGGTGCCGTTCTGGCGTTTGCGGTAGATGTTTTCGACGATGACGATAGCGTTGTCGACGACGAGTCCGACGCTGAGCAGCAGGCCCATCATGGTGGCCATGTTGAGCGACCAACCCATGAAGTAGATTACGATCACCGTGCAGAGCAAAGAGAGGGGAATCGCTAACGTCAGGATGCCGGTCATCCGCGGAGCGCGGAGAAAAGAGAAGATGACGATAGCGGCAAAAAAGCCACCCCAGAGTCCGGTGGATTTAAGGTTTCCGATGGATTCGCGAACGTGTTTTCCTTGGTCCCAGAAGACCGAGTAGCCGAGGCCTTCGAGTTGGGGGTGAACCGCGAGTTCCTCAATCGCCTTGATGATCCCCCGGGAGATTTGCTCGATGTTGCCGGTGGATTCGCGGGTGATTTCGATACCGACGGCGGGGTGGCCATCGATGCGGTAGGCGGATTCACCATCGTCGGACGCGTAGATGACGTTAGCGATGTCTCCGAGGGTAAGACGGTGTTTCTCGTCGATGATGAGGTCGCGAATTTCCTGAACGGTGGCGAAGCGACCGACGGAGCGAACGTAGACCTTGCTGCCTCCCTCCATGATGAAGCCGTTGGGTAGGGAAAAGTTCTGCGATCTCATGGTGTTCATGAGTTGGTTGGGATCGATGCGGTGGCTGCGGATTCGCTCCTCGAGGAGTTCGACCTGGATCTCCTTGCTCCTGATCCCCCGGACCTCGACGTTACCCACCCCCTCGACGCGGCGGAACGCCGGTTCGATCAGGGTTTGGGTAATATGATATTTATCCTCAATGGTGTCCGGGATGTGGAGGACCAGATACATGATGGGGATGTCACTCTCATTCCATCGGCGCACGTGGATCTTTTCGAGGTCGTCGGGCATGTCCGGCATGAGCCGGTCCATCCGGTCGCGAAGGTCGGCGTAGGCGGTTTGGAGATCGGTATCGTTTTGGAAGGTGACGCGCACGGATGCCCGGCCGGAACCGACGGAACTGTTTATCTCCTGCACGCCGCTAACCGTGCCCACCATATCTTCGATGGGGCGGGCGATTTTATCTTCGATATCACGGGCGCTGGCACTGCGATAGGTGGCGTAGATGCCGAGACTCTTTTTCTCCATGCCCTCGGGAAAGAGGGCGACGGGAATGCGGGAGTTGGCGATGAACCCGAGCACCAAAATCGCACACAAAATCATGATCACAGTTACGGGCCGAGTAACCGAGAAGCGGGGCAGGCTGTAGGTAATGGAATCGCGGCGAGGCATGAGAGGAACAGACTAGCCTAGACTAGGCGGCAGAAAAGCGGGTTGGGCAAATTAGGTTGAAGATGCATCGGCGTCGATCCGGCGTTCGGCGGTGAATTGAAAGTAGAGGATCGGAATAACGATCAAGGTGAGGACCATCGAGACACTTAAACCGGCAATAACAGTGACGGCCATGGGGGTGCGGATTTCGGCCCCTTCGCCGAGACCAAGCGCCATCGGGGTGAGCCCGAGGACGGTGGTCAGCGTGGTCATCAAAATCGGGCGGAGGCGGGCGCGCCCAGCGTCGATGATCGCTTCGGTTTTGGAAAGGCCGCGAGCCTGCAAAATGTTGATGTAGTCGACGAGCACGATGGCGTTGTTGACGACGATGCCGGCGAGAATGATCAGACCGATGAACACCATGATGCTGATGGAGGTGCCGGTGGCGAAGAGGGCGACGATGACGCCGATGAGCGCGAGGGGCACGGTCATCATGATGAGGAACGGTTGCACCATGGATTCGAACTGACTCGCCATCACGATGTAGACGAGGAACAGCGCGAGGGCAAACGCCATGATCAGACTGTTGAGGGAAGTCTGCATTTCCTCGTTTTGCCCCGAGATGGCATAGTCGAAGCCGAGGGGGTATTCGAGGCTTTGCATGACGACTTCAATTTCACGGGAGACCGAAGCGAGATCGGCGCCGTCGAGATTGGCGTAGATGACGGCGCTGCGCGTTTGGTCGATGCGACGGATTTCGCTGGGTCCTTCGTTGACCTGGAGTTCGGCGACCGCGGAGAGCGGAATAGGAACTTTACCGCGAGGATTGATAATGAGCGCGCCGAGTTCGGGGAGGCCCAACCGATCGCTTTCCTCGAGTCGAACGAGGATATCGATGAGGCGTTCAGACTGGCGGTATTCGGTGGCGACGTTACCTTGCACCTTGTTACGCACGAGTTCGGCGACGTTGCGCAGGTTGAGTCCGTATTCAGAAAGTCGATCACGATTGTAGATGATGCGAATCTCGGGGTTGCCGGATTTGAGGCTGGAACGCACGTCGACGAGGCCGGAGATTTCGGAGAGGCGGGTTTCGGCGGTTTGGGACAGCGATTTGAGCGCGTCCAGATTGTAGCCGCGAATTTCGACTTCTATGGGACTTTTGAAGGAGAAGAGGGCGGGGTAGGATACTTCGATTTCCAACTCGGGAAAGTCGCGGAATTTCTCCCGGACGCGATTGATCGCGGCGTCCTCGGCGGCGGCACCGAGGTCGGGATGGAGTCGGACGGTGATACGCGCGGTGTGTTCGCCGGCTTCGCTGACGCGGGTGGCGTTATTCTCGGCTCCGGCGGTGAGGGCAACGAGGGCGACGGTGGGGTCGGCCATGATCTCGGTTTCCAAGATGTGTCCTACCTCGTAAGTGCGATCGAGCGGAGTGCCGATGGGGAGAGTGAGGTCGAGATTGAACTCACCTTGGCGGACTTGCGGGATGAGCTCTTGGCCGAGTTTGGGGAGCAGTAGAAACCACGAGAGACCAAAGGCCGCGACGGCCGCGATCATGACGGGCCAGCGGTTTTTCAAGGCGCCGCGAAGAAAGGGCGGGTAGGAGTCTTGCAGGAGATTGAAGAGCGAGTTGATCCCGGAGACGAGAGGGAGAATGAACGGAGCAAGCAGCGTCGCGGTGGCGCGAAAACTGACCATTAAGGTGGCGACAAGAACGATTGCGACGGTCTGGGTGGTGATGCTCAACAGGCGAACCACGAGGGAGAAAACGAAGCGCAGCAGCAGAAAGGTCAGGGCGACGGGCGCAGCGACCCAACGGATAAGCTGGGTAAAGAAGTTGCGGCCCGCTTTGCTCCATTTACCGAAATTGCCGAGGCTGGAATTGAAATCGGTAAGCGCGGTGATCTGTAAGAGTCCGGGCCAGACTTGGAGGCCGTGGAGGGGGCCGATTCGATCCGAATTAAACGCCGAAGCGACGAGATCAAAACGCTTTGCCAGCCGAAGAATCGGAAGCAGCACGAGCGCGATGACGACGCCAACAATTTTCAGTAACCCGACTAAAAGTATGAGGATGGCGCGCAAGCTGCGGGCGAATAAGATTCCAATCGAGGCACCCACGTGGCGGACGTGGCTGAACCAAGATCCATCAGGTTCGGCATGAGGGAACTGGAGAAAGGCACGGTCAGTGAACTCACTCGCGAGGGGATTACCTCGGCTGGAGAAGTCCCGCGAAGCCAGCATGGGGATGAAGAATAGGGCCGCGAGGAGAGAGGCGAGGAGCGAAAAGACGACGGTGAGGGCCATGTCACCGAATACTTGGCCGGCCACGCCTTCGACGAAGACGATGGGAAAGAACACCGCCACGGTGGTCGCAGTGGAGGCGATGACGGCCATGCCCACTTCGCTGACGCCGCGGACCACGGCGGTGTTGAGGTCGTCGCCTTCTTCGCGACAACGGAAGATACTTTCGAGGACGACGATCGCATTGTCGACGAGCATGCCGACGCCGAGGGCAAGGCCGCCGAGCGAGATGATGTTGAGCGAGACACCGCTGATGAACATCGGGGCGAACGTCGCGATGATGGAGATCGGAATACAGACGCCGATGATGAGGGTCTGGGCGAGATTACGGAGGAAAATGAAGAGGACGACGATCGCGATGGCGGCGCCGAAGATGGCGTTATTTTTGACCTCATCGATGGAGTTGCGAATGAAGATTGATTGGTCCGCGAGGGTTTGGATGTCGGCGTCAAGAGGAAGCTGATACGCGACGAAATCCGTCATCTGCAGAAATTCGGTGACGCGTTGGGCCTCGGCGCGACGGGCCTCGGCGATGGAGTCGCGGGATTTGGCGGCAACGGCGCGCTGGCGGCTGCTGGCGCGTTCGCGTTCTTTTTCACCACCGCGACCCTCGCGTGATTCGGCTTTGGGGGGGGCGGGTTTGGCGGGCTCGGCCGGGGGTTCGATGGGGCCGGTGGCACCGGGAGGAAGTTTGGCAACGTAGGCGCGTTGCGCGGCGGTGCCGAAAATGGAGTCAGACACGCGGCGAGCGACTTCGACGATGTTGGCGTCGGCTTCTTTGAAGACCTCGAGTTCGATGCTTTCGCGGCCGTTGACCGCGGTGATGACCTCGCGGTCGCGGTGATAGCGTGACACGGTGGCGATGTCGCGGAGGCGGATATCGATACTGTTTTGCCGGGCGATGATGACGGCTTCGATTTCCTCGAGGGACTGAAACTCATTCATGGTGCGAATGAGGTATTCGGTCTGGCCTTCACGTAGGTTACCACCGGGGAGGTTCACGTTGCTCTGGGCGAGACGCTGATTGATCTGGTTGATATCGAGGCCGAGGGTCGAGAGTCGGGATTCGTCGATGGCGACGAGGTAGAGTTCTTCGAGTCCGCCTTTTACTTTAACGGCGGCGACACCTTCGAGGGATTCGAGGCGACGTTTAATGTCATACTCTGAAAGATAACGGAGATCGTAGAGGGATTGGGGGCCGGCCAGACCAAAGCGCAGGATGGGATCGAGGGTGGGATCGTAGCGGAGCAGGATGGGACGCTCGGCATCTTCGGGCAGGCGGACGCGGTCGACTTTTTCCCGGATGTCGGAGGCGACGACGTTCATGTCGGTCTCCCAGCCGAATTCGAGGATAAGGTCGGATTGACCGGCCTTGGAAATCGAACTGATGGAAGTGAGCCCCGTGACGATGCCGAGTTCTTGTTCGAGGCGTTGAGAAATGGTGGTCTCGACCTCTTCGGGCGCGCTGCCGGTGTATTCGGTGCGCACGGTGAGGGTGGGGTAGCTCATTTCGGGCATGAGCGTGAGGGCGAGGCGTTTGTAGGAGACCCAGCCGAAGACGACGACGGCCAGCACGACCATCAAGATGGCGACCGGTCGTTTGGTGGTGAACGCGAACGTGGAGTCCGCAGGATTAAATTTGGGGCGGGGCACGACGGAGGCGGGCTGGGGTTAACTTTCCTCGGAAGTGACGGCCACGGTGGTGGTCGCGACGGCATCAGGCTCGACGATCTTGACCGATTCGTTGTCCTTGAGGCCGGATTGGCCGAGGACCACGACGAAATCGCCCTCTTGGAGACCGGATTTCACTTCGATCGTCGTGGAAGTTTCGAAACCGGCGTCGAGGCGGATGCGTTTAGCGCGTTCCTGGCGCACCGCGAAGATATACTGGGATCCGCCTTCGTAAACGACGGCAGTTTTGGGGATAAGCAGGGCAGTCGGGCGTTCTTCGGTGACGATGGAGGCGCGGACGAAGAGCCCGGGCACGATGGCCGCGTCCGGGGCACGAACCCCGACGGTGACCTTAAAGGTGCCGCTGGCGGGGTCGATGATCGGACTGATACGCTTGACCCAAGCTTCGTAGGATTTACCGGGGAGGAATTCGGAAGTAATACTGGCGGATTGGTCCGCTTTGACGGAAGTGAGGTAGCGACCGGGCACGAACACTTTGGCGACCATGTCTTGAAGGCTCACAAAGGAGAATAGTCTGGTGCCGGTGGCGACGCGGGCCCCGACCTGAACATCCCGCTCGGATATCACGCCATTGAAGGGTGCCCGGACGGTGGCGTAATCGAGACGAATGCGCGCTCGTTCGGCCCGCAATTGCATCTGTTCGCGCGAGTAGCGGGCATTCTCAAAATCCTGTTGATTCACGAGACCCCGTTCGAAGAGCTCTTCGGAGCGGACATAATCGGCGGTTTCGCGGGCGAGATTCACCTGCGCTTCGTCGGCATCCACGCGGAGTTCGCGGTCATCGATTATGAGGAGAGGCGTGCCGGCGGTGACAAAGTCGCCCTCTTCGACCAGAAGTTGATCTACTTGGCCGGTGATACGGGGAAAGATATCGACGACTGATTCAGTCTCCAAGGTCGAGTTGAATGCCAAGGAGGCGGCGATGGGGCCTCGGGTTACGGAGGCGACCTGCACTGGGATCGGATCGATCTCGCGTTTTTTGGCACTGGGCTGACCGCCGGGGCGTTCGCCGGCCTGAGCTTGTTCGCGAGCGGTGGTGGCTTCGGACGGCGTGGAATCGGATTTACGGCAGCCAGTGATGCCGAAGATCAGCAGACTCGCGGAGACGATGAGAAAGCAACGGGAACGGGTCTTTAACAGGGGGGCAAAGAATGACGAAGAGTCGGACACGGTGAAGTGATAGAAGAAGTTTAAACGGAAAATATTCAATTGGGCTTTGAGCTTGTACGCCGGTGCGGAACAGAAGTTGTGCCAAAATCGCAAAAAAAAACGAGTGACAGGGAGAGTGGGGCGGCTTGCGTGAGGGTGATGGCGACAAAAGCAGAAGATCCGAAGTCCTTCGTGACGGAGGTGCGCCTACAGGGTGGGGGGGAGCTGGGATTGGTCAAATCGCTATCGGGGTTTAAGAAAGGGCGTCATGCGGTGCCCGATGCGGTCAATGCGGCGACCGAAGCATTTTTGGGTCGATTGTGCATGGAAGAGTTGGGGGATGAAAGTGAGGAGTGGTTCCAGCGCGCCCGGGCAGATCTGGGTTACAAGCGCAAGCAGGTGACGCTGGAAGTGGCGGGAGCGCGGGCGGTGTTATCGGCGGTGGATTTCACGTTTGAGATCAGTTACACGCTGGAATCTCGCGATCCGGGCACGTTTGTAAAGACGAGGATTTTGCATCAGTTGACGACAGGAAAACTGGGTGACCCTCAGTTTGAGGAGCTGTTTGCGGGCCAGTTTGATGAGATCGTTTTTGAGCTCACGAAAGGGGCCCGCGTGGAAGCAGTGATCGATGCGGTGGAAGAATTGGATGGGGCGGGAGGCCTGAGGGTGAATTACCCGTCTGACTGCCGAGAATGCACGTTGACGGTTGAGGGGGTTGAGGCGGAGGTGGTCTGCGACGGGGCGACGCTCCTGATGCGATTCCCGCGGGCGGGCGGGCCGATGGAATTGGTGGAGGCATTCGGGGCGGTGCGTCGGGCATTTTCTTTGAGCAAGAAAACAGCTTTGGCTGGTTTGCTCGGCTAGGGTGTTTCCTTTCGCGGCGAACAAAAGAATGCGGTCGGCCTCGATGAGTCTCCGGATAGGTTGGGGCGAAAAGTAACGGATAGGCGTGGTTTCATGCCGGCCGAAGTTTTGATCGTGGTGATTCTTATTGGAATCTTGGCGACGCCGGCGTTTGCCGGCCTTTCAGCGGGTGAGCTTGAGAACTCGCGGGATGGCCTTTCCGGTTGAGGGACGATGGGGCATCGCGATGGGGAGTTGGTTTAGGGGTGGGCAACGGCGCGATATTGCCGCGCGACGAGACCGGCGCATTAACGTTGGAGGACGAAATCTACCCGAGATTGCCCGAGGGGGGGGGGCACGGAACCGTTATGGAGTTCGAATGGCGGACCCGGAATGTTTCGAGATCTCGATGGCGGGTTACGTTCGGCCCAGCATGATTCCCTAGTCATCCTACGGCGCGGGCCTATTTTCTCGAAGGAGATGACCGCGGGGACCCGTTGCAATTGGTGGAATAGATTCACCGGCAAAGAGACCCTCGATCAAACCGAACGGCGGACGGTGGAATAGACTATCGCGATGAAACCGAGGGTGAGGGGGGCTGGGGCGGGCGCGGAGCCGGCGGTTCAAGTAATAGTGGGTTACGGTGCAAGCGTGGCATCGCGAGGGGGGAATGGAGATTGAAAAATGCCCACAGTCCGGAGACGGTGAGCGTTGAAAATGACGCGTTCGGAAGACCCGAACGGATTACAAATTTTTCGAAATATGAACCTCGCGCCGGGGTAAGGGGATAGTGACGCCTTCTTCGTCGAAGCGAATTTTGATACGTTCTTGCCGGTCGAAGCAGAGGTCCGAGTCGTCTGCGACTTTGGACCAAGGGCGGAAGGCGGAATTGATGCGGCGATCGCTCATGGCAATGAGGCCGATCGTGGGTTTGGGCTCGACTAGAATCCGGGGCTCGTGGTTGAGGATCTTTTTGAGAATGCCCTGAACCTGACCAAGGTCTTCACCGCAGCTCACGCCGGCGATACGATCCAGACGGCGGGTGCCTAGGTCGGAATCGTTTTCGATCACTCCGCCGGCGGGGACGATGTAGTCGTCCACCTTATACGGATTGAAGATGATCAGAAGCACGCCTGCGGCGAAATTGGACAAGGAGCCTCACCGCGCCCGGCCGACCGCCAGTCCGGCTGCACCGGCGATCGCGACGAATGAGGTGGTTTGTATTCCGATCCGACGGAGGGACGCGATGACGACGAATACCCGCATGAGGGCGTTGCTCATGCCGGTCATGAAGCCCACGAGAGCGGGGTCGATATTTCGCTTCATCAGGGGGGGGGCGTAGGACCGTGCGGCTGAGGATGCCGGCGACCCAGTGACCAATGATGGGAGTTGCGAGGGTTGCGATGACTTTGAGTCCGGATCCGGGAGCGAGTTCTGCGGGCCGTTGCAGGAGTGCTTCAACGTCGAGGTAAAACAGCCGGTCGTTTCGGAGTAGGAATTTGCGAAGATGGATGGACAAAAAAAAGCGGCTCTCGAAAGAGCCGCCGGGAGTAAGTTGAGATTTAGAACCGAGATTAACCCAGCATTTCGGCGACCATGGCACGTTCGTCGACTAATTCGGCGTTGGTGGCGGCGACTTTTTCTTGGGAAAAGGCGTCGCTGAGATCGTGATCGGTGAGGACTTCGTAGGCTCCGGGAGTGGTGGTGCGCACGGGCATGCCAGCCCAGACGTTGGGATCGAAGCCGTAGTGGCCTTCACTTTTGACACCGACGGAATGGACGGCGCCGGGGGTCATGAGATCACGCACGTGATCGACGAGGGCGTTGGCGGCGGAAGCGGCGGAGGAAAGGCCGCGAGCCGCGATGATGGCGGCGCCACGTTTGCCGACGGTCGAGCAGAACTCGCCTTCGAGGTAGGCTTGATCGCCAATCACGTCCGCGGCCGGGGCACCGTTGATGGTCGCGTTCCTGAACGCGGGATACATCGAAGGACTGTGGTTGCCGTAGATGAAGATGTTTTTCACCGCGGTCAGTTCGACCCCGGCTTTTTTGGCCAGTTGAGCTTGAGCACGATTTTGATCGAGTCGGACCATGGCGGTGAACCGGTCGGCGGTGAGGCGTTTGGCCTTCGACGCGGCGATCATGACGTTGGTGTTGGCGGGGTTGCCGACGACGGCGATGCGAGCGTCTCCGGCGGCGACGCGATCGATGATTTCACCTTGGCCGGTGAAGATGACGCCGTTGCCTTTGAGCAAATCGGCGCGTTCCATGCCGGGACCGCGGGGGCGGGCTCCGACGAGCAGGGACCAGTTGGCGTCCTTGAAGCCGGTTTCACCGTTATCGGTGAGCACCATATCCTTGAGGAGCGGAAACGCGCAGTCGTCGAGTTCCATGGCAACGCCTTCGAGCGCTTTCATGGCCTTTTCGACCGGAATCTCAATTAATTGAAGAATAACCGGTTGGTCTGGGCCAAACATGGCACCAGATGCGATACGGAATAAAAGGGAGTAGCCGATTTGGCCGGCTGCACCTGTGACTGCGACTCGAATGGGAACTTTCATAAGCGGGATAACGTAAACCCGTAGTTGACCACACTTCGCGGTGGAACGACACGCACGAATTGCGGTTTCCACCGCGAATTGTGGAAAATCTCAAGACGGAGGAGGAGTCTGGGTTCAGCGGTGGCGCAGTAGGATTGCCCAATCCTCACTCGGCGCGGTCGGCGCGGTGCCGAGACTGACGGTGGATCCGCCTTCGACTTGGGTCACTGATCCCAGTTGAAGGACGCCACCGTTTCTGGGGTCGAACCATCTCAGATCGTAGACTCCCCCGGTCGCGCTCAGATCGAGTTGAGCGGAGCCCCCGTCGCGAAGGTAGACGAGGTAAGTATCGCCGGGCTTCGCCAGCACGTAGTCGTGGTCGCCGGCGACGAGATCGTTGGCGGCGGTCATATCCTCGAAGGGCACGTGGCGATTGAAGAACTCGAGGGCGATGCGGTTTTGTCGCCACATCGATTGGCGGACGCGGAGATCTTCGCTGCTGAGATCGCTGGTCGGGGCGTTATTTTGCCAACCGGCATACCATTCCACACCGGAGCCGCCGGCCATGAAGACGCCCCAGAGCACGTCTTTGCGGGGGACCGCGCGCGACGGGTCCTCATCGTCGGGCCGGAGTCCGAATTCCCAGCCGAGAGGCTCGGACATACTCACGAGCCAGGGACGGTTGGCAGCGACGGACATTTTTAGATGTTCGATGACGATTTGGTTGTAGTCCTCGTGCCGTTGTAGGGAGGGGCCTTCGAATGCGGTAAAGCCGGCGAGGGCGGGGTAGATTTCGACGATCAGAATTTCGTGAATCTTAATGGGGTGATCGTAAGGATCTAGATCGCGGATGTATTGGCTGAAGGCTTTTTGTTGCCCGGTGGTGATGCCGACGCCGACCGCGCCGCCTTTTTCATCGGTCCAGCCGGTTTCTTCCCCGAGGTCCCAAGAGAGGGCAAGGTGATGGCCGAAGCGGGCGATGAGTTCTCGGTAGTGGAGTTTGCGGGTGTCGGCAAACGGGGTGCCGCCATCCTCGATTTCGAAGAGGCTCTCGTTTTCCGTTTCGGTGACGAGCAGGTGGATATGCACGCCTTGGCGTTGGAGATGGGAAAAAACCCACTCCCATTGAGCGAGTTTACTCACGTCGAATGAGTCGCGGGTTTCCGGATTGGTCCAAGGCCAGACATCGTTGCCGTCCCCGGCGTAGGTGAAGGGCATGAGATAGATGGAATTGAGCCCTTGATCGCCGAGGTAGTTGGCGAGGCCGATGATTCCTGTGGCGTCGTCGCCGTCTTCGTCGGTCCAGTTTGGGTCGCCGGGTTGCCAATCGCCACGATGGGGGCCAAAATGGTGGAGTTGGTCTTCACCTAGGGAAGGAAATTCGGGGGTTTGGGCGAAGTCGTAGGTGCCATCAAAGCCGTCGAAGGCTAAAAAGTTTTCGGGACTTCCGGCCCCTCCCATGAGGAAATACCGGCCGGAGCCTTGGAATTGTTGGTGGTGTTTTCCGACGTAGGCCAGCCGGCCGTGACCACGGAAATCAGCGGATTGAGGGGGGAATAGGAGAGGGCGAAATATCGAATGATCCGGTGGCGCCAGCGAGGGGGAACGGTTTGCCTGAGGGCGGGTCGATGGCAGCGCGAGGACCCGAAACGAATTCGGCCCGGTAGTGCCATTCACCGGGACGGTCCGGGGTAAACCTGACGCGCCATTTATCCCCGGAGGTGGCGTGGGTTTGGCCGGCTTCCCCGTCGGCAGCGAAGAAACCGGGAACGCTGTAGTGATGCTCGCCCTGACGGAAAGTCACGGTAAGGCGGTGGTCCCAGAACGTTGACGCGTCCGCTTCGCTTGCGATGGGACCTTCAAAGGTGACGGTGATGGTGTGCCATACCGCGCGTTCGCCCGTGACCGTTGCGGCTTGAAGAGATAGAGTTAAGCCCATCAGCGCGAGAACGAGTCCAGCCGCGTTGAAGAGTTAAAAGGGTCGGGCTCGGGGTGAAAGTATCATGGTAACTCGTTAAGCCTGAAGCGATCCGCTCCGAAGGCATAAACCGGAACCCCAACACGTTAACTATGACTAGGCAAATCGGGGGGCCAAGGCAGTGTAGGTATCGCGGATCAGCTTTTCGGTGGTTGGCCAATCGATGCATCCATCGGTGATTGAGACGCCGTATTTCAGATCTGACTTAGGTTGAGGAAAGGGTTGGGTTCCCGCGGCGAGATTACTTTCGACCATGGCGCCGATAATCGACTCGTCGCCGGCGGTAAGCTGTTGGAGCACGGCAGACAGAACTTCGGGTTGGAGCTCGGGTTTTTTGGCGGAATTGGCGTGGGAGCAATCGACCAAAATGGAGGGGAATAGCCCTGCTTTTTTCAGTGCACCGGTGGCCGCGGCGATGTCAGCGGGGGAGTAGTTGGGTCCAGCGGAGCCCCCGCGAAGAACGATGTGACAGTTGGGGTTTCCGGCGGTCGCAACGGCGGAAGCGTTTCCATCGATATTGACGCCGAGAAAGGTCTGCGGCTGTGCGGCTGCCTTGATGGCATTGACGGCGGAACCGAGGGTGCCGTCCGTGCCGTTCTTGAATCCGAGGGGCATGGAAAGGCCTGACGCCATCTGGCGGTGAATCTGGGACTCGGTGGTTCGAGCGCCGATAGCGGACCAGCTAATGAGGTCGGAAATGTATTGGGGCGTGATCGGGTCGAGAAGTTCCGTGGCGGTGGGAAGGCCTAAATCCAAGACCTCACGCAAAAACTTTCGGGCCGTGCGTAGTCCGGTGGCGATATCATTGGTGCCGTCGAGGTGAGGGTCCATGATCAGGCCCTTCCAGCCTACGGTGGTGCGGGGTTTTTCAAAATAGACCCTCATGACGATCATGATGCGGTCCGAGACCTCGGAGGAGAGTTTGGCCAAGCGTTTCGCGTAGTCGCGGCCGGCATCCAGATCATGGATCGAGCAGGGACCCACGATGAGCAGAAAACGTTTATCCTTGGTGAAGATGACGCGATGAAGCTCGTCGCGGGAGCGGGTGATGAACTCGGCTTGGGCGGAAGATTTTGGTAACTCCTCGACTAGCTGCGCCGGGGAGGGCAGTTTATTGGTCGAGAGGACATTGAGGTCTGAAGTGCGTTGCATGAATTGGTCACGTTGGAGGAATTGCGGCTACGTGAGCAAGACTAGGGGCATCCAATCTAGGCCAGATGAGTTTCGGCGCTTGGCGTCTCGAGTGATTTGGACAAAAAGTTGGCCGGCCACCTACCCCTAAGTGACCGGCCATTTGCTTTCTTAATTACCCCAAAACTCCCGCTAGGCGGGAGAAGATGAAAATCTGATGTTGCTAATCAAACGCAGAGAAAGAGTTTCGTCAACAAAAACTTATCAAAATCTTTCAATAATATACTTAAATGACTAAAAAAGAACTAGATGAAGAAGGCAGTTGTTTTGCAAAAACTACACAATGGGGCGAAATTCAGCCGATCGCGGTGCTGAAAGTTTGTGGAGAGGATGCGACCGAGTTTCTGCAAGGGCAGTTTTCACAAGATTTATGGAGAGACCGAACCGGGGTGGCGCGTTATGGATTTTGGCTGACTCGAAAAGGGAGAGTGGAGGGTGATTCGACGATCATACGGTTGGCGGAGGATTATTGTTTGATCTTTAGTTTCAGTATGACGGCAGCGGCATTGGTCGAGCGGTTCGAGGTATTCCTGGTCGCGGATGATGTGGAATTGGTGGATGTTTCGACGGATTGGACCGCTTGGCAGGTGATGGGGGAGGAAGTGAGGGGCTGGCTGGAATCACAGGAAGCGGGAGGAGGTGATTCGGGATTCGCGTGGGAGGCACCATGGAATTTGGGCAGGGGCAGCGCAGTGGTGGTGAGTCGCGCCGAGCCGAAGTGGCCGATTGGTTGGCGCGAGGCAGATCCGCGCGAGTTCGAGGTTGCCCGCATCAGTCTGGGCTGTCCGAAAGTGCCGATGGATCTAGGTCCGGAAGATTTTCCGCAGGAGGGCGGGCTGGAGAGTGCGGGTGTTTCCTTTCGAAAAGGTTGTTACCTCGGGCAAGAGATCATGGCCCGGATTCAAAACACGGGTCGAGTGAGGCGTCGATTGGTTAGGGTGACGGGCGCGGGGACGGCTCCGGCGACGCCTGATGCTGCTGGATTGTGGCAAAGCGGGAAACAGGTTGGGGTTTTGCGTTCGCGAGTAGATCGGGACGACGGGAGGTGGCTTGGCTGGGCGATGGTGAATCTGAGCTCCGCGGATTTTGATCGTTCGGCGACAGCAGGTGAAACCGCGGTGGATCCGGTGGATTGGTTGACCGAGGAAGATTCTGAAACGGGAGGTTCCAATGGATGAGCGAATTAAAATTACCGAGATTTTCAAAAATATGGGCGCGGGGACGGGGCAGGCTGAATTAATGGCGCGACAGCTTATTAAGCGGGCGGATCAGTTGGTGGAGTCCCGGCGTTGTTCTCGCCTCGCCGCCATGGAGTATTTGCTCAGTCTCGCGGTCTCAGGGGCGGAGGGGATCGCACCTCCGGGATTTGAGGGGACTCAAGCAGTTGGACAGTCGATGGACGTGAAAGTATCCCAACCTAACGATACCGTGGACGCTTCGAGGGGGGCGGATCAACTGACTGGCTCCATGCGAAACCGCGTTGAACGTCTATTTGTGGAGTCTTTTGGCCGCCCACCGAGCGTGATTTGCCGGGCACCAGGCCGAGTCGAGTTCGTGGGAAACCACACTGACTATAACGGTGGACCCGTTTTGGGCGCGGCCGTGGATCGAGCTGTTTGGGTGGCGGTGGCTCCGCGCGAGGATGGTTTAAGACGTTTTCGATCCGATCAGTCCGAGGGAGTGGTGGATGTTGAAGATCCGAGTATTCGCCGCGAGGGAGGCTCTAGTTGGGTGAATTATCCCTTGGGTGTGCTCGCCGCGTTGAGGGAGTTTGGGCTCAATGTGCCGGAGGGGTTTGATTATGCGGTCTGGGCTGATCTGCCGGTCGGTGCGGGGCTAAGTAGTAGTGCGGCGATCGAATTATCGTCGGGTTTGGCTTTTCTGGGCCTGACCGGTCAGTCGGTCGACCGAGAGACATTGGTTAAAATCGGAAGGCATGCGGAGAATTACTTCGTGGGCGTGCCGTGTGGGATTTTGGATCAAGGCGTGTCCGGTTTTGGGCGGAAAAATCAGTTGGTTTATATCGATTGTAGCGGGCCAACTTTTGAGACGGTGCCCATGCCGGAAGGCGCAGATTTTTGGATCTTCAATACTCACACAAAACACGCGTTGGTGGATGGGCTTTATCGTGCTCGTCACGAGGAGTGTATGGCTGCCGCGAGAGGATTGGGGGTGTCCCAGCTCGCACTAGCCAGCGAAGATCTCTTGGTGGCGCAAAGCACGGGGTTGGGCCAGGTCGAATTAAAACGAGCTCGTCATATCGTGGGCGAAGTCGCGCGGGTTCGAGGGACGATTAGCGCCCTCGCGAAGAATGATTTGAATGAAGTTGGCCGACTTATCACCGCGTCACATCGTAGTTCGCAGACCAATTTCGAAAATAGCACCGCCGAGCTAGATTTTTTGGTCGATCAGTTGGAAGGAATGCCGGGCGTTTACGGTGCGCGACTCACGGGAGGCGGCTTTGGGGGCGCGGTTATGGCTCTGACGGATGACCAATTTGATGCGAGAGCGGCGGAGATCGTTAAATCGGCTTATTTCGCCAAGTATGGAGCTCCAACCGACGTGGTTCATTTACGAACGGCAGAGGGAGCTGAAGTTGTTTTCGGCCCGCAGTCGACTCTCTCGTGCCGCTAGCGATAGCGCATTTCGGGCCTGGTATTTTTTCGGCTTCTTCGGGGGTGATCCAGCCGAGAAGCGCTTGCTTGAGCGCGTCACAGGGCAGTGGCCGGTAGCCTGAATTTTGGGCCCCGGCGACGGGCTTGGAGGGTTTAGTTCGAGGGCTGATGAAGTCGCGCATGTCTTCCGCGACTTCCAAATAGTCGTGGTGCCCGGTTCGTAATGAATAGCCGGGGTCGAACTATTTTTTACAGGTTCTTCCCCGATAAAGGGTCACGGTAGTGGCTCGGGGATCTTTGAAGAATGGCTCCAGTTCATTGGGGGAGGCCGGGGAGGTTTCTTTACAGGCCGAACAAACTCGGCGAACGAGTCGTTGTGACAAGATGCCGACGATGGTCGGGGCGACTAGGTGGGCCTCAACACCGAGTCGCAAGTAACCGGGTAAACGCTTGAATCGAGTCGTTGTTATCTGGAGCGAGCCCAGTGCATGCTGACCAGTCAAGGCGGCTTCGGTTGCGATTTGAGCGGTCACCACGTCGCGAATGTCGCCGACTTGCACGACGTCGGGATCTTGACTGTCAGCGGAGCACTCCGCGCCGGGGGCGGGCGAAGGTCAGGTCGATGGGGTAATTGACCTGATATTGGGTCATCGAGGGGCGGCGAATTTCGACGGGATCTTCCAGCATGGTGATGGTGAGGTCCGGTTTACGTCAGCTTCTCGAAAAAATGGAATTTCAAGAGCCCCGTATGAGTAAAATTCCCTAATTTAGATGAGTAAAAGCATCCCCACCGTGTTTTACGCTACCAGAGGGAGGCTATGGTATGGAGGTAGGCTTCGAAATATGGCTTTGCCCAAAGTAAGTAGAGCATTGAGGCGATGGCCAGCATCGGTCCGAAGGGCACGTGGGTTCCAAAGCCGGCGCTGGTTGCTTCGCCGTCCGGGGTTTCGGCGGGCAGTATTTTGGAGGTCTCGTTTTTGAAGATAAGCCGAGAGAGCAGAGCGATAATGAACCAAACGGTGCCGACTATGGCGCCACCGAATACGGTGAACAGTGCCCCTTGCCAGCCTAAAAATGCGCCGATGAGCCCCATGAGTTTGACGTCGCCAAATCCCATTGCTTCCTTCTTCAAAACCGCTTCGGCCACGAGCGCGATCCATAGGATGAGACCGGAGCCGGTGAAGACTCCGATAATCGAAGTGATTCCTGATTTAATGCTCGCGAGCAGGTAGGGTCCCTCTCCTCCGTAGCCCTGAATGGCCGGGATGCAAAAGGAGAGTAAAACGACAACCACCGTGCCCCAAATACTGATCGAGTCTGGAATGATCATATGATCCAGATCGATGAATGAAGCGGAGATAAGGAGGGAAATTAGAAGCATGGCCGCTAAGGCCACGGCGGGATCGAGTGTTATCCAGCTGAGAAAAAAGAGGACGGCGGTAAGCGTTTCGACCAGAGGGTAGCGGATCGAGTAAGGTTGCCCGCAGCAGCTCGCTTTGCCCCGGAGCAGAATCCAGCTTAGAATCGGGACGTTGTGGTGCCATTTAATCGCAGTCCCACAGGCGCAATGGGAGCCCGGGGACACGATGGATTTACCGACTGGGATGCGGTAAATTACAACGTTGAGGAAGCTTCCAACTATCGCGCCGAAAATGAAGGCGCTGGCGGGGAAGAACCAAGGAGCGATGGATTCTATCTCGGCGATTGATATGCTCTGGTCCATAGATTTAGCCAGAAAGGAGAGGGATCGGTCTCTCCGGTATTTCTGGTAGGGCTCGTTTTAGAACGAAGGATCGTTGGCAATCACGCCGACGACGATGATATCAATCGGTCCGATTTCACCAGTGAGACCTAAGTTTTCCCGATATATTTCAGTAATTTCTTGAGTGAGGTAGCCTTGGATGGCGTCGAGTTTCGCTTCGGGTCTGACCTTCAAGCGGATCTTGGTGTTGAGCCGATCTTTTTTGAATTTTATCGAAGCACTTGCTGAGGCCACGCCTTTGATCTGCCCGCAACATGCTTCCACCAGTCGGTGCAGCGCTCGACGCGAAATAAGCAATTTGCCGGTTTCGTTGGAAGCGAGTGGCACCGAAGAAGGCTGGCTGAAGAACAGCAGATAAACGAGCAGCACAATTCCCCCGCCGAAGACGATGACTTCCAGAGGAGAACTGAGCCAAATTTCTGTTAGATTGCTCACGAGAGGACGGGCGAAAAAAAGGTCAATCTACCGAGACCTGATCAGGCCACAGATCGTTTTCGTTGGTTGATTTGTCTCCCGGCAGGCGAACGCCTTCGATGGTCACGTCAACCTTGGAAACGTCTTTGCCACTCATTGCCATGATCTGTTTCCTGACATCGAGCTGAACTTCGTAGGCGGTTTGTCCAATTTCCGAGCCGTAGGCGACGACGAGTCTCACTTCGATGGCGTATTGACCATCTTCGGTTTCATTTACTCGGACGCCGCGGTTGTCGGCCTCTTTTTTGGTGAAGATTTCTCCGATGCCATCGGCAATTCCACCGCCTACGCCAGCAACGCCTTTTACTTGGAGGGCGGCAAGCCGCACGATGCCGGCGATGACGTTGTGGTTGATTCTAATATCCCCTAGATCAGGTTGGTCGTCGAAACGCGGAGGCGTGGGGAACTCTGGCGATTGCATGGTGAGTTTAAGATGAAATGATTAAACACTGGAGGCAAGACTGCTGAGCTTACCCCCGAACATTAGTCGCGTATTGGCCCTCTGTCTGGTCATTCGAACTGATCTGGCGAGGTCCGTTTGAGGAAGTCTTCCATGAAGGCCGTCGTCGCCTTTCCCTCTTGGAAGATGGGATCAGAAAGAATCGCCTTTTGCAGAGGGATGGTCGTTTTAATCCCTCGAATGAGGTATTCGCTCAATGCTCGGTGGGTGCGTTGAAGCGCAATCTTCCGAGTGGAACCATAACCGATGACTTTGCCGATCATGGAGTCGTAATAGGGCGGAATTTGATATCCTGAGTAAACATGACTGTCGACGCGAACACCGTGTCCGCCTGGAGCGTAATAAAGCCCGATGGTCCCCGGTGAGGGCATGAAGTTTCGAGCGGGGTCTTCCGCATTGATGCGACACTCGATTGCATGGCGATTGAACGTGATGTCTTTTTGATCGAACTCTAAATGCTCGCCGTTCGCGATGAGGATCTGTTGCTTGATCAAGTCGATACCAGTCACTTCCTCGGTCACCGGATGCTCCACTTGTATCCGGGTATTCATTTCGATGAAGTAGAATTTTCCTTTTGCATCGACCAAGAACTCGATCGTTCCGGCTCCCTCGTAGTCGGCAGCCTTGGTCGCTTTGATGGCGGCTTTCCCCATTGCTTTGCGAAGGGAGGGGTTGGCCATCAAGAAAGGTGACGGCGCTTCTTCGATTAATTTTTGGTGTCGGCGTTGGACGGAGCAGTCGCGCTCACCGAGGTGCACAATTTTACCGTGGGAGTCTGCTAAAATCTGAAATTCGATATGGCGGGGCTTTTCGATGTATTTTTCGATATAAACGGAGCCGTCGCCGAACGCTTTTTCCGCCTCATTGCGAGCGACATGAAATTCTTTGGCGAACGAGATGTCATTGTGCGCGATGCGCATGCCGCGGCCACCGCCGCCCGAGACCGCCTTGATGATAACGGGGTAGCCGATTTTCTTGGCTACTCTAATCGCTTCGGATTCGCTTTCGATCGCGCCATCCGAGCCGGGAACGACGGGGACGCCGACCTTTTGAACGGTCTCCTTGGCGATTGCCTTATCCCCCATCTTACGAATGGACGCCGCCTTGGGGCCAATGAATTTGATGTTACACGACTCGCATTGCTCGGCGAAGTCGGCGTTTTCCGAAAGGAAACCGTAGCCCGGGTGAATAGCATCCACATCAGCTATCTCTGCCGCCGCAATTATCCGATCCGCTTTGAGGTAACTTTCATCACTTCGCGGACCGCCGATGCAAATTGCCTCATCTGCTAATTGAACGTGAAGGGACTGGACATCGGCTTCGGAATAGACCGCGAGAGTCTTGATGCCAAGTTCGCGGCAAGCTCGGACAATGCGAAGGGCTATTTCACCTCGATTGGCGATGAGGATCTTTTGAATCATAGTGGAAGGGAGGGGGGGGGAAGAAGGAAGGCTGGAGCCGGGCGCAGCTCAGAGTGCATCCGGATTTTGTCGGATGGCTTCGGACGCAAGCGTGCTCAAGAGGACTTAACCTTGAAGAGCTTCTGGCCGTATTCCACGGGGTCACCATCCTCGACTAATGATTCGATGATTGTCCCTTTCACTTCTGACTGAATCTCATTTAAGATCTTCATTGCTTCGATAATACACACGGCCGAGGTTTCGGTGACGGCGGTTCCTATTTCAGCGAATGGTTTGGACTCAGGAGACGGGGATCGGTAAAAAGTACCGACCATGGGGGACTTAATGAAGATGACACCGGTTTCTTCGGGATTACCAGCGATGGTAGCGGCGTTCTGCGTGGGAGCATGAGATGCGGCAGAAATTGCGGGGGGCGCTTCCTGAGCCGCAGGAGCCGATGCCACCACAAAGGGGGGATTCGAATGGCGGACATGGTTCGACGAACCTGCCCCGCCCCGACGGATCTTGAGCTTGAATCCTTCGTCTTCGACGGCGAACTCGCTGAGTTCGGCTCGTTTCATTAGCTCGATAATCTGTTTGATTTGTTTGAGATCCAAAATCGGTCCTAGGTTGAGTTAACAAGAGTTGTCCGCAGTGAGAGACTGCGCTGCAGCGAGCTGTTCAAAAAGAATTCCGTCGAAGGGTGCAATGTCGGAATTACCTCAATATTTAGCAAATTTTGCGAGTAATTGGATGAATAATCCCAATTTTTGGGTAAATTAATCAAATTGAGGTCTTCCCGAGAGGAGGCATGAAGTCCGGAACCGGATGGATAACCCACGTCTTTGGGTGAGGCTAAAGCGGTGAGGGGAGCGTCTAAATTTCAGGGTAATGTGGGAAGCTGAAGATGTTTGCCGACGAAAACGGGTGCCTCGAATGGAACCGCCACTGATAAAGATCGGGTTTTGTCCCAGGTAGCCTCAGACGACCAGGCTTTCGGTTTACTTCTCTTCCGATCGCAGTTCGCGCCTTTGGTTCTGAGGTGATTGGCGGCGACTTTGAGGCGTTCGACAATGGAGCCAAGGGAGACTGACCCGGTGCTGGCGTTGGCCGGGTGGCATGTCGGGATGAAGCCTGAGTCGTCGCGGCGAGTGAGGATGGCCTATGCGTCGTCAGGATCTGGGAGAAAATTGAGGATAGATTCAACGAAGTCATTTCGACGGGCGGCGACGCCGTTCATGTCATGCTCTTGGTTTTGAACGCGTTCAAGCAGGGCGGGATCGGGGTGTTCACTGTTCGTGGAGAGGAGGGGGGCGTGGCGAAGGCGGGGGGCGAGAATTTGCGTTGAGTGGGGCTGGTCAGTCGACGACGTCCTTCGGCGCGCGATAGAATCAGCGTATGCGTTCGGATTTGGGTTTGGGTAAGTTGCGCTCGCGAAGGGAGGTGAGGCATCCCTTTGGGGTGTTCATGCCCGGGCTGAGGGCATAGCCGGTGGTTTGGGGAGCATCTTTGGCGATGATCACGGCCCACCCGTTGTCGAGGTTGGCATAGATGTGGTCATGGTCGCGGTGCGCATCGAGCGCATGTTGGGGGTGGGCGTTTGACCGCAGGTCTCTCAGCCGCGAAGGATGGACTGCGGGGGGCGCAATCCTAAATGGCTTTGATCGTCTAGAATACTGTCAGGTTCCTGAATTCGAGGTTCTATGAAATGCGGCGCCGAAGACGATGTGGCGGGGCTAAGCCGATGCCGTGGGGGGATTGCGGCGGCTTATTTGGCCGAACAGATGCCGGAAGTTTAAGGCAATTTGAGCTTCTAATTCCGTCAGGGATATGCCGCGCAAAAGAGCGAGATTTTCGTAGGCAGCGCCGATGTTGGCGGGATGGTTTAAGACCTCTTCACCGGGGGGAATCGGGAGGGTAAAGTGGGGTCGGGGCGGTGGCATCGCCGGGGCATCTGTTTCAACTAAAAGACGATCTAGCGGAACGGCCCGGAAGGCGCGGCGGAGGCGAGTCCGGCGTGGATCGATATGGGAGGTGTTGAAGGAAAAATATGCGCCTTTTTCGACAAGACCCGGAATCTGCTCCGTCGACCCGCTGTAGGCATGAAGCAGGAATCCGGGGCGAGGGATGGGGGTGTTTCGCAAAATCTCGTCGAGATGAGGCCATGCTTGGACACAATGAATTGAGGCGGGGCGATCATGATCGGCCGCCCATCTGAGTTGCCAGGCGCAAACCTCGATCTGCTCTTCGATGGGGGCGGCGCGAAGGGTGTCGAAAGGGGGGGGGCTTGTCGCGCCGGCTTTAGGATGAAGGTGTCGAGGCCGATTTCTCCGACGGCGGCGTGGGGTTGGGCGCAGAGCGTTTGGTGGAAGATCGATTGCCAGTTGACAGGGCGAATTCTGACGTCCCACGGGTGAATACCATAGCTGGGAACGATCCAGGGGTGGCGCTGGGCAAGAGTCGTAACGGCGTTCCAGTCATTGAGGGGATGGGTGCCGTTTACGACCGCACCACCGAGATTTATGGCGGTGAGATCGGCGACGATCTGATCAAGGTGAGGGGTGAATTCTTCGAATTGGAGGTGATTATGGGCGTCGAAGAACATGGGCCGAGGTGGTGGGGCGGGTATTTAGGCCCAGCTGGCGGCGAGGGCGGTGATCCGTTGACGCACGGAGTTTAGGCCGTTTTGGCGGGTGGGGGTTAGATCCCGCCAGACCTCCAGTTCTTGAAGCAGAAAGGGTTCAGTCGCGATCACATCGGCGATATCGGTGCCGTGGTAAGCATTGGCCAACAGCACGACTAGGCCGCGGACGAGGGGGGAATCGCAATCGGCGCGGAAGTGGCATTGGCCGTCCCGATAGTCCCCGATCAGCCAGACGCGAGAAGTGCAGCCGGGCACGAGGTTTTGCTCGTTGCGCTGCCCGTCGGGCAAGTGGGGCAGGTGTCGAGCGGCGTCGACGATCGCGCCGAGGCGTTCTTGGCGATTTTCGATGAAATCGTAATCTGCGATGATCTCTTTTTGCCGGGAAGTGACGGACATGATTTGGGAATGACGGATCGGGAATTGAGGACCGGAAAAGAAGGTAACGGTTGGGAATTCGGTAGGCAAATGGTTTGCGCATCATTGATCGGAGCGATCGAACGCACAGTTCTGTTGGGGTGGGACTTGCATCAGGATCGGCGAGGTAGCAAAGTGTTTTTACGATGCGTGCACGACTTGGTGCGGTGATTATTATTGGGCTATATTTATCGTTTCGGGCTTCATTTGGAGCCGACGGAGACGGAGTTGGCATGTTTGCGCCCTTGATCGGACTGGGCGAGGGGCGGAGTGAGCGGGCGAGTTTGGTTGAGCGAGAACGTTCGGCCCAAAGGGCATTGGAGATGGGATTTCCCTCCTTGGCAGAACCGCTTTACGCAAAACTGGTGGATGAGACTCCGGCGGGGCAGGACCGGGATAGGCTGATCTTGGCCTGGACGGTCGCCTTGCTCGAAGGGGAGCGATTGGATGATGTTTTGGAAGCGCTGCAAGGGTTGGAGAACCGGATCCGCCCGGAAGTGGATCTACGAATAGCCTTGGTCGCCATGAGACGTGGAGATGTGGAAACGGCGGAAGTGCATTTGGCCAAGGTGACGGTTTCGACTTTGCCGGCGTCGGAACGGTCTTGGTTTCACTATCTGGTCGGTTTGATTGCGGAAGCTAAAAACGAACTGCAGATGGCGCGAAGGGCGTTTGAAAGTGCGGGGCAGGAGGCGACTTCAAGCCTGCAACGAGCGCGGTTCGAATTGGCTGATTTGGAAGCCAGTTGGCGCGTGGCGAACCCCACCGAGGCGCAGGCGCAACGGCTTTTACGGCGGGTGCAGGAGCAGATGGGAGAGCGAGTGGGCTACGACGCGGTGAAGCGCTATGCGGCGGTCTTGGCTTCACTGGGGCGGACAACAGAAGCGGTCTCGTTTTTGCAGAATCAGTTGTTGGGACTACCTCCGGCGGAGCGGGATGTGCTTGATGATTACAGATTACTGTTGGGGTTGATCTCGGGAGCGGAGTCGGGCCTCGGCCGGACGGTTCTCACCCAGTTGCTAAAAGATGGGGCGGATCGAGGGAAACAGCGTATCGGACTGCGGGTGTTGGCGAGAGATTCGAAGCAGGAGCAGATGCGCATTGAGCTGCGCAATGAGCTAACCGATTTGTTGGGGCGGGATCCGCCTCACCCGATCGAGCAGGATTTGCTCCTTTATCGGGCGCAGTTGGCTCCGAGCGAGGAGGCAGCAACCCGAGATGCGCTGGCGTTGCTGGAGCGTTTTCCGGCTTCCGATCTACGCTCGGCGGCTTTGGGTATCTTGGTCAGTGCGGCGTGGAGTGAGGGTCGCTTTCGGGCGGCCGCCGGCTACGCGACGCAGGCCAGGCAGGAATTAGCTTCGAATACCGGAGAGGCGAGGGCGCAGTTAGGGGTCTTGCAGGCGGAGGCTTTTTTCCGCGGAGGCGACTTTAGGAGTGCGGCCGATGCCTATGCCGCGGCGTTGGATGAGTTGCCGACGGGGGTGGCCTCGGGGGATTTGGTTTTCCAAGAAATATTGGCGCGGATCGAGGATGATCAACTCACGGTAGCGGCCGATCGGATCGACGCGCTGGCGGGTGATCCGCGTCTCGACGTCGTCAATCGTTGGCAGGCGGAGTGGAACTTGGCGAGGGCACTGCAAGCCGCCGGGCGGGGAGAGGAGGCGTATGCCAGGGTAGATCGAATTATGGCGGAAGACGGGGCGGATGCGCAGCTACCCACGGATTTGGCGGTGCGGATTGCGTGGTTGCAGGCGAGGCTTGCGCTGGAAGCGGGAGAACCGACTCGAACCCTCGAGCAGGCCCCGCGACTGCGAGCGCGCCTCGCCCAGGTCAATCAGGAGCTGGCGATCCAGATTGATGCTTCGCTGGGACTGCTGGAAGCGGAAGGTCTTTTTGCACTGGAGCGGAGTGACGAGGCGTTGGCCCGGCTTTCGGCCTTGCGAGCGGAGCACGTGAACTCAGATGCCGCCGTCTATTCATTTATTGAGGAGGCGAATTTTCAGGCGGGGCAAGGGCAGTTGGTCAAGGCGCAGGAACTGTTGACGCTGTTGGTGACCAATTATCCCGCCCATCGGTATGCTCCCTTTGCGCTTTATCAATCTGCGCTCATGGCGGAGGGCCGACGCGAGGATGTCTATCTGAGGGAAGCCATCGGAAAGATCGAGCAGCTCGTTACGACTTATCCTCAAAGTAATTTGGTCTTCTATGCGCGTTTTAAGCAGGGTGATCTGCTCCGAAAAATTGGCGAATGGGGGTTAGCCCGCCAGACCTACGAATCAATTATCAATGCCTTTCCACAGCACGAAGACTTGCTCGCGGCGCAGATGGCGCTGGCGGATACGCTGGCGGCTCAAGCAGGCGGCAGTAGTTCTTTACAGGACGGTGCCGCCGCGATTTACGAGCGTTTACGAGACCTCGCGGATGCTCCGGCGGAATTGCGAATCGAAGCCGGATTAAAGGCTGGTAATGCGCTCGTGCGTGCGGAGGCGACGGAGCGAGCGACCGAAACCTGGTGGCAGGTGATTGACGCGTTTTTACTTTCCGAGGAAGGGGATCCGGACTTGGGGGCTCGAGGGCGATATTGGTTGGCGCGAATTTTAGCGAAGTTGGGCGAGACGTTGGAGCGTCAGCAAAAACTTGATGAAGCCCGGAATGCTTATGAGCTGATTAGAGATCGAGGGCTGCCGCAGAGGAAATGGGCGGAGGCTCAATTATTGAGGTTGGGGGTGAAGCCCGTGGTCCTGGAAGAGTCGGATCGTTGACGTCAAAGGGAGCATTGAATCAAAAGTAGGTACACATGACCGATTTCGACTTAAGTCTCATTACGCAGGGCGGGCCAATGATCGTGGTTTTGGGGGTGATGGCGGTGGTCGGAATCGTGCTTTTCGTGGAAAGGACGCTTTTTCTACATCGAGGTCAGATCCGCACTACCCCGTTCGTGGATGGGATCAAAAACATCTTGGAAAAGCGGCGGGTAATGGAGGCTTTGACGGTCTGTGAAGAGACCCCGGGGCCGGTGGCCGCGGTGGTGAAAGCTGCCTTGCTGCACGTCCGAGAAGACGAAGTGAAGATGCGTTTTGCCGTGCAGGAGGCGGGAATTGTGGAGATTCCGGCCCTGGAACGTCGTTTGGGTTCTATTGCTGCCATCGCTCAAGTCGCCCCGCTGGTGGGCCTACTTGGCACCGTCTTGGGCATGGCGAGCACGTTCCACGCGTTCATGGCGGGTGGAGCGGAGTATGCAACAGCTCGCGCCTTGTCCGATGGTATGTGGCAAGCGTTACTCGTGACGATAGGGAGCTTGACGATCGCGATTCCCGCTCACTTGGGGCATCACTTTTTGCGGGGGAGGGTGCGTTCGATCGTGCGCGACGTGGAGTGGGCCGGTAACGAAATCATGCGATATCTACAGGTCGATTATCGCCAAGAGGATGATGGCCAGGACGCTTCCCCCGAGACGGTTGGGGCGGAGAGCCACTTGGAGAGTGAGGAATCATGATCACTCGTCCGCTAAATTTATCGTCCCATTTACAACCGCCGCCCCGGTTCATGGACGGCGTGTTTTACGCCAATGTGGTCCTGCTTGGCCTATTTTTTGCGGTGTTTGGCTCAAGGTTTATTTTGTCGCCCGGAGTCAATCTGGGGCGGGCTGATTTCGGGATCGCGTCCTCGGACGTGGCGTTAGCAGGAGCGGTGTCCACCTCGGCAGTTATTAGTCTATTAGGGCCCGAAATGGTCTTTACCGACGCGGGACGGATGAGCTATGCGGAGCTGGCGGTCTGGTTGCCGACGCAAGTTCAAGCAGGAGGAGAAGGGCAACCTCGTCTATTGGTGAGAGCTTCTGCTGGAGTCACGGCCCGAGATCTCATGCGACTTTCCGACTTGGCTTTAGCCGCTGGGTTCGCGGGAGTGCAGCTTGCATTGGAGCCGAGTCAACCGAGTGCTTTTCCCTTAAATCGATAATTTCGTGAAAGTTGCGGACAATTTATTTTGGAGAGGCGGAGCAATAGCTTTGGCGACCTCGCTTGTCGTGGGAGGGCTAGGATTGGTGCGACTGCCGCAAGCGGGACACCGAATTGGTATTTTGGACTCAAAACCGGCGCGAGTCGGCATTGCTGAACTATCGGCGCAAGAAAACGGCGGATTGGCGCAGTCGGAATTGCTGCTCCAAGATCCCACGCCGCTATTTCTTCCCACCGAATATAACAGCGGACGAGTGGTGGCAGCCATGACGGCGGAGCGATCGCCCGGAACGTCGTTTGGATCGATTCCCGCGAAGATGCTCTTTGGTGAATCCGATATTGGCCTAGCGCTGCCGGAAGCAGTGGCGATTCCTGATCGGGCACTCGAGTTAGTGGTGAAATCGGACCCACGGGTGGAGCTGACGGAACTAGCCCGAAAAACTAACGCCATTGGCCGGCTGCCCGAGCGCGAAGGATATCTGCAAGTGCTATCGATGTCTACGGGGGCGGAGTTGTGGGCTCAGCAAGTGACGGTCGGGTCTTGGGAATTTGACCTGGAGGCCCCGTGGGAATTTATTTTAGCTGTAAATCAAGTGGGGTCCATCAGTTTTCCAGCGGTCGTAAATGCGGGTGAAGGTGCGTTGATCGACCTCACTCAGATAACTGATATGCTGCGGGGAAAGCACCTAGGTGCTAGACTAGAACCGGGCATCTATCGGATCTTATTGGGACCATGAAAATTAAGATTACCTTAAAAATAGCTATTGACGGTGATTTTCGTGCTGTCCACGTTCTCCACTCTTTTCTCGTCTTCTGACGAAGTTTCGTAGCGCCCAGATAGCTCAGTTGGTAGAGCACGTCCTTGGTAAGGACGAGGTCACCGGTTCGAGTCCGGCTCTGGGCTCCACGAAGATTTAGTCTCAAACAATCACATCCTAAAACACAACAATCCAAATGGCTAAAGGCACATTCCAGCGCACTAAACCGCATGTTAACGTCGGCACTATCGGCCACGTCGATCACGGTAAAACCACCACCACAACGGCAATTTTGAAGGTCCAGGCCGAAAAAGGCTTAGCGGTCTTTAAGTCCTATGCGGATATCGCCAAAGGCGGAACTGTCCGTGATGCCTCCAAGATCGTAACCATTTCGGTAGCCCACGTTGAGTATGAGACGGCCAATCGCCACTACGCCCACGTTGATTGCCCGGGTCACGCCGACTTCGTAAAGAATATGATCACTGGTGCCGCTCAAATGGACGGCGCTATTTTGGTTGTTTCCGCTTCTGACGGACCCATGCCGCAAACTCGTGAGCACATCCTCCTCGCCCGTCAGGTTGGCGTGCCGAAGATCGTGGTATGGCTCAATAAGGTTGATCTCATCGACGATCCAGAGCTGCTCGAACTCGTTGACATGGAAGTGCGTGAGCTTCTGACCAAGTATAAGTTCGACGGCGACAATGCCACCATCGTGCAAGGTTCCGCTACCGCCGCTCTCGAACTGAAGCCAGAAGGCATTGAAGCGATCGGCAATTTGATGGATGCTATTGACTCAGAGATTCCAGAGCCAGAGCGCGAAACGGATAAGCCTTTCCTGATGTCCATTGAGGATGTGTTCTCGATTACTGGTCGTGGCACCGTTGCCACCGGTCGGATCGAACGTGGTGTGATCAAGCTCAATGCGAATGTTGAGATCGTTGGTATCAAAGACACCTCCGTAACGGTCGTCACCGGCATCGAAATGTTCCGCAAGCTGCTCGATAGCGGCCAAGCTGGTGACAACGTTGGTCTCCTCCTTCGTGGTGTAGACAAAGAGGGCATCGAGCGTGGTCAAGTGCTCGCAGCCCCCAAGTCGATCACTCCCCACAAAAAAGCGAAGGCTGAAATCTACGTCCTCGGTAAGGACGAAGGTGGACGTCACACTCCTTTCTTCAACGGCTACCGTCCTCAATTCTACTTCCGCACGACCGACGTCACTGGCGTTGTCACGCTGCCTGAGGGTGTCGAGATGGTGATGCCTGGTGATAATCTGTCCGTCGAAATCGAGCTAATTTACCCGATCGCGATGGAGAATACTCAGCGCTTCGCAATCCGCGAAGGCGGCCGCACCGTCGGTGCCGGTCGTATCGTCGAGATCACCGAATAACATCATTCTGTTCGATGTAACGACCGCCGAGGCCTCAATCAGGGGTCTCGGCTGCGTCGTCTAGAGAATAATCAACTTATAGGCGTGTAGCTCAATTGGTAGAGTAACGGTCTCCAAAACCGTCGGTTGTGGGTTCGACTCCCTCCGCGCCTGCCATCCTAAACTTCCAAATGAAAAACCCATTCCGCAGCACCCGTATCTTTTTCGGCGAAATGATTGGCGAGCTTCAAAAAGCTAGCTGGCCCACTCGCACGGAGCTTCGCGACTCGACCATCGTGGTCATCATTGCGGCGATCATTTTGGGAATATTCACCAGCATTAGCGACTTCGCCTTGTATCAGGTAGTCGATCTTCTCACCTCTTGGGTCAGTTAATTATGTCTGATTCCGAAAATACTCCCGTATCTCCTCCGGCTAGCGCACAATGGTTCGCGCTGCACACGCTCTCTGGTCAAGAGGGCAAAGTTAAGCTTTTCATCGAAAAGTTTAAAAAGATTGAAGAGCTTGATGACTACATCTTTGAAGTGCTCATGCCGACCGAGACTGTTTCCGAGGTCAAGAATGGTAAAAAGTCGACCAAGACTCGCAAACTCTACCCAGGATACGTCTTCATCAACGTGCGTCTTTACGACGAGCACAACAAACTGATCAATAAACCTTGGTATTTCGTCAGAGAGACGACCGGGGTGATCAACTTCGTGGGAGGGGCGAATCCGTCTCCTCTTCGTCAAGCGGAGGTGGATGAGATCCGTGCTCGCATCGAAGCTGCCAGTGGCAAAGAAGTGCCCAAGATATCCTATGAGATTGGCGAAAACGTCAAAATCAACGATGGAGCCTTTGCTAATCTCACCGGCCAGATCGACGAAATCGATCCGGATCGTGGAAAACTCAAAATCTCTGTTTCAATTTTCGGTCGGTTCACTCCGGTCGAGCTCGAATACTGGCAGGTGGAACGTATTACCGACGGGTAATGCCTCGCTTCTTTCTCACCGCCGACGTTCAGCAAATCCCCACGTCACTCAACACTCGCCAATTCTAAACTTTCCATGGCCAAGAAAATTCAAGGTTACATTCGTCTCCAACTGCCCGCAGGTGCGGCCAATCCCTCCCCGCCCGTCGGTCCTGCCCTCGGTGCCAAAGGCGTCAATATCATGGCGTTTTGTAAGGAGTTTAATGCCAAGACTAAGGATCAAAACGGCATGATTCTGCCGGTGGTGATCACCGTTTTCACCGACAAGTCGTTCTCTTTTATCCTGAAGTCTCCTCCGGCGGCCGTGTTGCTCAAAAAAGCAGCTAATATCGCCGCGGGGTCTGCTCGTTCAAACGTCGACAAGGTCGGGAAGGTCACGAAAGCCCAGCTGCTTGAAATCTATAAGATCAAGAAGAATGATTTGAACACCAAAAACGAAGAGGCCGGGATCAAGATCATCGCTGGCACGGCCCGAAACATGGGGCTGGAAGTCGTCGGTTAATATTCTCTCATCAACCCACTCACCGCGGGAGTCTTTCGAGACGTCTGCACCGCAAGGAGTCACAAATGGAAAAACACAGTAAACGCTATAAATCAGCCCTTTCAGGTGCCAACCTGTCTGAAGGCCAATCCCTCGTAGACGCCGTCAAGGTGCTCTCGAATTTCCCGAAGACAAAGTTCGACGAAACGGTCGAACTTTCCATCCGCCTCGCCGTTGATCCGACTCAAGGTGACCAGATGATTCGCGGCACCACGCCACTCCCTCATGGATCCGGTAAGAAAGTGCGCGTCTTGGTTTTTACGGATAATGCCGAAGATGCCATTGCCGCCGGTGCAGATCATGCAGGACTCAAAGACATGATGGCGAAGGTTACGGAAGGTTGGCTCGATTTCGACGTCGCTATTGCGACTCCGGACGCAATGAAGACAGTTCGCACCATTGCTCGGGTGCTCGGACCAAAAGGTCTTATGCCTAATCCCAAGAGTGGCACGGTCACGGATGACATTGCTGGCGCGATCAAGGCGGTTAAGGCCGGTCGGGTTGAGTTCAAAATGGACAAATCCGCCAACATCGGCGTTGGCATCGGCAAACGATCATTTACAGCAGAGCAAATTATTGAGAATGCCCAAGTCGTGATTAATGCGATCGGCAAGGCTCGTCCTGCTTCGGTTAAAGGAATTTACATCAAGAACATCACGCTTTCGGCCTCAATGAGCCCAGGTGTTCGTCTCGCATCCAGCGAATACAACCAACTCTAAGGACCCGCCATGAGAGTCGAAAAACAATACCTAGTTGCGGAAGTTGAGTCCCATCTCAAAAAGTCCGATTACGTTATCATCACCAACTACTCTGGTGTCACCGTCGATGAGACGGCTGCACTCAGGGCCAAGCTTGAGGAGGATGGCGCCGAATTCCACGTCGTCAAAAACAGCTCTCTGCGGGTTGCGGCACAAGCCATGGGCTTGCCCGATATCGAGGAATCTTTGGGCGGCCCGACGGCAATTATTGTCGGCGGCGATAACTCACCCGGAGTTGCTAAGACCGTGACGGAATTCTTCAAATCCACGAAAAAAGTGGAAGTGAAGTCCGCGATTCTATGGAGCAAGTTGCTCTCCGCGGACGAGGTCAGAGCCCTCGCTGCATTGCCTTCGTTAGATGCTCTCCGAGGGCAGCTCCTTGGATTGCTCAACAAACCCGGCACTATGCTGGTTCGGGTGCTCAATGCAGCGCCCCAAGCTCTGCTCAACGTTCTCCAAGCCAAAGTCGATGCCGACGGTGGTACCGAATAAGTTTAACCCATCAATTAATTTTTAACAATTTTCTAGGGCGGTTCGGTTCATCCGATTTTGCCCGTTGAAAGCCCAAACCATCAACCGCTACCAACTAGGGGACACGTCTCTTAAACGCGCTTCGGGTCGAAGCCGCTAGTTCATAAGCAGAAGATTCATCATGAGCGACATCACCAAAGACCAAGTTATCGAATGGCTCTCAAGCCAAACAGTTCTCGACATTGCGGGCATCGTTAAAGACCTCGAAGAGAAGTGGGGCGTTTCCGCCGCCGCTCCCGTGGCCGTTGCCGCTGCTCCTGTAGCAGCCGCTGCTGCACCAGCTGAAGAAAAGACGGAATTCGACGTTGTTCTGACTCAAATCGGACAAACCAAAATTGCCGTGATTAAAGAAGTTCGTAGCATCACGGGTCTCGGACTCAAAGAAGCTAAAGATCTCGTTGAAGGCGCTCCTAAGGCCGTCAAAGAAGGCGTCTCCAAGGACGAGGCCGAAGAGATCAAGAAGAAGCTTGAGGCTGCCGGAGCCACCGTCGAACTCAAGTAAAGGCTCTGCCCACTTGGATTCATCTGACGTTACACGTCTTCAGTTTTCAGGACAGGCCGTGTCTTCATGCGGCCTGTCCTTTGCCGTTTCTAGTTTAGTTCATTCATTGCCAGTTTTAGCCGACTCTTTGCCCTCAGCCGGTAGAGTAGTCAGGTCCTGATCGCGGAGCACCCACGCCCGCATCGCCTTTAGTCATCCAAACACCCGGGAACATTCATGGCCGTCAGTAAAAATCAAGCCGATCGTATTAACTTCGGAAAGCTCCGCGAGGTGCTTCAGCCACCGAATCTGATCGAACTCCAGATCAGCTCATATCTCGAATATCTGCAAAAAGGCACCCCGGACAAGCAGCGCCTGAACCAGGGCCTCGAAGCCGTATTCCAGGAGGTGTTTCCGATCGAATCCTATGACGGACGTCTGACGCTCGAATACGTTTCCTACACTATCGGCGATCCCAAGCACTCTGAAATCGAGTGCTTGCGCGAAGGGGTGACTTATTCCGTCCCCCTTTACGTGAAGCTTCGTTTACGTGAAGAAGATTTCATCAAGGATGAAGAAATCTACATGGGAGAAATCCCGATGGTGACCGAGCGCGGTTCGTTCATCATCAACGGTGCTGAGCGCGTCGTTGTCTCCCAGTTGCACCGTTCCCCCGGTATCGCTTTCGAAGTGTCGCCGCATGCGAATGGTAAGCTGCTCCACTCTTTCCGGATCATTCCCGACCGTGGCACGTGGTTAGAAGTTCAGTTTGATAACAACGATCTCCTCTACGTCTACCTCGACCGTCGTCGCCGGCGTCGCAAGTTCCTTATCACAACGCTCCTTCGCTCCATCGGCTACTCCAGCGATGTTGATATCTTGAATCTCTTTTATGAGATCCAAGAGCTGAAGGTGACCAAGGCCCTCGATCTCGAAAACGTTTCGACCCTGGTGCTCGTGGAAGATGCGATTGATGCCCAGCAGGGCGTGGTTCTCGCCCGGGCATTTGAGCCCCTCACCAAGCAAATCGTGCGCACCTTTGAGGAGCATGGCACTTCCGTGATTCGAGTGATCGATACCTCAATCGATGAAGGTGCAATCATCCGCGCCCTGAAGAAGGATCCGACTCGCAATGAAGAGGAAGCGCTCAAGGAAGTTTACAAACGCCTCCGTCCCGGAGAGCCACCGACGACGGCCAACGCCAAGGCACTGCTGAAGCGTTTGTTCTTTGATCCGAAACGCTACGACCTCGGTCGCGTGGGTCGTTACAAGGTTAACCAGAAACTCGGTCTCGAAGTGGACCTCGAGCAACGCACCCTTGAGTCAGGTGACGTGGTGGCCGCGACCAAGTATCTCGTTCGTCTTCGCAAGGGTGAAGGGGTCGTTGATGATATCGATCACCTCGGTTCGCGTCGCGTTCGCACGGTGGGTGAGTTGCTCGCCAATCAGTGCCGGGTCGGTCTCTCCCGCACGGAGCGTCTCGTCCGCGAGCGCATGACGATGTATGATCAAAGTGTCGATTCGATCACGCCGCAGAAGCTGATCAATCCCAAGGCGCTGACCACGGTTATCCGCGACTTCTTTGCTCGGTCGCAGTTGTCGCAGTTCATGGACCAAATTAACCCTCTCGCCGAAGTGACGCACAAGCGTCGTCTTTCAGCACTGGGGCCGGGCGGTCTTAACCGTGAACGGGCGGGCTTCGAGGTTCGCGATGTGCATCCTTCGCATTATGGCCGAATTTGCCCAATTGAGACTCCGGAAGGGCCGAATATCGGCTTAATTAATTCCCTATCCACCTACGCCAGAGTAAACGAATTTGGTTTCATCGAGACCCCGTATCGTTTGGTCAAAAAGGGTAAAGTAGGGGACCACATCGATTATCTCACCGCTGATCAGGAAGAAGGTAAAATCATCGCACAGGCAAATTCTGAGCTCGATGATCAGAGCAACTTGGTCGGTAACGTCACGGTCCGTCAGGACGGTGAGTTCCTCGAAGTCGAGGCCGAAGAAGTTGACTACATGGATGTGTCGCCGAAGCAGGTTATCTCGATCGCGGCCGGAATGATTCCGTTCCTCGAGCACGATGATGCTAATCGCGCGCTCATGGGGTCTAACATGCAACGTCAAGGCGTGCCTCTCCTCGAGTCTGAGTCCCCATACGTGGGCACCGGTATTGAGGAACGGGTCGCTCGTGACTCCAAAATTGTCGCCGTAGCCGAAGAATCTGGAATCGTCGCCTCGGTGGACGCCACCCGTGTGGTGGTGACCGCGGACGGCGAATTGCCCCGCAACTTCGAAAAGAATCCGAAGAGTGATCCGAAGAACGGCGTGCATGTTTACGAGCTTCGTAAATTCATGCGTTCAAATGCCGGCACCTGCTTCAATCAGAAGCCAATCGTCGACAAGGGCCAGCGGGTTAAAGCCGGCGACATTATCGCCGATGGCCCTTCCACTCAAAAGGGTGAGATGGCTCTCGGTCGTAACGTGCTCGTGGCGTTCATGCCTTGGAATGGTTACAACTTCGAGGATGCTATCCTGATCTCCGAGAAGGTGCTCAAGGACGACATCTTTACCTCGATCCACATTCAGGAATTTGAAGTCACTGCTCGTGACACCAAGCTCGGACCTGAAGAAATTACCCGTGATATTCCTAATGTCGGTGAAGAAGCCCTTAAGAATCTCGACCACAACGGTGTCATCCGCATCGGTGCAGAGGTGAAGCCAGGCGATATTCTAGTGGGTAAGATCACGCCGAAGTCTGAAACCGAACTCGCTCCAGAAGAAAAACTGCTTCGCGCCATCTTCGGTGAAAAGGCCGCGGACGTGAAGGATACTTCGCTCGTCGTTCCATCAGGCGCGACCGGTATCATCATGGACGTAAAGGTTTCCAGTCGGATCGACTTCGAAAAGGAGAAGCTTTCTCCGTCCGATCGTCGTCGTCAGATCAAGCAGATCCAAGAAGGTTACAAGACCGAGATGGACAAACTGCGTGAAGCACTGACCGAGTCGTTGTCGAACATCCTCCTAGGTGAAAAGATCCCGCTCGACGTCATCAATGGTGACAGCGGTGAAATTATCATTCCGGCCAATCGTAAGATTACCAAAACGCTGCTGCGCAAGCTCGCCGCGGTTTCCAAGCATGTGGAAATCGATCCTTCGCCGGTTCGCATCAAGATCATGGAGATCATCGGTTCCTTCGAAGGAAAGTTCGATGAGCTCGAGAGTGATCGTGAGCGCAAAATTGCCGGGGTAGAATCCGGTGAAGACGCTGAAAGCGGTGCAATTAAGCAGGTCAAAGTCTACGTCGCGACGAAGGAAAAACTCCACGTCGGTGACAAGATGGCTGGCCGTCACGGCAATAAGGGGGTGGTCGCTAAGATAGTGCCGGAAGAAGATATGCCCTTCCTCCCCGACGGCACTCCGATTCAAATCTGCCTCAATCCGTTGGGTGTGCCTTCGCGGATGAACGTTGGACAGGTGCTTGAGACCCATTTGGGGTGGGCTTGTTCTAAGCTCGGTATCAAAGTCGCCACTCCGGTGTTCGATGGTATTTCCGAGCCACAGGTTCGTAAGTATCTCGAAGATGCAGGTCTACCGGATTCCGGTAAGTCGGTCCTCTTCGATGGTCGCACCGGTGAGAAGATCGATCAACAAGTGGTGGTCGGTTACATCTACATGATGAAACTAAATCACTTGGTTTCGCATAAGATCCATGCTCGGGCAGTGGGTCCTTACTCCCTTGTCACGCAACAACCACTGGGCGGTAAAGCCCAATACGGTGGTCAGCGTTTCGGTGAGATGGAAGTGTGGGCGCTCGAAGCTTACGGCGCGGCGCACACCCTGCAGGAATTGCTCACCGTCAAGTCCGACGATGTTCAAGGCCGCACCAAGATCTACGAGTCTCTCGTCAAGGGTGATAACACTCTCTCCGCGGGCACGCCAGAATCGTTCAACGTGTTGATCAAAGAAATCCAATCCCTCGGTTTGGATATCAAGCTCAACAAGAAGGACGCTCTCGGTAACTTGACCCCCGTCCAAACTCCTTCCGCCGCGTCTATCCAGACTCGTGCGAGCAGCTTTTAATTTAAATACAGGGATAATCAGAAAATGAGTATTCAACCCAACGAAGTCGCCGCCGGCGCACGCGAGGAAGCTCGCTCAGTACTGGGCTCGGATGAGAACCCATTCGATTGCGTCTCAATCACCGTCGCCGCTCCAGAAACCATCCGCGGATGGTCCAAGGGCGAAGTTAAAAATCCGGAGACGATCAATTACCGCACCTTCAAGCCCGAGCCAGGGGGACTCTTCTGTCAGAAGATCTTCGGCCCGGTGCGTGATTACGAGTGTGCCTGTGGCAAATACAAGCGCATCAAATACAAGGATGTTGTCTGTGATCGTTGTGGCGTCGAAGTCACGATCTCTCGCGTTCGTCGTGAGCGCATGGGCCACATTGAGTTGGCCGTGCCGGTCACCCACATTTGGTTCCTTAAGAGCATGCCCAGCCGTCTCGGCCTCATGCTCGATATGACTGCACGTTCCCTCGAACGGGTGATCTACTACGAGAACTACATGGTGGTCGATCCGGGTAGGACCCCGCTTGAGCTCAAGCAGCTCCTCACCGACACCGAATATCGCCAAGCAATCGATGAGTATGGTGATGATTCCTTCGCCGCCAAAATGGGTGCGGAAGCCGTTCGCGATTGCCTCAGCCTCATGGACATGGAGACGACGGTGCTCGAACTCCAGGAGCAGATGCGGGCGACGCGTTCCAAGCAGATCAAGAAAAAGCTCTCGAAGCGTCTCAAGGTTCTGCAAGGGTTTATCGGTTCGAATTCCCGCCCAGAATGGATGGTGCTCGAAGTGTTGCCGGTTATCCCGCCAGATCTGCGTCCTCTCGTGCCGCTCGAAGGGGGCCGTTTCGCCACTTCGGATCTTAACGATCTTTACCGTCGGGTGATCAATCGGAACAACCGGTTAAAGAACCTCATGCAGCTCAAGACGCCAGACGTTATTATTCATAACGAAAAGCGCATGTTGCAGGAGTCCGTTGATGCGTTGTTCGACAACGGTCGTCATGGTCGTCCTGTGACCGGTGCCGGTAATCGATCACTCAAGTCTTTGTCCGACATGCTCAAGGGCAAGCAGGGACGCTTCCGTCAAAATCTGCTCGGCAAGCGGGTTGATTACTCCGGCCGTTCCGTGATCGTGATTGGTCCGGAACTCAAGCTGCACCAGTGCGGTCTCCCGAAGAAGATGGCCCTCGTTCTTTTCGAGCCGTTCATCATCCGTCGCCTCAAGGAGCTCGGTTTTGTGCACACCGTTCGGGGCGCACGTAAGATGATCGAAAAGAAGTCCCCAGAAGTCTGGGACATTCTGGAAGAAGTGACCAAGGGGCATCCGGTTCTCCTCAATCGAGCGCCGACCTTGCATCGTCTTTCCATCCAAGCATTCGAGCCCGTCCTGATCGAAGGTGAAGCTATTCGGGTTCACCCTCTGGTCTGCACGGCTTACAACGCCGATTTCGATGGTGACCAAATGGCCGTTCACGTGCCGTTGTCGCTGGAAGCGATCATGGAGTGCAAACTCCTCATGATGGCGACCTCCAACATCTTCTCGCCGTCTTCGGGTAAGCCGATTCTCACTCCATCGCAGGATATCGTGTTGGGCGCCTATTATCTGACGCTTGAGCCGCGTAAAAAGGTGGTTAAGGGAGCGCGCATTCCGTTACTTTCGGGCTACGAAGAGGTCTTCTTTGCCTACACTGAAGGTGATTTAACCGTTCATGACTGGGTTGATATTCCAAACCCGGATGTGGGGAAGTCCGAAACCGTTTACGGTAATTTGGAGAAACGGATTGTCCGTTCGACGGTTGGTCGCGTGATTTTCAATCAAATCTGGCCTGGTGAATTGGGCTTTGTGAACTTTCCGGTGCCAAAGGGTAAGTTGGGTGATCTCATCCTAAATACTTGTACGGTGACCGACGAAGCCACGACGGTGGAGTCTTTGGATAAGCTCAAGGAACTGGGTTTCCACACCGCGTTTCGTGCCGGTATCTCCATCGGTATCGATGACATGATCATCCCTGAAGCGAAGAAGGGCATTGTCGCTGAATCGCGAAAGAAGATCGCCGAAGTCGAAGTTCAATTCGGCAAGGGTATCATCACCGACGGCGAACGTTACAACAAGGTCATCGATATTTGGACCGGTGCCACCGATAAAATTGCGAAGGAAGTGTTTGGCAAATTGCAGGACAACGATGGTCGCGAGGAAGTGAATCCCGTCTACATCATGATGGATTCCGGCGCACGTGGTAACAAGCAGCAGGTTCGACAGCTTTGTGGAACCCGCGGACTCATGGCTAAGCCTTCCGGTGAAATTATCGAGCGCCCGATTCTTTCCTCCTTCCGGGAAGGTTTGACCGTTCTCGAATACTTCATCTCGACCCACGGTGCTCGTAAGGGCTTGGCGGATACTGCCCTAAAGACGGCCGACGCGGGTTACCTCACTCGTAAACTTTGCGACGTTTCGATGGATGTCGTGATCACCGAAAACGACTGTCATGCACGTGATGGCATTTGGAAAAAGGCAATTTACGAGGGTGACGATGAAATGGTGGGACTCCACGAACGAATCGTCGGTCGTTGCTCGAGTGATGATGTCTACAATCCGCTCAGTCCGGAAGAGATCATCGTCAAATCAGGTGAATTGATCACGAAGGAGATGGCTGACAAAGTCGTCGAAACCGGCATTGAACGTTTGAAAGTCATGTCGCCTCTTACTTCGAGCAGCCGTCATGGCATCGATGCGAAGAGTTATGGAATTAATCCTGCCACGAGTTATCTCGCTAAAATCGGTGATTCTGTCGGTATTATTGCCGCGCAATCAATTGGTGAACCGGGAACTCAGCTCACGATGAGAACGTTCCATATCGGTGGGGTGGCTTCCGGTGGTTTTAAAAATCCTGAAATTCGCGTCCGCTCCAACGGCATTGTAAAATACAAGGGACTTCGTTTGGTGCCAACGGCAGACGGTGCATCAATCGTGCTTAACAAAACGGGCTCGATCCAGATTATCGATGCCGATGAGAAGGAGCTCGAATCCTACAGCATTGTAGTCGGTTCCTACCTTCCGGTCTCCGATGGTGGTGAGATCGCGAAGGGCGATCTTCTCGCCCAGTGGGATCCTTACAATATCCCGGTTCTCTCTGAGAAGGGTGGAACCCTCGTCTTCAAAGACATGATCCCCGGGGTGACGGTGAAACGTGAACTCGATGAGGCTTCAGGCCGGATCGCGACCGTGATTATTGAACATAAGGAGGACTTAAACCCGCAAATTGAAGTTCGGGATGAAGCTAACAGACCATTGTCCGCCTATGCCATTCCAGTCGGAGCGCAAATTGCGGTAAACGAGGGAGACATCATTGCTCCGGGTTCCTTACTCGCGAAGACTCCCCGCCAAGCTTCGAAAACGAAAGACATCACCGGTGGTCTTCCTCGGGTTGCGGAGCTTTTCGAAGCTCGTCGACCAAAGGAAGCGACCGAGATGGCCCGGGTTGACGGAGTTGTTTCCTTCGAAGGGACGCTTCGTGGTAAACGGAAGTTAATGGTTCGCAACGAAGAGACGGAGCAGGAGGAAGAGCATCTTATCGCTCCGGGTAAACACATCATTGTCCAACCCGGAGATGTGGTTCATAAGGGCCAGCACCTCACTGAAGGTTCCGCTGATCCTCATGAAATTCTCGAAATCCTTGGTCCATCAGCTCTTTACGATTTCTTGATTTCACAAGTCCAAGAAGTCTACCGCCTGCAGGGAGTGACGATCAACGACAAGCATATCGAGATCATCATCCGCCAAATGCTTCGAAAGATTCGCATCACTGATCCTGGTGATAGTGAGTATTTCTGGAGTGAGCAGATCGATCGTTCGACTTTCTTAGCCGAAAACCGCCGAATTGAAGAAGCCGGTGGTAAACCTGCCGAAGCAGAGCCAATTCTTTTGGGTATCACCAAAGCCTCTCTCGAGACCGAATCTTTCATCTCGGCGGCTTCCTTCCAGGAAACCACCCGGGTGCTCACTGATGCGTCTACGCTCGGGAAGGTGGATAATCTGAAGGGCTTTAAAGAAAATGTGATCATGGGTCATTTGATTCCGGCGGGCACAGGCCTCCCGGCCTACAAGAAACTTAGAATTACATTACCCTTCGGTAGCCAAAAGCCGGAAGCAATTCCTGAGGTTCCAGTTACCGAAGTCAGCTAAACTAACGTTTTTAATTTATAAGCCGCCCCTCCAAGAGGGGCGGCTTTTTTGTGGAGATTCACTCAATTTTCTCTTGTAAAAAAGAAAACGGATGCCGATGTTTAGCGTCCCTCCCGCCAAAAACCCTTTGTTGAGCCTAGCTCCACTGGGTTTATTCGCCCGGTCTTCGGACCGGGCGATTTTTTGCCCGGATGCCTCGATGTGAGGGCCGAAAATGAGACTTCTTGAAACGAAAGGGTGGGGGCCCTAAAACTAAATTCAAAATACCTTCATTCTATCGATTTCGGGACTTGTCATCCCTTCAAGCAGTCTATGCTCTCTCCCTCCTTTTCCTCTGGCAGGCACTAACAATGCCGATTTAGAGGAATCCCTCATTCGACTTACGCGATGCCGTTTTAGTTACTGTGCGCCGTGTGGGTATTTTTTTCGCTAAAAATTGCTTGATCAGCTACCCGCCGGTCTCCACGTTCCGCCTCCTTTCTCGATTTCAGACTTCCGAATTTAACATGCCCACCATCAATCAGCTCGTGCGTAAAGGACGCCGCAAAATCGTTGCGAAGTCCAAATCGCCTGCCCTCGACTCCAACCCGTTTCGCCGCGGGGTGTGCGTGCAAGTCATGACTCGCACGCCAAAAAAGCCGAACTCGGCTATCCGCAAGGTGGCCAAGGTTCGTTTGACCAACGGAAACGAAGTCATCTCCTACATCCCGGACGAAGGCCATAACCTTCAAGAACATAGTATTGTTCTCGTTCGTGGTGGCCGAGTGAAGGACCTTCCAGGAGTACGTTATCATATCGTTCGTGGTGCTCTCGACGCTACTGGTGTCGAGAAGCGCCGTCGCAGTCGCTCCAAGTATGGAGTGAAGCGTCCTAAGGTTAAGAAATAATCAAATTTAAGCACTTTCCGCCATGTCACGTCGCCGCAGAGCAGTTAAACGCAAAGTCCTTCCGGACGTTCGCTACAATAGTCCCCTTGTCGCACACCTCGTTAATGTGGTGATGTTTGACGGTAAGAAGAATCTTGCCGAACGTATCGTTTACGGTGCTTTCGAGAAGGTCTCCGAGAAACTTGAAAAGGGTGATCCAGTTGATCTTCTTATTGGGGCGATGGAAAATGCCCGTCCCCGGCTCGAAGTCAAAAGCCGTCGGGTTGGTGGTGCAACCTACCAAGTCCCCGTCGAAATTTCTTATGAGCGGCAAGAGAGTTTAGCTCTTCGTTGGATCGTCAAAGCGGCAGCGGGCCGCAAAGGTACGACAATGCGAGATGCGCTCGCGAACGAAATTATTGACGCGTACAACAACACTGGCGGCGTCGTGAAGAAGAAGGAAGATACGCACAAGATGGCCCAAGCTAATCGCGCCTTCGCTCACCTTCGTTGGTAAGGATTTATCTCAATGTCTTCCGAAATTTCTGATATCAAAGTTGTTACTGAGCGCTCAAAAGCGGCCTCGGTTAATGCCAAAGAGCGTCCATTTCCTCTGGAATGGACCCGAAATATTGGTATTGCCGCGCACATTGATGCGGGTAAAACAACCACTACCGAACGTATTCTCTTCTACTCCGGAGCCGTCCACAAGATCGGTGAAGTGCACGAGGGTGATACTGTCACCGATTGGATGGCACAAGAGAAGGAGCGGGGGATCACTATTACCGCTGCCGCTATTTCGTGCGCTTGGAATGCATCCTGCGGGCCTTGGAAAGGGATTAACCAGCGTATTAACATTATTGATACGCCCGGTCACGTTGACTTTACGGCGGAGGTCGAGCGATCGATGCGGGTGCTCGATGGTGCGGTCGCCGTGTTCTGTGCGGTTGCCGGGGTTCAGCCCCAGTCTGAAACCGTTTGGCGGCAAGCCAACAAGTACGGCGTTCCCCGCTTGGCATTCATTAACAAAATGGACCGAGTAGGAGCTGATTACTTCACTGCGGTCAGGGAGATGAACGAAAAATTGGGGGCAAACGCCCATCCGCTTTGCATCCCCATTGGTGCGGAAGAAAACTTCACCGGCATAATTGATTTGGTTCAAAACGTCGCCTACATCTTTGGCACGGAGAAAGATACCTTAGGTCTCAATCCTGATACGTTCGAGATTCCAGAAAAATATAAAGCGCAAGCAGCCGAATACCGCGACAAGCTAATTGAGGCTCTTTCTGATTTCGACGATAACCTCGCCGAGAAGTTTCTCGAGGGTGAAGAGCTTACCGTTCGAGAAATCATGTTCGCGGTTCGGAAGGCGACAATTTCGCTGGAGTTCACGGGGGTAATGCCAGGTTCCGCCTTCAAGAACAAAGGAGTTCAACGTTTACTGGATGCCGTCGTTAACTACCTCCCGAGCCCAATTGATCTTCCTGCGATCAAGGGCCAAGACAGTGATGGCAATCCTGTGGTCGCTAAAGTAGATGACGCCGGGAAGCTTGCCGGTCTCGTATTCAAACTTTGGACCGACCCATTCGTGGGTAAGCTTGTCTTTTATCGGGTTTACACCGGTCAAATGAAGCGGGGGAGTCCAGTTTACAATCCTCGCACCCGTCGTTCCGAGCGCGTGTCCCGGCTCGTCCTCATGCGCGCCATGGACCGTGATGAAATCGATATAGCTTACTCCGGTGATATTTGCGCAGTGGTAGGGGTGAAAGATATTATCACTGGTGATACGCTCTGCGATGCCGATTTCGACATTCGTCTCGAGCCACCTTCTTTCCCTGAGCCCGTGATCGCGATGTCGATCGAACCAAACACCAAGGCTGACCAAGAGAAGATGGGAACTGCTTTGCAGCGTCTCGTGGCGGAAGATCCGACCCTCACGGTCAAAACCGACGAGGAAACCGGACAGACTATTTTGGCCGGCATGGGCGAGCTTCACCTCGAGATCATTATTGATCGCATGAAGCGGGAATTTAAAGTCGAAGCCACGACTGGTAAACCACAGATCGCTTACCGCGAAACGATTACGGCCAACTCGAAAGGGGAGGGGAAATTCGTCCGCCAATCTGGTGGCAAGGGTCAGTATGGCCATGTTGTCATCCAAATGGAGCCTAACGAAAAAGGTAAGGGGATTGAGGTCATTAACAAGGTCGTGGGAGGTTCTATTCCGAAGGAGTTCATCAAACCAGCTACTGACGGATTGATGGAAGCTTGTAACAACGGTGTTGTTGCTGGATACCCCGTAGTCGATGTGAAATTAACCATCGTTGATGGTTCCTTTCATCCAGTCGACTCTTCCGAAATTGCCTTCAAGATGGCTGGGATCTTCGCTTTCAAAGATGCGATGAAAGGATCGTCGCCTGTCCTACTCGAGCCGATTATGAGTGTTGAGATCACAACCCCGGAAGAATTCCAAGGAGATCTCATCGGTGATATCAATCGTCGCCGTGGTCGTATCAATGGCATGGAGAACAAAGCCAACGCCGCTATTGTTGATACCCACGTTCCTCTCGAAATGCTCTTTGGTTACGTGACTGACATTCGCTCCCTCTCCAAGGGACGTGCCAGTGCCTCCATCACTCCTTCACACTTCGAACAGGTACCCTCTTCGGTGCTCTCGAAAATCGTGGAAGCCTCCGTGCGCGCTCCTGCTCGTACTTAATCTCTTGTTCTTTATTTCGCCATGAAAGGCCAACGCATTCGCATCAAACTCCAAGGCTTCGATTACCGTGTAATCGACCAATCTGCCTCGGAAATCGTCGAGACCGCCAAACGATCTGGAGCTCGGGTTTCCGGTCCCATTCCGCTTCCCACTCGGATCGAGAAGCTCAGCGTCAATCGCTCTCCCCACGTCAATAAGAAGGCGATGGAGCAGTTCGAGACCCGGACTCACAAGCGACTTATCGACATTATCGAACCTACAGCACAAACGGTGGACGAGCTCAAAAAGCTCAACCTTCCTTCTGGTGTAGACATCACCATTAACGTCTAGATTGCCGCGTTCTCGCGATATTCAAGACCAACCCAATAGAATTTCACCCACAGCATAGCGAAAAATCCGGTTAACTCCGGACTCGTTAATGTAGGCTTACTAAACGGAAAACATCCACCTACCTCTTAGCTCATGATCAACACCATTATAGGTAAAAAAATCGGAATGACCCAAATCTTTGACGAGAACAACGTCTTAGTGCCGGTCACCGTGGTCGCCGCCGGACCCTGTCCCGTGGTCCAAGTAAAAACCGTTGCGACCGACGGTTACAACGCCGTCCAACTTGGATATTCCGTTAAAAAGACGAAGAATTCATCCAAGGCTGAACTTAATCACGCCAAAAAGGCAGGCCTCGAAGCGGCCCCTCGCATTCTCGATGAGGTGCGACTCGTTGAGGCCCCTGTGGTCAAACCTGGTGACACGGTTACTGTCGCCGATTTCAGCGAGGGTCAAACCGTTGATGTTATTGGTGTTTCAAAGGGTAAAGGCTTTGCAGGCGTCATGAAACGTTTTCGGGTCAAAGGTGGTCCCGCCTCCCACGGCTCTATGTTCCACCGTCGCATTGGTTCAATTGGTATGCGCCAGACTCCTGGTCGCGTTTTCAAGAACAAGAGAATGCCGGGTCACATGGGTAGCAAACGCCGCACGATGCAAAACTTGTCGATCGTTAAGATCGACATCGACAAAAACCTCTTGCTTGTCCGTGGTTCCATCCCCGGCGCCAATGGCGATACCGTCGTTGTTCGCACAGCGATCAAGGGCCAAAAAACAGCCGCCTGATAAAGGGGAAATTAAGCCATGAAACTAACTGTTTTCACATCTGACGGCACAAGCAGCAGCGAGCAAGACTTCAGCATTCCCGAGTTCGTGGGTGGCAAAGGTTTGCAAGCTCTCAAAGAAGTGATCGTCGCAATCAACGCTAACAACCGCCAAGGCACCCGGTCGACCAAGACCCGCGGTGAAGTCTCTGGCGGCGGTAAAAAGCCTTGGCGCCAAAAAGGCACCGGTCGCGCTCGCGCAGGCTCCATTCGTTCCCCTCTCTGGGTCGGCGGAGGTGTAGCCCACGGTCCGAAGCCCCAAGATTATTCAAAGAAAATCAATTCCAAGGTTAAAGATCTCGCGTTTTCACGCGCACTTTTTGACCGAGCCATCGCCGGCGAAGTGGCGGTTATCGAGGAGTTCAGAGTGAGTGCTCCGAAGACCAAGGAGGTCAACGCAGTGCTCGGTCGGATTGCTCCCACCGGAAGATTGCTGCTCGTCGACGCTCCATTTGCCGACAGCACCGTGTTAGCCGCTCGTAATCTCGAACGCGTCTCTTTCCAAGAGGCCGCTAAACTTAACTCTCACGACTTGGCGAATTACTCCAAGATCATCGTGAGTTCACTGGCCCTTGCGGCCATCCTTGCCCGAATCAATGGGGGGCAGAACTGATGAACGCTCATAAAGTTCTTAAAACCGTCCGTCTCACCGAGAAGTCCAATGCCCAGTCCGCTGAGTTTGGCCAATACACCTTCGAAGTGTTTCCATCCGCTAACAAAGCTGCCATCGCTGCCGCCGTTGAGGAGACTTTTAAAGTCACCGTCAAACGGGTGAATGTAATGAACATCTTGGGCAAGACCACCCGTGGCCGCACTGGCCGTCCGGGTAAAAAGTCTGACTACAAGAAGGCCATCGTGACACTTAAGGCCGGCGACAAAATCGAGCTCGTCTAAGACGCAGCCCCTCAATCTGGAATACCCATCCCATGGCTACCAAATCTACTCGCCCACTCACGCCGTCTCAACGCTTCACTACGATATCCACTAGTAAAGGATTAACTAGGAAGCGTCCGGAAAAGGCCCTCACTGAACCCAAACCCAAGACCGGTGGTCGGAATGCTTATGGTCGCATTACCTCGCGCCGTCGAGGCGGGGGACACAAACAGCTTTATCGTATCATCGATTTCAAGCGCAACGACAAGCTCGATGTGCCTGCAACGGTTCTCGCGATCGAGTACGATCCAAACCGTTCGCCTAACATTGCGCTGGTTCAATATACAGACGGCGAAAAGCGCTATATTATTGCTCCTCACGGTTTGAAGGTCGGTGACACGATCATTGCCGGCACTAAAGCTGAGATCACTGATTTCAATACCGGAAACAACTACCCACTGGCCCTCATTCCCTTCTCGACGAAGGTTCACTGTGTTGAACTATTGCCGGGCAAGGGGGCTCAATTGGCGCGTGGTGCCGGAACTGCGGTGACCCTCGTAACGATCAACGACAACGGTTACGCTCAGATCAAACTTCCTTCCGGTGAAGTTCGCCTCGTTCACGCCCGTTGCCGCGCCACCATTGGTGAAGTGGGCAAGGGAGATCACAACAAGATTTCGCTCGGTAAAGCCGGTCGCAATCGTTGGCTCGGAAAGCGTCCCCGCGTTCGTGGTGTCGCGATGAACCCGGTGGATCACCCCAATGGTGGTGGTCAGGGTAAGTCTAAAGGTGGTGGCGGTCGCCAACACCTTTCATCTCCTTGGGGACAACTCGCCAAGGGATTCCCTACTCGTCGCCGCTCGAATCGTTCGAACAGCCTCATCCTCGTTCGCCACAACGGCCGGAAGCCGCGCGGCAAGAAGTAATCAAACTGACTCACTATGGCACGCTCCATCAAGAAAGGCTTCTTCGTCGACTATCATCTTCTCGAGAAAATCGAGAAGGCGAATGTGTCCGGCGGAGCCAAAAAACCAATACAAACCTGGTCCCGACGCTCTACCATTACTCCGGAGTTCGTGGGATTCACCTTCAATGTTCACAACGGCAAACAGTTCACTGCTGTTTACGTTACCGAGAACATGGTTGGGCATAAGCTCGGCGAGTTTTCGCCGACCCGTTCGTTCCGTTCCCACGGTGGTATGACCCGTAAGGAATAACCACTCGTTCATTTTTCGATATAATTACAAAAGGGCAGGGTAGTCCGAACCGGATCCACCCAGCCGCCCTCCCTCGGGAATCCTCACAATACTCATGGAAGTTCAAGCACTCACTCGATACGCTCGCATGTCTCCGCAAAAGATGCGCGAGGTAGCCCGCACCATTCAGGGCCGCAAGGCTCCTGAAGCCGTTGGCCTCTTGTCGATTATTCCTCGCAAGTCTGCTCGGCTCATTGCCAAAACGCTCAAGAGCGCGATCGCTAACGCCGAAAATAACAATAATCTTTCGGCTGACGATTTGATCGTGCACCGTGCTCTGATCGAGCAAGGTCCCGTTCTCAAGCGCTTCAAAGCTGGTGCCCGTGGCACCGCCAAACCTCGTCGTAAGCCAATGTCCCACATCCGCATCGTCCTCTCCGACGGCAACAACTCTTAATACTTCCATGGGCCAAAAAACTAACCCCATCGGCTTTCGTCTCGCCGTCCGCCGCAACTGGCAATCACGCTGGTATGCGAACAAAAAAGATTTCCCTACGCTCTTGCGTGAGGATCAGCTAATCCGTGAGAAACTCATGGAAAAGCTTAAGCAGGCTTCGGTTCCTCGTATCTTTATTGAACGCGCCTCTAACCGGGTGCGCGTCAAGATTTATACTGCACGTCCAGGCATCGTCATTGGTCGTAAGGGACAAGAAATTGAGAAAATCAAAGACGATCTCGCGAAATTGACCGGCAAAGAAATTCTCCTCGATATTCAAGAGGTTAAGAAGCCCGAGATCGAAGCCCAGTTGGTCGCGGAAAATGTGGCGCTCCAACTCGAACGTCGTATTGCCTTCCGTCGTGCCATGAAACGCACGATTGAAATTGCGATGGCCCTCGGTGCGGAAGGTATTCGTATCCAATGTTCGGGCCGTCTTGGCGGCTCCGACATCGCTCGCCGCGAATGGCAACGTAAGGGCCGAGTGCCTTTGCATACCCTTCGTGAAAATATCGATTATGGCTTCACCGAAGCGAACACCGTTTACGGTAAGATTGGCATCAAGGTGTGGATCTGTAAATCGGAAGCCGATAGCAATATTCCGGCCTAATCGGTCCCTGTAACCCTTTTTAGGAGACAAATACTATGGCAGCTCTCGCTCCCGCTCGCACTAAATACCGTAAAGTAATGAAGGGCTCCCGCGCCGGCAACGCAAAGGGTGGCAACACCGTTGCGTTCGGTGAGTTTGGACTTCAGTCCCTCACTCGTGGTAACCTCACTGGTCGTCAAATTGAAGCTGCTCGAGTCGCGATCAATCGCTTTTTGAAACGCAAAGGTAAGGTCTGGATTCGGGTATTCCCCCACAAGCCTGTCACCAGGAAACCGGCCGAAGTTCGTCAAGGTTCCGGCAAAGGTTCCGTCGATCATTACGTCGCGGTGATCAAGCCAGGTGCTATGCTCTTCGAGGTCGCAGGTGTGCCTCAATCAATCGCTAAAGAAGCCTGCCGTCTCGCTGATGGTAAGCTTCCGTTCCACTGCCGCTTCGTTGTTCGCGAATCGACCATCTAATAATTCCCGAACCCGTTTATCGCTATGAAACCGCAGGAAATCCGCGAACTCTCTCGCGCCGAGATTGAAACAAAACTCCGTGAAACCCGTGATGCGCTCGTTCAGTTGCGTCTCCGTAAAAACACCGGTCAGGTCGAAAAGACCCACGAACTACGTTCGCTCCGTAAGGATATCGCGCGCTTCGAAACCATCCTAACCCAGAAGAAGACTGCGACTGCCTAGTCGCGTTACCCATTCACTCTACCGCCATGTCTATACCGACTCGCAACAACCGTCAGACACTCATTGGATTCGTCACTACCCGCACGGGCGACAAGTCCGTCAAGGTGACGATCCCTTACAAGATTCCGCATCCGCGTTACAAAAAAGTCATTAATCGTCGCTCCGTGGTGCACGTTCACGATGAGAAGAATGAAAGTCACATCGGTGACCAAGTTGAGATCATGGAAACCCGCCCTCTCAGCAAGTCGAAACGGTTCCGTTTGCTCCGGATTTTGACCTTGTCCGCAGATGCCGAGGCCGCTGCCGCCCGTTCAGCAGCGATCGCACCTGTTGTTGCTTCAAACGAGACGGCAGAAGTTCCAGCCGAAACCGAGGCCTAAAGCGCCGCTCCTTAACAACCAGGAGGTATATTATGATTCAACTTCGATCCGTTCTCGTCATTGCCGATAATACCGGCGCTCGCAAGGCTATGATGATTTCCCGCAAAGGCGCCGGCAAAAACGTAGCCGGTGTGGGAGACATTGTTACCGTTCATATCAAAGATAGCACCACAGATGCTTCGGTCAAAAAAGGCGAGGTCACCAGGGCCGTCGTCGTTCGCACCAAAGCGCCAATTCGTCGCGCCGACGGCAGCTATCTTCGTTTCGATTCCAACGCAATCGTCATCATCAATCCAGATGGTAACCCGAAGGGCACTCGCATTTTCGGTCCCGTCGCCCGCGAACTAAGAGCAAAGAACTTCATGAAGATCATCTCGCTCGCACCGGAGGTCCTATAATATGAAGAATTATCACATCAAACGAGGCGATGACGTCGTCGTAATTGCCGGAGCCCATAAAGGTAAAACGGGTAAGGTTCTCGAAATTCTTCCACCCAAGAATCGGGTTCGCGTCGAAGGCGTGGCCATGATTAAGCGGCACATGAAGAAGTCTGAAACGAACCCGAATGGTGCCATCGTGGAACGTGAAGGTTCTGTTCACGTTTCTAATCTTATGCTGAAAAGTCGCTATGACGCTTCCAAACGGACCGCGATCGAAGCTTCTGCCAGTGCCTAAAACCGTTTGTCACGCCGCTTCAAGTAATCGCTTGCCAAGCGCGTTCGCGACCTGCGTTATTCCTCACCCTTTTTCCGTAATCTCTCATTTACCGCCGTTGGGTCGGAAATCCAACGACACTTGCCATGAGCACTCCCTATAAATCAGCACTTCAAACGCATTATTCAGAACAGGTTGTCCCTGCGCTGCAAAAGAGTCGCGGGTATGACAACCCGCACCAAATCCCAGGATTGGTGAAAGTCTCAATCAATTCCGGTTGGGGCACCGATTTGGATAAAAATCAAATCGCTGATACTTTGCGTGACCTCGCATTGGTTGCCGGTCAAAAACCCGTTCCTTCCAAGGCCCGCAAGTCGGTGGCGAATTTCAAATTGCGCCAAGGTCAAGTCATCGGTGCTCATGTTACCCTCCGGGGGACTCGCATGTGGGATTTCCTTTACCGGATGATGGTGGTGGCGTTGCCCACCATCCGTGATTTTCGGGGAGTTTCCACCCGTCTCGATGGCTCCGGTAATTACACTATCGGTATTTCGGACTTCACTATTTTCCCGGAGATTCCCATGGAGAACGTGAAGCGTACGATTGGATTTGATATCACAATCGTCACTACAGCAAAAACTGACGATGAGGGCCGAGAACTACTCAAGCTTCTCGGGATGCCTTTCCGTCGCTCATCTTCCGAAATCCAAGCTGCCTAAACTTCTTCTTCGTCATGCCCAAGACCTCTGTTATCCAACGCAACCTCAAACGCCGAAAGCTCGCGACTAAGTTCGCCGCTCAGCGTGCTGAGTTGAAGGCCACATTACTTAATCCTGAGACTACGGATGAAAACTTTTTCGCGGCGCAAAAGAAGCTGCAAAAGATGCCCCGTAACTCGGCTCCTACTCGGATCAAAAATCGTTGTTCGATGAGTGGTCGACCACGTGCTTACATCCGTAAGTTCGGTCTCTCTCGAATCACATTCCGCGAACTCGCCTTAGCCGGTAAGATCCCGGGCGTCATCAAATCTTCTTGGTAATATAATTTCAGCCTTCGGGGGTATGGGTGTATCTCACACTCCGGATATGACCCGTCGGCCTAGCCTCAAAAAAACATCCAACCATGACCGATCCTATTGCTGATCTACTGACTCGACTGCGTAACGCGAGTCGAGCCAAGCTCAATGAGGCCGCGATGCCCCATTCGAAGCTCAAAGCCAGTCTTGCTGGTATTCTCAAACGCGAAGGCTTTATTGCCGACGCGACAGAGGGTGCTGACGCCAGAGGCCACAAGACACTTATCGTTAAGTTGAAGTATGTCGGTGGCACACCGGCCCTCACCGGGTTGAAGCGCGTTTCGACTCCAGGTCGTCGCCTCTACTACGGCTACACCGACATTCCACGCGTGCTCAACGGTTTGGGCATTAGCATTCTTTCGACCTCCCAAGGTTTGATGAAGGATCAAGATTGTCGCCGCAAAAAAGCGGGCGGCGAGTTGCTCTGTAACATCTGGTAAAAGACGTCCTCCCCATGAGTCGCATCGGCAAACAACCTATTTCCATTCCAGCTCAGACTACGGTCGAAGTGTCTGGACAAACCGTCACGGTAGAGGGCCCTAAGGGTAGACTCTCCAAGACCTTTAACTCCGCCGCGAGCGTCAGTGTCGAAGATGGTATTATTACCGTCGCCCCGGCCGACAGCACGCGTTTCGCCAACGCCATGTATGGCACTGCTCGCTCAATTATCGCCGGAATGGTGATCGGAGTGAACGAAGGATTCTCCAAGGATCTCGAGATCCAAGGCGTTGGTTTCAAGGCAGTCCTCAAGGGCAGCACGCTCGACCTCGCGTTGGGTTATTCCCACCCGATCCTGTATCCGGTTCCTGATGGCATCAAGGTCACTGTCACCGACCAAACTAAAGTTAAAGTGGAAGGCATTGACAAACAAATGGTCGGCGAAGTCGCCGCCAACATTCGCTCCTATTACCCGGCTGAACCTTACAAGGGTAAGGGAGTGCGCTATGCCGGTGAACGGGTTCGCCGCAAGGAAGGTAAGACTGTCGCCTAAGGCGCAGAAAGGTAACCGCACCCATGAAATCTATCCAAAAAGCCAAACTTCTGCAGAAGCGCAAATGGCGCGTCCGCAAAAAGGTGAACGGTACTGCTGAGCGTCCTCGTCTCAGCGTCAAATTCTCCTCCAAACATATCTACGCCCAAGCCATCGACGACGATACCGGAACGACTCTCGCTGCTATATCGAGTCTCGATCCGGAACTGCGGAAGCAGAAACTCGCTGCCAATGTGGTTGGTGCCGAAGCTCTCGGCAAAGCTTTCGCCGAGAAAGCAACTGCTGCTGGTCTCGCAAGCGTGGTCTTCGATCGCAACGGCGCTCGTTACCATGGCAAGGTCAAGACATTCGCCGATGCCGCCCGTAATGGTGGTTTGAAATTCTAAGCCCATCATGGCAACAAGCACTCCTACTCCCGCTCCTTCTCAAAATCGTGGCCCCGGTGGTCAAAACCGTGGTCCCGGTGGTCCCGGTGGCCTTGGTGGTAACCGAGGTCCTGGTGGCCCTGCCGGCAACCGTGGCCCTGGTGCCAACCGTGCTCCTGGTGGTCAAAATCGTGGCCCCGGTGGCAACCGTGGCCCTGGTGGCAATCGCCGGGATAACCGTCGTCGCGATGCCGGTCCCGATGATGGTCCTGAACTGTTCGAGAAGGTGGTTTTCATTAACCGCTGTTCGAAAGTCGTCAAAGGTGGCCGTCGTTTTAGTTTCTCCGCATTGGTCGTCGTCGGTGACGGCAAAGGTCAAGTCGGAATCAACCTCGGTAAGGCTAACGAAGTCCCTGAAGCCATTCGAAAAGGCAGCGAAGGCGCTCGTAAGCGCATGGTGAAAGTTCAGATCAAAGGTGATACTATTCCTCACGGAGCGGTTGGACGCGCTGATGGTGGAAAGGTTTTGCTCCGTCCAGCCACGCCTGGAACAGGACTCATCGCTGGTGGTGGTGTTCGTGCGGTGCTCGAAGCGGCGGGGGTGCACAATGTGCTCACCAAGTCCATGGGCTCCAACAATCACCTCGCCGTGGTCAAGGCAACTTTCGATGCGCTGAAGCAACTGCGCGTCGCTGAGACGATCAAAATGCTTCGCCAAGCTAAGCCTGACGAAAGCTAATCAACGTAATAATCTTGTAAGAATAATCCGAGTCCTCCTCTGCCGGTAGCAGGGAGGGCGACCTATTTAGGAATCAGTATGAAACTCCACGAACTCAGAAATGTTAAAGGTGCAGTGCACCGCAAAAAGCGCATAGGTTGCGGTGAAGGCAACGGCCACGGTAAAACTTCCGGTCGCGGTGGTAAGGGCCAAACGGCTCGTTCCGGCGGCGGAATCCGGATCGGTTTTGAAGGTGGCCAGATGCCGCTTTATCGTCGTCTGCCGATACGCGGATTCAACCAGAAGAATTTCCGCACGGAAGCGGCGATCCTCAACGTCGGCGATTTGATCAAGATTGATGATTCCGTCACGGAGGTGAATGCGCTGATTTTGGCGAGAGCGGGCATTATTCGTGCTGACGAAAATTACGTTAAAGTCCTCGGCGACGGTGAAATCACCCGCGCCATTAAGATCACAGCGAGTAAGTTTTCCGCAGCTGCCAAGTTTAAGATCGAGGCAGCTGGTGGCGAAGCCATCGTAGCTTAACTTTCAGGCGGAGTAGGGGATCAAACGAGAAAATCGCGCGACACCTCCGAATTATTCTTCGCCAGCCTGATACACCCGCTCAACCGCTAATCCCTTTATTCTGCTGTGCTTTCTGCTTTCACGAATTCACTGAAGATTCCTGAACTCCGACAACGGATCTTCTATACGCTCTCGCTGCTGTTCGTCGCTCGAGTCGCGGCCGTCGTGCCGTTACCCGGACTTGACCCGGCACCGCTGAAGGCGTTCTTCGCGGCCCAAACCGCTGCCGGCGACGGCGCATTAGTTGGGCTCTATAACATGTTCACGGGTGGAGCACTCGTACAGGGCGCGATTGGTGCGCTCGGTATCATGCCCTATATCAGCGCTTCCATTATCTTCCAGTTAATGACAGCCGTAGTGCCGACCCTAAGTCGTCTTCAACAAGAGGGCGATGTCGGACGACAAAAACTAACTCAATATACCCGTTATGCGACGGTGTTGATTTGTTTGGTGCAAGGAACGCTGCTGATATTGGCGTTAGAAAATCCCGCCCGTTTGTTCTCTGGTTATGACGTCAATCAATACGGTGACATCGTAATTGTGAGTAAAATGTGGTTCTTGATGACTTCCGTAATTATCATGACTGCAGGTACAATGCTCCTTATGTGGCTCGGTGAGCAAATCACGCAGCGGGGAATCGGTAATGGGGTTTCGTTGCTGATTACCGTGGGTATTTTGGCAGACATCCCGGGAGCTGCTCAGGCGACTTACCAACTGTTCTTCGCCCCCGTGGGCGTGCAAACTTTGGGCCTGCCGCAGGGTCTGATCATGTTTGGTCTCTTCATTGCCGTTACCATGGGAATCATCATGGTCGTGCAGGGGCAGCGGAAAATCCCGGTTCAATACGCCAAGCGGGTGGTGGGTAACAAGGTAATGGGCGGACAAAGCTCATTTATGCCTCTTAAGGTGAACTATTCCGGCGTCATGCCCGTTATTTTTGCCAGTGCAATTCTTCTGTTCCCGCAACAGATCATGTCGCAGCTAGGGGCCGCGCTTAACCTCGAATTTTTGGTCGATTTTGCTAACAACCTGTTACGAGGCCATTGGATGTATTACACCGGATTCGGGCTACTCATTCTCTTTTTTAGCTACTTCTGGGTTTCGGTGATGTTCAAGCCCATCCAGATCGCCGAAGACTTGAAGAAATATGGCGGGTACGTTCCTGGCGTTCGCCCAGGTGCGCCTACGGCGAAGTTCCTCGACTTCATTATGACCCGTCTGACGTTGGCCGGGGCAATCTTTCTCACCACTATCGCCATCCTACCGGACATTCTGTTATTCCAGCTCAACGTGCCGCAGCGTATTGCTATCTTCTTTGGTGGCACTGGAATGCTCATTACGGTTGGCGTGGTTTTGGATACCATGCGCCAGATCGAAACCTTCCTCTTGCAGCGCCACTACGATGGCTTTCTCAAGAAGGGCCGGGTCCGCGCCCGCTCCAATGCTAACAACCGTCCTGGGGCCTTGGGCGATGCCGCCAGCTCGGCTGCAGTCTACAAGCTTACCTCCTTCATGGGGGGCATGCTTCTCTTTGGTTTTGCCATCTGGCTCTGGCGCCAGTTTGGCGGTTGAAAATAATTCTTTACTTTGGCGTCGGCGACACCCATGTTCTCGCCCCTTTCGTCTGGCGGCATGCCGGTTCGGACGAAATTACTGGTCTTCGGACCGTCGACCTCGGCTTTGGCCGAACGATCCCGTTCTTTGAATCTCGAGCACGTCTCTGCTGTTGAAATGATACAACAGGAGATTTCGCGTCGCACCCCTGCAGGGTTTCAGGCCATGCAGGCTATCAGCCGTGAACTACCCGTTCCGGATGACACGATCATTGGCGTTCTTCGCCGATGGTTTTGGACGCGCAAACCCGATGCGGGCTTTGTCTTAACCGACTTCCCGGCTACGTTGCTCCAAGCTAAAGTGTTTGATGAATGGCTCGAAGCCCGTGGGGTGGATATCACTGCCTGTGTGACCACTTCGACGAAAACCTCTTCCTCCATCATCAATTATTACCGCATTCAAGGGTTCGATATTCTCGAGCCCGAAGACCTCCTCGCGACCTAATGGCAATACCCATTAAAAACGAACAAGGTATCACGTTTATGCGTGAATCGAGTGCGATCGCCGCAAATGTGCTTTACCAAATACGTGAGCACGTGCGGCCAGGGATCACCACCTACGACTTGGACCAAATTGGCCGTGACTTGATTAAGTCATATGGAGCCCACAGCGCATGCTACGGATACCAAGTCGGCTCTCGCCGCTTTCCAGCCTACACCTGCTTGTCAGTAAATGACGAAGTCGTTCATGGCATCGGATCGATGAAGAGAGTGCTCCAAGACGACGACGTCATTTCCCTTGATGTAGTCGTTGAATACAATGGCTACATTGGCGACAACGCGATGACCGTTCCGGTCGGCGTTGTTTCACCAGCCAAAGAGAAGCTACTTCGAGTTACCGAAGAAGCCCTTCGACTCGGAATCGCTCAAGCGACTGTTGGTAACCGAATCGGCGATATCTCCTATGCTATACAAGTCTACGTAGAGAAACATGGCTATGGTGTCGTACGCGACATGGTAGGTCATGGGGTAGGGGCTTCGATGCACGAAGAACCGCAAATCCCCAATTTCGGTCGCCGCGGCAAAGGTGAAATAATCAGACCTGGTATGACGCTGGCAATCGAACCCATGGTCAATGCCGGCAATTGGCGCACGAAGACACTACGCGATGGTTGGACCATTGTTTCTGTCGACGGCTCGCCTTCCGCCCATTTCGAACACACCGTGCTCACCACCGAACAAGGCCCTGAGATCCTCACCGTTCCTCAGCTTGATTCGTCTCCCGTTGTCCATGCCTCCAAGGCATCTGGTACAGCCCCTTAATTTTTAAACTAAACTTCAGTCTAACTTACTAAACTCACTTCATTATGCCTCGTATCCTTGGCGTCGACATCCCTGCGAAGAAGAAGATTTCTTACTCGCTCCGCTACATCTACGGAATTGGTCCCGAACGGGCTGATCTCATTGTGAAAATCGCTGGACTCGATCCAGACATGCGCGCTCATAGTTTAGATGAAGAGCAGCTCAACATTATCGTTAATATCATCACCGACAAGAAGTGGGTGGTTGAGGGCGACCTTCGACGGGAAATCACCGGTAACTTGAAGCGTCTTCAGGCGATCGGTTGCTATCGTGGACTGCGTCACCGTAAGGGTCTACCTACTCGTGGTCAGCGTACCAAAACCAACAGCCGCACCCGTAAGGGCGCACGTCGCACTGTTGGCGTAACTAAGAAATAATCTATAACGTCATGGCCGAAGAGAATTCTACTCCCGCAAAAAAGATCCCAGCTGCAGCTCGCGAAGCAACTGCTCCCGGAGGTGCCGAAGGTGCTCCCAATGAAAAGTCCAAAGCGGGAAAACCCGTCGAATTGATTGGTGGTGTTCCCAAGCAACCTACCGCTGAGGATTTGCTCAAGGAAGAGCTGGGCGGCGCTAAAATCCGGAAGGCTAAAGGCTCCAAGAACGTCACGTCTGGCGTGGTCAATGTGCTCGCGACTTTCAATAATACGATCGTATCGATCACCGACCCCAAGGGTAACGTGATTTCTTGGTCCAGCGCTGGTAAGTGTAACTTCCGCGGTTCGCGCAAGTCCACTGCCTACGCCGCTCAGATCGTTTCTCAAGATGCCGCCCGAACTGCCATGTCTCATGGTTTGAAGGACGTCGTCATCAAGGTGAACGGCCCCGGACTTGGCCGCGACAGCGCGGTCCGCGCGATCCAAGCCATTGGTTTGGAAGTCAGCTCCATCATCGATGTTACCCCGGTGCCGCACAACGGCTGCCGTCCACCTAAGCGTCGTCGCGTCTAATCGCCGTTCGCTGATCGTCTAACAAATTTTAAAATAAGGATTATATTCAATGGCTCGTTATATCGGACCCACTACCCGCCTCAGCCGCCGCTTCGGTCAGCCGCTGTTTGGTGAAACCAAAGCTTACGAAAAGCGCCCTTACCCTCCCGGGCAACATGGCCCCCGTCTTCGTCGCAAGAAGTCGGAATATTCCATCGGCCTCGATGAGAAGCAGAAGTTACGTTATGTTTACGGGTTGCTGGAGCGTCAGTTCCGTCGCACCTTCGAGAGGGCTAAGCGGGAGCGTGGCGTCACGGGCGAACGCTTTTTGCAACTGCTCGAGAGCCGGCTTGACAGCACCGTTTACTCACTCGGTTTTGCCAAGTCCCGGGCCGCGGCTCGACAGATCGTTAATCACGGTCACGTTCGAGTGAATGGTCGCAAGGTTGATATTTCCAGTTACACCGTTTTGCCCGGCGACGAGATCATGATCAAGGATTCCCCCACCTCTCGTCAGATTGCCACGCGCAATTTGGAAGAGACTCGCGCTCGTAACGTTCCCGGTTGGCTCACGCTCAACGGCGAGACCTACACCGGCGTAGTCAACCGCCTGCCCACTCGTGAAGAGATGGTTCAGGACATTAACGAGCAGTTGGTCGTTGAGTTCTACTCACGCTACTAAGCTTTTTCTCACTCTCTTTTCCCGTTTTTCACACAGTAACCAAAAAGCGATCGTCATGCCAAAACGCCTCGGTAAATTCGAACTCCCTAATAAGCTCACCAAGGTGGAGGAGGGCTCCACTGATTCCTATGGTAAATTCATTGCCGAGCCTTTCGAGGCTGGTTATGGCCACACCATTGGCAATTCCCTCCGCCGCGTGCTCCTCAGCTCGATTGAGGGTGCCGCGATCACGTCTATCAGGATTGAAGGCGTGAACCACGAGTTTCAAAGTATTGATGGAGTCGTCGAAGACGTCACCGATATCGTGCTCAACCTCAAGAAGGTCCTCCTCATCTCCACTGCCGCGAAGGACGAGACCGTATTGAGCATCACGGTAAATCGTGATGGTGCCGTCACCGCAGCTGACATTCAGGCCGATTCAAACATCACGATCGTCAATCCTGATCAAGTCATCTGCACTTTGGACAAGCCGCGCATCTTTGATGCCGAAGTCACGATCGGTTCAGGCCGTGGCTATTGCGCCGGGGTAGAGAACAAGAAGGAAGATCAAGCGATTGGGGTGATCCCGATTGATTCACTCTTCTCCCCAGTTCGTTTGGTGAAGTATTCGGTCGAGGCCACCCGCGTGGGTCAAATTACCGACTACGACAAACTCATCCTCGAAATTTGGACGGATGGTCGAATCACTCCGGATGATTCCCTCAAGCAAGCTGCTTCGATTCTCAAGCATCACCTTGACGTATTTGATCGCGTATCCGAGGAAGCCTACGAGTTCGACAACCAACAGTCTGAGGTCAGCGAAGAGCAGAACAAGCTGCGCAAGCTCCTCAATATGTCGGTCAACGAAATCGAGCTCTCCGTTCGGGCCGCGAACTGCTTGAACAACGCGAACATTACCACCGTCGGCGAACTTGCGATGAAGAGCGAGCAAGAGATGCTCAAGTATCGCAACTTCGGTAAGAAGTCGCTCAACGAAATCAAAGACAAGCTGGAGGCTCTTGGTCTGTCGCTTGGGATGAAGTTCGACGAGCGTCTACTCGATACGAAGAAAGAAATTTAAGTCCGGTTCCGCCGGCAGGCTCGAATGCTTTTACCCGAGTCGTTGGATTTAAACCTACGACTCGGTTAAATTTTCAAGCCTCCACAACACTAGGCCTTCGCGCCGCCCGTTCGCTAACGCTGCGCCCGGGTAGCCGATCGGAGGCCAAACCGAAAATAACTACCTACTACAATGCGTCATAGAGTTCATCGTCAGTCCCTCGGAGTCACTAAAGAGCATCGCAAAGCGATGCTTTCCAACCTCGCGGTTGCCCTCATTACCCACGGTCGGATCAAGACCACGATCACCAAGGCCAAGGCCCTGCGTCCGTTCGTTGAAAAGATTGTTACCAAGGCCAAGCAAGCTGCGGCTAAAACCGAGCCGAAGGACAAGCTTCATCTGCGCCGCCTCGCCATGACTGATGTGCGTGACAAAGCTGCTATTTCCATGCTTTTCGACGATAAAGTTTCGGAGTTTCAGAATCGTCCAGGTGGTTACACTCGCATTTACAAGCTTGGGCCTCGGATCGGCGACGCCGCTGAAATGGCGTTGATCGAATTCGTGAAAGCCGATGATCCCGGATACAAGAAGCCCAAGAAAAGGGTTGTCACCAAAGCTGAGCCAATTGAAGTCGCCGCCCCGGTAGCGGAAGAAACGGTCGCCGAGGATGCCACCGCTGCAGAGGCTCCAAGTGCCGCAGTCGAAGTGACGGAAGCTCCCACCACCGAAGAGAAGAAAGACTAGGCTCTAGAGATCTTCAATGCTCCTATTTTAAAACGCCGTCCCGTGACCACGGGGCGGCGTTTTTTATATTTGGATGATGTTCCTGATAGGTTGAGGTCGATTGACCCACTGCTAGTTGACGCTTCAGTTTGATTCTCCCGATATGTTCGACCTGACCACCGCATCTGTTATCTACTGCCTGGGTTTGGCCGCGTTATTCCTCGGCCTGTGGGTGTATTATGATCGCCGTGATCATGCGAGGTTTGAGGCCGAACGTCGCCGGACGGTTTTTCACTGTGTCAGATGCGACAACGTCTACGCTGCGCGAGGGGTCCATGATGCGGGGAATTGTCCCCGTTGTGGACATGAAAACGGTCGACTGCGATTTTGATTATCTGAAGATAATCGGCCCTTCATTACATCCCCCCTTGATTCCGGCATCGGAGGTGCTTTTGCTCCCCTATGGCTCAGACGATTGCGGTCCTAGATTTCGGTTCCCAATACACGCAAGTAATTGCGCGTCGCATTCGCGAGTGTGAGGTGTACTCTAAGATTTACCCCTACGCTACCTCGGCGGAGGAGCTGAGCCGAGACGGCGTGGTTGGAATTATTCTTTCGGGTGGTCCCAACAGTGTTTTTTCAAAAACGGCCCCCATGCCTGACCAAAAGATTTTTGAACTCGGGGTGCCAATCCTGGGTATATGCTACGGTTTGCAGCTCATGGGCAAGATGCTCGGCGGCAAAGTAGCCAAAAGTGCAGTGCGAGAGTTTGGTCATGGGACGCTCACTATCGCTAAGCCGGGCCGGCTTTTTTCGAAGCTGCCGCGCACGTTGCGGGTGTGGAACTCTCACGGTGATAAGGTTACGGAAATGCCCCCTGGTTTCGCGGCGATTGGCACGACCGATAATTCTCCGTTTGCCGTGATCGAAGACCGAAAACGCAAATTCTACGGGATCCAATTTCACCCCGAGGTATTTCACACGGAGCGCGGTGTGGATGTGATCCGAAACTATTTGCTTAACGTCTGTGGCGCGGCGCAAGAGTGGACGACCAGCGATTACATCAAACATTCGATCAAAACCATCCGTAAGACGGTGGGGAAATCACGCGTGTTGTTGGGCTTATCGGGAGGGGTTGATTCATCGGTTGCAGCAGCTCTTATCCACAAGGCGGTGCGCAAACAGCTGACCTGCGTTTTTGTAGATAATGGATTACTCCGCGCCGGAGAACGGGAGGAGGTCGAGAGTCTCTACGGCAAACATTTCAAAATCGATCTCCGCGTCGTCGATGCGTCCAAACTATTCCTGCGCCGTCTGAAAGGCGTCGAAGATCCGGAAAAGAAACGTAAAATAATCGGCCGCACCTTTATTGAAGTTTTTGAGAAATCGATCAAATCGATTGGTGGCGCTGATTTCTTGGCACAAGGCACGCTTTATCCGGACGTGATTGAATCCGTTGCAATTGATGGCAACCCGGCGTCTCTCATCAAGAGTCATCACAATGTGGGTGGGCTGCCGGATCGGATGAAACTCAAGTTGTTAGAGCCGTTGCGGGAACTTTTTAAAGACGAGGTTCGGGCCGTTGGAGCCGAACTCGGTCTGCCTCGAGAAGTTGTTTGGCGACAGCCATTCCCCGGACCTGGATTGGGCGTGCGGGTATTGGGAGAAATTACTAAAGCCAAACTCGATGTCCTTCGCCAAGCGGACACCATTCTTCTCGAAGAAATGCGTAATACCGATGACTGGTATTGGAAAGTGTGGCAGTCTTTCTGTGTATTCCTCCCCGTAAAGTCGGTAGGGGTGATCGGAGATGAGCGGAACTATGCTTGGGTAATCGCGGTCCGAGTGGTCGAGAGTATCGATGCTATGACTGCTGATTGGACGCGATTGCCTTATGACCTTCTTCAACGTATTTCCAACCGTATCACCAATGAGGTTCGCGACGTTTCGCGAGTGGTTTTGGACATCAGTTCCAAACCCCCAGCAACAATCGAGTGGGAATAGGCTCATCTGATATTTCTCGTCACGTAGACTTGAATCTTCCCGTCAAAAGCCCGATCTATTCCTTCCAGTTCAATCGCTTCATTACATGAAAACCTCCGTTCGCTTCTTTTTTCTATTCCTAGCGCTTTGCCTAGGCACTCAGGCTCAAACTGATGCAACCCTGCAAAAAGCTCGGGCGTATTTGGGGAGTGACTCCGCTTTGGGAGCCGTCAATTCGGTTCATTACAAGGGTAAGTTAATCACTACCGTCACGAGTGCTGAGGGTGAAGAAGTGAAGGCGGAAGCTGAGATTATGATCACCTTTGCCAAACCGTATTACCAGCGGATTGAAATCATCGCTAAAGATAAGCAAGAGATCACTGCTCTCGATGATTATGAAGCTTGGCAACGGATTCAAAACCCCGGGGACGCTTCGCAGTGGCGTCTCACTATTTTGGATGCACCGCAAGTCCGTCGACTCCGGGCAAATACCTGGGAAAATCTCAATTTCTTTGGCGATATTACTCGAATCGGAGGCAAGGTTGAGGATCTGGGCACCGTGAATGTTGACGGCCGTAGTCTGCACAAGATTGCTTTCATCCACTCCGCTGATGTCATCTTCTTTCGGTTTTTTGACCCCATCACGGGTGAGCTCGTTTACAGTGAAACTGATGCGGGAGCCGTGATTCGCGAAACCGGTGAAAATCGAGTGGCGGGAGTGAAGTTCCCCAACCAAGTTGAAACCACTACGGTTCGGCCCGATGGGGTCACGCAGGTTGTATCCGTCACTTTTGACAGTGTGGGCATCAACGAAGGAATCGATCGGAGTGATTTCCGGATGCCTTCCGTCACGGGAGGGTAAAGCGACTAAAATTCTCACCTTCTGGTTTCAACTCTTGCGATCGGATCGGGGGTGAATGTCTTTTTCCTATCTATGCGCATGCTCAACGCATCTTCCAAATCGTTTGATCAATCTTTGGCGGCTTTCTGTCAGGGTGCTTCGGTGCCGGAGAGCATCATATCGAGCGTAACGAAAATCTTGGGTGAAGTCCGAGCGCGAGGCGACGCCGCAGTGTCGGATTTTGTGCAAAAATTCGATGGCGCAAAACTTAAACCGAACCAGTTTCGAATTCGTCGCTCATCGCTAACGGCGGCGGCAAAACGTCTGCCGGCAGCCGAACGAAAAGCCATGGTTTCGGCGCTCCAGAACGTGCGGCACTTCAACAGTCAGGGCCTACCGGCAGATTGGAGAGGTCTTAACCCCCATGGTGCTGAAGTGGGTGAGCGCCATCACCCGATCCGGCGAGTCGGGCTTTATGTGCCGGGGGGGGAAGTCCCCTTGGTTTCCACCGTTCTCATGACGGCCGCGTTGGCAAAAATTGCGGGCTGCCCTGAAATTGCGGTTTTCACTCCCTCTGATTCGAAGGGCAAAGTGGCCGATGGACTTTTGGCTGCGCTGGAAATGATCGGTATTACCGAAGTCTATCGCGTGGGTGGAGTGCAGGCGATTGGAGCCATGGCGTATGGCACCGAAACGATCCCGGCGGTGGATAAGGTTTTCGGTCCGGGCAATGCTTATACGATTGAAGCCAAACGCCAAGTTTTCGGCACGGTGGGCGTGGATAGTTTACCTGGTCCCAGCGAGGTGATGGTCATTGCGGACGAATCAGCTAATCCAGAGTTCGCGGCCGCTGATATTTTGGCTCAAGCCGAGCATGGTTCAGGCCGGGAAAAAGTTTATCTGGTGGGGAATACTCGGGCGGTAATTGATGCCATCGTCGCGGAGGTAGCGGCCCAACTTCCGAAGTTGGGGCGCAGTGACAAAACCGCCCGAGTGCTCGAAGACGGGTTTTTGGCGATCGAAGCCGAGACAACCGAATTGGCGATAAAGGTGGCCAACTATGTTGCGCCCGAGCATCTCGAGTTGCTGGTTAAACCTAAAGTGGCCAAGCGGTTGGAGCGAGAGATTACCACTGCCGGTGCGATCATGATCGGTAATGACACGCCAACTGCGTTGGGTGATTTTACGGCGGGCCCCAGTCACGTTCTTCCGACCGGGAGAGCCGGGCGCTTCTTTAGTGGCCTTCGAGTCGCTGACTTTATGCGCCGCACCAGTATTATTCGTTACGACAAAAAATCGATTAAACGAGGGGCCAAGGTCGTTGCAGCCTTCGCCAAAATGGAGCGGCTCGATGCCCACGGGCGAAGCGCAAAAATCCGGTTGAAATAAATCGTGCGACCGCGGACCGCGGTCTAACTCTGCTGTAGCTTGTCATGCCGTCTCCATCCGAACTTGCGCTCCCTCATATTCCGAAACTCCACGCCTACACCCCTGGGTTTCAGCCAAGTGGCGGCGAGTGGGTGAAGTTGAATACGAACGAATGTCCGTATCCACCGAGTCCCAGGGTGGCTCAAGCGATTGGTGAAGCGGTAGGGAGGGATGGCCATGCGTTGAGGCTTTACCCGAGCCCGACGAGTGCTCCGTTGCGGCTGCAGATTGCGCGAATTCATAAGCTCGAAGCCGCTAACGTTATCGTGGGGAATGGCTCCGATGATATTTTAAATCTGTTGGTGAGAGTCTTCGGCGATGCATCGGCCGCCACCGGATTTACCTTTCCCAGTTACTCGCTCTATCCCGTTCTCGTGGGAATCCAAAATGGCCAAACCGAGGTGATCGAATTCGACCGCACGATGCGGCTGCCGATTGAGAAGATCGCCGCGTCTTCGGCTCGGGTGTTTTTTCTTACCTCGCCTAACGCCCCCACGGGAGTGGCCTTTTCGAACCGGGAAATTGAGGCAGTGCTGCAGTCCTTTTCCGGCGTTTTGGTCGTGGATGAGGCCTATGCTCCATTTGCCGACGAGAACGCGGTTTCGCTGGTGGCGAAATATCCCAATCTCGTCGTCGTGCGGACGCTTTCCAAGGCCCACGCCTTGGCGGGAATTCGTTTGGGTTACGCTTTGGCGAGTGCCGAGACCATCGGCCTCCTCGACCGAGTGCGGGATAGCTATAATGTAAATCGACTCTCCCAAGCGGCGGCCGTCGCGGCGTTGGGGGACGCCGATTATTACACGGGAATCATCGGTAAGATTAAACGGACGCGAGATTATTGGGCGACTGAATGGGCGACTCGCGATTGGTTCATTTACCCCTCCTCCGCGAATTTCCTGTTTTTGGAGCCTCGAAACACCGCCGGTGAAGCGGGAGCCCAAGTGGCCGCGGATCTATGCGAGTTTCTTAAATCCCGTCTCATTCTTGTCCGAGCCTTTCCCAGCCACGCCTTGACCGCATCGTTCTTGCGAATCAGCGTCGGATCCGACGACGAAATGCTCGCCGTCGAAGAAGCATTCCAAGCATGGCTAACTCCCGCACCGTAACCGTATCCCGTAAAACTGCCGAAACCGATATCGAGCTGACGCTCTCGGTCGATGGCACCGGCGTGTCCGAAATCGCAACCGGCGTGCCGTTCTTTGATCACATGCTCACGCTGTTTGCGAAGCACGGTCTGTTTGATCTGAACCTAAAATGCGATGGCGATATTGACGTTGATTACCACCACACGGTCGAAGATGCGGGATTAGTATTGGGTGATGCATTCAAACAGGCCTTAGGGGACAAGGGCGGGATCCGCCGATATGGTTTCTTCCTCCTGCCCATGGATGAATCCCTCGCGCGAATCGTGGTCGATATCGGAGGCCGCCCTCATTTGGTCTACAACGCCAATGCGCCGACGATGTTTGTGCGCGATTTTAATATCATTTTGGTCAAAGAATTTTGCCGGGCCTTCAGTAATGCGCTGGGAGCAAATCTACACGTTGAACTTGTCTACGGCGAAGAACCTCACCACGTCGCAGAAGCGATCTTCAAAGGTCTCGCGCGAGCACTTGATGTGGCGACCAGTATTGATCCGCGAACCGCGGGTGCGCTGCCTTCGACCAAGGGCCTGATCTAGGCCCGCTTAAGTAAATCCTCACGTTATGCTTTTTCTGAGATGATTGCCGTCATTGATAATGGCATCTGTAATTTACGCAGTGTCACCAAAGCCCTCGAAACGGTGGGGGGGAATCCGATCGTGGTGCGAACGCCCGCGGAGCTAGCGGCTTCGGGGGCGGCGGGGCTCGTGTTGCCGGGAGTGGGGGCTTTACGGGACTGCGTCGCGGCGCTGCGAGAGACTGGTTTGGCTGAAAGCGTGAAGGACTGGATCGCGGTGGATCGACCGTTCTTGGGTATTTGCCTTGGGATGCAGGCCCTTTTCGAGCGATCGGAAGAGGGGGATATCGAAGGGCTGGGAATATTTCCGGGCGTAGTAAAACGCTTCGAATTACCGCTCGAATTTAAGATTCCTCACATGGGCTGGAATACCGTGACGTTTAAGCAAACCGACTCTCCCTTGCGAAGGGAACTGGAGACTGCGGGTGAGTCATTCTATTTCGTCCATAGCTTCCACTGCGTGCCCACCGAGCGAGATCTGGTGCTAGCGGAGAGCGCTTACGGAGGCAACTTTACGGCCGCGATTGGTCGTGGGCGTTGTTTTGCCACGCAATTTCACCCGGAAAAGAGTCAGGCCAAGGGCTTGCAGCTCTACCGAAATTTCGTGGATTTAGCGCAGACGAGCTAACCGAGAGATGCTCAGGGGGGACGAGGGGCTATACAAACCTAACGGTTTCCTCATTGTGGTGCATTTCCTCTCATTTTGGAGCGGGCTTTGCTTTGCATGTCCTCAAAAGTTGTTTTTGTTTCTTGGTCTATGTCCAAGACTGCGACCCTAAAGATTGAAGACCAAGAACTCGAACTGCCGATTATCGTCGGTTCGGAAGGAGAGAAAGCGGTCGACATCCGACGGTTACGCGCGACCACGGGCTACATCACTTACGATGAAGGCTTTGGCAATACGGGTTCATGTCAGAGCAAGCTCACTTACATTGACGGAGAGGTGGGCATCCTTCGCTACCGAGGCTACCCCATCGAGCAATTGGCCGAGCAATGTGATTTCGTCGAAGTGGCTTATTTAGTCATTTACGGTGAATTACCGACACCTGCTCAACGCGCTGAATTTTCGGCTCGTTTGACGAAGGAAGCTCCCTTGCGCGAAGGCATGGTTCGGTTTATCCAAGGGTTTCCGCGGGACGCCCATCCGATGGCCGTATTGTCATCGAGCTTGAATGCCCTCGGTGCCTATTACCCGAATATCGCGTCAAATAATCATAAGCGCGACCTGGAGTATTTTGATGACGCCGCGGCGATTGCTTTATCGAAAATACGGACAATTGCCGCGCACACCTACCGAGTGGGTCGAGGCCTGCCGCTGAATTACCCACGCAAGGATCTCGGATACGCCGAGAACTTCCTGCACTTGATGTTTTCCGAGCCGTATGACGAATACGTCGCAACTCCGGAAGTGGCGTCGGCGATCAATTTGTTCCTTTTGCTGCACGCGGAGCATGAGCAGAACTGTTCCACTTCGACGGTGCGGATGGTTGCCTCGTCGGGGGCTAATCTTTTTGCCTCCGCCTCTGCGGGCGTGAATGCGCTCTGGGGGCCGTTGCATGGTGGCGCCAACCAAGCGGTTTTGGAAATGCTCAACGCGATTCACGCTGCTGGTGATGATGGTTCGAAATTCATTGAGAATGCCAAAAACGGTAAGGCACGTCTGATGGGGTTTGGCCACCGGGTTTACAAGAACCACGACCCTCGGGCAAAGGTGATCAAAGGCAGTTTTGATAAGGCTCTCGAAAGCTTAGGAATCAAGAATGACCCGCTACTCAATATTGCGCGTCACCTTGAGGAAGTGGCGCTGAAAGACGATTATTTCATCTCCCGAAAGCTCTATCCAAACGTCGATTTCTACTCCGGGTTGATCATGAATGCGCTCAAGATCCCGGTTGATATGTTCACCGTGATGTTCGCGATTGGACGCATGCCGGGTTGGATCGCGCAGTGGCACGAAGTTGCCGCTAATCCGAAGTCCAAGATCAATCGTCCTCGGCAGATCTACGTCGGCCCGGTTCCTCGTGACGTGCCGATCAAAGGCTAGGCTGAATTGGGGCAGCGAATGGGCGGGCCTCTTTCCCCATCAAAAATGAGGAATCGACCTTTCGGCGTTAGTGGGGCGAGTTGGTTTGCAAGTGAACGGTTTGAATTGGAGCGGTTTTGAGCCGTCGGAGTTCTACCCTCGATCGCCCACTCCCCGTAGTAAATAGTTAACTAATGAACGATAATTCCACTAACGATTGGACGAATCGCGTTGCGGTCATCACCGGAGGAGGCGCGGGTCTGGGTCTTGCCACGGCTCAACGGTTGCATCGAGCCGGCGTGCGGGTTGCGTTGCTCGATGCGAGGGAGGCGGTGTTGGATGAAGCGAAGAAACGACTCGGCGAACGGGTCCTTACTTTTGCGTTGGATGTCACCGATTTTGCAAAAGTAGATCAAGCAATTGCCCAGGTGGTATCAGCTTGGGGACGAGTGGATGTGTTATTAAATTCGGCGGGAATTACCGGCCAGACCAATATCAAGTCGCACGAGGTTGATCCGGCGGACTTCGATCGCGTCATGGCCGTTAATGTGCGCGGAAGCCTGAATACGTTTAAAGCGGTGGCCCCGCACATGTTGAGCAAAGGCTATGGTCGCGTGCTCAATGTGGCGTCGATCGCGGGCAAGGATGGGAACGCGGGCATGATGTCCTATTCTACATCGAAAGCCGCCATTATTGGCATGACCAAATCGATGGGTAAAGAGTATGCCGAATCTGGTCTGACGATTAACGCACTCGCTCCGGCGGTGATTCGCACGGAAATCGTCGCCGCGATGCCGGACGAACAAGTCAGTTATATGACGGCAAAGATCCCGATGAAACGATGTGGCACGGTGGAGGAATTTGCGACCATGGCGATGTTTGTACTGTCGGCGGAAAACAGTTTTAGCACGGGGTTCTGCTACGATCTCTCCGGCGGTCGCGCCGTCTATTAGATGCAACCGAACGAGGCCGAATCAGCGGGGGGGGGCGTCTGCTTTCGATCGTCGTGCCGGCTTTCAATGAAGAGCGGTTATTGGCCGGCAGTTTAGCTCACATTGTCTCCGCCGCCGCATTGCTGGAACAACGCGGATGGCGATATGAGCTGATCGTTTGCGACAACAACTCGACTGACCGGACGGCGCAAGTGGCGCGGCAGGCGGGAGCTCGCGTGGTCTTCGAATCGATCAACCAAATTGGGCGAGCGCGGAATCGTGGCGCGGAAGACGCCCGGGGGAATTGGATACTGTTTGTCGATGCCGACTCGAAGCCTTCGCCGGCGCTGTTCGGGCGGATGCTTGATCGGATCGAATCGGGACGAGTGGTCGCGTTGGGCACCACTTTGCGATTTGATGATGTTGACTGGTTTTTCGGTTTCCTGGCGTGCCTTTGGAACGTATGGAGCGTCACGGTATCGCACATGGCGGGCTCGTTTATTGCGGTGGAGGCGGCGGCGTTTCGAGCGATTGGAGGGTTTTCGAACGAATTTTTTGTGGGCGAAGAATTGGATTTATCTAGGCGACTGAAACGTTGGGCGAAAGCCCAAGGTTCTCGACGAAGCGTGGAGGTGATGGGGGGCCTGCCGCTGTTGACGTCGGGACGCAAGGCCAAGCTCTATACTTGGCGTGAAAGTGCGCGGTTTCTGGGGCAAATCGTGCTCTCGCCGTTTGGCACCATGAAGCGAAAAGATCGCTGTGATATTTGGTATGACGGGCGTCGCTGAACGCGAAAGAGTGGAGTCGAAATATTTTTCCTAGATTCGGTCCTCAATCTACGGCAGTTTTTCGGCTATGAAATTACCCCGCTTTGCGCTTTGGAGTGTTTTGATTTTAGGCATTTGTAGTGGCCTCAGTGCTGCGAAAAAATCGGACCGGCCTAATATCTTGTTTTGCATCGCGGATGATTGGGGATGGCCTCACGCCGGAGCCTACGGTTCGAAGTTTGTCGAAACTCCGACGTTTGATCAATTAGCCAAAGAGGGGGTCCTGTTTACCAATGCGTTTACTTCGAATCCGAAGTGTGCGCCGTGCCGGGCCAGTATCACGACCGGTCGGAATTCGTGGCAGCTGGAGGAGGGCGTGAATCACTTCAATCCGTGGCCGGCGAAATTCATCACTTATCCAGATCTGCTGATCAAAGCGGGCTATCATGTGGGCATGACTGGCAAAGGATGGGCGCCGGGAGATTGGCAGAGTTTCCGGGAGAATAATCCGGCTGGGCCGAACTACGACAAGTTCAAGAACGAGACCCCGGGTAAGATGATTTCGGACCGCGATTACTCACGGAATTTCATCGAGAACTTCTTGCCCGCGCGCGCCGAAGGGCAGCCGTGGTGTTTTTGGTTGGGCACCCAGGAGCCACACCGCGCCTATGAAGATGGAAACGGAATCCGTCGCGGTAAGCGCTTGGAAGATGCCGAAGTTCCCGGTTTTTATCCGGATGATCCGGTGGTGCGCAGTGATATTTTAGACTACGCGATCGAAGTGGAATGGTATGACACGCATGTGGGGCGTGCGATTGAACACCTGCGCGAAATTGGTGAGCTCGATAACACCATCGTGGTGATGACTTCCGATCACGGCATGCCGTTTCCACGAGTGAAAGGGCAGATTTACGAGATGGGCTTTCACCTGCCGTTGGCCATTCGTTGGGGAGACGCGGTGAAGCCGGGTCGCGTGGTCGATGATTTTGTGAACGTGCGAGATTTTGCACCGACGTTCCTCGAACTGGCGGGGCTGGAAAAACATCAGCAGATGACGGGCGAGAGTTTGGTGAAGGTGCTCAAAGCCGAAGGCTCCGGGGTGATTGATTCACAACGCAACGTGATGCTGACCGGTAAAGAACGGCACGACATGGGGCGCCCTCATAATTGGGGCTACCCGGTGCGGGCGATCCGCACGACTGACTTTTTATACGTCTACAATTTTGAGACCGATCGCTGGCCGGCGGGAAATCCCGAAACGGGCTATCGCAATGTCGATGAGTCACCGACCAAGTCGCTGATTCTGGCGACTTTTAACGAGTATTATGAGCTCAATTTCGGGAAGCGCCCGGAGATGGAACTCTACGCGATTAATCAGGATCGCGACTGCCTGAACAACTTGGCTTATGATCCGGTTTATGGGGAGAAAGTGGAGCAACTCCACGCGCAGATGATCACGATGTTGAAGGCGGAAGGAGATCCGCGGGTCACTGGGGGCGAGGCCTTCTTCGAGACGATTCCCTATTTGGGATCGCATGCCCACAGTTGGGACACGTGGACGAAGGAACAGGCCGCCGCGAAGTCGGGGAATTGAGGGGCGCAACCCCATCAACCCGAATTGAGATGATTATCAATCGACGCACCTTTCCCAAGGGATTGGGCGACGCGCTTTCCCTACCGAGGTTGGAATCGTTCGGGGCGCTGGGTGCGCCGGTTCAGACTCGTTTTCTGGTGGTGGGTAATCCGCGGAGGGATGCACCCGAACCACTTCTTTCCGCGGCAGTTTGGGCACCGGTTTGATTTACCTCCCACGTTGCAATCGCTCAATTGCCTGAATGATCGGGATAGCAGGGGTAAGACTTTGTACAATGCACAGAAATGAGAATCCGTGATGAGAGGAGACATGGCTCGTAAACGACGTTTGGAATACGAAGGTGCCGGTTAACATGCGATAAATCGGGGCAACGACCAAACGGCAATATTTCCCCAACAAGGCGCGCGAGATTCGTTTATGGATTTACCTGGACAACGCGGCGATAAAATCAGGTTGGGTGGTGCCTGTGCGAGCGGCGGGCCTGATGTCGAATCACGATCACTTGGCGATTGAAACCCCGCAGGCAAACTTGATCGAAGGTATGACGTGGCTGCAGGCGACTTTTGCCCGGCGGTTTAATCGCTGCCGAAAAGAAACCGGCCATCTCTGCCAAGGCCGCTACAAGAGTTTTGTCGTGCGGCCACGCAAATGGGGCGGTGGGGGGCGTTGAGTCACTCCATACATCTTAACGCGGTGCGGGCAGGCCGCGTGGGGGGCTGCCGAGTAGAGCGAAAGCCTACTTCTTTTCGGGTTGGGTGTGCATCATTTCCTCCAGTCCGAGGCCGGTCATCTTTTTGATCCCGCTGATTAGTCGCCATAAGGCGAAGACCGTGATGATCATGGTGGGGATCACGATGACGGGCCAGCTCAGGGCATTCATCTTGCCGAGTTGCGCATTGAACTCGGAGCTGCCGGAGGGGCTTGTGAGCAACCAACGGGCGAGCACGAAATTGAGCACGGCACTGACCGCGAATGACAGAACGAGCAGGTAGGTCGAGCTGGAGAGGAGGCGGTCGAAATCCGGGCGCCTATCAACTTTGTCGAGTTCGCTCTCGATCTTGGCGACATCCATGACCTGGTCGTTGAACAAGAACTGCCGCACGAGTGGACGTTTAGTGAACATCGAAGCCCACACCGCGATGCCGATAATCGAAGGCATCGCCGCTTCTTTCACCGCGAACCAGAAATTATCGACTTTCATTAAGCCAAGGCCGCCGGTGAGCAGCACGCTGGCGAATCCGATTACGGAGATGAAATTGGTCTGTTTGCGCTGCACGAAGTCCCAGATGCCGTAGCTGAGGGGGAAGGCGAGCGCGACGATGAGGCCGGCAACGGGACCGAGACGTTCGGGGGTGCTTGCCTTGGCGAGGATGAGCGAGGGGATCGCAATGTTGAACAGAAGGTTGACGAGCAAATTCTCTCGCTTGGCGGAAGGCGGCATAAGCGATCGATCTAGGAGGGTTACGTGGCCGCTGGAAAGCCGGAAGATTAGTTTCCGGCGGTGGCGTTGGACTGATTGACCGTTCAGTTGTAAGCAAGTATGCAACTGCCATGATTTTGCTCGGACTTAATATTGATCACTGCGCCACCGTCCGTCAGGCGCGTTACCGCGAAGTGAAGGAAGCTGCCCGTCCGGCGGTGGAGCCCGATCCTATCGCTTTGGCGGTGCAGGCGGAGAAGTCGGGGGCCGACGGGATCACGATTCATCTGCGAGAAGATCGGCGTCACATCATCGATGCGGATGTTTGGCGGGTAAAAGAGAGCATTGGGACCCGGCTGAATCTCGAGATGGCCTGCACCCCGGAGATGATGGCGTTGGCACTGAAGTTGAAACCGGATTCGGTGTGTTTGGTGCCCGAAAATCGCGAAGAGGTCACGACGGAAGGGGGGCTCGACGTCGTCGGACAACGGGATCGCGTGCGGGCGATTGTCGATGCGATGAACGAGGCAGGAATTGCGACGAGTTTGTTTATCGATCCGGACGAGCCGCAAATCGTGGCGGCGGCGGAGATGGGCGCACCTTGGATCGAACTGCATACGGGGGCTTGGGCGAATGCTTATTATACGCCGGGGCGGCGGGAAGCGGAACTCGCGCGCTTGCGACGCGGGGCGGAACTCGGTCATGCGGCGGGTTTAGTGGTCAATGCGGGCCACGGCATCAATTATGTGAATGTGACGGAGATCCGGAGGTTGCCGCATCTGCACGAGTGCAATATCGGTCACAGCATTATTAGTCGGGCGTTATTCACTGGTATTGATGAGGCGGTGCGCGAAATGAAGGCCCGACTCAACGATGCGGAGGCCTAGGGTTTCGCGGGTGGGGGGGGAGAATAGTGAAAATCTGGGTTTCCTTTTGGCGAGATAAGCGTCTTTCGTGAGCGATCATGAACTTGGATCTTCCACCAGGCGGTCTCTTGATAGGGCTGGGCTGTGACCTCATTGAGGTCGAGCGCGTGCGGGGCGTGATTGAACGGCAAGGGGAGCGATTTGTGGATCGGGTGTTTACCGCGGAGGAGCGGGCTTATTGCGACTCGTTCAAGCACCCGCACAAACATTACGCGGCTCGTTTTGCGGCGAAGGAAGCGGTGGCAAAGTGTTTTACGACGGGGATCGGCGAGGAGTTGGGGTGGAAGTCGATTTCGGTTTATCACGGCGATCGGCAACAACCGTTGATTCGATTGGACGAGGCGGGGACTGCTCTGCTTGCGAAGGTGGGGGGCACGCATGTGCAGATTTCATTGTCCCATACGGAGACAGCGGCGATGGCCGTCGCGGCAATTGTGAAAGCACCTGACGCATGAGTGCGACTTCGGCATTGAAGACCGAGAAGCCGTCCCAGATTCCTTCGTGGATCATGGTGGGTTTTGTTATCGGGTTGCTCACGATGTGGGCGTTTCAGAGTGGTGGATCCGATGGCGCGGAGAGTGAAACTGAACCCCAGGTTGCTGCACCTGCTGCCGCGGCGGTCGAGACGGCCGAGGAGGTGCAGGGGGCGTCTAATCCGCTGGCCCGTGAGGATCAGCCTAGTATCGAATTAGTGGCGGCGTTGTTTGATCAGTTTCGGGAGTATGCGTTTTGGCATAACGATCGGACGGAGATCGGCGTTTGGAACGGCAAAACCCTCGCGTTTAGCGATCGATTTGAAGTGCTCGTGCGGGGGGAGCAGGCGTTCTTTCGGCCGATCGAGAATTTTTCCCGACTGCCTTTGGCGGGCTACGGGCCAGATGATAGCCCGATATTGTTTACGGAAACTGCGGCGCAGAGAGCAGAGCGTTACTTCCGGGCTAATCCTGAACTGGCGCCGGACGCAGATTCACGTGAGCCGGTGGAATTCGGAGAGCTTCCGCTGCCGCCCGAGTTGTCGAACTAGTTCGAACCGAGTCCTACGATGTTAGCTGGATCTCACCCCATTCTAGATTGCGCGGAAGCGGCTGAATTTGAACGGGAGTATTTTGCGGGTGATGAAGAGCGCGAGTGGAGTGCGATGCGGGCGGCAGGACGCGCGGTCGCACGAGGCATCACGGACGACCTGAAAATTGGATCGAAGCGCGAAAGTGGCCAGTCGCGGGTTTTGGTTTTGGTGGGCAAAGGCCACAATGGCGGCGACGCGATGTTGGCGGCGGCAGAGTTGTTGGAATTGAATCCGGCGTGGATTGTGGAGCTGGGGTTTGTGTTTGGGCAGAACAGACTGCGACCGTTAGCATTGGCGGCGTGGCGTGAACTGCAGGAGTTCGCGGGGGCGGACCGTGTAAGGGCGACGAGGGTTTCGGCGGTGACGGGCAGTTATGAAGTCATCATTGATGGCGTATTCGGATTTCAGTTCCGACCACCGTTGCCAGAATTGGCGAAAGCTTGGATAGACGTGGCGAATCGGGCGGAGGCTAAGTTGAGGGTGGCCGTGGACCTACCGAGTGGATGGGACGAGTCGGGGGCGTTTAGCGCTGATGCGACTTACGCGACGGGCATTTTCAAGCGACCTCTTTGGGATCTTCCGAACGCGGGCCGATTGCGTTATCTGGATCTGGGATTTTGGGGAGATGGGGCGAAGGGGAAAAGTCGAGTCCTGACGAAGAGGGTTTTGAATCCGTTGAGCGAACTGCGCCCTTTTCGCTCGGATAAGCGATCCCATGGGCACTTGGCGATTGTCGGTGGATCGCGCCGTTACCCCGGAGCTGTTGCCATGAGTGTGGCGGCAGCCCTCCAGAGTGGGGTGGGATTGGTGACCGCGTTTGTGCCGGAGTCCCTGGCCGGAGCGTTTGCGGCGAGGTGGCCGGAGGCAATGTGGGTGGGGTGCCCGGAGACGCCCGATGGTAATATTGCGATGGAGAGCAGTCTGCTGCTGCAAACGGCACGAGAGCGGGCGACAGCTTGGTTGATCGGACCGGGCTTGGGTCGAGAAGCCGAAACGATGGCATGGGTCGCCGATGTGGTGGGTGAGTGTCGCGTCCCGATGGTTTTGGATGCAGACGCGCTGCAGCCTGAATTGGTGCGACGGGGATCCGCTCCGCGGATATTGACGCCGCATCAGGGAGAATTTGATCGGATAATGAGTCAGGGGCGCGCGGGGGCTTGGCCGGAGGATGGCGTGACGGTTTTGAAGGGGCCGGTGACACGAATTTGGACTGAAGGGACGACTTATTACAGCGTGTTTGGCGGACCGGTGCTGGCTCGAGGAGGGAGTGGTGATCTTCTGGCGGGATTGATTGGAGGTCGATTGGCGACGAATCCGAATTGCCTCGCGACGGCTGCGGCGCAGGGCGTGGTGTGGCATGGGATGGCGGCGGATGCGTTGGCAAGGAGCGGGGGAGAAGTTGCAGTGAGGACCACGGCGTTGTTGGATGAGTTATGCGGAGTATTACGCCATGACTGAACTCACCGAAAAACAGGCTTACTTGGTGCTTAATGCGTTGCCGAATATCGGGCCGATCAATCTGACTAGGTTGCTGGAGGCGATGGGGGATGACCCGCGGGCGGTGCTCAATGCGGATGCGCGAGAGTTGGAACGCGTGAGGGGAGTCGGGCCGACCATTAGCGGGTCGATCGTGCGGTGGCAGGAGAAATTTAATTTAGCGCGGGAAGAACTACGATTGGAGCAGTTTAACGCGAAATTTATCACCTGTCGCGACGAGGATTACCCGCCATTACTGCGAGAGATTTATGATCCTCCCATTGGCCTGTATCAAAAAGGAGAATACGTATTAGATCGCCCGGCGATGGCGATGGTGGGGAGTCGGAAAACGACCCTCTATGGTCAGAAGGTGGCGAAGACGCTGGCGCGTGAATTGACGCAAGCGGGATTCTGTGTGGTGAGTGGACTCGCTCGAGGCATTGATACCGCGGCGCACGAAGGCGCGTTGGAAGCGGGCGGTCCGACGATCGCGGTCTTAGGCACGGGGATTGATACGATCTACCCAGCTGAAAATCTGGATCTGTTTCGAGCGGTGGAAGCGAATGGAGCGGTGATGGCGGAGTTTCCGTTTGGACGGCGAGCGGATCGGCAGTCTTTTGCGATGCGCAATCGGATTGTGGCGGGAATGTCGTCGGGCGTTATCGTGATCGAGTCCGATGTGGCGGGCGGCTCGATGATTACGGCCCGGTTTGCGGGTGAGCAGGGTCGGCTTCTTTTTGCGGTGCCGGGGCGGATCGATCAATCGACGAGCGCAGGGTGTCATCAATTGATTCGTGATGGGGCGATGCTGGTTACTTGCGTGGACGATATTCTCGCCGAGTTCAGCTATCTCGACGGGCTGCGGCCTGCGCCGATTGGCGAGAAGGTGGTGGACGGAGAAGCTCCGCGGGAGGGACCGCCGATGAGCGAGGCGGAGTCCAAGGTTTTTGGCTGTTTCAAGGGAGGGGCCGAATTGGGGGTCGATGAGCTGGCCGAGCTCACAGGCCTAGCGGTATCAGAGGTATCAACGGCGCTCATGATGCTCGAGTTGCAGCGGCGCTTAGCGAAGCGATTGGATGGCCGCTTCGAGGTGTGCTGAGGCGGACTAGCTTTTCGGGGGGAGTCGGTAGAGATCGAATTTCACGCCATCGACGGGGGGGACTTTCCGCAGTGGGTAAATTCGGGATCGTGGTTCACGGCGCGGCGAATCTCGGGCATCATTTGGGGAGAAAATGGGCCGGTCCACCGGCGATTCTGGGTTTCCTCAGTGGGGGGAATCAGGAGATTGTTTGATTGTTTTAACTTTTTAGGACTGCGGAAATTGCAGTGCGGATTCGAGCGGGAGCACCTGGTTCGGCCTCTTCGGCAGTGAGGCCAAAATCGTAGGGGTGGTAGGCGGCGAATCCGGCTCGTAGCTGGAGATTCATGTCGCGAGCGAGGGAGGCGAACGCGGGGTGGTTGACCGGTTGATCGTGGGGCGGGCGTTGGGGTGTGCCGGGGGCGAGACTGCAGTCCAAGCGGAGATGCGTGAATCCGACGACGCCGGCGAGAATCATGGCCCCGACGGCGAGGGAGAGACGCGTATCGAGATTTTGATCTGGGCGAGGCAGGGCAAAGCGAGCGAACCCAAGCATGGGAATCGCCATCGGGGCGGACTAACCGGGAGGCCAAGTAAGCTGGCGTTGACCGAGCAGATGGATGTGCAGGTGAGGGACGCTTTCGCAACCGTCGGGGCCGTTATTGATGACGAGACGGAAGCCGTTTTTGAGGTCGAGTTTGCGGGCGATGGTTTTCGCCGTGAGTAAAAGATGGCCGAGAACGGGTTGGTCCTCGGCGGTGGCTTCACCGACTCGCGGAATCAGCTTCTTCGGGATGACCAGGAGGTGAACTGGGGCTTGCGGCTGGATGTCGTGAATGACGATGCAGTGCTCATCTTCGTGTTCGATCTTGGCGGGGATTTCTCGATCGATGATCTTTTGGAAAAGCGTCTTGGCCATGCGGGGAATGTTTGGCTTCGGATTGCGCCGATAGCACGAGAATTTACAAAAAGAGCAGGTTCAGATTGGCCTGCGGAGAAGTGCGGGCGGCGGCGAGCTCGCGGATGTAGTTGAGGGCGTCGCTGTATTCTTGTTTGCGGCGCGGGGTCTGGCGTTTGTCGGGTGGCAGCAGCGCGGGACGGAGGTTGGTGACCAGAAGGGTGGACTCGCGAAATGGGGTGAGGCGTTTGAGGCCGGTCATCAATTCCGCGCGAGCGAATAGGGGGGTGGCGGCGGTAAGGGTGCTGGCGGCGTCCCAGTGATAAAAGCCGAGCCGGGGAAGATGGGAAAAAGACCGTGCCACGAGACGAGCGGCGGCGGCGTTGAACGCGGCGTCGTAGCGCGAGGCGAATTCCGGATGTTCTCGGGTTTGCGCTTCGAATTCGGAGAGACTGAAAGTGATCGCCGCTTTGATCTGGTCGGCGAGGTAGAGGTCCTGACCCGTGACATGCGCGAAGAGCGCATTAATCAGGTGTAGGCGGCGCAGTTCATCGCGCGCGGGAGCGGTCATGCGGACGGACGTTCGAGGGCGTTGACCTCGTGCACAAATTCAGCGGCGTCGCGGAATTGTTTGTAGATACTGGCGAAGCGCACGTAAGCGACTTGATCGATACTGGAGAGTCGTTGCATCACGGCATCGCCGATGGCACGCGATGGGATCTGCGCATCAAATTGGGCTTCGAGGATATCGATGACGTCTTCCATCAACATCGAGATTTGCTCGTCGTCGATGGGGCGTTTGTGGCAGGCGGCTTTGATCGAGCGGGAGAGTTTCTCGCGATCGAAATCTTCGCGGCGGCCATCGCGTTTGATTACGGAGAGACCTTCGCGAATGAGGGTTTCGGTGGTGCTGAAGCGGTGGCCGCATTCCAGGCATTCACGACGACGGCGAATAGTGTTTCCTTCCCGGCTAATCCGGGAGTCGGTCACTTTGTCCTCAATAGAGGTGCATTTCGGGCAGCGCATGGCGGGAGATTCGGATCAGTTGAGCGTGAGAAAGTTCTCAAGAATTTTCATGCCGCCCTCAGTCGCGATGGACTCGGGGTGGAATTGCACGCCCCAGATGGGGAGCGTCTTATGCCGGAGTCCCATGATTTCGCCTTCGGCGGTTTCGGCGGTGATTTCGAGGCAATCAGGGCAGGATTCGCGTTCGAGGATCAGGGAATGGTAGCGGGTCGCGGCGAAGCCTTGGGGGAGTCCAGCGAAAACGTCGGTATTAAGATGCTGGATGGGGGAAGTCTTGCCGTGCATCAGGCGGTCGGCGCGGACGATGTTACCGCCGAAGTGATGGCCAATCGATTGATGGCCTAGGCAGACCCCAAAGAGGGGGACTTTGCCGGCGAATGTGGCGATCATTTCGAGGGAAACGCCGGCTTCACGAGGCGAGCAGGGACCGGGAGAAATAACAACCCGATCGGGTTTTAGCGCCAGTGCTTCGGCCGGCGAGATCTCGTCGTTGCGGAATACACGTTGCTCCACGCCCAACTGACCGAAGTATTGGACGAGGTTGAAAGTAAAGGAGTCGTAGTTGTCGATAACGAGTAACACGGTAAGGGGCGGGAATTAGCTGGTGGATTGACACCGGGGTCAAGCGTGCGGGTAGGGTAGGTGCAACATGGCCTCCCACTTTGATTTAATCTCGACCGATACAGCTACGGACGCCCGCCGGGGGCGCTTGACGACCCGCCATGGGGTGATCGAAACCCCGATCTTTATGCCGGTGGGCACGCAGGGAACGGTCAAGGCGTTGACGCCGGCGCATTTGCACGAGATCGGGGCTCAAATTATCCTCGGGAACACCTATCATCTCAATCTGCGTCCGGGGAGTGATTTGGTGAAGGAATTGGGCGGCTTACATGAATTTATGGGCTGGAATAAGCCGATTTTGACCGATAGCGGCGGTTTTCAGGTCTTTTCTTTGGCGAAATTGCGGAAGCTCAAAGAGAATGGAATCGAGTTCCAGAGTCATTTGGACGGCAAAAAGTGTTTTCTGGGCCCGAAGGAGGTCATGGAAATTCAATCAAATTTGGGTAGCGATATCGCGATGGTGATCGACGAGTGTCCGCCCTGGCCGTGCGAACGGGATGAGTGCGCTGCGGCGGTGGATCGGAGTTTGCGCTGGGCGACGCGGTGCCGGGATATCGCGGTGGATTCCGGGTTTCTGGACCGCGGGCATCACTTGTTCGGGATTGTGCAAGGGTCGACCTTTGATGATCTGCGACGCGAGGCCGCGGAGTCTTTGGCGACGCTCGATCTACCGGGGTATGCGGTAGGCGGGGTGAGTGTGGGGGAGCCGGAGCCGGAGATGTTGAAGCAGGTCGGAGCGACGACGCCGTTTATGCCGAAGGACAAACCGCGCTACACCATGGGGCTCGGGACGCCGCCGCAGCTGCTCAAGATGGTGGCGTTAGGCGTCGATATGTTCGACTGCGTCTTGCCGTCGCGCGTGGCGCGCAACGGGTTGGTGTTTTCACCGGATGGGCCGATCAATTTGCGTAACGGGCGCTATCGCAGCGACCCAAACCCCATTGTGGAGGGGTTGGACAATTACACGTGTCGCAACTTTTCGCGGGCCTACCTACGTCACCTCGTCATGGCGGAAGAGATGTTGGGCGGGACGTTGCTCACGCTGCACAACTTGCATTTCTACCTCGATTTGATGGCTCAGGCGCGAGCCCACCTCGAAGCGGGCGATTATGGCCCCTGGCACAGCACGTGGATTAAGCGCTACGAGGCGGGCATGGCGGCGAGGAAGTAGGAGCACGAAACTCTCAAGGTGAGTCACGCGACTCTGCTACGTCCGTGTCGCGGACGATGGCATTCCCGGCCTCGACTACAACAGTGGCGCCAAGTCGGGTAGGCGGGTGGTTAAGTTCGAAAAGACGAAAAAATGTGGGCAGATGGCAGTAGTGTTCGGCAGGGAAACTGCTGGAGTGTGGCGCCAGAGGAGTCATGGGAAAGACCTCTTAATGTCACCCAAATGTAACTGTACAATTTGACTACATGATGGTTTAATCGGCGCGTGTCCGGAACTCGCGCCGAAACTAAAACTGAAGTGACCGAAGCCGACTTGGCTAACTGGAAACTGCTGGGAGCTTTTCAACGGCGTCTGCAACCGGTGCTCGATAAAGCCGCGCCCTCGGCGACCGAGCAAGACCCCCGGCGCAAGCTGTTCGCGTCCGACTACTTTTCGCTGCTGCTGCTCGGGATGCTCAACCCGGTGCTCAAGACGACCCGGGCACTCAGCGCGGCCAGCGCGCTGCCACGCATGTAACAGGAGGTCTGCAGCCACGAGGTCAGCCTGGGCAGTTTGTCCGACATGCAGCATGTGGTGGACCCGCAACTGTTGGCCGGGTTGTTGCGTTCACTGGCCAAGGAGGGGCTAAGCCGATTTTTGGTGACACTCGGGTGCGCGAGCACGTCGAGGAACTGGTAGCCAACGACGGCACGCTTTTGCCGGCCTTGCCCCGGGTGGCATGGGCATTGTGGCAGGACTCGCAAAACCGTGCGGCCAAACTCCATCTGGAGTTGTCGGTCTGGCGTGATGTGCCGGTGGCGGCCACCGTGACTGAGGGCAAACGCTGCGAACGCGCGGTGTGGCGGCACCAATTGCGCCCCGGGGTATGTTACGTCAACGACCGCCACTACGGTCATGATTACGGGTTGATCGGCGAGGTCCAGTCGCGCGGAGCCCGCCATGTCCTACGTTTGTGCAAAAACGCGGTGTGCGCGGCGCTGGAGCCAGACCGAGCCTTGTCCGAGGCCGATCACGCGCAGGGCGTGGTGGCAGATACCGAAGTGCGCCTCGGCGCAGGCACACAGGGACCGACCGGTCGTTTGGTGCGCGTCGAGGTCGATGGGCATGTGTTTTTGTTGTTCACCAATTTGCGCGAGGCTCCGGCCGAGTTGATCGCGCTGATCTATCGCTATCGGTGGCGCATCGAACTGTTTTCAAGTGGCTCAAGTGCCTCCTGGGCTGTCGGCATTGGATGGCGACCTCTCGCGCGGGCGTGACCTCCCAGGTCTATTGCGCGTTGATCGCCTCGGTCCTGCTGGTGCTGTGGACCGGGCGCAAGCCGACCAAACGGCAGTGGGAGATGTTGCAGCTGTATTGGATGGGATGGGCTGACCAGGACGCTTTGGCGCGCTGCTTTGCCGCCAAAAAATCCTCCTACGCTCCTCGGGGATAAACGGCCCTCATGGGCCGTAGGGCGAAGCTGTGTCTGCTTCCCAACATCGTGTCCCTCAGACCAGCGAATTTACCCGCTCAGTTCTCTGCTTTCGTGGTCTTCGTGCCCCTCGTCTCTCCTCAGCATAATCCCTGCCGATCACTACTGGCGAGGACCCGTTTCTTGTCGCACTTTTAGATCGCACCAAGGCGGTCCAAGAGAGCTTCGAGAGTCGATAGGACTCCACGGAGGAAGCCCTGCAAAAACTGCTCGATGCCGTGGGCGAAAATGAGAAACGGAAACGGGAGCAGGCAGCTCGCGGACTCGACAATCTCACCTCCTTATTCCTGTGCAAACTCACCGGCGAAGGAATCGCAAAGGCCGATTGCGTGAGTAAGCACATCGCGGGTGCATTCGCCCAATATCCCAACTGGAAGGCGAGCGACCACTCGATCCGAGAACTGCGTAAGAAGGTCACTTTCGCGATCTTCGCCGAGGAAGATAGCATGGACAAAGTCACCTCCACGGTGGACGCGTTATTCAACCTGATTGACCGGGCATTCAAGAAATGAGCCGCTGGAAAAATCGGGAAGAATTCCGCGCTAGGGTGAGGGACTGGGCGGGTAAATTGGACGTGCCCGCAACCGTGATCTACGTGCGACCAATGCGCCGCAAATGGGCATCCTGCTCAACCGCCGGCACGCTCAGCTTCAACGACGAACTGCTGAGCCTTGATCCCAAGCTCGGCGACTACGTCATCGTGCACGAGCTGCTGCACTTCTCCGTCCCCAACCACGGCAAACTCTGGAAAAGCCTCATGCGCGCCCAACTGGGGGGATTACGAAATGGCCGAAAAGGCATTGAAAGTAGCCAAATCCATAACCTGAAATGGCAGAGCCTCAAGGGGGCATTCCGTTAATCTTTGCATCCACGCTAGGATTCTAGGCCCGGAAGTTTCGAGTGCTGGGCTTGAGAGAGTTTTTTGAGGTCGCCGGCACAGTTATCTTTCATCCACCACGCGCGGTGTGATCAGATGCTCACGGAAATCAGAAAATACAGATTCTACGGAGCGCCCTATTTCCCCGCCTCATCGAGCACCTTGTCTGGTGGAATGGCCCCTGAATCAGAAAACGACAATGCTTTGCGGTTGTCGGGAAGATCTGCGCCGCAGTCAATTCTCAGCGGAGCATGATGCAAAAATATTACACCCAATTTTGAACGTTTTTACCCGAGTAGCGACTAAATATCCGACCTTCCAATCCCGGTCGGTCATAAACCCTAATAGTTACCCCATATGCAAATCATTGACACAATCATTGCGTTCCTGAAGAAAATCACGGAACTCGGCATCGCTCTTCTGGCTTTGGCTGTTGTGCTCCAAGTGGTGTTTGGCTCCCCGGTGCCCTTCATCAAAGTGGATGTAATCGACAACCTCACTGGCATTGTGGCCGCGCTGGGTTCAAGTGGTTTGGTCGGATTGATCGCAGTTGCTGTGCTCTACGGTGTGCTCAATCGCAAATAACCCGTCTTGATCAAGCCCCAAGTCGCCGGCCCATGCCGGCGGCTTTTTTGTCGACATACACGAAGCCGGGATTACGCGCCGATCGTGAGCACCAAGCTGATTTTCTCAGCTGGGTGCGCCAGTGACAGCGAGACCACCGGGCGGCCCTCGGGATGCGCCGCGTGGGGTCCGTCGGTGTAGGGGGTGTGTGGCGGGCAAGCACGGGCCAGTAACGCGGGGTTGAAGGAAGGCATGGTGGACGATGCCGTAGGGAGATTTCAACGGGGCCGAAAATGGGGTCAGTCCAATGATTCATGATTTGTGGCGGCATTTTACAGGAAACTACCCGTTGATTGAGATGCACTTCCCGACTCCACGGTAGCGGTCGGGGTGGCAGGTGAGGATGCAGGGGGCAAGAGGCCGAACAGGGGGCAAACTTTGAATCCTGCAATAAATTCATAGATAGCCCCCCTTCAACTTGCCTGCCCCCTCGGATCGCGGACCCCTTCGGATCGCGACTCGCTCCCCGAAGGCTCCCGCAACCGGTGGCTCATTTCTATAGCTTAATTCTTCCGTTCCCGTATCCAACGTTTGGGAAGCACTTCAACTTCAATGATTTCCCCTCTCCCGGGAAATGTTCATGGAACAATAGGTCAGACTTGCCGAATCGGAGTAGACCCCACTGTTTCGACTATGAGCGTCATCGAAGTTGAAAGCGCCTACGAAAAGCTCACCCCGATCGAACAGCAGGAGTTTGCCGAATGGTATGAAGGTCGATTAGCCAGCAGCGGCCCCGATCCTGAAATCGATAAACTTTGGGTTACTGAAGCCCGGCGACGTCTCGAGGAAATCCGCAGCGGCAACGTGCAAGCCATTCCGGGGGATAAGGTCATGGCCGAACTTCGCCAACGCTACGCGCAGTGAAGCCCTTCGCTCTGCACCCATCGGCTCGATCCGATTTGTTCTCCGCAGCAGAGTATTTTTAACGGAAAAGTCCGACACAAGCCGGACGATTCGTAGAGGAAATGGATCGTTTGGTGGCTGAGGTTCGCACGAATCCCAGAGTTTTTCGTATCTTTCACGGCGAGACTCGACGGTATTTCGCCGGTCGATTCCCCTATGCTGTGATCTATGTTGATGAACCGGATCGTGTGCTCGGGTTGGGCTTCGCGCATTTTAAACGCCGCCCGGGCTACTGGATAGATCGACTGCTTCATGACATTCCGGATTGAACGCTGATGGCCAGGCAAACCGAGACGGTCGTATCGTCCTTTTGCCATCAAATAAGAGACGAGGCCCAGAGCCGCTTATTCAATTTAGTGGTGAATTTTGGTTCCTTCGCAGGAGCCGCAGAGATTGCCGCAAGAATGCGCAAAAATTGTCAGTCTGGTGTCTAGAACCGCCAGTGAGCCGATAGGCGTCTCCTCGCCTTTAAGTTTTTGGCGGCTCATGGCAGGTATTTTCGGTTTCGCGACTCTTTGCTGGAGTACGAGGCTCGCGGGTTTATTCAGGGGGCGTCGCGCGACTCTTCGACGTCGGTGTCGAGGACGATGGCTTCGCCGATCTCGACCTCGCCGGTGCGTTCGCGGACGAGCCGATTGGTGTTTTGGCCAAAGGAGTTTGCCGCGCGGGCAACCATTTGCTCCATGCGATCCATGAAATTATTGCCGCGAGTGTCGATGCTGATGCGTGAAGTCCACAGGACTTCGCGTTTTCCTTTTTGGGTGGCTTTAACGAAGTCGTAGGCGGTGAGCACGATGTAGTAGCGCGGATCTTCGACTTCGTTGCGCAACGTGATGAAGCGATCTTCGCCGGTGAATCCACCGAGGTCACTCATGCGGCGCATCTCGTCGACATAGCCGAGTACGCGGGCGATTTCTTCGCCCCGCCGATCTCGGACGCGGTTTTCCATATCCATACCGACCAAGGACGATTCGAGCGCGGCGGCGGCGATTTGGACGTCGACCTGTTGAGCGGCGGCTTGCTCGGATGCTCCCGCGGCGGCTTCTTGGGTCGTTGGAACCGGTGGGGGTGGCACGGCTTGGGCGGCCTGTAAGTGAGTCATGGCGGTCCCGAGGTTGTTGACCGAGTCGGTGAAATTCCCCGAATTAAAAGGCAGGGTTTGGCCCCAGTGGATAACGAGCAGGAGATTGGCGGAGGCGGCATCTGGGGCGTAGAAGTAGTTTTGTTTCGCCAACTGTTCGGCAACGACTCCGGCGATTTTGGGAAAATTCTCTTGGTTCATGCCCTCGCTCCACGTGGTGCCATCGACGCGTCCGCCGTAGCTGAGGGCGTAGTGTTCTACTTTCGGTTTTCCATCGAGTCCGATCTCCCGTTCGTAGCCGGGGGCCGCTCGTGAGTAGTAGGTTACGGGGAGGGGTTTCTCGCGCGCGGCGGTGAAAGAAATGCAGGCACACAGGCCAAGAAGGAAAGCAGAAGAGCGCATTGGAAGACGACGGGAGGAGAGAATGAATTCTCCGAGGAGGTTTTCGCGAGTCAAGCCGAGCTCAACAGGGAATTGCCTATCGTTCACCGAGGCTTTCCCGCACTCGACAAGTGGGCGCGGGCGCTTTGGAGTTGGGCGGTGAAACGTATTCTCGTGACCGGCGGCGCCGGCTTTTTAGGTTCGCATCTCTGTGATCGATTGGTGGAGCAGGGACACGACGTCGTGTGCTTGGATAACTTTTTCACGGGAAGGAAGGCCAACGTGACCCATTTGCTGGGGCGGCCGAATTTTGAGTTGGTTCGTCATGACGTGATTGACCCGTTCAAGTATGAGGTCGACCAGATCTACAATTTAGCCTGCCCGGCCTCACCGCCTCACTACCAATACAACCCGATCAAGACCACGAAGACCTCCGTGATGGGAGCGATCAATTGTCTGGGACTCGCGAAGCGGGTTCGGGCCAGGGTGTTTCAGGCGAGCACGAGTGAAGTCTACGGTGATCCCGCGTTGCACCCTCAGCCGGAGTCCTACTGGGGGAACGTCAATCCGATCGGGGTGCGGTCGTGTTACGATGAGGGCAAGCGTTGTGCCGAGACGCTCTTTTTCGACTATCATCGGGAAAACGGGGTCGATATCCGCGTGGTGCGGATCTTCAATACTTACGGGCCGCGGATGCATCCAAATGATGGACGCGTGGTTTCGAACTTCATTGTTCAGGCCCTCAAAGGTGAGGATATCACCATCTACGGAGATGGTTCCCAGACGCGGTCGTTTTGTTTTGTGGATGACCTGATTGAGGGATTCTTACGGCTGATGAATCAGGACGAAGTGGTGGGGCCGATGAATATGGGTAACCCAAGTGAATTCACGATGTTGGAGCTCGCGCAACTTACTTTGAAGGTGGTGGGCAGTTCCTCCAAGATCGTGTATCTGCCGCTTCCGGCGGACGATCCGAAGCAGCGGCGGCCAGATATTTCACTGGCCCAGAAGCATTTGAAGTGGGCTCCGACGATCTCACTGGAGGAGGGGCTCAAACGCACCGCTGACTATTTCCGCACTCAAATCTGACGTGATGAATTTCCCGGCGTTCAGCCTCCTCGCTCGATGGATCCTGTCGGTAGGGGTGGTCTTGGTGTTCTCGGGGAGGGCACGCGCGGCGGAGTCGGTGATTCGGGCGGAGGTTTTCGATCCGGGCTACGTGGAGGGAGATTCGAACTATCACTGTTTGACGGCCGCTTCGAACGGGAAGTTGTATTTTGGAATCAATTCTCATCAGCCGGCGGCATCGGTGCGGTTGTATCGCTTTGATCCGCAAACTGAGCTGATGGCGCTGGTGGCAGATGTGAGTGAAGTGTTGGGGGTGGATCCGGCGGAAGAAATCGTGCACGGAAAGATTCACACGCCGCTGATCGAGTTTGAGGATGCGCTCTACTTCGCGACGCACACCTCGCAGTATGATGGCAACCTGCCGATGATGGCGCCGAGCGATGGAAGGAGACCTTATGCGGGAGGGCATTTCATGCGGATGGATTTGGGGACCGAGACCCTGGAAGATATTGCGCAATTGAGTCTACCCAATGAAGGGATTATCACCATGGCACTCGATCCGGTGCAGAAGACGCTTTATGGGCTGACCTGGCCGACTGGGCTCTTAATTAGAGCCTGTCCCGTTTACCCGGATTTTGGCGACGACGCAACAGGATGGATTTTAGAAGAGAGATTCCGGAAAGGCGAAAGGCGGATTTCGCCCAATTAATGCAAATATTTGGCGTCAATAGT
>Ga0209491_10000172_pt1 | contig 121338 bp, 106 predicted proteins | sample BON02_FD_187213 | JGI IMG/M metagenome (GOLD analysis project Ga0209491, IMG submission 187213) | Freshwater microbial communities from Lake Bonney liftoff mats and glacier meltwater in Antarctica - BON-02 (SPAdes) (version 2) | ecosystem: Environmental > Aquatic > Freshwater > Ice > Glacier... | reverse complement strand
AATGGTATGAATTAGAACCTGAAATTTTTAAAGAAAAACCAATCGATTTTGAAAATAAATTAATAAATTTACAAAAATAACACAAGGAATTAAACAACAACCTTGTGAAACTTAACACTTAGTCTTTTGTTGACGCAATTTTCAGATGAGAATAACCAAATTTGTATTACGCACGATTTTTGCTTTTTTTCAAAAACAAATCCAATTTATTATACTTTGTATGTTTTTGGTAATTTATTAATTTTAATTTTAGGTGTTTTTATTGCATATAAAATAGGAAAAAAACTAGCGGCTAAACTTCAAGTTTAAACCTTTTTTATTTTACTATTTATTGCAAACAATAGACTTTGTGTGGGAATAAATTTTTAATGAGATTTTCACAAATTTCCACGAAAAAATTAGTAAAAATTTGTGTAATTCGTGTTTTTAATTGTTTTTTTGAAAAAATACGTACTTATTTTACTTCTTTAAAAATCTCTTCAACAGCAGAAATATAATTTTTAGTATTTCCTGCTTTTTTAATTTTCTTGAATGTTTTTTGTGGATTTGGAAATGATTCCGCAAAATATTCCCAAAAACCAAGCATTTTCATGCGTATTGGAGTTGGTCCAGACAAATACGCGTCATATTCTTCAAAAATAGTGTCGTGAAATTCCTTGAAAAGTTCATATTTATTTTTAGGATATTCAGTTGTATTTTCCTTAATCATACTTGGTAAAAATGGATCGGCAATTAATCCTCTACCTATCATCCAATGGTCAATAGTAGGAAAACGCTCTTGCATTTCTCTATATTTCTCTACAGATCTAATGTCTCCGTTATAATATAGTTTTTGTTTCGAAACATCTAAACAGCGTTGAAACGATTCTAAATCTACGCCGCCTTTATATAATTGTTTACCAATACGGGCATGAATAGCAACATTTTTAATAGGATATTTATCTAAAATAGGGAAAACGTTTAAAATTTCGGTTGGTTCCTCGTAACCCATTCTCATTTTCATAGAAACAATAATATCTGTTTCACCATGCGCTCTATCTAAAATGTGTTCTATTTGCGAAGTATTACTAATTAATCCAGAACCCATTCCGCATTTTGCAACCATAGGATAAGGGCAACCTAAATTCCAATTCAATTCTTTATAACCCAATGATTGTACGTATTTGGCAACAAAAACAAACTCATCGGCATCGTTTGTAATGATTTGAGGAATTACTTCTAAAGTAGAATTGTTTTCGGGTAAAATATCACGTTCATACGAACTTTTAATTACTAATTTTCCGTTTAAACGAATGTAGGGTGAATAGAACGTATCTATTCCTCCGAAATATTTATGGAATGCGTTACGGAAACGAAAATCGGTAAAACCTTGTAAAGGCGATGATAAAAGTGTATTGCTCATGTTTTATTTCAAGTGGCAAAGGTAATTTAAAATATACCGTTAATTTTTGTTAATTTTGTGAAAATTTAAGAATTACAAAGAGTTAAAAGAATTGTTCTTTTTAACTTAATTTTCTCTGTCCAAAAATAATAAATTCATAAAAAGATGTCCAATCCATTTTCCAAATTAGGAATTGCTGTTCCAATATTAAAAAGCTTAACAGATTTAGAAATCTCTATTCCAACAGAGATTCAAGAAAAAGCAATACCTGTTTTATTAACTAAAACAGATGATTTTGTAGGTTTAGCCAAAACTGGAACCGGAAAAACTGCAGCTTTTGGATTGCCTTTATTACAATTAATAGATTCTGAAAATAAAAACATACAAGCTGTAATTTTAGTACCAACTAGAGAATTAGGACACCAAATTTTTAGCAATATGGAAGCATTTGCTAAATATTTACCCCAAGTTTCTATTGCTGCAACTTGTGGAGGAATTCCTATTAAGCCACAAATGGAGCGTTTGTCAAAACCTACACACATTGTAATTGCCACTCCAGGTCGTTTAATTGATTTAATTAAGCGAAATGCGATTAATATTAAAGATGCAAAGTATTTAGTATTAGATGAGGCGGATGAAATGGTAACGGCTCTCAAAGAGAGTTTAGAAGAAATTATAGCAGAATTACCAAAAAGTAGAAGAACTTTATTGTTTTCAGCAACAATGCCAGGTACAATTAAGCAATTAATCCAAAACTATATGTCTAAGCACGTTACACATATAAGTGCTGATATGAAAACAGTTGGAAATAATCGTATTGACCATCAATATGTTGTGGTAGATCCTATTGAAAAATTAGATGTTTTAATGCATTTTCTAACTTCAAAAGAAGGAGAACGAGGCATTATTTTTTGTAAAACTAAAGCAGCAGTTAATAAATTAGCTAAAAATTTAGCCATAAATCGTTTTTCGTCTGGAGCAATTCATGGAAGTTTAACACAACCTATTCGAGATCGTATTATGGAGCAGTTTCGTGAAGGACATATTAATATTTTAGTAGCGACTGATTTAGCAGCAAGAGGAATTGATGTAAAAGAGATTTCTTATGTGGTTAATTACCATTTGCCAGATGTTTATGAAGCATATGTGCATAGAAGTGGAAGAACGGCTAGAGCAGGAGCAAACGGATTTTCATTAACGGTTTTGCAAAAAGAAGAAAAACACGAAATAACAGAATTTGAAAATGAATTAGGTATTAAATTTACCGAATTTAAAAAACCAGATACTCAAAGTATCGAAGGAAATAATACGCTTTTATGGGCGAAACAAATTTTTAAAACCAAACCAAACACAGAAGTTTCTCCAGTTTTAAAAGAGGAAGTTAAAACTATTTTTCATCATTTAACCAAAGACGAATTGATTGAAAAATTATTGGCTAATTATTTACTAAACGTAAAAGAGGTTGTTTTAAAAGCAAAACCAAGTGTGAAAAAGAAGAAAAAATAATATTAATCTTAGAATTACATTTTAGACCAAAATAAAAGCCACTAAATATAATATTTAGTAGCTTTTTGAATTAATAAACCTTTAGATTTTTATCTGCTTTATTATGATCCACCACCTAGTGCTTTATAAAGTTCAATAACAGCATTTAGTTGTTTGTATTTGTTGTCTATATAATTTATTTCGGTATTTAATGCATTGTCTTTTGCTATTAATACTTCTAAATAATTTACCATTCCATATTGTAAAAGTTCATCTGAATAATCTGCTGCAATTTTTAAAGCAACTACTTGTTTTTTTCGGATTACGAGTTTATTGGTTTCATTTTCATAATTAGCTAATGCATCTGAAACTTCTTTTCCAGCAACTAATAATGATTTTTCAAACTGCAAATAAGCCTTTTGTTGATTTGCTTTGGCAACTTCTAATCTTGTTTTGTTTTGACGTTGGTTAAAAATAGGTTGTGTTAAACCAGTAATAATACTTGCAAAAAGTGATTTTGTGCTAAACCAATCTTTCAATTCTAAAGCTTGTAAACCACCTGTAGCGTTTAACGTTAATGAAGGGTAAAAAGAACTTCTAGCTACATTTGTTAATTCAAAAGTATTTCTGAAGTTTAATTCAGCAGCCACAACGTCTGGTCTTTTACTTAATAAAAATGCAGGCAAACCAGTTTTGATTTCTACATCTATATTTTGATTTTCAAACAAACTTCTTGCAACTGCATTTGGAGCTTTTCCTAATAATTGATTGAATGTGTTTTCCAAAACTTTAACGTTATAATTCAAATCTTCTAAAATAATTTGAGCGGCATATTTTTGCGCTTCTGTTTGTTTAACAGCAACCTCATTTACATTACCAGCTTCTTTTAAAGCTTTAATAACTTCAACACTTGTTTCTCTGTTTTCTAAAGTAGCAGTAACTACTTTGATTTGAGCATCTAAAGCTAATAATTGATAATATATCGAAGCAACGTTAGCTACTAATTCTGTTTGAACTGCTTGGCGAGCTACAGCTGATTCTAAAAATTTAGCTGCTGTTGCTCTTTTATTACTTCTTATTTTTCCCCAAATATCTGCTTCCCAAGACAATCTTGCGGATAATTCATATTGGTCAATATTACTAAATAAACGCCCAAACTGACTGTTTTGAGAAATTTCTTGATGTGTCCAAGTTGTATTTCCATTTATTGTTGGAAAATAACCTGCTTTCCCTTGTTTCATAGTAGCCTCTGCAGCAGCCATGTTTTGCAACGCAATTTTCATGTCTAAATTATTTACAAGAGCTTCTTTCATGTAGTTTTGTAATAACTCATCTGTAAATATTTTATCCCAAGAAACCATAGCTAATGAGGTACTATCTGCCACTTGATCTGTTCGGTATAAATTATCTGTTTTTATCTCAGGCTTTTTATAGTCTTTTGCTACAAAACAAGACTGCATAAAAAGCATTGTAAAAAATAAAAGACTTCCTTTAATTATATTTTCTTTTTTCATCATCTAATGCTTATAAATTTTCAGTATCTTCTTGCGTTGTTTCAATAGTTTTACTACTTACCTTTTCTTGTAAATTTTGGAAAACAATAAATAAAACGGGAATAATAAAAACACCTAAAATGGTTCCTATTAACATACCGCCAATTGCTCCAGTTCCAATTGCTTTATTTCCAACTGCTCCAGCACCTTTTGCCAACATTAGCGGTGTTAAACCAAGAATAAAAGCAAAGGATGTCATTAAAATTGGACGTAAACGAGCTGTTGCTCCTTTGATAGCGGCTTGTTTTACACTCCAACCTTTTCTTCTGGCATCAGCTGCAAACTCAACTATCAAAATGGCATTCTTGGCTAATAAACCAATAAGCATAATTAATGTAATTTGAAGGTAAATATTATCACTGACATTAAAGAAATATGCGAAAATATAAGCACCTGCCAATCCTACTGGCAAGGATAATAAAACAGCAAATGGTAACATATAACTTTCATATTGTGCTGCAAGTAAGAAGTATACAAAAATTAGACATAATAAGAATATGTACAATGTTTGACCGCCAGCACTTATTTCTTCACGAGTTATACCTGAGAACTCATAGCCATAACCAATAGGTAAACTTTCACTAGCTACCTCTCGAACCGCTTCAATTGCATCTCCAGTACTAAATCCTTCATTAGGAGCACCTGTGATTTTAACAGATGTAAATAAGTTAAATCGATCAATAGCTTGTGGACCAAATACCTTTCTTAAAGTAACGAATTGCGAAATTGGAGCCATTTGTCCTTTATTATTTCTAACCATTACAATATTTAGCGATTCGGGATCGGTTCTAAATTTTGGACCTGCTTGATAAATAACTCTATATTGTTTTCCAAATTTATTAAAGTTAGAGGCATAAACTCCTCCATAATATCCTTGCATTGTTCCTAAAACATCTGTTACTGTTAATCCAGAATTTTTAATTGCAGCTACATTTAGGTCAATTTGATATTGAGGATAATTGGGAGAAAAAGAAGCGGTAGCGTATTTAATTTCTGGACGACTATTTAAGGCCGTTAAAAATTTATTATTTACTTCACTTAATTCTTTTATAGTTCCTCCTTTTTGATCTTGTAATTGAAATTCAAATCCACTTGTAAAACCAAACCCTACTAATGTTGGGCGAGCAAAGAATAAAACTTTTGCATCTTTAACGGTTGCAGCACGTTTGAATAATTCTTGTACAATAGCTGTAATCTCTTGATTTGCGTCTGGGCGTTTTGCCCAAGGTTTTAATTTTACGATTACCATTCCATAATTACTACCTGTTCCGCTAATTAAACTTCTTCCAGAAATACGAAGTACTTCTTTAATTTCAGGAATGTCTTTAACTTTATTTTCAATTTGTAATAGTACTTCTTCTGTTCTTTCTAAAGAAGTTCCTGGAGGCAGAGATACGTCAGATAAAATAGCACCAGTATCTTCACCAGGCACAAATGCTTTTGGAGTAATATTTAATAATAAAACGAATATTCCTGCAAACACTGCAATTCCTAAAAAGGCTAACCATTTACGTTTTATAAAAAATTCTACCGATTTTTTATATTTAATCGTTGTTACCTCAAAAGCCACATTGAACGAAGTATAAAAACGTTGTAAAAAGCCTTTTTTCTTTTCTTCTTCATTATGTGGTTTTAAGAAAATAGCACATAAAGCAGGAGAAAGTGTAAGTGCATTTATTGCAGATAATACAATTGCAACGGCTAATGTTAATCCAAATTGTTTGTAGAAAACTCCAGCAGAGCCACTAATAAAGGAAACAGGAATAAATACTGCTGACATTACTAATGTTATAGAAATAATAGCACTACTAATATCATTCATGGCACTGTGTGCTGCTTTTCTTGGGTCTTTTTCGCCTGCTTCCATTTTTGCATGGACGGCTTCTACTACTACGATAGCATCATCCACCACAATTCCGACGGCGAGTACTAATGCAAATAATGTTAGTAAATTAATAGTAAACCCAAATAAATTTAAGAAAAAGAATGTTCCTATAATTGCAACCGGTACCGATATAGCTGGAATAAGCGTTGATCTCCAGTCTTGTAAGAAAATAAAAACAACTAAGAATACCAATAAAAAAGCTTCAATTAAAGTGTAAATAACTTTTGATATAGATTCTTTTAAGAAATCGTTGGCGTTAATTAAAATGGCATATTTGACTCCTTTAGGAAAGCTACTAGATGATTTTTCCAATACATCTAAAGATCCTTCAATTACTTCTTGTGCATTGGAACCTGCAGTTTGTGCAATAGCAATTGCTACTGATTTATTTCCATTTGTAACTGCGCTACTAGCGTAACTAACTGCTCCAAGTTCAATTCTTGCTACATCTTTTAATCGGAGAACTTCTCCATTTTCAGTTGCGCGAACTATAATTTGTTCGAACTCTTCAGAACTTTTTAGGCGTCCTTTATATTTTAAAGCATATTGGAAAGATTGTCCTCCACTTTCACCTAATTGTCCTGGTGCTGCTTCAATATTTTGTTCTGCTAACAAAGCAGTAACATCTGAAGGAACAAGTCCGTAAGAAGCCATTACATCTGGTTTTAACCAAATACGCATTGAGTAATCTTTTTGACTAAATATTACAGCTTCACCAACACCTGCAATACGTTTAATTTTTGGTAAAATATTGATGTTAGCATAGTTTTGAAGAAAAATGTCGTCATATTCAGGATTTTCACTGTATAAAGAGAAAATCAAGATATTATCACTTTGTCTTTTAGAAGTTGTTACACCTGCTTTAGTAACTTCTTGAGGCAATAATGAAGTGGCACGAGAAACTCTATTTTGCACATTTACAGCTGCTAAGTCTGCATTTGTTCCTAATTTAAAATAAATATTTATAGATGCTGAACCGTCATTATTTGAAGTAGAAGTCATATAAGACATTTCTTCCACACCATTAATTTGTTCTTCTAATGGAATTACTACCGAGTTCATTACAACTTCGGCACTTGCTCCTTGGTAATTTGCAGATACTGTTACGGTTGGCGGCGCTATTTCTGGATATTGTGAAACAGGAAGCGATGTTAATCCTAAAACGCCCAATATAACGATGATAATAGAAACCACCGTTGATAATACAGGTCTGTCGATAAATTTTGAAAACATATTCTGTTAGTATTTCAATAGTTAGTTTGTGAATTATTTTTTAGGATTCCTAGTTTGATTTAAATTGGTTACAATAGGCTTAATAATTGTTCCTTCTGCAATAATCCCAACTCCTTCAACAAGAAACTTATCATTTATATTTAAACCTTTATCTACTACAAAAAATTGACCACCTGGAACGGGACGAACTTCAATAGGAACAAATTTCACTTTGTTTTCGTTATCCACAATTAAAGCAATTCGTTTGTCTTGCAATTCTATTGTTGCACTTTGAGGAATTAAAATTACGCTATTTAATTGGGTAGGAATTTGAATCGTTCCGCTTCCACCAGAACGTAATAATCTATTTGGATTTGGAAAACCTGCTCTAACATTAAAGGAACCGGTCTGCATATTTGCTTGACCACTAAAAGTTTCAATTTTCCCTGTTTCTGGATATGCTGCACCATTGCTTAAAACTAAATTTACTACTGGCATTTGATCTATTTTATCTTGGAATGTTTTTCCTTTTGCATGCATCATAATGTCTAACTGTTCTTTTTCATTTACTGAAAAATAGGCATAAACTTTACTAATGTCGGAGATTCTAGTTAATGGCACCACGGTTTGACTACTTACATAACTCCCCACTTTAAGGGGTAATGTACCTACAACTCCATTAATCGGACTTGTTATTGTGGCATAGCTAATGCGTGCAAGAATACTTTGATAAATACTTTTAGCATTTGCTAAATTTGCTTTAGCAGTTTCTAATTGTACATTGCTAATAATTTTACGTTCTACAAGTGGTTTTAATCTATTTACATCTACTTGTGCAGCTAAAACTTGTGCTTTTGCACCCGCTGCATCTTGGTTTGCCGTTTGGGTTTCTAATTTAAAAAGTAGTTGTCCTTTTTTTACTTGTTGCCCTTCATCCACATAAATTTTTTCAATATAACCATCTGTTTTAGGACGAATGTCTATATCGGTAATTCCTTCTAGCTTCGTTGGGTATTCTGAAAGTAGAGTAGTGCTATCTTTTGAAGCTTGAACCACTTTATAAGACATTGTGCCCTTTTCTTGTTTTATTTCTTTGTCCTTGCAAGATATAATGCTCAACAAAAGACACAATGCACTAATAAAATATATTTTTTTTTTCATTTTGAACCTATTTTTTTTCAGACTGGTTTTTGATTTCTATTTCTTTGAATTTATTTATAGTATTTGTTAAAAGTTGTTCCGCTTTTAACATATGGTCTTTGTAGGCGTAACTATTTTGTAAATTTATCTCTTCTTGCGTGGAAGTCCTATTTTTTTCACGATAGTTAATTATTCTATCTATTAGAGTTTTTTCATTATTCACTAATGTTAAATAATTTTCTAAGCGTTGGCTTAAAGGGGCTGCTTTAAAATATTTCTTTCTATCTCCTGCAATTGTAAAATAGTTTATTTTCTCCATTTTCAGAAGTAAATTTAAGTTTGTGGAAATGGAACTTTTACTTGCTTGCATTTGGATTATTAAAGCATCAAACGTTAAGCCCGATTTGCAACCATCGATAATTAAAGTTCCTAAGATACGAGCTGCTAGTGGCGGAATATTAAAAAAATGCTCGTAGTGCACGCCAAACAGTTCTATTATTTCCTGTTTTTCTTCTTCCATTATAAATATATTTTTGCAAAGATAATTTTGGTTCGCAAAATAGTGAACTAAACGAACATAAATTTTTGTTAAAACTCTGGGACAAAAAAGTATGTTGAGTTCGCAAAATAATTAATAGAAATGAGTTTTAATTTTTCAATTTTCTATAGTTTTATAGAAAAGAGTTTTTTTAAGTAGAATTAGTGAAATAAAATTCAAATTAAAACGTATGTTTTTAAAACTTTAGATCTACTTTTTGAAATAATAATCTCCAATAATTAGATATTTGCTTTGCTTTTTTTGTTAAAGTAGGAAAGACCATACTTTCTAGTGCATTATAAATTTATTTTATTTATGTATATTTGAGAATACTATTTTAATTAAATTATTATGAAAGTACAAGTATCGTCGATTTACTTTTTAATCTGTTTGTTTTCATTAAATATATCTTTAGCTCAAAAAAGCACAAAGACTTTTCCCTACCAAGTACCTGTTCAAGAACAATTACTTCAAAAAAAAATTGATATTCAACCAGCTGATATTCAGTCTCTTTATATAGAAAGAGAATACACAGATAAAAGAACTGGCATTACACATGTATATATTGGTCAGCGTTATAAAGGCGTAAAAATTAATAATGCTATTTCTAGTTTAGCACTTAGAGATAAAAAAGCGGTATACTTTGGAAATGCATTTGTTACTAATATTGCCAATAAAGTAAATACAATTTCGCCTTCAGTAAGCCCTCAAAAAGCACTTGAAAATGTACTCAAGCATTTTGAATTAGGGAAACTTTCAAATGCAAAAGAGTCAAGTTCAAATAATAATGAATTTGTATTTGACAAGGGAATAATATCTCAAGAAGACATTACCGTAAATTTAGTTTTAACTAAGAGTAACGAAAAGCTTATTTTGTCATGGATTGTTGGGATTTATACCTTAGACAGTCAACATTATTGGAGTGTAACTGTTAATGCAACTACAGGAGAATTTATTGAAATAAAAGATTTAGTACTTCATTGTGATTTTGGAATACCAACAGCTTCTCATTTGCAGGAACATAATCATCTTGAAGTTTCAAAAGCAGAAACCTTTAGTATGTTTAAAAATAACTATTCTTTGCTTACTGATGGTTCTCAATACAATGTGTTTTCATATCCAATTGAGAGTCCAAATCATGGATCGAGAGAATTAATTGTTAATCCAGCAAATGCTTCTTCACCTTATGGTTGGCACGATGTTAATGGAGTAGAAGGTCCAGAATATACTATTACAAGAGGGAATAATGTATTTGCTTATGAAGATAGTGCTAATAATAATTCGCCAGGATTTAGTCCTAACGGAGGTTCTGCTTTGAATTTTAATTTTACTTTAGATTTAAACCAAACATCTAATACCAATAGTCCTAGTGCTCAAAATCAAAGTTCTATTCTTACTAATTTATTTTATTGGAATAATGTAATGCACGATGTATGGTATAATTATGGATTTGATGAAGCTGCTGGTAATTTTCAGGAAAATAACTATAGTAATGGAGGTATAGGAAGCGATTCTGTAAATGCAGAAGCACAAGACGGGTCTGGTACAAATAATGCTAATTTTTTCACGCCTGCTGACGGAAATAATTCTAGAATGCAAATGTACCTTTGGAATGGAACTTCTACAACAACAGTAACAATTAATTCGCCTTCTGGCATAGCAGGTTCTTATCAAGCTGCTGGTGCTGCTTTTGGACCTGGAGTGTCTTCAAGTTTAACAGGTGACTTAGTAAGAGTTAACGACGGAACTACAAATCCAACTTTAGGTTGTGCCACAATTATTAATGCTGTTTCAGGTAAAATTGCAGTAATTGACAGAGGTACTTGTACTTTTATTTCGAAAGTAGAAAATGCTCAAAATGCAGGTGCTATAGCAGTTATTATTGTTAATAATGCAGCTACTGCTCCGTTTGCAATGACGGGTACAGGTCCAAGTATAACTATTCCATCGGTTATGATTAGTCAGGCTGACGGGGCTTTAATTTATTCGCAATTACCAGCTGTTAATGCTACATTAAACCCTACAACTATTCCTGTAAGAGATAGTAGTGTAGATAATGTTATTGTGGCGCACGAATATGGTCACGGAATATCATCAAGGCTTTCTAGGTTGAATAATGCAGAGCAAATGGGTGAGGGATGGTCTGACTGGTTTGGACTAATGATGACACTATCTCCGGGCGATCTTCCAACAAAACCAAGAGGAATAGGTACTTATACATCTTTTCAGCCTACAACAGGTAGAGGCATTAGGTCTTATCCATATTCAACAGATATGGGTATCAATCCGTTTACATATAGTGCTATTTCATCCCAGTCAGTACCTCACGGTGTGGGCTCTGTTTGGGCAACGATGCTTTGGGATTTAACTTGGGCTTTAATAGATCAATATGGCTATGATTCTAACTTATATTCTGGTACAGGTGGTAATAACATGGCTATGTATTTAGTTATTGAAGGTTTGAAGTTGCAACCTTATAATCCAGGTTTTATAGATGGTAGAGATGCTATCTTGGCCGCAGATGAGTTATTGTATAACGGACAAAATAAATGTTTAATTTGGCAAGTATTTGCTAATCGTGGTTTAGGCGGTAGTGCTTCACAAGGATCAAGTAATTCTGTAACCGATGGAACAGAAGCGTTTGACGTTCCGGAAGGATATGCCACAGCCTTGCTACAAAGGGATTATTGTGGCACAGATAATTTAACTATTAATTTTACAAATCTTACAAATGTAACAGTCTCTCAAGTTGAATACACAATCTCTATAGACGGAGTTGTTTCTAACGAGACTTATGTAGTTAATATACCATCTTGTAATTCGGAAAGGATTCCTATTAATTTATTAAGTTTAGAAAAAGGTACTCACCTTGTCACATTTACGGGGACTAATCCGGTAACGCCAACTAAATCTTTTACAGTTAATAGTAATGATAGCGGTACTGAAAACGCAATTAATACTTTTGAAAATACTACAGATAATTTAGTAGCATTTGATGCAACTGGAACAACTAGGACATGGCAAAGAGGTTTAGCTGCGGGTACAACATTGTCAAATGCAGTTGCCAACGGATCATTTGTTTATGGAACAAATCTAGCTGGAATACACGGGGATCAGGGTACTTATTATCTAGTTTCACAATGTTATAATTTGTCAAATTTAGAAAATACAGTACTTAAATTTGATATGGCTTTTGATATAGAAAACGATTATGATGTACTTTATGTAGAATATTCTTTAGATAACGGAACAACTTGGTCTATTTTAGGAAACGCTTCTGATGCTAATTGGTATAACAGTAATGTATCATCTTGTGCAAATTGTACCGGTAATCAATGGACAGGTGAGGCGGCAAACGCTACAACACATTCTGATGGAGGAATTAATGGTCAAATGCATAATTATAGTAAGTCTTTGGATGCTTTGGATGCAACAGGAAGCGCAGAAACAAACATTATTTTTAGGTTTAAATACCAATCGGATGATGCCGTCGCTAATGAAGGAGCAATTATTGATAACTTTGTAATAGAGGGTACAACTACGTTATCAATAGTTGGTAACGAATTTGAAAATTTAAGTGTTTTTCCTAATCCAACCAATAATTTACTAACTATTAAAAGTACAGATCTTTTATCAGAAGCTGTAATTGAGGTTTACGATATGTTAGGTCGTCAATTAAAGCAGTACCTACCATTAAACACTATTAATACAAATACTTTAACTGTTGATTTTAGTGCTTTTGCTAATGGAACTTACTTTTTAACTATTAAAACAAAAGAGCACAAGTCTACTAGGCGAATTATTAAAAATTAATATCCAGACAATTAATCCATATATTTATTTACAGAAAAACATTTTTTTGTAAATAAATATAGAGGTTAAAGGGAATCTAAATTTATAGCATGATTATTTTCGATTGAAATACAACAGATTATAGTTTGGTATTCTGAAAATAGTTCAAGACAATTGAAACCCAATAAAATGCTCTCGCAAAACCATGTTTTTCATAGTGTTTTAAGTTTTTTAAACATTCAAAGTCCTATTTATAAGGAAGAAATAAATATTTTTAAATAATAAACGCACCACACAATAGTGTTTTTTTTTAAATCTTGAAATTTGTAGTTAAAGAAGAATTTAGTTGTTTTTATCCAAATTACTTTTGGGTTTAGTTTTTATTTATGCTTGATCACCACCAAATAATAAAGAAAGTTAAACAGGAATTTTTATGCTTTTGCCAACACAAAAGTGCCTGTTTTTCTTTAATAGTAGTTTTAATGTGTTCTTCTATGGTATTAAAGTCTAACCAAATTTCGTTTTCAGAAGGCTCCATTCCCCATTCCTTTTTTGAAGGAATATAATAGTTTTTTTCTGGATTGTGGTGGCTAATAAATGTTTCCATACTTAAATAGTAGCCTTTTATAGCTTTTTTATACATTGAACTAAAAGTTCCTTTATATTCAAAAGGAATATATAGCGAAACTAATAAACATAGTGCTTGAGAAACTTTATTAAGTTCAATATTATTAAACTGCTGTTTAGCTGCGTTATGGTATAGTAAAGGAAATTGTTTGGTTTTTAATTTCTCTAATTTTTCTATCAAAGAATCATTTCTATTAGGGCCAATCCAGTTATTTATTGGCTTTGAAGTAAAGTTTGGGTCAAACAGATAAAACTTATAGGCCAACTCTACGTGGATAATTTGATTGGTGTTTTTATTTTGAATAATAAAGTCAATTTCACCAATTGTCTTTTTGTCTTCAACAATCTGAATGTTTTCATATAAAACTTGGAAATTAAGAGACGATTTGATTAATTCAGAAACAATTCTTTCTGCTAAATGTCCTAATCTCAAATTGGTTGGCAGTTCAAATTCTAATTCATCTGTAAGAATTAATTCAGATAAATTAAAAGTTTGTAAACCTGCACCAGGAAAGTCTAAATTATTCGCTTTTAATAGGGATGTTATTCTTGACTTAGTTTTCATTTCAAAATTTCTTAATGTAAATGGCCTAATATTTTTTTGTGAGCATTTTTCAGTAAATCAAATATAGAAATCTGCCAGTATTTATTAGAAATAAACTGCAACTTGTAATTAATTTATAAGGGTTTATTTTTTTATTATTTGTTTGATAAGTTTATAGTTATTAATATTTATGTGAGCGATATAAAGTCCTTTATCAAGGTTTTCTAATGAAACTTCTTCTACAAAATGTTGTTTGATGATTATTTTTCCAGATAAATCGTAAATAATTATTTCATCAACCCTTTTGCTTAATTTTAATATTTTATCAAATGGATTTGGATATGCTTTCAAAGTAAGCTCTAATGGAATACTTGGAATTGTTAAAGTTATTGCATCAATTTCAATTAGCCATATTTTTGCAGGAAAAGTAATAGTTGTAGGCCCAAATGAAGCAATATATTTCTCATTCGAAATATACAAACGATGTTTTGTGGGTGTAATTTCAAAAATTGCAATTGCTTCTACTTGATTACCTAATGGGACAATATTTGCTATTTTTTCTGAAACTAATCCAGAAAAAATAGCCAAACTATTAACAGGTATATTGTGTATAGTAAACATAAAAGGAGGTTCAGAAGTGCTATATCCGGTAAGATAAATTTCATTTTCAGAAGAAGATATATCTACTCCTGTAATAAGTCCGTTAACATTATAACTACTTTCTAAACTTGCATTATAAGTGCCGCTTGTTTTTGGGATTGCATAAACATTAACCCTATAATCAGACCAGTTTTTGGTAAAAATAAGTAGTTTGTCTTCATAAGAAATAAGACCTTCAGCATCCCAGTTAGTATTATTTAGATTAGATGTAAATTCAGTTTGATCAGCATAAGAGTAGTTGATAACTTCAGATGTAACCATATTATCATTATCGTTATAATCAGTTTTTGAAATTTTATATATTTTCAAATCGGTTCTATTACCATTGTTATTTCCAATATCACCAATATAGATGTAAGATGCATCTTGTGTAATATCTTCCCAGTCAACATTGGTAGCGTTATTTACAGTAACAATTCTCACAATATTTCCTGTACTTATATCTATTTCGTACAAATTAGCATCGCCACCACTATCGTTATGGGTAATTAGATTATTATTATAATAAAGTAAACCAGAAGTTTCGTCTAGCGCTGGAGTTTCTAAATTTGTTATTTCAATTGCCGTTTGAGAGTTTATTGTGAATAAACCAAAAACCAAAAAGAGAAAAGTTAATTTGTTTTTCATTTTTTAAAATAATTTATTAGTTTCTAAATAAGTTGTGTTTTTCATTATTATTAATGCAAGATTATTAATAATAATGAAATCTTTCGTTTCTAAAATTAATTTAAAAATTATCACTAAACTACGTAAATAATTTATTAATACTTGAAGTTTTATTCACTTTTAAAGAGATATTTATGTGTTCCAACTATGTTTTACCGCAAATATTATTTTTTAATATTACTTATAACTTTGTTATTGTGATTACTAATTATAGACAGTTAGAGTTTTAAATAGATTTAATTTTCATGAAATTTTTAGTCGTTTTTTTTATTTTAAGCAAGTTTTATGTGTTTAAAAAAATGCTTTTAATTATTCTTTTTTTTAACCGAATATAAATACTAAATAATTGAAATTCAGAAAATAATTGAAATTTAGAAATAAAAAAAAACGTTTTTAAATAGTTTTAACCATTTAAAAGTGCTAGATTTGTTTATACTGAAATGCCGCATTACAACATGAAATATTAGCGTTGTGAATCTCCTAAAGTTATAAAATCGTATATAAAACAGCCATTTATTAAAAATAGTTTACGATTAGTAATATTCAAAACATAGTTTTTTTACACCCTTTTGGCATTTTTTTTCATGTTAAATATTAAGTACTAGATAGGTTTAATTTTTATTGAATTATTTAATAATCCTATAGCTTCACCGAAGTAGATTGCTATTGTTGAATTAATAAAGATATTTTTTTAATTAATTATCAACTCTCAAACTTCTTTACAACAACCTTCAATTCTTCGGTACACACAATAATAGTATTTGTTGCTACAAGATAAATATTGAAAACAAAATAATCTTGGATACATTCAAATATTAAATTAATATTAAACAATTTAGTTAGACATAAAAAAAGATAAACGCATGGTTGTTTACATATTTTTTTATGATTTTCAGAAAGAGAGCTGCTAATTACATTGTAATACTTTTTATCCTCAGGGATGGAAAGAAAAACTAATTTAAAATCCTAATATGATAATTTACATCAAATATATGGTGAGTTTACGCTGCAAGATGGTCGTAAAACAAGAATTGAAAAAGCTTGGAATAAAATGTTTGAATGTAGATCTTGGAACTATTGAAATAAAAAAAACTATTTCGAATTTTCAAAAGGAGCAATTGCGCAAAAATTTAAAGATATTCGGTTTAGAACTCCTTGACGACAACCGCAAGATACTTATTGAAAAAATTAAAGGGGTTATCATTGAAACAATTCATTATTCTGACGAAATGCTTGTAGAAAACTTTTCAGATTATATAAGTGAAAAGTTAGGCTACGATTATACATATTTAGCAAATACATTTTCAGAAGTTAAAGGAATAACCATTCAGCAGTTTATGATTATAAACAAAATTGAAAGAGTGAAAGAACTCCTGCTTTATGATGAGCTGAATTTAACTGAAATATCCCATAGTCTTAATTACAGTAGTGTTGCACATTTATCAAATCAGTTTAAAAAAATAACAGGACTTACACCTACCTATTTTAAAAAGCTTAAAATCAAACGATTTAGAAATTTAGAGGATTTGTAAATTTCAATAAAAATAATAATTTATTAAACCAAATGTGTGAATACTGTAACTATTCATTTTAGTGTGTAACACATTATCCGCGATAATCCCTCAACTTTACATTTAGAAATTGCAGAGAGAATTAAAATCTTTTAGCATACTAAATAGTAAAAAAAAGGAGCTATGAAAAACACAGATATTGAAACTTCAAAATCATTTATCATCGTAGAAATTATCGAATATGTACCTAACGCGGTTGTAACAAAAACAATCATTAAGAAAACTACAGGAAATGTTACTGCCGTTTCCGTTGATATGGGCGAAAGCATAACGGAAAAAATATCTCCATTCGATAGATTTATACAAATAATCGAAGGCAGCACCGAGGTCTCTATCAACAATAATTCACAAACGCTGCAAGCTGGGCAGTCCATCATCATTCCAGCTCATTCCAAAAACACAATAAAAGCAAAAGAGCGGTTTAAAATGATTTCAACCATTATAAAAAGTGGTTATGAGTAAAATTGCAAAAAATTAATAATTAAATCATAAAGTAATTATGAAAGAAATTAATACAAACGATATTACTAGTAAAAACAATACTAAAATGAAAGCGCTGGTTTATGATGGTGAAGGTAAGATATCCTACAAGGATGTACTAAAGCCAGAAATCGAAAAAACAACCGATGTGGTTGTTAAAATGCTAAAAACTACGATTTGCGGAACAGATCTAGGTATTCTGCATGGTAAAACACCTTCCTGCAAACCAGGAACAACTCTCGGTCACGAGGGTGTAGGGGTAATTGAAGAAACAGGTACATCAGTAAGGAACTTTAAAAAAGGTGACCATGTCATTATATCCTGTATAACATCTGACGGTACTTGCGAATACTGTAAAAAACAAATGTATGCACATTGCGAAGATGGTGGTTGGATATTAGGACACCTTATTAATGGAACACAAGCAGAATATGTGCGTATTCCCCATGCTGATAATAGTCTTCACCCAATTCCAAAGGGAGCTGATGAGGAGGCTTTAGTAATGTTAAGCGATATACTGCCAACAGGTCATGAAATTGGTGTATTGAATGGAAGCGTAAAACCAGGAGATACAATTGCAATTGTAGGCGCAGGACCAATTGGGATGTCTGCGTTACTAACAGCTCAGTTCTATTCGCCAGCAAAGATTTATGTAATTGACATCGATGTTAATAGGTTGAAGATGGCTAAAAAATTAGGCGCTACTCACACAATCAATTCAGGATTAGAAGATGCTGTTAAAAAAATCATGTTAGAAACTAAAGATGGCGTTGATGTAGCCATAGAATCCGCAGGAGTTGGTGCTACTTTCAATATCTGTCAGCAAATTATACGTCCTGGTGGGCATATTGCAAACGTTGGTGTACATGGAAAAAGTGTAGATCTGCAAATTCAGGATTTATGGATTCAAAATATCACCATTACTATGGGGTTGGTAAATACAAACACCACTCCTATGCTTCTCAAAACAGTAACTTCAGGTAAAATACAACCGGAAAAACTAATTACCCACCACTTTAAGTTAAATGAAATAATGAAGGCTTACGAAGTGTTTGGCAATGCAGCGAAGGAAAAAGCAATGAAAATAATTCTAACAAACTAAAATTAGTTTTAATATTTAAAATTAGAAAGTATGAAAACACTGATAATTATTTTATCTGCAATTGGATTCTTAAGTTTAAACAGCTGCAATCAAAAAAGTGATGAAAAAACGAAGTTTAAAAATGCAGAAACAAATAGTAAAATCATTAAAAATATTGCAAAAAATATAGATTATATCTCACCCTTTTACGATGATGTTGCAGCGGTCAAAAAAGGAAACAATTGGGGATTTATGGATAAAGAGGGTACTATAATTGTCAATTTTAGGGATGATTTGGTTTCTTCTGAAACAGACAAAGGCAATTATCCAATTTTTAGTAATGAAAGATGTCTTATCTATATCGAAAAAAGCGGAGTAGTATATTTTGGGTACATAGATAAATTAGGAAAAACAGTTATCGAACCTCAGTTTCTAAACGCTACTAATTTTAATGAAAATGCAGCAATTGTATTAAAATTAGTCAAAGAGAAGCTTGGCACAAATGAATTAATGAAGACTGTGGTTAGCTACGATTATTACGAAGTAGTTGTGAATAAAGAGGGAGAAATAGGTCCGTATTTAAACGATGAGCCTGTACACATTACATTGGCTAATCAAAACACGAAAAAAAAACCTGTAATTACTTCTAAATTTGTTTCTGAAAACCTAATAGCGGTAAGAAATAATAATAAAAAGTGGACAATAAAAACAATCGAAGAATAATAGATAAAGGAATAATTAATTAAAAAAGACTAAAACTATGGGATATTTTGGAGGCATGAATTTTTTATGGTGGATACTAGGAGTAATCATTTTCATTTGGATTTTTAGTAACCCCATTTACAAGCGCTATCAAAAAAAACAAAATCCAGTAGATATTCTAAAAGAGAGGTTAGCAAAAGGGGAAATTACAATAGAAAAATACCAAGAGCATAAGACACTTCTTGAAAAAGATTTATTAAAATAGAATTATTAATATAAGTAAACTAAAACGATAACACTATTAAAAATAAATCTAAACATAAGATTTTAAAAGTATAATTTGATTATTTAATAGTAATTAGTTTCTAAACAAATAAAGAAAAATAATTATGAGAAATTTCAAGAATTTACACACATTAGAATACAAAAAACTACTCCAGTTGCCTGCTTACATAACATTGTTGGCAGCAAATACAGACGGATACCTCGACAATATAGAGAAACATGCCGCCATAGAATTAATGCATATAAAGACTTATGCAGCAGATGAATTACTAATCGATTTTTTTAAAGATGTCCAAGATAGTTTTAAAGAAAACATGATTAACATCGATAGTTATCTACCTATAGGAAAGAAGGAAAGAGAAACTACTATCAAAAATGAATTGCAAAAATTAGAAAAACATTTGGTTTTATTAGACTATAAGCATGTGAAAGTCATGCACAAAAGCATGAAGTCGTTCAAGGAGCATGTTTCCCATGCGCACCACAATACATTGATAGATTTTATTTTTCCAACGCCTATTAAAGGATTGACTTACTAGTAATCACTTGCTTTTATTTAGCAAGGAATTATTTATTTAACAAGTTATAAGCATTCCAAAAACTTGTTAAATAAAAATGGGCAACAGCGAAACAGAAGAATCAACTTAAATCTCAAAATTATGTATATATATGATGATTATCACCTTGGTGGAATGCACTTCGTATGGTGGTTTATTTGGATGATTGTTTTACTCTGGATTTTTGCAACCCCATGGGATATTCCAGGACAAAGAAAAAAGAAAGATTCTCCTCTCGATATATTACAAAAGCGTTTCGCATTGGGGCAAATTACAAAAGAAGTTTATAAGGAACACAAAGTACTTCTTGAAAAAGATTTGTCTAAGTAAGTTTTCAGAAGAAAAATTAGGCTGTAGCGAAACTAAAAAAACAACAATAATTTATTCACAAATTAATATCTAATTAATATGGAAAATAAAACAGAAAAGAAACCAACAGGTTTAGAAAATCAAAACAATACGGACAAAAAAGAAAAATCTTATATTAAAACAACTAATCCAAATACAAATAAGACAGTAAAATCATTTGAAGAAATGACGAATAAAATTGTGGATGCTAAAGTTTCTAAAGCAGATCTTACCTTTACTAAATGGAAAGAAACAAGCTACCAAAAACGAGCTGATTTACTTCATAAAGTAGCCGCGCTAATGCGAAATAAAAAGTCTGAACTCGCAAAAACCATTACCTTAGAAATGGGTAAATTACTAATGCAAGCGGAAGGCGAAATCGAATTAAGCGCAGATATCTTAGATTATTATGCCAATCATGGTGAAAATTTTCTTGCCGATAAAGTACTTGATCCAGAATATGGGGAGGCAATAATCCGTAATAGTCCCATTGGTGTATTATTGGGTGTAATGCCTTGGAATTTTCCTTACTATCAAGTAGCACGATTTGCGGCTCCAAACATTATGGCGGGGAATACGATATTACTTAAGCATGCTTCCATTGTTCCTCAATGTGCTCTTGCTATTGAAAAACTGTTCGAAGAAGCAGGCGCTCCAGAAGGCTTATATACCAATTTATTCATTACAGGCAAAGATGCATCGGCATTGGTTTCTGATAAAAGGATAAAAGGAGTTTCCTTAACAGGAAGTGAAGAAGCAGGTGCAAGTGTTGCCATGGAAGCAGGAAAAAATTTAAAGAAGGTTGTGCTGGAGTTAGGCGGAAACGATGTTTTCATTATACTAGATGATGTAGACATGGAAAAAACCGTTGAATGGGCTGTTGTGGGTAGGATGAATAACAACGGTCAATGTTGTGTAGCCTCGAAGCGTTTTATCGCAGTGGAAGCAATAGCGGATGAATTTATTCAAAAGTTTAAGGATAAGTTATCAAAAATGAAAGTGGGTGACCCAATGGATCCCGCAACAGAATTAGGCCCTTTGAGTAGTGAAGCCGCTGCTGTTCATTTAGCCAATCAGGTAAAACGTTCAGTTAATGAAGGAGCAAAAGTAGTATTGGGCGGTAAACGTGTCGATTGCGAAGGAGCCTTTATGGAACCCACAATACTAACCGATTTGAAACCCGGCATTACTGCATATCATGAAGAATTATTTGGACCAGTTGCATCCTTCTATGTGGTCAAAGACCAACAAGCAGCTATTGATTTAGCTAATGATTCTGATTTTGGTTTGGGAGCTTCTATATTTACACAAGATATTGAACGGGGTAAAAAAGTAGCCGATCAAATTGACACCGGAATGGTTTTCATTAACCATCCTACTTGGACACAAGCCGATCTTCCTTTTGGAGGAACAAAGCATTCTGGGTTTGGCCGTGAACTTTCAGAATTGGGAATTCAGGAGTTTGTAAATAAAAAACTGATTCGTATAAGTGGACTAAATGATCCATTTTAGAAAAGTAATGAAACAAGTAAAATCTAAATAATAATTATGTTGGCAAGCATTAGTATATTCTTCTTTACATTACTTTACTAGCTTGCTAAAAAAATATCGTTTTGTGGGTTTTAGTACTAAAAATTTATTCTGCCTGGAAGATGTTATAGCGAAGGTTAAATGACTTTCGCTTTCAATCGAATTCGCTAGGCCTACACAAACAAAATAACTTTTTTTTGTACCTAGTACATAATATTATTATTTTTTTGGATTACCCTTTGATTTTTAGGAAGAGGTTATACTTATTTTTAATTAATAGATAATCAAATGCTTATAAATTCACAAAGTAGGTTAAGCCGTTTTTAAATAAAACATAATGCTTGTTCAGGAATTTTATTTTCTAGTAATTTTCATCACTTAAAAATCCTATTTCCGACCTAAATGGCACAATCGAAAATCTAAATGCACAACCGAAAAATTTAACAAACTTTAAAATAGTTTTAACACTAAAATTAAATAAACAAAAATTAGTATGGAAATTTTAATAGTAGCAACAAAAGCCTGTTACCATACACCCGTGCTTGAGATATTACTTCAAAAAGCATGGTTGCCATATAGGGTAAATTATTTTGAGAATCATCCCGAAATATTTGAAAAATATCAATTAAAAGAAACACCCTTATTGATTGTAGACGGAAAACTAGAATCTATTGGTATGCCCAAAATAGACATAATCGATGACTTAAAGGCAAGAAACAGAAATATATCAGAGGCTAGAATACCAAAAAGAGATAAGAATCATATGATTCCCAAACAGATAGAAAGAGATTTTGGCCTAGTAGAAGTTGATGTAACCTGGGGCAGTATCCAGCCAATAAGCGTTGCACAATCTGTACATACTGTTGGTGAGGTAGAATTATACCATCACTACATGAAGGGGTTGCCCATTATAGACGCAAGAAAAATGGACGCTTTCGATGCAGTAACAATTCCAGGTTCAAAAAACATACCTCATGACGAATTGGTTGGAAGAATGGATGAATTAGACAAAAACAATCCTAGTATATTTTTTTGCAATGGACCACAATGTCCACAATCAGCAACAGCTATAAGGAATCTCTTGGATGTAGGTTATCCAGCCGAGAAAATTTTATATTACAGGGGAGGAATGCATGACTGGGTTACATTAGGTCTTCCGGTTTTAAAGCCATGAATTTAGTTATATGGATAATTTAAATTGATTTAATTAATTTAAAATCTATAGGTGTTCCTTCAAACAGCGCATTAACTAAAAAGATTTAAAACTTTAGAAATTATAAGGATTGAATGGTTTTATAATACCGCTGATTTTTATATCACTTTGGTATTTTCTATCTAAAAAAGTTTGACTCTTTTAAAACGAGAAGCTATTATTACTTCTCAAGAAATACTCTGCTGCCGAAGAATTTATTTGTAAAAAATAAAAAGAAATAAAGCTGAATTAGAAAAGTAAAAAGCATTAAAAAAAGCCTGAAATATTGGTTTAAGAGGCGATATAGAAACTGAAAAGATCTTTAGAATCCTTTCTCAAACGTTTAAAAATAAAAAAACATGAATTTAAATAATTTAAATCTACACCCTAAGTTAATAAAAACATTAGAGTATTGGCGAGTTATTGTTGTATTAGTGGTTTTAGTAATCACTTTTTGGTCCTCAATTTTTCAAATAAGCACCGAAGAAGTTGGCGTTATTACTCGATTTGGGAAATATGTTAGACAAGTAGAACCGGGATTAAATATCAAAATACCCTTCGCTGAAGATGTTTACAAGGTTCCTGTGGAAAGGCAACAAAAACTGGAATTTGGTTTTCGAACTGTCAAAGCTGGAGTAGACACTAAATATAGTGAATCGTCAAGTGAAAAAGACGAATCACTTATGCTTACTGGCGATCTTAATCTTGCTGAAGTGCAATGGGTTGTGCAATACAGGGTAGATAATGCTTATAATAATCTTTTCAAAGTCAGAAATCCAGAGAGTACTCTCCGGATTATCTCGGAGGCTGCAATGAGACAAATTGTAGGTGATCGTACTGTAAATGAAGTCCTAACTGTTGGTCGAACGGAAATAGCAACCAAGTTACAGAAACTTATTCAGCAAATATGTAGGGAATATTCAATGGGCATCAAAATTGAACAAGTTGTTCTTCAAGATGTAAATCCTCCGGAGCCTGTAAAAGCTGCCTTCAATGCAGTGAATGAAGCCCAACAAGAAAAAGAAACCTTAATTAACCAGGCAAAATCAGAATACAATAAAGTAATCCCTAAAGCAAGAGGTCAAGCAGAAGAAACCATTCAACAGGCTGAAGGATATGCAGCCGAGCGTGTAAATAATGCGGTAGGAGAAGCTACTAGATTCACCGCTCTTTATAATGAATTTGTTAAGGCTCCTGAAGTAACAAAAAGAAGAATTTATCTTGAAACAATGTCAAATGTGATTCCTAAAATTGGGAACGTAGTCATAACAGACCAAAAAGGCAACAACGTGTTGCCGATATTACAAATGCAAATGAATAAAAAAGCAGAAAGCAATGAAAACTAAATCAATTTTAATTATATCCTTAGTTATTATTATCCTGATAGGTCTAAACAGTAGTGTTTTTATTGTACAGGAAAAAGACCAAGTGGTTATCACACAGTTTGGAAAGCCAGTCGGAAAGGCAATTGTTGAGCCTGGAATGTACTTTAAACTTCCGTTAATACAAGTTGCTAATTATTTCGAAAAGCGTTATATGGAATGGAACGGTGATCCAAATCAAGTACCTACCAAGGACAAAAAGTTTATTTTTGTTTCTACCTATGCAAGATGGCAAATCACAGATCCACTACAGTTTTTTAAACGATTAACTAACGAAAGAGGTGCGCAATCTCGAATAGATGACATTCTAGACGGAGACACAAGAAATTTTATAGCAAATAATGATATCGAAGAGGCTGTGCGAACCAGTAACAGAGTTCCAGAATCATCCGATACTGAAATTATTGGCGATTCATTGGCGAAAATTTACGTAGGCCGTGATAAGATCCAACAAATGATATTGAAATCAGCAAATAAACAAACGGCAGATCTAGGAATTAAGATACTTGATTTTCGTTTTAAACGCATCAATTATGTACAAGAAGTGCAGGATCAGGTGTATGAACGAATGAAAAGTGAACGATTCCGAATCGCTGATAAATTTCGCTCGGAAGGCCAGGGAGAAGCATCACGTATTAATGGTGAGAAGGAAAGAGAACTTAAAAATATACAATCCCTTGCATTTAAGAATGCTGAAATTATTAAAGGGAAGGCAGATGCAAACGCTGCATCGATATATGCAAATGCATATGATAAAACACGACAATCAAGAAACTTATACGGCTTTCTGAAATCAATGGAAACATTTGAGAAAACATTTGACGGAAAAACATCTGTTTTTATTTCAACAGATAGTGAATTATATAAATATCTAAAAAAAATGGATTAATATCTTATAAGTAATAAATAGTTGGCAACGGTTTTTAAAACTAAAAAGTCAAATTGTACAAATTAAAAAATAAAATAATGAAACAAGTAAAAAAAGATTTTGAATTTATTAAAGAAGAGAAGAATAAAAAACGAAACTATATATTTCAAAAAAATAATTTAACAAAAGCTGGTTTCTATATTGTCATAAGTGTAATAGCTTTTAGCTTTTTAGTATTTATTAAAACTTCTACCAATTTATTTTAAATTAGGAAATAATGATCTAAAAAAATGCTTTACAATATTTTAAAAAATAAACCTATTAAAACTACATAAAATGAAAACTAATAGACTTTCAGAAAAAATTACAGTCGCATTAAATGCGCAAATGACAAAAGAAGCACTTGCTGCACAAATATACTTATCCTATGCTGCTTGGGCAGATAATATTGGTTTTAGCGGCATCGCAAATTATCTTTTCCGTCACGCGGCTGAGGAACGAAACCACATGATGAAAATACTTGAATACATTTTAAACAGAGGCGCAAAAGCTAATGTAAATGCTATTCCTGCACCAGCATCTGATCCAACTAGCGTAAATAATTGTTTTGAAAAAGTATTTGAGCACGAGGTAGATAATACAAAATCCATATATAAAGTTGTAAAAATGGCACTCGATGAGGAAGACTGGGCTACTTGGAATTTCTTGCAATGGTTCGTTAAAGAACAAATAGAAGAAGAAAATTTTGCCAACTATTTATTGGATAAAATTAAAATTGCAGGTGGCGAAAATGCAAAAGGCGAAGCGCTGTATTTATTGGATAAAGATTTGGAAAATACTTCAGGAGAAGTAAGGCTTGCGCAAGACGTAACCACCACTAATCCCTAATAAATAAACAAAATGAAAAAGCATATAGTAAAAATAATTTCGGTTGAACTGGTAACGCATGATGTAAAGCGATTCACAATTCAAAAGCCAGAAGGTTATAAATTTAAACCAGGACAGGCAACGGAAGTATCCATAAATACTCCTGACTTTGAAAATGAAAAACGCCCATTTACATTTACAAGTTTAAAGAATAATGATTATCTAGAATTTACAATTAAAATTTATGACAGTCATAACGGAGTTACAAAAGAACTAGGCAAACTAAAACACGGCGACGAACTTATTATTGGGGATGTCTGGGGTGCAATTGAATATAAAGGCGAAGGAGTATTCATTGCTGGCGGTGCAGGAGTTACTCCATTCCTTGCAATTCTAAAGCAGCTTCAAGTGGAAAACAAAATTGCTAACAATAAATTAATTTTTACCAATAAATTCGAAAAAGATATAATTCTAAAAAAAGAATTTAATGAAATGCTCGGCAAGAATTTCATCAACACGCTCACCGATGAAAAAAAAGAGGAGTACGAAAATGGTAGAATAGATTATGCTTTTCTAAAAGAGAAAATAGACAACTTTAAACAACATTTTTATGTTTGTGGACCGCCACAATTTGTAACTGCTATTTCGGAAGCACTTGCGCAATTAGGAGCGAAAACCGATGCGATAGTTTTTGAGAAATAAGCTGTAAAGCCTTTTTTTCTATTTGAGTCCTAACAATTAAAACAACAATGGATAAATATAAAAAAAATAGTTTGACTTTAATAGGAACTGTTTCATTAGGAACAGGTGTTATGATTGGAGCTGCTATCTTCGCATTACTAGGACAAGTAGCAGAACTCTCTGGCGAATGGTTTCCATTCATATTCTTGATTGGAGCAATTTTAGTAAGCTTCAGTTCATACTCCTATATAAAAGTATCTAACGCCTATCCCTCTTCTGGGGGCATTGCAATGATTTTAATAAAAGCATACGGCAAAACCACAATAGCAGTAGGTTCGGCCTTGTTAATGGTATTTGCTATGATTATAAACCAAAGCTTGGTAGCTCGTACTTTTGGGGCCTATATAATGCAGCTTTTTGACGGAAACACAGCAGGTTTTTGGATTCCATTGTTAGGAGTATTATTATTAGTAGCCACCTTCTTAATCAACATTGCAGGAAATAAGACCGTGCAAAGAACAGCACTGATTATGGCCATTTTAAAAGTAGGTGGAATTACGATTTTTGCTCTAGGCGGACTATGGGCAACAGGCTTCTCATTTCAATCGGCAATTCCTTCCGAAGTATCAGGAGAACTAAGTATCGCAAGTTATATAGGAGCTTTTGCCATTACTACACTAGCATTTGCTGGCTTTACTACCATCACCAATAGCGGTGGCGAATTAGAGAATCCTCATAAAAATGTTGGTAGAGCCATCATCATTTCACTTTTCATATGTACCGTAATTTATTTATTAGTCGCCTTTGCGGTATCTGCAAACCTTTCTGTGAACGAGATCATTGAAGCGAAAGACTATTCCCTTGCTGAGGCAGCCCGTCCCTCATTTGGTAAATATGGCCTTTGGTTTACAGTAGGTATTGCCGTTATAGCAACCGTTTCTGGGGTAATTGCTAATGTCTTTGCTGTTTCTCGAATGTCTGCTATGTTGACTGATATGAAGCTAATTCCTCACAGTCATTTTGGTATGTCGGGTAGTATTCAAAAGCACATGTTGGTTTATACTATAGTAATTGCAATTGTTTTGACCATATTTTTCGATTTAACGCGGATTGCCTCACTAGGTGCTATCTTTTATATTATTATGGATATAGTTGTTCATTGGGGAGTGTTAACCAAGTTACGAAAAGAGGTTAATGCAAACCCTATTATTGTTTGTGCAGCTTTGGTATTTGACGTGATTATCTTAGGAGCTTTTATTTGGATAAAAGTATTCTCTGATCTTTTTGTTGTGGCTTTGGCGGGTGTTGTGATGGTACTCATTTTTGCTGGCGAAAAGTGGTTTTTACATTGGAAAAAAATAAATAGGAAATAAAAAAAGTACGATGATGAACTTATTGTACAGGATATAAACGCATCCAATAGCAATGAATTATGGATAAAAAGATAAAAACAACAACTACTCAAAATATATTTAGGCTCTTACTCGCGCTATTTATGATTTATGCGGGTATAAGTCACCTTACTTTTAACAGGGTCGACTTTCAGGCACAAGTTCCAGATTGGATTCCAGTAAGTAAAGATCTAGTGGTTATTTTGTCTGGTATTGTAGAAATAATGCTGGGGCTAGGATTAGCGATTTGGAAAAATCAACGTCTGAGATTTGGTTGGATACTAGCGCTATTTTTCGTTTTAGTCTTTCCCGGAAATATTGCTCAATATCTTGATGAAAAAGATGCTTTTGGGGCCTTAGATTCCGATAAAGCACGATTAACCCGACTTTTCTTCCAGCCAGTTCTCATAATTTGGTCACTTTGGTCATCAGGTGCATGGAAATCTTGGAGAAGTTCTAAAAAATAATAATTAACAATAAAATATAATTAACATGAAAGCATTACAAATAGTAAAATACGGCGAAATTAAAGATAGTTTGTCTATCAATGAGATCGATAAACCTTCTTTAAAACCAAACGATATTTTAGTGGAAGTTAAAGCAGCTTCGTTAAATCCTATTGATTACAAAATGGTAGAAGGTAAACTGAAAGAGATGATTTCTTTAAACTTACCTAGTACAATAGGTTTTGATGTATCTGGCGTGGTGGTTGCTAAAAGTGCAGATGTAAACAATTTCGAAATAGGAGATGAGGTATATTCTAGAGTGCCACAAGAACAAATGGGTACAGTAGCAGAATTTGTAAGTATCAACAGTAACTTAGTTGCTAAAAAACCCAAAAATAGTTCTTTTGAACAAGCAGCAGGATTACCATTAACAGGATTTACAGCAATACAAGCTTTGGAGAATGTGGGGATTAAAGAGAACGATAGAATTCTTATTCATGCAGGGTCTGGTGGTGTAGGTAGCTTTGCAATTCAATATGCTAAAGCTAAAGGTGCTATTGTATACACAACTACAAGCAGCAAAAATGTTGATTGGGTAAAAGCTTTAGGTGCTGACCGAGTAATCGACTATAAAACAGAAGACTATAAAGAAGTTGCAAAAAATTTAGATATTGTTTTTGACACTTTAGGAGATGTTTACACCTTTGAGGCTTTTGAAATCATTAAAGAAGGGGGAAAAGTAACAACCATAGTAGGACCTCCAGACGAAGAAACAGCAAAAAATATGGGTATGAAAGAGTATCAAATGCCCGAAAAATTATCAAAACTTATTGAAAAGAAAGCTGCTATTTATAAACTAACCTGGATGGATCCTAACGCGGATCAGTTGAATGCTATTAGCAGAATGGTTGAAAAGGGAGACATTAAGCCAATAATAGATTTGATTTATCCTTTAGAAGATGCTGTAGATGCCTATGTATACTTATCTACCGGTAGAGCCAAAGGTAAAGTGATTATAAGTATGGCGTAAACCATTGAAACGCATAGATCAAAATATTAATTTAAAATAAAAAGAAAAATATGACTAACGAAAAAGAGAATGTAGTAGTAGCGGGAGCTAACGGCACCACAGGAAGAATTATTATTAACTTACTTAAAGAATCTAAAATCTATAATCCTATTGCGATGGTTAGAAAACAAGAGCAAAAAGATCGTTTTGAAAAGGAGAATGTTTTAGCAGTACTAGCAGATTTAGAAAAGGATGTAAACCATGCTGTAAAAAACGCAAGTAAAGTAATTTTTGCTGCAGGTTCCAAAGGTAAAAATGTGTTTGGAGTAGATCAAGAAGGAGCGAAACGACTAATCGATGCTTCTAAAAATGCTGGAGTAAGAAAGTTTGTTATGCTAAGTACTATGGGAGCTGACGATCCTTCAGTAAGTAATACACTTGAAGACTATTTGAAAGCAAAACAAAATGCTGACGAGTATCTAAAATCAAGTGGTTTGAACTACAGCATAGTGCGCCCTGGTTCACTCACGGATAAGGAAGGTAGAGGTAAAATTTTATTGAAAGAAAAATTAGAAATTCACGGAAGTATTTCAAGAGCAGATGTTGCTCAAACCTTAGTTAAAGCTTTGGAAGAGGATGTGAAAAAAAATCAGGTTTTCGAAATTCTAGCTGGTGAGACTGCTATTGATAATGCAGTTGCTCACTATTAAATAAAAATAATTAAAATTTAAAATATAATAAAAATGGTAAATTTAAATAGACAAGAGATTCAGGATAGTATGAAAGAAATTGACGCTTTGTGGGTTCTAGAAGGCAAATTCATTCATAGAGAAATTGTTTTTAAGGATTTCGTAGAAGCATTTTCTTTTATGACAGCAGTTGCAATTATAGCTGAAAAGTTAGAACATCATCCAAATTGGAAAAATGTATACAACAAAGTTACTATTCATCTTAACACGCACGATGCAGACGGACTCACAAAAAAAGATTTCCAATTAGCAAAAGGAATCGATCAAATAATAAAAAATTATGCTAACCTATAAGCAAAATAACTATTTGGTACACTAACCTTCATCCTTAGGATATTGTAACTAAATTAGAATAAAAAACGATTAGGTCTAAAAACATATCAGATTGTCTGAAAGAATTAATTGCATGAGCTGCTACATAAGAGATTGGAGTAATTTATAACACTAGTTTAAACCCTATAATTATGCCATAAAAAGATAGAATATTAAAGTGGATTATACTCTAAGGCAGAAGGATAATAGTATTTGTGCTGCTACCGCCTTGAGAATTAGCTTTGCAAAATTACCTAACTAATGAGTACTAAAAGGAACTTAAAGCTTGCCTTTTTTTAGCAGATACATGCAAAAAAAGAATACTATAAACCAGAACTTCTAACAATAGATTTTTAGAATAGTATAACTAAGTTAGTCAGCATTGAAAAGCATCTGCATCTTAAAATAGAGCACTATTTATTAGTAATAAAACTACAATCAATATGAAAATTATTCTTTTCTTCTTTCTTGCTTTTTTTTGCTTTTTTTCAGGATTTTCACAAAAAGATTATCCTGAACCAGCAAAAAACCCTAATCGTCTATTTTACATCCAGCATAGTAATAATCACAATACTTATGTTTACGATGTAAATTTAAAAGTAGGGATTATTGATTCGGTTCATCCTGTTAAAGAATATCGAATAGTTTATACTCAAAATGGCATAAAAAAACCGTTGACCATGATGCAAAGAAAATTAGCATATGGAATGATACTGTTAGATTCAAAACCTGATTTGTTCAAATTACGCCTTGTCTCTAGAGAAAAAGTATATTTTTATCTTAATTATGATGGTGGGGAAGGAGCTAGAATTTATGTTACCGTCAATAAGCACAAGCTATTTTTAGACAAGATGTTTGTACAACTTAAAAAAGGATTTTTAGGTATTAATTTAAAAGTTCAATATGTTCTATTTTATGGTAAAGATTTTAATTCTGGCAAGCCTGTAATAGAAAAATACATACCAAAATAACTTTTTTTTGGCTATATCTCCAATTATCAAATTGAAATTAGGGATGGGAATTTGAAATTTTATAGGCAAGATAATGATCAATGGTAAAACTGTTAATATTATAGACATAGCTACATTAAATTTAAAATCATTTTAAAAAAAATCACTTCACGTTTCAAAAAATTACCGTAAGAACTATATTTTACAAATACCATACTACTATAAAGTGGAACTAAAAAGTAATTTTAAACCTCCCTTGTTACTTAAGTATCGCAATATTAACCTTTAAGAGCAACCACTTTTAATCTAAAAGTCGTACCTTTAAAAGGATGGTAAAAAACATTACCCAAATACAAAAGCAGAAATTTAACTGTTGTATTCGTGAAATTTCGTTTATTAACTAATAGAAACTATTAAATTTAAAAGACAACATGAAAACTAAAACAGAAATAGAACAAAACATTCTTAAAATTACTTCAACAATTCAACAAGAATATCCAGAGCTATTGAAATTTTTTATTGAAATGCCCGTGAATAATTCAGAAGATGAAGCAATAAATCTCAAAAGTCTTGAAGAATACTACGATTCTTTAGAAGAGTTGGTAGACAAATATGCTAAAACGCATCCTGAAACCAAATCTAAAGAAAACCTTAAGACCCCTGTATATGAAGACTTACACAAATATCCTCCGTCTGAGGACATATACCAACAATTAAAGGAAGAAACGGATATTAATCCCGAAAACCAAAATATAAAGAAAGCACCAAACCAAAAAGAAGGAGTTTGGAACGAAATGAATCTTACAAATGTTAAACCAGGTGCTGATTTAGACGTTCCTGGCGCTGAACTAGACAATCAACAAGAAAGTATAGGTAGTGAGGATGAAGAAAACAATTATTACAGTTTAGGCGGAGACAATCACAACAATTTGGACGAAGACAAAGGGTAAAAATAAATACAAAAACACGCCACCTCCATTTAATATTCAGATTGTTGCAACTAATATAAATTCTTTGAAATAAATTTGGGTAGTGTTAATAAATAATTTCATTTTGAATCTGCAAGTAAAACACTCTAAACCATTGTGTGCAGTAAATGACAATTTCCAAGTCCTCAAATGCTTTTTGTTACACCATAAACAACTTGTTTTCATAATACTTTAATATCAGTTGTTTTATAAAAAAACAAGAGAAATAAGTGTAAAAGTCAAAAAATCGGTATAGCCTAAATCAAAAGGGAAGGTTCTGATTTATCGGTAGAAATAGAAGCAAATATTCTAAAAGTAAGCCTAAAATTCCAATTATTGGAAGAATAAACGTACCTAGTGTGTCTTTATCCTATTGCTAAGTGTGGCAATATTGACACAAAATTAACTGTAACCAAGAATTTAAATGTATTAAATTACCATACGGTTTCAGGATGTTGCATAACAAGAAAAAAATAAAACTTTCAAGTATGAAAATTCAAAACCTTAGTCAAAAATTAATCAGTTCTCATCTTATTTCAGGTAAGATGAATCCAGGAGACGAAATCGGATTAAAAATCGATCAAGTATTGTTACAAGATGCCACTGGTACCTTAGTAATGCTGGAATTGGAAGCATTTAATTTAAAAAAAATTAAAGCAGAGTTAGCGGTGCAGTATGTAGACCACAACCTACTTCAAACAGATTACAAAAACATGGATGATCATATCTTTCTTCAGTCGGCTGCTGCTCGCTTTGGATTTTGGTTTAGTAAATCTGGAAACGGAATTAGCCATGTTGTACATATGGAGCGTTTTGGAAAACCAGGGAAAACGTTATTGGGGTCAGACAGTCATACACCTGCAGGTGGAGGTATTGGGATGCTCGCTATGGGTACAGGAGGTTTAGATGTTGCGCTTGCCGCGGCAGGTGAGCCTTATTATATTAAAATGCCAAAAATTATGGGTATCAAGCTTACCGGAAAGTTACCAGACTGGATAAGTGCTAAAGATGTTGTTTTAGAAATGCTTCGAAGATATGATGTAACTGGAGGAAGAGGCTATATCTTAGAATATTATGGTGAGGGCTTGAAATGCTTGAGTGCTTGGGATCGTCATGTTATAACAAATATGGGTACGGAGTTAGGCGCTACTTCTTCTGTATTTCCTTCAGATGATATTACTCGCAAATTTCTACAAAGAGAAGGAAGAGAAGAGGACTGGATTAAACTGGAAGCCGATGAAGGAGCAGCTTACGATCATTATGAAGAAATAAATTTATCTGAGTTAGAACCTTTAATTGCACTTCCAAGTAGTCCAGGAAAAGTAGTTCCTGTAAGAGAGGTTAGCGGATTAAAAGTATCCCAAGTAGTTATTGGTTCTTCTGCCAATCCTGGACTACGTGATTTTTGGATAGTATCTCAAATTGTAAAAGGAAATGTGATGTCGCCTCATGTTTCATTTGATGTTAACCCAACTTCTCGTCAGGTCTTAGAAAATTTAATGGAAATGAAAGCTTTAGGACCACTTGTCGCTGCGGGCGCAAGACTTCATCAATCTGGATGTATGGGATGTATTGGCATGGGACAAGCACCTGCTACCAATACGATTAGTCTTCGAACAATGCCTCGTAATTTCCCTGGACGCTCAGGAACACTCGAAGATCAGGTCTATCTATGTAGCCCAGAAACTGCCGCGGCTGCTGCACTAATGGGTGAAATTACAGATCCAAGAGAACTCGAAACACTCCAAAATATTTCCTATCCTAAATGGAAAGAACCCACCCAGATTAAGATAAACAATAATATGCTAATTGCCCCTAATGGGGATTCTACGGAATTAATTAAAGGGCCAAACATTAAAACACTTCCCGATTTTGAAGAGCTTCCTGACGAAATGGAAATCCCTATTTTGTTGAAAATGGACGATAATATTTCAACCGATGGAATACTGAAAGCAGGAGCTGACGTGCTGCCTTTACGATCAAATATTCCAGAGATAAGCAAGTATGCATATTACGCCATTGACGAAAGTTTCTACGATCGCGCCATTGAAAATCAAAAAAAACATAAAGGCTTTTGTGTGATAGCAGGTGAAAATTATGCTCAAGGTTCAAGCAGAGAACATGCTGCTTTGGCTCCCAAATATTTAGGGCAAAAGTTTACTATCGCTAAATCGTATGCTCGTATTGGTTGGCAAAATTTAATTAATTTTGGTATTATTCCTTTTGAGTTTAAAAATGCAGATGATTGGGACAAACTAGAACAAGGAGATGTTCTTCATATAAAAAACATCAGGGAAACCATTAAAAATAAAGATTCAATAACTGCCACTGTCGTTGGAAAAGGAATAGAAATACAACTAGCATTCAACATTAGTAGTAGACAAGTGGAAATCATTTTAAAAGGAGGTATTATTAATTATATAAAGCAAAGGTAATTTTCAACTTTGTTATTTTATACCAAATTAGTTGCAAACTAGTTTTAAATAGTTCCGTTTATACGGTTTTTCGAAAGCAAGAAACCTTATAAACGGAACCACGTAGAATATCCTTTTCATTTTTTTTTAAAATCTACATAGTTCATTCTAATTGGCCTATTTTATTGGAGCTTTCGCCTAGTAAAATAGCAAGTAGAAAGGTCTAAATGCAACAGCGACTTTAGATGCTCTTAAGTCATTTTTTCATATAAATTGACCTACATAGAGGTAAAAGTATTAATTAATTGCAAACCAAGAGTTAGTTCCTGGTTATGCTGTCAAATAAAAATAAATGTCCAAAAACGTATCAGATTATTTAGTAGAAATGCTTGTAGAGGCAGGTGTAAAACGTATTTACGCAATTACAGGCGATAGTTTAAACCCTGTGAATGACGCAGTGCGAAGGGATGGAAGACTACAATGGATTCATGTAAGGCACGAAGAGGCTGGCGCTTACGCTGCTTCCATGGAAGCGGAGTTAAACGGTATTGGTTGCTGTATGGGCAGCAGTGGACCAGGTCACATACATTTGGTCAATGGATTATACGACGCCAATAGAGCTGGAAATCCAGTAATAGCAATTGCGTCTACCATACATACTGAGAAAATGGGGTTAGATAATTTTCAGGAAACACGACCTGAGTATTTATTTCAAGACTGTTCTAAATACGTGTTTTTGGCCAATACACCCAAACAAGCTATGAATGGTTTGCAAACAGCCATTCAACACGCTATCAGCCAAAAAGGTGTCGCTGTTTTAGGTTTACCGGGAGATGTGGCGAGTGCTGATATTGAAGACGTGTATTCTGCTGGTAAGAATTTTTATACGGAACCAAGGATAATACCTAGTGAAGCAGATCTCAACGAACTAGCCAACGTTATCAATTCTCACGAAAAAGTAATGCTTTATGCTGGTCATGGATGTCGTTATGCGGTAAATGAAGTTATGCAATTGGCTGCAAAACTAGAGTCGCCGTTAGGATACAGTTTTAGAGGTAAAATATTTTTCGAACGCAAAGACAATCCGTTTGCGGTTGGCTTAAATGGATTGTTAGGTAATAAATCGGGTTTTGAAGCCATGCACAAAGCAGATGTTCTGGTGATGCTAGGAACAGATTTTCCGTATAGCGAATTCTTACCCGAAAAATGTAAAATCATTCAAATTGATATTAAACCCGAAAGATTGGGACGTAGAGGTAAAGTGGATTATGGCTATTGTGGCGATATTAAATCTACCATCTACGAACTTTTGCCAAAGATAGAAAAGAAGTCTAAAACAGATTTTCTTGACCAAATGCGTAGCATGCATAAGGAGGTTGAAGAAAAGTATGATAGCTACGTTACGGAAAAAGGAAAAGAGAAGCATATTCATCCAGAATATGTGGCATATTTAATTGATGAAATCGCAAAGGATGATGCTATTTTTACGGTAGATACTGGTATGAGTGCCGTCTGGGCTGCACGCTATTTAAAAGCTGGAAAAAATCGATACCTTACAGGTTCCTTCAATCACGGCTCTATGGCAAATGCTATGCCAATGGCAATGGGAGCAGGTCTATCACATCCTGATAGACAAGTAATTGCTTTTTGCGGAGATGGTGGCATCTCAATGCTCTTAGGCGATTTAATGACTATTAGCCAATATCAAATACCAGTCAAAATCGTCATATTCAACAACAGAAGTTTAGGAATGGTAAAGTTGGAAATGAGAGTTGAAGGGTATATCGATTGGCAAACTGATATGGTAAATCCAGATTTTGTAAAACTGGCAGAATCCATGAAAATTGCTGCGTGGGAAGCAAAAGAGCCCAAGGACGTAGCCCAAGCATTGCGTAATGGTTTTAATCACGACGGCCCTGCAATTATCAATATTTTTACCGATCCAGAAGCCTTAGCAATGCCTCCAACGATCAAGCTAGAACAAGTGGTGGGAATGGCCAATTCGATGGGCAAGTTAATGGTAAATGGAAAAACTGCCGAAGTTGTTGATATCGTTAAATCTGATTTTAAATATCTAAGAGAGCTTTTATGACCACAAAATGAAAAAACAGAGTTTAAAGTGTTAAAATATACTTTATGAAAAAGCCAATTTTAAACTAAAAACATAATGTTTAAACAGCAAATATCATTACGTAATTCTTTAAACGCAAGTTTAAAATTTTAAGTAAATTGGATAAAATAAATGTAATTCCACCAATTTTATAAAAAAATTGGCATTAAACTAAAGTTAAAAAAGCTATCTTGGAAAAATAGAGTATTTCTTTAAACAAAAGCATGATTTATGCCATGATTTATGCTTTGGTACAAACTTTATAAATCAAACAAAAAAGACTACCCAATAAACAGAATAGTCAGATAGCTATTTTAAAATAGTTGTAAATCTTAAAAATACGGAAAATTTAAAATACTTCGTAAAATCAATAACTCCACTATAACTTCATCACATGAAAGATAACCCTTTAACTATGGAAATGCTCTTAGATCAACTTGTTGGTTTGAATATTATCCAAATAGCAGCAATTCCAATGATTTTACTTGTTATTTTAGAGTGGGTTTTCACCATTGTAAAAAAAAGAGAGTATTATAATAGTTTAGACACTATATCGGCAACATTTATCGGTTTGGTAAATGTTGGAATTTCCGCTTTATTAAAAATAGGAATATTTGGAGTTATGTTATTCTTTTATAATGTTGTTCCATGGAGTATTCCCAGCGAATGGTGGGCTTATGTTCTTTGCATTATTGCCATAGATTTTTTCAGATACTGGTCCCATAGATTAACGCACGTTAATCGTTTTTGGTGGGCAACACATGTTACGCACCACAATTCAGAAAAATACAACTGGTCTGTAGCTTTTAGATTAGGCTGGACACAGCACATAAAATTTATCTTCTTCATTCCTGTAATGCTAATGGGATTTAACCCAGTTGTTTTTTTTATATGCCATCAAATCGAAGTACTCTATCAATTTTGGATTCATACCGAATACATTAGAAAATTACCAGCTCCCATTGAATATATTTTTGTTACACCTTCCCATCACAGAGTCCATCATTCTAGGAATGCTAAATACATCGATAAGAACTTTGGATCAACATTTATTTTTTGGGACAGATTATTTGGAACTTTTCAAGAAGAGGAAGAACAAACGCTTTATGGTATCACCACTCCAATTAATTCCTACAATCCTATTACTTTAAATTTTCACGAATGGAAAGACATCTTCTCAGATGTTGTTAAAAGCAAATCTTTAAAAGAGGCTTATGCAATGCTATTTACAAACCCATCTAAATTAGAATCGGTTAAAACAGAATTTAAGGCTATTTATTTGAAACAATTAAAGAAGACAGATGCTGATTTATAAAGCGAATAATATTGTAAAGTAAAGAAGCAGAATTACTGAAAATAATATAACAAGAAAAAATATAAAACTTGAATCCACAAAGAACGAAGGTAAAATAGGCATATCTTTTCAATTTGGTTAGTGGTATAAATTAGGGTTATGAATTACTTAACAAGCTATATAAAAAAAATATTTTGTAGCTAAGAATATCTAACCCTTACTGAAAAGCAATTTGAATGAAAATAAAAAAATTTATCAATTCTTTTTTTGACAACGATAAATCAGGCGGACTGGTTTTAGTTTTTGGAACCTTAATTTCACTAGTACTTGCAAACTCGCCATGGCAAACAGACTATATTAACTTTTGGCATTTAGACCTTGGTGGAGAAAGTATTGTTCATTGGATTAACGATGGTCTTATGACTATTTTCTTTCTAAGTATTGGATTAGAATTAGAAAGAGAAATTTATGACGGCGAACTACCAGATATAAAAAGTGCGGCATTGCCAATTTTTGGTGCTTTGGGTGGTATGCTAGTTCCTGTAGGTCTTTTTTTATGGTTCAACTTTGGGACAGATACACAATCAGGTGCTGGTATTCCTATGGGTACAGACATTGCTTTTGCAATTGGTATTTTATCTTTATTGGGTAATAGAGTTCCAGTCTCATTAAAAATATTTCTAACAGCACTGGCCGTAATAGACGACTTGGGAGCAATAATCGTAATCGCAATTTTTTATACGACTTCAATAGCTTTTTTAAACTTATTTATTGCTTTAGGAATTTTTGGAGCGTTGTTAATTCTTAACCAACTTAGAGTGCGCAGCTTAATTCCCTTTTTAATAGGTGGTGTAGCCATGTGGTATTTTATGTTGCACTCAGGAGTTCATCCTACAATAACAGGCGTTTTACTAGCATTTGCGATATCATTTGGTAAAGGTGGGAAAAAATCACCTTCGTTTATTCTACAACGCTTTCTACAAAAACCTGTTGCCTTTATTATTCTTCCCTTGTTTGCTATTGCTAATACTTGTATTTCAATTGGCGATAATTGGTTAAATGGTTTAGGGCAAACATATAGTCTGGGTATTATGACAGGACTTGTGATTGGAAAACCTTTAGGAATTTTTCTTTTCTCATTTATAGGCGTTAGCCTAGGACTTTGCTCGCTTCCGTCAGATTTAAAATGGAAAAATATTATTGGAGCAGGTTTTTTAGGTGGTATCGGTTTTACTATGTCAATCTTTATTACACTTCTAGCCTATGATAAGGAAGACATTATAAATAATTCAAAAATTGCAATTCTTATTGCTTCACTTGTTGCGGGAACAATAGGATTTATCTGGCTTAGATGGACACTTAAAGCACAAATTAAAAATAATTTATCTTAATTAAATTTTTTTTGAGAAATTAACAATTATTTTTTGTAATACTAATATTTAAAAGGTTTTCAATTTTAATTGCTAAATAAGTTTTGCACGTATAATAGTCTAGATTTATGTAATTAGTTGAAAATGAATAAATTGTAATTTAAAATTAAAAAAAATAAGACATGAAAAAAATTCAAATACCCTTTTTTTTGGCAATATATATGGTAACAATGCTCGTTAATGCGCAACCATCAATTCGACCGTTTGATACTACAATTGATTATGACAATGCGCAGCGTCCATGCATACAGGTAAATCTCGATCCAGAGCCAAAAGCACTTAAGCACGCTTGGAAAGATTACCTAAAAGATGTTTATGACTTTAGATTAAGAGGAATAGGTTTTTTTAGTAACAAAGATCTTCTTTCAGCAGAAGAAATTACTGTAAACCAAATCTCTCCAAACAAAATAGATTTTTACACCCATATTGTGGAAGATGAAGATGGTTCTGAAATGAAAGTATTTGTGCGCCAAGGTTATGATATTTATGTAACAAAAGAAAAAAACCCCAATGAATACAAGGCTGTTCGTGAAATAGTAGAAAGTTTCATAAAATATTATTTACCAAAACATTATGATGATAAAATAAAGGATACGGAAGAACGTATTGACAACTTAATGGAAGAAAAAGAGGATTTAAAAAGTAATATTGATGAAAAATCTTCTGAAATAGAAAAGTTAAAGCAAGAAATTAAAGAAAATGAAGAAGAATTAAAATCTAAGAAAAAACAATTAGAACTAACAGAAAGAAAATTGACAAAAAGAAAAGAAAAATTAGAGAGAATAAGAACTCAATTAAGAAAATTATAAAAAATGAAGCAAACAACTAATCTAATATTAACAATTATAGCTCTTATATTTATTGTTGTATTTACACTTCAAAACACTATTGAAATAGACATTACCTTATTTTTTTGGAACATTAAAATATCGTTGGCACTATTGATTTTTTCTATATTTTCGTTGGGTGTCATAATTGCAATTTTTATTTTAACACCTATAATTATTGCTCTTAAATCTACATTAAAAGAAAGCGAAAAAATTATTTCTGAATTACAAGAAAAGAAGGAACTATATTCTGATAAGGAAATAAAAAAGGAATAACATTTAAATAAGTTCAAAAAAATTTTAAGAAAGTATAAACTATAAAAACTAGATAAAATGAAATTTACACGAACAGCAAATGCAAATTGGATAGGTTCTGGAAAAGAAGGAAAAGGAGCTTTAACAACTGAAAGTTCCGTTTTAAAAGATTCTCAATATTCTTTTAAAACAAGATTTGAAAATGGAATTGGAACAAACCCAGAAGAATTAATCGCTGCAGCTCATTCTGGCTGTTTTACAATGCAATTAAGTTTTCTATTGGATGAAGAAGGTTTTACTGAAAAAGAACTAACTACCGAAGCCAAAGTCTCGTTTGAAGACGGAAATATATCCAGTATTCATTTGGAATTAGTAGGACATATAAAGGGCATTGATAAAGATAAATTTGAGGAAATAGCAAATAAAGCAAAGGAAACTTGTCCAATATCAAAACTACTAAATACAAAAATAACTTTATCTTCTTCTCTAAATCAATAAGTGAAAAAAGAATTTAATACTTCAAAAAATATAACCGCCTAAAAAGACTTCAATTACAAGTATTTTTTTCAACTGTTGGAGGTTTTTTAGGCGCTTTATTACAGGAATTTTTTTGCAATAGTGTGTGTGCTTACTTTTTTGTCAATGCTGCCTGCGTTGCCCATACTTCATAATTCCTACAAAAAATACTCCGCCTAATGCATTACCAAGAATGGAAATAGCTTCAAAACTTAAATAGTCCATGATATTTATCGAAGGATCTATTAATAATCCAGTAAATACTTCTATAGAACCAACAATAGAATGATGTAAACCACCTATACCAATGGTGGAAGTAACCAAAACAATCATAAATATTCGGCTAATTGTTTCTTGTGATGATGCTACTAACCAGGAAAGCAGCCCCATAAGCCAACCTGCAATTATGGCGCTTATGAAAATCATCTGCAAGGGAAGGTCAACCACTTTATGTGCTAGATGTGCAAATGCTTCAACCGAAATAATTCCAATTGTAGGAGCAAAATAGACCATTAAGGCGCCGAAGATATAGCCACCAATTAAATTTCCCATTAGAATAATTCCCCAAAGAATGAAAAGGCTTTTAATAGTAGTGGTCTTGTTCAAAACAGGAAGTATTGCTAAAGTAGTATGTTCTGTGAATAATTCAGATCTACCAATTATGACAAAAATGAAACCCAGGGGATAGGCGAGTGAGACTAGAACGTGCAAGATTTCATTTGAAACCTGACCATGAAGTAACGTAAATATCGCTCCCATCAAAAATATGCTAAAGCCAATTTCTAGTCCTGCAGAAAGAGCAGAAATAAACAAACGTTTATTAGATCGCTTATATTCGTGCGTAGCGGTGGCTATTTGTTCGTCCAAAATATCATTTACTCCTTTTGGCTTATCAGCACTCATTTTTAAATTATTCTCTAATTTGCTCATACTTAAAATTGAAAACGGCCTACTGATTAGTAAACTTTGATATTTGAATAATAATTTATTAAATAAAAATATTAATCCCTTATTGGGCTATAAATATTTATTTAAGTAATATACAAAATTTTATCTTTGATTATGTGCTACAAGTAACTTTTATAACTAATAAAGGGTAGTATAAACTATTTTTCAAAGAATATATTTACCTATTAATCTAACAATAAAATAGAACATCTTAAACAAAAGGTGTTATTGCGTTTTGGAATACTCTTTAAAATATTAATTTTTACAATAAAAATTATTCTCAATGTACTCATTGTTTTCAAGTCTGTTAAAGAATCAATTTATATTGATTCTTTAATTATTTCTGTTTCCTGGATTCGTGGTTTCAAGTATGCTATTTAAAAAATTAATAACGTCCTTTTTTTGTAATGGATGTTATGGACTGTTTAGCATCAGGAAGAAAAGACAGGAACTTTTTTATTCTTTGTTGGTAATTTACCAAAGAAAATTTCGTTCATCATATTTTTTTCTACTTCAAAGTTGCTTCAAAAGCTTTTTTTATTAATACTAAATTTTCTTTTTCTTCAATTTTTATTTCAGGCACAAGTATGTTTTCTTTTTTTGAAGGCTTTTCTTTTTCTTTAGTAGATTTATCGAACAAATCATCTAAATAACTAAAGGCATTCTTAATGTAGGGATTAGTGCAGTTATTAAGTAGTCTTCAAGGTTTTCCCTCATTACGTTAAGGTATGCAAGTCTTTCTTTTTTTGATTTAAAGTTGTTTATATTTCCTTTTATTCGAGTTTACCTTTTCAATAATCCAGTTTTAGTATAAAATAATATTTTAATAAACACACCAATTTTTTTTAAAGTATTATTTCGTTTTTCTGCGCTAAATTTCTCATCATTTGTCAATATCTAGACCTCCAGTATAAATTTTTGGACTTGTAAAATCACGTTTTGTCCTGTTTTTTAGTTTTGAAAATTGCTCTAAATAGCTTGCAATATAATAGAAATTAAATTCAAAACCGTATACCGAACCGTATACTTTTTCATTTATTTGATGTAATGTTTTCAAAATTGCAGACATAAAAAAAACGGTTTAGAAGTCTAAACCGTTTATAATCAATCACTTTGAAATCGTAGCGAAACCGAGACTTGAACTCGGGACCTCAGGGTTATGAATCCTGCGCTCTAACCAACTGAGCTACCTCGCCATTATTTAACATCAAGTATCTCTACCAATGCGGGTGCAAATATAAAACTATTTCTTTTTTCTGCAAATTTAATTCTATAAAAATTATTTTTTTTTCCTTTTGAAATTTAAAATATTATAGCTATATTTCCGCTTTAAAATATGAAAAATGGATAGTAAAGTAAAATACGAATTAGAGTTCCCTATACACGCCTCTACACAAATGTTATTTCAATACATTTCCACACCATCCGGATTGTCTGAATGGTTTGCTGACAATGTTAATTCAAGAGGAGAAATGTTTACTTTCATTTGGGATGACTCTGAAGAAAAAGCAAAGCTAATTTCAAAAAAAGCGGGTGAAAAAGTAAAATTTAGATGGTTAGATGAAAGCAATCAAGAAAGTGAATATTTTTTTGAAATAAAAATTATGGAAGATGAAATTACAAAAGATGTATCTATTGTAATTGTTGATTTTGCAGAAGAAGATGAAGTAGAAGAATCTAAGCTTTTATGGGAAAATCAAATTTCAGACTTAAAACATGTGCTTGGTTCCATTTAATTAAATCAATTATAAAACTTATATTTGTCCCGTAATTAAATACGGGACTTTTTTATGATTAATTTTAACGGAAATATTCAAGAAAACAGTACTATTTTGATTGAACAAAATAGAGGATTCTTGTTTGGAGATAGTGTTTTTGAAACTTTGAAAATAATAGATAATAAAATTTTATTTTTAGAAGACCATTATTTTAGACTAACAGCTTCTATGAGAATTTGTAGAATGGAAATTCCAATGAATTTTACAATGGAATTTTTTGAAGAACAAGTTCTAAAACTAATTTTGGAATTGCCAAAAGCAAATTCTTTTAGAGTTAGATGCTCTTTTTTTAGAATTGGTGGTGGTTTTTATTTACCAAAAACGAATGATGTAGCATTTATAATTACTGCAGAATCGTTACAAACCAGTCTCTATGGCTATAAGGAAGCTCCATATGAAGTCGATTTGTTTAAAGACGCATATATTACAAAGCAACTTTTATCTACTCTTAAGTCGAATAATAAGTTGGTTCAAATTACAGGGAGTATTTTTGCAAATGAAAATGATTACGATAATTGTTTGCTGTTAAACGACGAAAAAAATATTGTAGAAGCTCTGCAAGGAAATATTTTCATGTTTAAAGACAATCAGCTAACAACACCACCAATTTTAGATGGTTGTTTAAACGGAATCATGCGAAAACAAATTCTTGCAATTGCCCAAAAAATGGAAGGTTTTGAAGTGTTTGAAAAATCGATTTCTCCTTTTGATTTACAAAAGGCAGATGAATTGTTTATAACAAATGTTATACAAGGAATTCAGCCCATAACAAAGTATAGAAAAAAAGAATACACGACTAATTTGTCAAAACAAATTTTAGATAGATTAAACGCAAGAATACGACTTAATTAAGGTTAGCATCCTCAGGAGCATTAGAAAACAGAACATAGTCGCCTCCCTGTTCAATTATTTTTTCTTTCCAAAAATGATTAGCGGATTTGGATATAATTTTACTTTTAAGATTATTTTTCACAATTAACCACAAATTCTCTTTGAGTTCTTGTTCTAATTGTTTTTTGTCCCATCCGCTGTAACCTAAGAAAAAACGAATATTTTTTTTTGTAATTTCACCTTTGTTAATAAGTTTTTTTGCAGTTTCAAAATCACCACCCCAAAAAATACCATCTGCAATTTCGATACTTCCGAGTATAATTTTAGGCACGTTGTGTAAAAAATATACGTTATCTTGTTCAACAGGTCCTCCATTAAAAATTTTTATAGGAATTGTAATTTCAGGAACTAAATCATTTAAGTCAAAAGAGTGCGGTTTATTTAGTATAAAGCCCACAGAACCATTTTCATCGTGTTCAGCCAATAATATTACAGATCTATTAAACGTATTATCGCATAAAGTTGTTGGTTCTGCTACAAGTAAATGCCCTTTTCTAGGTAAAACTGAAATCATGCGCGGAGTATTTTTATTAAAATTATTAAAAATAGTTTATAAAATCAAGAGATTCTATATATAATAAAAAAGTCCTGCATTTTGCAGGACTTTAAACTATATAATAGAAGTATTATTTTTCGTTTACAGCTCCTTCTAATTCAGAACCAGCTTTAAATTTCACTACATTTTTTGCAGCAATTTGAATTGTTTTACCAGTTTGTGGATTTCTTCCATCTCTAGCAGCTCTGTTAGAAACTGACCAAGATCCAAATCCTACTAATGAAACTCTTCCACCGCTTTTAAGTGTACCGCCTACGTTCTCTAAAAAAGATTCTAACGCTAATTTTGCAGCTGCTTTTGTAATTCCAGCAGAAGCTGCCATTGCATCGATTAATTCTGACTTGTTCATAATAAAATTTATTTTAAATTGGTTTAACTCATTGTATTCTTTTACAAATTTAGTAGTATAACTGAGTTACGCAAGTGTTTTGTGTGTTTTTCCGTTAAAATGTTAATAAAACCTATTAAATGTTAATAACATTTGCTTGTTTCTTGAAATATATGTGTGTGCCTAGTGTTTCCAAGGCTTACAATGCTCTTGCATTTTCGGTTAAGTGAATGCCATTTAATAATTCTTGCGTCTTCATTCTTTTCTTTCCCGGAAACTGTAAATTATGAATTACTAGCAAACCATTTTTAACAGCAATAGACATTTCTCTTTTAGTAGTTATAATAGTGCCTATTTTTAAGGTGTGTTCTTCTAATTTAAATTCTGCTTCATAAATTTTCACACTCCATTCTTGTGCTGCATCTTTAATAAAGGTCCACGCAGCAGGGTAGGGTGATAATCCTCTTATATGGTTGTGAATTTCATCTCCAGTTTTATTCCAATCAATTTTACAATTTTCTTTATTTAATTTATAAGCGGTTTTAGAAATTAAGCTGTTATCTTGTTGTTGAGGTTCGGTTTTACCTTTTTCAATTACATCTAAACTATCTAAAACAGTGGTAGAACCTAAATGCATAAGTCTATCGTGTAATTCGCCAGCAGTTTCATTTTTAGAAATTGTTATTTCCGATTGTAAAATCATTGCCCCTGTGTCAATTTTTTCATCTATAAAAAAAGTGGTAACACCTGTTTTTTCTTCCCCATTTATAATTGCCCAATTAATTGGAGCTGCACCTCTATATTGCGGTAATAAAGAAGCATGTAAATTAAAGGTTCCAAATTTTGGCATTTTCCAAACTACTTCTGGTAACATTCTAAAAGCAACAACAACAAATAAATTTGCATTTAAAGCAGTTAATTGAGTCAGGAAACTTTCCTCTTTTAAATTAGTAGGTTGTAATAAATTTAGATTATTTGCCAGTGCATACTCTTTTACAGCACTCGTGCTAACTTTTTGTCCTCTACCAGCTGGTTTATCTGCAGCAGTAATTACACCTACAATAGCATAATTATTTTTATATATAGTATCTAGAATTCCAACGGCAAAGTCTGGAGTTCCCATGAATACGATTTTTAATTTTTCCATTATTTTATAAAATATTGATTGCTCTTATTAATAGCTATTTTATTGCTTTCTAATAAATTTTGTAATGCAAAGATAATTTCTTCTGAAGAAAAGTTCAGCTTATTTTCCATTTCTCTTGAGTTTTTTGGCGCTTCTTCTAATAAAGAAATTATTTTTTGCTCAATACTATTGATTTCTTTTTTTTGATTAGACAAACAAAAAGAACAAATGCCACAGTTTGAAGTTGGTTTTTCATCAAAATAAGATAATATTAAATTACTCTTACATTGTTTTTCATTTGAAACATAGTTTAAAACACTTTCAAATTGATTTATTTTTAACTCATTTTGCTTTTCCAAAAATTTTGAAACCCTGTTAATAGTTAAATTGTCTTCTCTTATTTCGTTAAAAGTAATAGTACTGTCATTGTTTAAAGCGTGCACTTCTATACAATTTACTTTTTTTAAGTTTTCTATTACTTCAATAACCCTTTTTTCTGTTGCTTTTGCTTTTTTTGCAATTAACGAAATATTAATATTGGTTTCAACATCAAAAATTCCAGAATAAGTTCTAAGAATAGTGGTAATTATTTCTTCTTCGTTAGCGTGTAAACTCATGTATCTAATAACTTCTTTACTAGAAATGATAAATTGAATATTTGTCTTTTGAGAAAACTCATTTTGTAATGCAATAATACCTTGTCCATCTAGAAACTGTAATGCGTTATATGTTTTTAAAACGGGTAAGCTGTATTTAATGCAAAACTGGTTCAAGTTGAAAGCAAAACTGGCATTAAAACCTTCTCCGTAGGCAATTTTGAAAAAACTATTTAATTTAGCATATACTTGTTTTAGATAAATTTTATCAGGTAAAACTGCAATAAATTGATTTTTTGCTGTTTGAACATCTCCAGAACTTGTAATTAAAAGAGCAAAAGATTTCTCCTCATTTCGTCCTGCTCTTCCTGCTTCTTGGTAATAGTTTTCTAAATTTTCAGGCAGTTGAATATGAATAACAGTTTTAACATCTGGTTTGTCTATTCCCATTCCAAAAGCATTTGTAGCAACTATTACTTGTGCTTTGTTTTCCATCCATTTTCGCATGTTTGCATCTTTTTCTTTCATAGATAAGCCACCATGATAAAAAGTGCTGGTAAAGCCTAGTTTTGTCAAAATTTCAGATGTTTCAATGCAAGACCTTCTGTTGCGAACGTAAACGATAGAAGATTGTCTATTTTTTCTAAGAATTTGCTCTACTTTATACAGTTTATCTTCTGCTTTAATAACATGGTACGCTAAGTTTTTTCGAGCAAAAGAACTTTTAAATACAACAGGATTATCTAAATTTAAATTTTCGCAAATATCTTTTTGTACTCTTTCCGTTGCAGATGCCGTAAGTGCTAAAAACGGAATGCCAGGAAAATGTTCTTTTAGTATTTTTATTTTTAGATAAGCAGGTCTAAAATCATGTCCCCATTGGCTTACACAATGTGCTTCGTCTATAGCGATTATATTTATGGGTAATTTTTTAATGCGTTCTAAAATCCAATCTTGCTGTATACGTTCTGGCGATAAGTATAAAAACTTATAATTTCCGTGTTCGCAATTATCGAGTAAATCAATGGTTTCGTTTTGGGAAATTCCACCAATTAAAGCAATTGCCTTGATGTCTTTTTTTTGAAGACTATCTACTTGGTCTTTAATTAACGCAATTAGAGGAGAAATTACTAAACAAATTCCGTTTAATAACATTCCAGGAACTTGGTAACAAACAGATTTTCCGCCACCAGTAGGCAAAAGTGCAAGCACATCTTTACCTTCAATTATAGTATGGATAATTTGTTCTTGTGGTTCTCTAAAACTTTCGTGTTTCCAGTGTTTTTGAAGAATATTTAAAGCATTATTTGCCATTAATTGTAAATCAAAAGTTTATAGGGTTAGGTTGCTATTTTATTCAAAATAAAAGCAGTTCTTTTTTCAACGGTATCTTTTGGAACTTCAATAATATCATAGCCAAAACTATTATAGGTTTCTATTAAGTGGGCATGAATTTCTAAAGCTTGCGCATAACTTTCATAACGTTCCGTATCACTAACATATATTTCTTCCCAAGGAGGTAGCATAAAAACACGTGTGTATTGATGTGTTTTGCAAGTTTCTGTAAAAACATCTGGAGAAACATCGCCCATAAAATTCATGTATGCGATAACATCTGGCAAACCTCTATCTATAAAAACAATTTTGTCTACATGATTTTTAGCTTCTGTAAATTGCTTTTTTCTGCCTTCTAAAAGCATTTCGCTAAACAATAATGGTTGTTCTAAAAAAAGCTGGTCAATTCCTTCTTTTTGCGCTTTGGTTATAATTTCTCTCGAAATTTCGGGCAAGCAAGCATATCCTTTATTTATTAGCGCGTTTATTAAAGTAGATTTTCCAGAACTTGGTCCGCCTATTAATACTATAATTTCACTATTCATAATAATTTATATAAAACACAAAAGTAGGTTTTTTTTAAAAATGAGCTTTAAATTATTTATTTATACTTTTTTAAATATATTTTCTTAAGTTAAAAAAGTATATTTGCTACTTTAAAGAAATGGAGATGAATAAGAATACAGAAGCGTTTTATATACGTTTAAAAGAAGAATTAGCAAACACATCTATTTGGCCTGCTGAATATTTATATAAATTTATTGTTCCTTCAGATAACGAAAAAGTAGAGAAAGTAGAGGATGCTTTTAATAATATGGGAGCAGTAATTAAAAGCAAAAAATCTAAAACTGGAAAATACACGAGCATATCTGTTAGTGTAAGAATGAAAAATCCAGATGCAGTGATAGAAAAGTACCAATTTTTATCGGATATTGAAGGTATAATATCCTTGTAAAAAAACAAATTAATAAAATAACCCTTATTTTTATTGATTTGCACTTAAATTTTTTAAAGAAAACAGTAAGCATATATGAAATTTAATACAGAAGAATCTATAGTAAATTTAGAATATAATTCTTTACGTTCCGATTTAATTATACCAGAATACGGCAGACATTTGCAGAAGTTAGTGGATCAAATGGTAGTAATTGAAGATAGAGACAGACGTAATAAAGCGGCAAAATATATAATTTCGGTAATGGGAACCTTAAATCCTCATTTAAGAGATGTTCCTGATTTTCAACATAAATTATGGGACCAACTTTTTATAATGGCCGATTTTAATTTAGAGGTGGATTCACCTTATCCAACACCTTCGAGAGAATTATTAAATCAAAAACCAGATAAATTAGCATACCCTCAAAATTTCCCAAAATATCGTTATTACGGTAACAATATTAAATACATGATTGATGTTGCTAATAAATGGGAAGAGAACGACTTAAAAAAAGCATTGATTTTGGTTATTGCAAACCATATGAAAAAATGTTATTTAAGTTGGAATAAAGATACTGTGGAAGATATTGTTATTTTTCAACATTTACTGGAACTTTCAGACGGAAAAATCAATCTTTTAGATGCTAACGAAGAGCTTTCACAAACGCATAATTTGATGAAAGTAAATAAAAAAATTTCCAATAAAACTACTTTTTCTTCAACTTCCAAAACAGTTTTCAAGAAAAAGTTACCATTAAAAACAAATACAATCAAACGTAAATAATAGAAGTAATGGGAACATTTCAAATAGAAGGAGGTAAATCGCTTAAAGGAGAAATAACACCTCAAGGTGCTAAAAATGAAGCATTACAAGTGTTATGTACTGTTTTGTTAACAGCAAAAAAAGTTACAATAAATAACATTCCAGACATTATAGATGTAAATAAGTTAATTGCCTTATTAGGTAATTTAGGAGTTAAAATTCAAAAAAACAGCCATGGATCTTTTACTTTCCAAGCGGATGATGTAAAAACAGATTATCTTGAAACAGAAGCTTTTAAAAAAGAAGGTGGTTCGTTGAGAGGCTCTATTATGATTGTTGGTCCGTTATTAGCCCGTTTTGGTAAAGGATATATTCCAAAACCTGGCGGCGATAAAATTGGACGTAGAAGATTAGATACCCATTTTGAAGGATTCATCAATTTAGGTGCAAAGTTTAGATACAATAGAGAAGACCACTTTTATGGAGTAGAGACAGATGGAAGACTTAAAGGGGCTTATATGTTATTGGACGAAGCATCTGTAACAGGAACTGCAAATATTGTAATGGCTGCCGTTTTAGCAGAAGGTGTTACAACTATTTATAATGCTGCCTGTGAGCCATATTTACAACAACTTTGCGGGATGTTAAACGCTATGGGAGCAAAAATATCTGGAATAGGTTCTAATAAATTATTTATTGAAGGTGTTGAAGAATTAGGTGGCTGCGAACATAGAATTTTACCAGATATGATTGAAATTGGCTCTTGGATTGGCTTAGCAGCTATGACAAGAAGTGAACTTACAATCAAAAACGTAAGTTGGGATAACTTAGGGCAAATTCCAAGTGTATTTAGAAAAATAGGAATTACTTTAGAAAGAAAAGGAGATGATATTTTTATTCCAGCGCATACAAATGGTTACGAAATTAAAACAGATATTGACGGTTCTATTTTAACAATTTCAGATGCTCCATGGCCTGGTTTTACGCCAGATTTACTGAGTATTATTTTAGTAGTTGCAACACAAGCAAAAGGAGAAGTTTTAATTCACCAAAAAATGTTTGAAAGTCGTTTATTCTTTGTAGATAAATTAATAGACATGGGTGCAAAAATTATACTTTGCGATCCACATAGAGCCATTGTAATTGGTCATAATTTCCAATCGCAATTAAAAGCAACTACAATGACATCTCCAGATATTAGAGCTGGTGTTTCCTTATTAATTGCTGCATTATCAGCAAAAGGAACAAGCATAATTCAAAATATTGAACAAATAGACAGAGGATACGAAAGAATAGGCGAAAGGTTAACTGCTATTGGCGCAAGTATTGTGCGAACTTAATGAAATATAAAATTTAATACGATACAAAAAGCTAAGTTCAGTAATGGATTTAGCTTTTTTAGTTTTCTCAAAATAAAAGAAAGAATAATTAAATGGAAATAGAAACGTATATTTTAGTTATTCTTTGCGTTGCATCGTTTATAGCAGGATTTGTAGATGCTATTGTTGGCGGTGGCGGATTAATTCAAACACCAGTTGCATTAATTGTATTGCCTAATTTAAGTGTAGCTTCTATAATTGGAACACTAAAAATCCCAGGATTTAGCGGCACAAGTGTGGCAACTATTCAATATCTTAGAAAAGTAAAAGTAGAATGGAAATTATTTGGCATAATGGCTCTAGTTTCCTTTATTTTCGCTTATATAGGCTCAAGTTTATTAAACGTAATGCAAAACAATTTTATGAAACCAGTTTTGTTTATCATTTTAGTTTTACTACTTGTTTATACTTATGTTAAAAAAGATTTTGGTCAATTTCAAATAACCACTTTATCTACTAAAAGAAAATATATTTACGCGATACTTATTTGCGTTTTCATAGGATTTTATGATGGTTTTATTGGTCCTGGAACGGGTAGTTTATTAATTATAGCTTTTGTAGGTATTTTAGGATTCGATTTTTTGCAAGCATCCACAAACGCAAAATTGGTAAACTTGGCAACTAATATAGGTTCGATAACTTTATTTGTTATAAAAGGAAAAATTGTTTGGGCTGTTGCCATTCCTATGGCGGTTTGTAATGCTACAGGTGCATTTATTGGCGCTAGACTTGCTATTTCAAAAGGCAACGCATTTATTCGTGTTTTCTTTTTAGTAATTGTAGCAGTTACTTTAATACGTTTTGGTTACGATGTTTTTATGAAATAAATTCAGGATTAAAAAACGGGAACAATAACAATTTAAAAAAACAAATTAATTATTTTTTGGGCGTTACCATAAAATGCTTAGTCGTGCCTCCGCGCAATTATTGGTCGGGCTTTCCGCTATATCTTTTGTGGTTTTTAATGCTTGGTTGTTAAAAAAAACCACAAAAGGATGTCGCTACAATTCCTAACGCAAACCCAAGTTAAAATTCAACTATTTTTGCAACTACAACATTCAGTTTTGTAAAATTTTTGAACATCTTAATTATTCTACAAGATTTTAAAAGCCTTTGTACATTTTAATTTTAAACTATTTCCTGCAAGGTCAAAAAAAAAGACTTTACAGGAAATAGTCAAAAGACTAAAGCATTATTTTAAGCAAATAAAGGTGCAGGTTTCACCATTTATAAAAATTATTTATTTTGCTAATTCGTAAAATTAGTATTTCAAAAGCAAGTTTTCTTAAAACTGAACACCAAACATAACTCCATCTCCTAAGTATCCGTTTTGATAAGCTCTTACATAATCAATTCTAAGAAATCTAAATTTTCCAAAACCTATATTGTCAAAACCAACACTAAATTCCTGATAAGGTTTAGTGTTTGGAACATTTATTTGGTGAAAACCACCTACTAAATTCCATTGTAATTTATTCAAAAGCGGAATTTTATTCATTATATAACCTTTAAAGTTGTGCTCCACATGGGTTTCTACATAAGCATCATTAGTAGAATTACTATAATAAGGCAGTAAGTTAAAAGCATTTAAATAATTACCTTTAAAGTTTACATGTGTTTGATTGCCGTTAAAATGTTTAAAATCTATGAATGAAATATTCTCTGCATTAAAGAATTTACCTGCTTTAATACGCATTGCAAAATTACCTTTGTTTCCTAGAGTTTTGTCATAATCTAGTCTTCCAGCTATTAAATCATACGTATAATTTGAGTTGGAAGCTGCAAATGCTTTCTCATAATTGAAACTTAAAACTGGGTATTTATCATTAGGAACATTTAATTTTCCGTTTGGACGAGAAATATATTTTTGACCAAATAAGATACGAGTTCCAATAGAAAACTTCATAATATGATGTTGTGCAAAAGGAACACTAAACTCATTTGTAGGGTCCAACGGATTATTAGAACTATACGCATCTCCAGATTTTATAAAAGTATAATCAGTAGTGTTAAATAAGGCGCGTCTGTTTTCATATTCTAAACTTGTGTTTACAAATAAACCATTTACCGCTTCTAATCCGTAATTTGCTTTTGCAAACTCTTTATTGTACAGTTTCATAAAGTTGTTCTTAAAGAAAAGGGTACTTATTGAATTTATGAAAGGAGCAATTGGTTCGTTATTGTTAATTTGGGAAACTGCACTTCCTCCAGAAACAGAAATATTTGCATAATTTATAGTATTAAATCTATGGTAAAAACGGGCGTTAACTCTTAATCTGTCTTCTGAAAAACCATAATTAAAAGTGGAGGAAACACTAGTAAATTTTCCATTTTCTTCATTTCGTTTTGAAAAAGAAAAACCGCTATCTAAATTCCAACCTTGAACGGTATTGAAACTAACTGAAGAAAAATTCATCAACCCTTGGTAATTAAAACGCCATTTGTTAAAAGTACTTTTAAGCGTATATCCCGTAATTATTTTTTGAATTTTAAATTTATTTCCTATGGCATCAAGAGAATCTAAGTAACTTTTCGATTCTCTAATGGTTTGAATACTATCTTTTTTAATATAACTTACAGTTTCCTCGTTTGTTAATGGAACAGGTCTAAAGGTTTTCCAATATGTACTGTCTTTTTTATTGGCATTATCTGCAAAGGAAACAATCTCTCTTCCAAATGTTTTCTTTTCAAAACTATCTTTAAAGTTATAATTACTAAAAACATAAGTGAATTTTCCAGTAAATTTCATGCCAAAAATTCCTGCGTCAAAATCTAAAGATTGAATATTTTTGACCCATAAATTATTTTGCGCATTGAAACTAAAATTTTGAATAAGCTTCATGGTTTCTAAAACAGGCTCTTGCATTCTATAACCTTTAATGTCTAAATCAACACCATATATTGCCCAACTGTCTTCTACAATATAAATATAGCCTTCAAAAACAGGTTCTTTATCTCGTTTAACTATAACAGCAATTTTATTGATTAGTTGCTTTTTGTCGTCATAAAACGTTCCTTCTAATTTATACTTATAATAATTAAAAGCGTTATCGGCAATTGGCGAAATCATTCTAATACTAAAATCCACATAGTTTTCGTAGAAATCATAATTTGTATTTAGGGCAGTATTATAACTAAATCCACTATCTTCTCCTGCAACTTTAGAAGCAATAATTTCTTCTTTTAAATTATTGGGCTTTTCAAATTTAATCTTAGAAACCGTTTCCGATAGATAAATTACGCCACTTCTTGTAGAATCTAAACTTCCTTCTAAATCTCCAATTTCTACACCCATAAATTTTTTAGGAATGTCTTTTGCTTTAAAAATTCCTCTTGAGTAAAAATCAGCTTCAAATTTATCTGTTTTAGCAGAATTTTTTTTCTTGGCTGCAATAGCACTTTTAATAATAGCATTAGCCGGATTTTCGCCTTTTACCACCGTTATTTCATTAAGATTGTAATTTTCTTCGGCAAGTTTTACATCTACTCTATACGGATAAGAAACTATCTCAAAATATTTCTTTTGCGTTTTATATCCTAAGTACTGAAAAATTAAACTTACTTGTTTACTTGTAATATAATTTAATTCAAAATTTCCTTGGTCGTTTGATGTTGTTCCTATATACGTTCCTTCGACATATATATTAACATATGCAAGTGGTTTTCCTTCTGTATCAGTAACGGTTCCTTTTATTTGTGCAATCGAGATGGATGAAATAAAAAGAAGTAGTAAGGTAATTAGTTGTTTCATATTGATTTGTTTAATGATACAGTATTTCACAGAGTTTTTTTTAATTTTGTTTGCTTTGAAAAAGTTTCACAGAGACGCTTTGCTCTTTTTCCTCTGTGTATCTCTCTTCAATACAAAGTTTATGAAAAAATCTCGGTGCAACTCTGCGTAATTTTTTTCTGCTTTCAATTTGTTTAATGACACAGAGATTCACAGAGTTTTTTTTAATTTTATTTGCTTTGAAAAAGTTTCACAGAGACGCTTTGCTCTTTTTCCTCTGTGTATCTCTCTTCAATACAAAGTTTATGAAAAAATCTCGGTGCAATTCTGCGTAATTTTTTTCTGCTTTCAATTTGTTTAATGACACAGAGATTCACAGAGTTTTTTTTAATTTTGTTTGCTTTGAAAAAGTTTCACAGAGACGCTTTGCTCTTTTTCCTCTGTGTATCTCTCTTCAATACAAAGTTTATGAAAAAATCTCGGTGCAACTCTGCGTAATTTTTTTCTGCGTGTAACTATAATAAAGAATGTATAGCTAAATCATAACTTTTTAAACCAAAACCAATAATAACTCCTTTTACATTTGGAGAAATATAAGATTTATGCCTAAAGTCTTCCCTTGAAAAAGTATTGGAAATGTGCACTTCTATAACAGGAGTTGTTACTGCTTTTATAGCATCGGCAATTCCTATAGAAGTATGCGTATATGCCCCAGCATTTAAAATAATACCATCATACTCAAAGCCAACTTCTTGAATTTTTGTAATTATTTCGCCTTCTATATTACTTTGGTAATAACTTAAACTTATTGTGGCATGCTTTTCTTTCAAATCTATAATATAGTCTTCAAAAGAAGTATTTCCATATACTTCGGGTTCGCGTTTACCCAGTAAATTTAAATTAGGACCATTAATAATAACAATTTTCATAAAGTTGTTTTTGTAAAAATAAAAAAACCATTCCTTTTGAGAATGGTTTTAGTAAAATATTATGAGTTTTATTTAGAACATAAATCCAACTGAAAATTGTACTAGTGAATTTTTAACATCTGCATCTTTTTTAACTTCCGTTAAACCCGCTACATAACGGCCAGAAATAAATAAACCTTCTGTAATTTTATAACTTAAACCACCTGCTAGGCCAAAGTCAAATGTGTTTGTATTACTAGAATTAGCTTTTCTACGTTCGCTAACCAATACAGATGCTTGCGGACCTAATTCTAAACTAAGTTTGTTAGAGGTTAAGTAAAATTTAGCCAAAACAGGTAAAGATAAATATCCCAACTCATTTTTAATTTGATCACCTAAGCCTTTTAATTCTGATCCTTGTGTAGAATATAGAAGTTCTGGTTGTATAGATAAGTTTTCAAAAACCTTTAATTCCATAACTAAACCCGCGTGGTAACTAGTAATAGATTTGAAATCTATTCCGGCAACATCACCACCAGTATAATTAGCAAAATTCAAGCCTCCTTTAAAACCAAATTGTACTACTTGTGCTTGCGAGGTACTCATTCCTAAAATTAATACTACAGCTACTAAAAATGTCTTTTTCATATTTTTATCATTTTGTCATTTATTCAAATTTAAGCTTTTTATTTTAATAAAAATAATTTGCTCAATAGTTTATATCTATAATACTGTCTGCATAGCTTCATAAACTAAAAAAATAACACATAAATAATACAAATTAAAAGGTTAAGTATGCGTTTTGTCAATTTGAACCCATGCTAATTTGCTAAAACCTCTTCAATCTGTATGCTAATTATTTTATTGGTAGATGAAACGGATAGCTATATTAATTTATATACTCAGCATCTTTAAAAAAGATTAGAGTGTAAGATATTTATTCAGGTTATAAAACAGTAAATTATTTTACTTGTACTAATAAGTAAGAATGCATAAGCAAATACGTTTTTTTAGGATGCGTAAGATGTACATTGAAGAGCAGTGCCGCGAATAACGAAAGCAATATTAAGTTTTTTTGGATTTATTTTTCTACAAAAAGGCTTAGACACCTTTTTTTAACGTAAATTTTCTTTTTTTTTATAATTTATATTTTTTTTAAATAGTTGATTATTAATTATTTAGTTTTTTTGTTTTTTTTGAATAAAAAATTAAAATAATGATAATTAGTTACTTATAACAATATGTATTAAAATTGTATAAATTGAGCTTTTAAAAAGTATTTATTTTAAAAAAAAATGTTTTAAATTTGCAGCATAACTTTTAAAATTAAACAAACATGAAAAAAGTATTATTTACTGCAGTAGCAGTTTTAGGGTTTACATTTGCTAACGCACAAGAAGAAGCAACAACTTTTGGTTTTGCTGAAGGAGATGTTTTTGTTGAAGGTAACTTAGGTTTTAATTCTACAAATGACAAAAACACTGAATTAAAAACAAATTCTTTTGAATTTAACCCAAAAGCAGGTTATTTCTTAACTGAAAAATTAGCTGTTGGAGTTGAATTAATGGTTGGTTCGTATAAAGAACAAATTTCTGGAACTGACTTAAGCAAAGAATCTAATTTCGGAGCTGGAGTATTTGCTCGTTACTATTTCTTAGATTTAGGAGAAAGATTCAAAACGTATGCTGAAGCAGGTTTAGGATTTTCTTCTGGTAAAGATGAGTTTTTTCCTGGTGAAGCTAAATATTCTGGAGTTGGTGCAGGTGCTGGTTTAGGTATTCAGTATTTTGCAACTTCAAACATTGCAATTAACTTCGGATTATCTGATGTTTTATCTTATACTTCTGTAAAAGCAGATGGTTCTAAAAATGTTTCTGAATTCAATGCAAATTTGAATGTTTTCAATAACTTTTTTGCAGCTGCTCAATTTGGTGTAACTTACAAATTCTAATTTGTAACACATAAAAATTTAAAATCCTGCTTCGGTGGGATTTTTTTGTTTAGAATATTTTGTATTTTTGAGGCATGGTTAATTGGCAAACTTATTTAAAAGAATATCAAAATTATCTTAAGTTAGAAAGAGGTTTGTCTATAAATACTATAGATAATTATTCTTTTGATATTGAAAAGTTGATTCTGTTTTTAGAAGAATATGCCATAGCGGTTTCACCTCTAACTATTAAGGAAGAAGAAGTGCAGCAATTTATTTACCAAATTGCTACAAAAGTAAACCCTCGCAGTCAGGCAAGAATAATTTCAGGATTGAAAAGTTTTTTTAATTATTTAATTTTTGAAGATTATCGAAGAGATACTCCTATGGAATTAATTGAAGTGCCAAAAACAGGAAGAAAATTACCAGACACACTTTCTACTACTGAAATAGATGCATTAATTGCAGCAATAGATTTGTCTAAACCAGAAGGGGAACGCAACAGGGCAATGCTTGAAACGCTTTATAGTTGTGGTTTGCGAGTTTCGGAGTTGGTAGGTTTAAAATTATCAGATTTATTTTTTGAGGAAGGTTTTATAAAAGTAACAGGTAAAGGTAATAAACAGCGTTTTGTGCCAATAGGTTTTAGTACCGAAAAATATATTAACTTTTATAAAGATAGTATTAGAAACCATCTTACAATTCAAAAAGGGCATGAAGATACTTTATTTTTAAATAGAAGAGGAAAGCAGTTAACGCGTGCTATGATTTTTACGATAATTAAAGATTTAGCAGTCAAAATTAAACTCAGTAAAACCATTAGTCCGCATACATTTAGGCATTCTTTTGCTACACATTTATTAGAAAATGGTGCCGATTTACGTTCCATACAACTTATGTTAGGGCACGAATCTATTACAACTACAGAAGTTTACATGCATTTAGACAGAAAATTTCTTTCGGAAGTTTTAAATAATTTTCATCCTAGGAAGTAGTGTTCAGATTTCAGAAAGCAGATTTCAGATTTCAGATTTCAGAAGTCAGATTTCAGAGAGCATTTTGCATAAATAAGGAGGTAGAAGGCAGAAAGCAGATTTCAGAAAGCAGTTTACATAAATAAGAAGGCAGATTTTAAAATATTTTGCATAAAAAAATCGCATTAAAATTAATTAACGCGATTTTGTAGTTATTTTATATCTTTTTCTAACTTATTTGGATTCTGTCTTGTATCAAAAACAGTAATAATTTCAATTTATTCTTTATCCAAATTTATTCTGTAATAGAAAGTTGTCTGTTTTGTTACAACACATTTTAAATAGATTTTTAAATTCTGAGGATTATGCACAGCTTTTAGGCTGTTTAGAAATTTATTCAATTTTTGAAGCTAGAGTTGCAAGTAAGGCGTCCCGAACTTTTAAGTTCCAATTTTCTAAAAGAAATTCGTTCAGTTTTAAAAGCTTGTTTTCAGCTAATTCTGACAAATATACTTTCATTAAGAAATCTTTTTCAAAAAGTTGTTAAACTCAACTCTTTTTCCTTTGTTTAATTGTTCAATTCCTTTTTCAATCTCTTTTTGGTCATCTAAGCTTAATTCATTCCAAAAGTCAACTTTTTCTTTTTGAATGAATTCCGTAATTTTTTCAATGAACTTGTCATTCTCAATATTAAGAATCAATTTTACAAGTTCTATTTTAGATGTTTGAATATTCATAATTAGTAAAAAGTTAAATTTAAAGTTAATAAAAAAAACGCATTAAAATAAATTAATGCGTTTTGATTTATATTGCGGATTTCTGAAATCTACTTTCTGTATTCTGATAAACGGTTACTTCGCTATATTAACGGCTCTAGTTTCTCTAATTACTGTAATTTTAACTTGACCAGGATAGGTCATTTCTGTTTGAATTTTGTGAGAAATATCAAAGGATAGAGTAGATGCCATTTCATCACTTACTTTTTCACTTTCTACAATAACACGTAATTCTCTACCTGCTTGTATTGCGTAAGCATTTTTAACGCCTTGGAAACCAAAAGCAACTGCTTCTAGATCTTTTAAACGTTGAATATAAGAATCTAAAACTTGTCTTCTTGCTCCAGGTCTTGCTCCAGAAATAGCATCACATACTTGAATAATAGGAGAAATTAAGTATTTCATTTCTATTTCATCGTGATGCGCTCCAATAGCGTTACAAACTTCTTCTTTTTCACCATATTTTTCAGCCCACTGCATCCCTAATAAAGCATGAGGTAGTTCACTTTCTGTATCTGGTACTTTTCCAATATCGTGTAGTAAACCAGCTCTTTTTGCAAGTTTTACATTTAAACCTAGTTCCGCAGCCATAATACCACAAAGGTTTGCTACTTCTCTAGAGTGTTGTAATAAATTTTGTCCGTAAGAAGAACGGTATTTCATTCTACCAATTGTTTTAATTAATTCTGGGTGTAAACCGTGAATTCCTAAATCGATAACCGTACGCTTACCTGTTTCAACAATTTCTTCTTCAATTTGTTTTTGAGTTTTAGCAACTACTTCTTCAATACGAGCAGGATGAATACGCCCGTCTGTAACTAATTTGTGCAATGCTAAACGTGCAATTTCTCTTCTTACAGGATCAAAACAAGAAAGTATAATTGCTTCTGGTGTATCGTCTACAATAATTTCAACACCAGTTGCAGCTTCAATAGCCCTAATGTTTCTTCCTTCACGTCCAATAATTCTACCTTTAACTTCGTCTGATTCTATATTAAAAACAGAAACACAATTTTCAACTGCTTCTTCTGTTCCTACACGTTGTATTGTGCTAATAATAATTTTTTTAGCTTCTTGCTGAGCGGTTAATTTAGCCTCTTCCATTGTATCTTGAATGTGAGACATTGCACTAGTTTTAGCTTCTGCTTTTAAACTGTCCATCAATTGCTTTTTAGCATCTTCTGCTGAAAGACCAGAAATTACCTCTAATTGTTGCACTTGACTTTTATGAAGTTTGTCTGCCTCAATCAATTTCTTTTCTAAAATTTCAACTTTATTTTCGTATTCTTCTTTCTTGGAATCAAATTCTTCAGATGCTTTTTTTGCTTTGGCAAGTTCATTAGAAATTTGAGATTCTTTATCTCTTGTTCTTTTCTCAGCTTCAGCCATTTTTTTATCGCGCGACAAAATTACCTGCTCGTGTTCTGATTTTAATTCAAGAAATTTTTCTTTGGCTTGAAGTATTTTATCTTTTCTTAGTGTTTCTGATTCAGATTTTGCATCTTTAAGGATAGAACCTGCTTCTTTTTTAGCATTCTTAATAAGGTTTGAAACATTGCTTTTTTCCAAAAATTTGGCAATCCCAAAACCTCCAGCAATTCCTGCAATTATACTAATAATTATTGTTAATGTGTCCATAGTTTGTTTAAAAAAATTATATAAAAAAAGCCTACATTAGAGGGTTGTATAAACTCGGAATTGACAAGTTTTGAGCTAACTCACAGTTCAAGCTTCCTACTTAAAGGCTTGCTATAGATGTGAAGATTCGCTCATTTTAATTTGTTAGTGTTGAGTTTATCAAATTATACTAATGTAGGCAGTATCTTAATGTATGTTTGTAAGAACGTAGTTATTATTTTTAAAGTAACTCACTCAATTTTCTTTCTAAATTCTGTAAGCGAACTAGCGACGATGTTTCTATTTCTATAACATCTATTTGTTTTTGTTCAACTTGCGATGCAAACTGTAAAGCACACATTGCTAAAACATCTTGCTTATCTCTCACAGCATAACTTTGTTCAAATTTTTTTATCATTTCATCAATTTTTTTAGAAGCACTTCTTAGTCCTTCTTCTTGCGAGCTGTCTATTGTTAAAGGATAGACTCTGTCTGCAATTGATAATTTAATTTTTAAATTTTCTTCCATCTTTTTTAATCTGAAAGTTGTGTTATGCAATAATCAATTTCACGAATTAACGTATTTATCTTGAGTTTTGTTTCTCTTTTATTTTCTGAACTGCCTAATAGAGAATTAACCATTTTTAGATTTTCAATTTGACTTATTAAAGCTTTAATTTCTTCTGTTTGCTGGTTTTGTATTATTTCAGCTTCTTCTGCCTTTTGCTTCAACTCTTTATTCTCGTCCTCTACTAAAACAATTTTTTTGTTTAGCTTGAAAAACTTAACTTCAAGAGAGTCAATTAATTCTGATAATCCTTTCATGAATGATAAAATTCATTTCTACTCCTACAAATTTAGTATTACTATTCAATATTTACAATACTTTTTGATAAATTTTATATTTTTTTTTATTTTTCATTTAAAATACTGATTGTAAAAGTGTTAGCATCTCATTTTTTTTATAGTAATTTTTGTACTAATTTTTTTAGTATTTTTAACGCATGAAAAACAGTAGTTGCATTTTTTTATTTTTTTTATTTTTTTGTTCGTTCATTTTTGGACAAATTGAGTATCCTAAAGGATTTATTTCTCCATTATCTATTCCGTTAGATGTTTCGGGTTCTTTTGGCGAACTTAGAAGCAATCATTTTCATTCGGGAATTGATTTAAAAACAGATAAAAGAGAAGGATTAGACGTCTTTGCAGTTGCTGACGGTTACATATCGCGTATAAAAATAGCTACATTTGGTTATGGTAAAGCTATTTATATAACACATCCAAATGGTTATACTACTGTTTATGGGCATTTACAAAAAGCGAACGGTAAGATTGAGCAATATATTAAAAATAAGCAATATGAGCAAAAAGCTTTTGAGGTAGAATTGTTTTTAAAACCTAATGAACTTATCGTAAAACAAGGAGATATTATTGCTTTTTCTGGAAATTCTGGCGGAAGTGGTGCGCCTCATTTACATTTTGAATTTAGAGATAATAAAACAGAAAAAATTATAAATCCGTTGCACTTTGGTTTTAATAAATTTGTAAACGACGTTTTAAAACCCGAATTGCAAGATATTTTGGTTTATCCTATAGATAGTACAATTGTAAATAAATCCCAGAATCCTATTTCTGTTTCCTTTAATAAAATTTCCGACGGAAACTATATAGCTTCTAAAGTTATTGCAAATGGTAAAATTGGTTTTGGTATAAATGCGTTTGATTATTGTACAAATCCGTATAATAAAAATGGATTGTATAAAGTAAAGGCTTATTTAAATGGTGTTTTGTATTATGAATATGAATTGGAAACTTTTGCTTTTGACGAGTCCCGTTTTGTAAATAGTTTAATTGATTATGCTCGTTTTAAAACGAAAAAACAACGTGTGCAAAAAATGTTTCAAGAAATACCTTTTCCTTTGTCTATTGTAAAAGCAAATAAAACAAATGGAATTATTAATGTTCGACCAAACGCAACATATACTTATAGAATTGAAATTTTTGATTTTCATGGTAATAAAGTGCAAATAACTATTCCAATTGAATTTGGTTCTAAAGGAGTTATTTTTAAGAAAGAAGATAAAAGCTCAAAATATTTTATAAAAGCAGCAAAGGAATATAATTACGAAAAAGATAATGTTTCTGTTTATATTCCAGAAAACACTTTTTATGAAGATTTTAATCTAAATTTTGAAGTTAAAGAGGGTATTTTAACAATACATAACGAAACAGTTCCTGGATATAAAAATATGACCATTACTTTTGCAGATGTGCAGGGTTTAACAGAAGATCAGTTGCAAAAAACATTCATTGCGGGAATAGATGGTTACACATTAGATTATAATAAAACTTATCGAAAAGGTACTACTTTTAAACTGTACACGCGCAATTTAGGAAAGTATAAATTGGCCCAAGACTCAATTGCGCCAAGAATTTATAATGTTAATTTTATAGAAGGTAAAAATCTAATTAAGCAAGCTAATATAAGTGTTTTTATTGCAGATAATCTTTCTGGAATTGATACTTTTAATGCTTATTTAAATGGAAATTGGATTTTAATGGAATACGATTATAAAACAAAAAAGCTAATCCATCGTTTAGAGGATAATAAGTATGCTGAAGGAAGAAACGATTTGAAAATTATTGTTTCAGATGCTATGCAAAATTCTACTACCTTTGAATCCTATTTTTTTATGAATAATTAAATTTTTTCGCTTGAAATATATATATGTAATACTCTTTTTTGCTGTAAGTTCTTTTGCTCAAACTGCAAGAGTAAAAGGGGTTATTTTAGATGAGTTTGACACTCCAATAGAAAACGTAACTGTTAAAGTTGAAGAGAAAGGAACGGTTACAAATGCAAATGGATTTTACTTATTAGACGTTTCTGCAAATAAGAAAATTACAATTATTTTTTCGCACGTATCTTTTAAAAACACTTCTATTGTAGTAAAATTAAATCCAAATCAAGACTTTGAGCTTAATCCTGTTTTAAATACTAAAACAGAACAAATTGGTGAAGTTACAGTAGTAGGAACAAGTAAAAGTAGAATAGAAGGAGTGGTTACAATAGACCCTGTCATCATTAGAAGAATTCCTGGAGCAAATGCAGGTATTGAAAATATAATTAAAACTTTGCCAGGTGTTTATTCTAATAATGAATTGAGCACTTCTTATGCTGTTCGCGGTGGTAATTATGATGAAAATTTGGTATATGTAAACGAGATTGAGGTATATCGGCCATTTTTAATTCGATCAGGACAACAAGAAGGTTTGAGTTTTACCAATACAGATATGGTGGAAAATGTAGATTTTTCAGCTGGTGGATTTCAATCTAAATATGGCGATAAAATGTCTTCTGTTTTAGATATTACTTATAGAAACCCAAAGAAATTTGCAGCAAGTTTAGAAGCTAGTTTATTGGGCGGAAGTATTTCGGTAGAAGGCACTTCCAAAAATCAAAAATGGACAAATATTACGGGTATTCGTTATCGCGATAATAGCTTGTTAGTAAACAGTAAAGAAACGGAAACAAATTTTAGTCCTTCTTTTGCAGATGTTCAAACGATGTTTAATTATACAGCTTCTACTAAATGGCAATGGAGTTTTTTAGGAAATATTTCGCAAAACAAATATAATTACCAACCTTTTACAAGACAAACTAATTTTGGAACTATTGACAATCCTATTGCTTTGTTAGTGTTTTATCAAGGGCAAGAAAAAGACGAATACACTACTTATTTTGGAGCTGCAAAATCGGTTTATCAATACAATGAAAATAATAAATTAAAATTTATAGCTTCGGCTTATCATACACAAGAACAAGAATATTTCGATATTTTAGCACAATATAGATTAGGTGAAGTTGATTCTAATATAGGATCTAATACTTTTGGCGATGTAGTTTTTTCTCGTGGAATAGGTTCGCAATTAAATCATGGTCGAAATGATTTAGATGCCTTGATTATTAATACAGAAGTAAAAGGATTTCATAAAATAAATGAAAAAACAGAAATAGAATGGGGTGCAAAGTATACAAGAGAAGATATTAGAGATAGATTAGTAGAGTGGGAAGTTATAGATTCTGCTGGGTTCTCTTTGCCAAATCCAAATTTAGAGTATCAAAATAACCAACCTTATAATCCTTATATAGGTCCGCTTGCTCCATATAGAAATGTTAGAGCTACAAATTTTACTACAATTAATCGTTTTTCGGGTTATGCGCAATGGAATTATAGAGGAAAAGTAGGCGTACACGATTATTGGATAAATGCCGGAGTTCGTGGGCATCAATGGCAAGTAACCAGCCAAATTGAAAAAGGGAAAAGTCAATTTGTGTTCTCGCCGCGTTTTCAACTTGCCTTCAAACCAAAATGGGAAAAAGATATGTTATTCAGAATTTCTGGAGGAATGTATGCACAACCCCCTTTTTACAGAGAATTACGGGATTTAGAGGGTGTTGTGCAGACTAATGTTGAAGCGCAAAAATCAGTACATTTGGTTTTAAGTAACGATTATAGTTTTAAAATGTGGGGAAGACCATTTAAGTTAATCTCGGAAGCCTACTATAAAAACATTACAGATGTAAATACTTATACTATTGATAATGTACGTATTCGCTATAGAGCAAATAATGACGCTACTGCATATGTTTACGGTTTTGACGCGCGTTTAAATGGCGAGTTTGTTCCAGGAACAGAATCTTGGTTTAGCGTAGGCTTCTTAAAAACAGAAGAAAATCAAGATAATAAAGGTTTTATTGCAAGACCAACAGACCAAAGATTAAAATTTGGACTACTTTTCCAAGATTATATGCCAAACCTTCCAAACGTAAAATTATATTTGAATTTGGTATATAATACAGGCTTGCCTGGCGGTTCACCTTCTTATGCAGATCCATATGCATACCAATTGCGTTTAAATGATTATAGACGTGCAGATACTGGTTTTTCTTATGTTTTTAAAGATGAAACTTTAACTTCGTCACAAAAATGGTTAACGCCTTTTAGTGAACTTTCGTTAGGATTAGAAATATTTAATTTGTTTAACAACCAAAACTCAATTACAAACACATGGGTTAGAGATGTTTATACTAAATCGCAATATGGTATTCCAAACTATATGACTACTAGAGTTTTTAATTTAAAATTGGTTGCCAAATTATAATTTATAATATCTTTTAAAATTCTTATATTTGAATATAACTTTTGAAACTATGAATACTTTCTTTAAATGCATATTATTTGTTATTACAATTTCTTTAATAGGATGTAAAAAAGCAGAAACACCAAAGGTTATCTACGATGGCGTTAAGTCTACAGAATTAAATGTAGTAAAAGTAGATACAAGTTCTATTAAAGTTGCCGATTTACCAATTTTCATGGACGGAACAAAGTATTTAATCTATCCGGTTGGTGATATTAGAGTTTATGATGATTATAGTAAATCTTATGGTTCAAGTAAAACAAACCAAGTGAGTTATGCAATTTCTAATTATAATAGATTTGAAATTACAGGTTATTTTGATAATCTAAAATTTCAGCATATAGACTCTACTTCAGTATTGCCTTTAACTCATAAAAAAATACAAATTCAAACCGTTACTTATTTAAATACAATTGCAGAAAAGTCTAAGAAACAAATTTTGGTTTATACTTTAGTAGATTCCGATACAAATAAAGACGGTAAAGTAAATCAAAATGATATTAAATCTTTATATGTTAGTTTGGTAGATGGAACTAGTTTTGTTAAACTTTCCTTAGATTTACAAGAATTGATAGATTGGAATATTATTGAAGTTCAAAATCGTTTGTATTTTAGATGCATTGAAGACATAAATAAAAATGGCGCTTTTGATAAAAATGATAAAGTACATTATAATTTTGTAAATCTTTTAGCGGAAGAATGGAAAGTGGAAGAGTATATGCCTATTTAGAATAGTTTATAAATTTTAAGCCATTTTTTATATAATATAACACATATAATTAGAAACCAAAAAGTATAATTATAGCTGGTGAAGTTTCTATGGCTGGTGAAGGTTTAATAGCACATGCAATTAAAAATGAACGTAGTAAATGGAAAAACTTTATAGGTTCAAATAAAATTCCAACCAAAAAACTTGGTAAAGCAAGTCCAGAATAAATGCAGGAATTAAAACTCCAATTAAATAAAGAACAAAATAGCCAAAACAATACAAATTAGTTTGGCTATTTTCTTTTTTATTACTTTTGCAATAATTGGTTATTAATCATAAACTATTCTTTGCGCCACTTTTTAGATTCTTCAAAAATATGTGTCAAAATTTGTGCGTCTTGTTCTGTAAACTCTATATGTCGTCTACTCATAACAACTTTAGCAACTTCAAATGCTTTGTTAGTTAAATAAGTAGTAAATCCAGAAGCGCCACCCCAAGAAAAACTTGGTACAAAGTTTCTAGGAAATCCAGAGCCAAAAATATTAGCACTTACGCCAATAACAGTTCCTGTGTTAAACATGGTGTTTATGCCACATTTTGAATGATCGCCCATCATAAGTCCGCAAAACTGTAAACCAGTTTTTGCAAAACTTTCTGTTTCATAACTCCATAAACGCACTTCTTCGTAGTTGTTTTTTAAATTGGAATTATTAGAATCAGCTCCTATGTTACACCATTCTCCCAAAACAGCATTTCCTAAAAAACCATCATGTCCTTTATTAGAATAGCCGAACATTACAGAGTTATTAACTTCTCCGCCCACTCTACAATGTGGTCCAATAGTTGTTGCGCCATATATTTTACTGGCTAATTTTACTTGTGCTTCTTCACACAAGGCAAAAGGGCCTCTAATAACAGATCCTTCCATGATTTCTGCATTTTTTCCAATGTAAATAGGTCCTGTTGAAGCGTTTAAAGTTACAAATTCTAATTTCGCACCTTCTTCTATGAAAATATTTTCAGGAGCAATTACATTAACCGATTTTGGAATGAGTGCAGATCTTCTATCTTGTGTTATTAATTCAAAATCTTCGCGTATTGCAATGTCGTTTTTTTGAAATATATCCCAAGTGTTTTCAATTCGCAAAACGTCTTCTTCTTCATATTCTATAACTTCATAAGTGTCAAAATCAACTTCTTCTTGTGTGTCATTTGTATAAAAAGCAATAATTTCTTCGCCATGTAAAATTGCTTGGTTTTCTTCTAAATTAAATATCATTTCTACTAAAACTTCATTAGGAAAAAATGAAGCATTAATCATAATATTATGTTCCATTTCCACCATGGGAAACTTCTCCATTAAGTATTCTTCAGTTAATGTAGTGGTAGTAGATCCTAAATATTTTTCCCATTTTTCTCTAATGGTTAAAATACCAACACGAATATCTGCAACTGGCCTAGTAAAGGTAAAAGGAAGTAATGCATTTCTAACTGTTCCGTCAAATAATATATAATTCATAGGTAGATAATTATTTTTTTTTAGGTCATATTGTATCGCCTTATCTTTAAGAGCATTTGCTTATGCAAACTTTTGTTAATAGCGATTTATAGTTTCTTATTTTGAAAGTACCAAAGTTACAAAGTTTGTAAGTAAAAACAGAAAAGTTAAGACAAAAAAAACCCTCCAAATTGGAAGGTTTTCTATATTTTGAAAAATACGATTATTTTTTATCGAATTTAGCATATTTAGTTTTGAATTTATCAATACGACCAGCTGTATCAATAAGTTTAGATTTACCTGTGTAAAAAGGGTGAGAAGTTCTAGAAATCTCCATTTTGTATAATGGATATTCAATACCATCTATTTCGATATTTTCTTTTACGTTAACCGTTGATTTTGTAAGAAAGACATCTTCATTAGACATATCTTTAAACGCTACTAATCTGTAATTTTCTGGGTGAATTCCTTTTTTCATCTTGTAAATCTTTTTTATTAATGGCTATAAACCGTTCTGATGCTTTCTCTTTTTATGGAAAAAGGTATAAACGTCTACAACTTTTTAATTTATAATCTTTTTATTTTGAGTGTGCAAATTTACATTTAATTTTTAGATTACAAGTTATTGTGTAACTTTTTTTTTGTTTTTTTACTAATACGATAAACATTATTATTTCTATATTTGTAAAACTATTAAACAAAACAAAACTATGAACGAAATTGTCAAGAAAAACGGAATTACATTTGGAATAATTACAGGTATACTTTCTGTATTAATTACTGCTAGCATTTATATTATTGATTTAAAGTTATTTACAACTTGGTGGATTGGTCTTATTAGTATTGCTATCTATTTAGGAGTTGGTATTTATTTGCTTTCCAAAACTAAAAAAGAATTAAATGGTGTTTTTCCTTTTAAAGAAGCTTTTACTACTTACTTTATTTCCGCTGTAATAGGAGTAGTTGTTTCGGTAGTATTCAATATTTTATTGTTTAATGTAATTGATACAGAGGCTAAAGATACTGTACAAGAAAACATGATTGAATTTCAGGTAAATATGTTAAAAAAGTTTAATACACCAACTGAAGTTATTAAAGATACTGTTGAAAAAATAAAACAAGAAAATCAATTTGATACTGTAGCGCAATTAAAAGGTTCTTTATTTAGTCTTTTGTTTTCTGCAATTTTCGGATTAATTCTAGCCGCTATTTTTAAAAGTAAACCTACACAACAAGAATAAATGAATTTATCCATAGTTATTCCCTTATTAAACGAAAAAGAATCGTTACCTGAATTACACAATTGGATTGTAAAAGTTATGAGTAGTCATAACTTTTCTTATGAAATAATGTTCATTGATGATGGGAGCATAGACGGCTCTTGGAATACAGTTGCGCAACTTTCTAAAGAGAATCCAAATGTGAAAGGAATTCGGTTTTTGCGTAATTATGGAAAAAGCCAAGCTTTACATGCAGGTTTTTCCAAAGTAAAAGGGGATGTTGTTATTACTATGGATGCAGATTTACAAGATAGTCCAGAAGAAATTCCGGCTTTATACCATAAAATCACTTCTGAAAATTTCGATTTAGTTTCGGGTTGGAAAAAGAAACGATACGATTCTATAATAGGCAAAAATATCCCTTCAAAACTATTTAATTGGGCTGCCCGAAAAACTTCTGGCGTGCAATTAAACGATTTTAATTGCGGATTAAAAGCTTATAGAAACGAAGTGGTTAAGAACATTGAAGTTTCGGGTGAAATGCACCGATACATTCCAGTTTTAGCAAAAAATGCAGGTTTTTCAAAAATTGGGGAACAAATTGTGCAACATCAGGCTAGAAAGTACGGTTCAACTAAATTTGGAATGGAACGTTTTATTAACGGTTTTTTAGATTTACTTACCATTTGGTTTATTTCTAAATTTGGAAAAAGACCCATGCATTTATTTGGAGCATTAGGTGTTTTAATGTTTATGATAGGTTTTGCTTTTGCTTTCTATTTAGGAATTGACAAGCTTTTCATTAACACATCGGGTAAGTTAATTACCGAAAAACCGCAGTTCTATATTTCATTAGTAACTATGATCATTGGAACACAATTTTTCTTAGCAGGATTTTTAGGTGAAATTATTTTACGAACCAAAAACAACGAAGAACGTTATAAGATTTCGCAAGAGATTTAATGAAAAGATAAAAGACCGCTTCGCTGCAAGAACAAAGAGAATAAGATCAAAACATAATAACTAAATATACACGCCATGCAAACATTATAAATTATCCATAACAAAATTCATGTAATTAGAGATCAGAAAGTGATGTTAGATTTTAACTAAGCGCAACTTTATGAAATTGAAACAAAATGATTAAAAGAAGCTGTACGCAGAAATATTGAAAGATTTCCTGAGGATTTTATGTTTGAACTTACAAAAGAAAAACAGGCTAACTTGAGGGCACAAATTGCGACCTCAAGTTATGGAGGAACAAGATATGCTCCTTTTGTCTTTAAAGAACAAGGTGTTGCGATGCTTTCTTGAGTATTGAATTCAAAGAAAGCAATTGAAATTAACATCGCTATTATGCGTACTTTTGTTATGTTGCGAAATTCAATTTTATCTTTAGAAGATGTTTCGAAAAGAATTACAGAAGTTGAAAAAAATTTTCCCGATATTTATAATGCACTAAATTTCCTAACGGAGAACAATCAGCAAGAAACCGAACAAAAAGAAAGAAATAGAATAGGTTATAGTAAAAAATAACCATTACAAACAAGTTTAGCCCTGATAGAAACGGCATCCTGTTATTGCAAAATGAAGTTATCTTTGTAAGATTACTTCATTTTGTAATGGCAGATAGAGTGGATAGCAGGATTAGCTTCAAAAGATAAGAGAATGCAAATAGAAAAAGAGATTTTAAGTAAAGTGAATGAGTGGTTAACACCAACTTTTGATGCAGAAACAAAACAAGAAATTGAGAAAATGATGACTTCAGCACCAAAAGTGTTAGAAGATAGTTTTTACAAAAATCTTGAATTTGGAACTGGTGGAATGCGTGGTATTATGGGAGCAGGAACTAATCGTATTAATAAATATACATTAGGAAAAAACACGCAAGGCTTGTCTGATTATTTAAAGAAATCCTTTCCTAACGATGAATTAAAAGTTGCTATTGCTTTTGATTGTCGCCATAATAGCGATACGCTTGCAAAAGTAGTTGCCGATGTTTTTTCTGCAAATGGAATTAAAGTTTATTTGTTTTCAGAATTAAGACCTACGCCAGAATTGTCCTTTGCGGTACGTTATTTAAAATGCCATGCAGGAATTGTTTTAACAGCTTCTCACAATCCACCAGAATATAATGGATACAAAGTGTATTGGCAAGACGGCGGACAGTTAGTGCCACCTCAAGACGGAGAAATCATACAATTAATTGATAATTTACAATACAGCGATATTAAATTTGAAGCTAATAATGCTTTAATTGAATATATTGACACGGCAATTGACGATGCTTTTATAACTTCAACAATTGAAAATGCAAGTTTTAATACACCTAAAGCAGCAAAAGACGACTTGAAAATTGTTTTTACTTCTTTACACGGAACTTCTATAAAATTAATTCCAGATGTTTTAGCTAAAGCTGGTTATGATAATGTAGAAATTGTTGCTGAACAAGCGGAACCTAATGGAGATTTTCCAACGGTAAAATCACCAAATCCAGAAGAACCAGAAGCGCTTGCAATGGCTCTAGCTTTAGCCGAAAAAACAAATGCAGATATAGTTGTAGGAACAGATCCAGATAGCGATAGACTTGGTGTTGCCGTTAGAGATTTAGACGGGAAAATGAAATTGTTAAATGGTAACCAAACAATGGTTATTATGACTGCTTTTCTATTAGAACAATGGAAACGAGAGGGTAAAATTAACGGCAATCAATTTATAGGCTCTACAATTGTAAGCACGCCTATGATGTTAGAATTAGCAGCCGCTTATGACGTGGAATGCAAAGTAGGTTTAACAGGATTTAAATGGATTGCAAAATTTATTAAAGATTTTCCTAACCAAGAATTTATTGGTGGTGGTGAAGAAAGTTTTGGTTTCATGGTTGGCGATAAAGTAAGAGATAAAGATGCAGTTGGTGCTACTTTATTAGTTTGTGAAATTGCTGCTCATGCAAAAGCAAGTGGAAGTTCGTTATACCAAGAATTACTAAATTTATATGCCGATTTAGGTTTTTATAAAGAACATTTAATTTCAATTACCAAAAAAGGCATTGAAGGTGCAAATGAAATTAAGCAAATGATGGTTGATTTACGTGAAAATCCACTAAAAGAAATAAACAACCAACGTGTTATTTGTATAGAAGATTACCAAAGTTCTAAAGGTTTTGACTTTATGAATGAGGAAGCATTTGAGATCTCAATTCCAAAATCGAATGTGTTAATTTACTATTTAGAAGACGGCAGTAAAATTTGCGCTAGACCAAGTGGAACAGAACCTAAAATAAAATTCTATTTTAGTGTAACTACACATTTAGACACTATTGCAAACGCACTAAATACGGAAGAAGAACTAGATTCAAGAATTAAAAATATTATTGCGTCAATGCGATTGAACTAATTGTATGAAAAAAATAATTGAAAAATTAAGACCTTATTTAAAGCCATTTAGAAATCATATTGCTTGGAATATCTTTTATAATATTTTATATGCTTTATTTAGCGTGTTATCTTATGTTGCCTTGTTACCAATGATGAATGTATTGTTTGATAAAACAAAAAAAGTAACAATAGCGCCAGTTTACACGGATATATTACACATGAAAGGTTATTTAGAAAACTTGATGGCTTATAAAGTAACTGAATATGGTGAAGTTGGAACACCACAAAAATCATTACTTTTAGTAGTTTTAATAGTTATTATTACATTTTTTTTTAAAAATATAGCAGGTTATTTGGCTTCTTATCACATGATGTATTTGCGAAATGGTGTTACTGCAAAATTGCGAAATGTAATGTACGATAAAGTAATTAGTTTGCCCGTTTCTTTCTATTCTGAAAAAAGAAAAGGCGATGTTATGGCAAGAATGCTTGGAGATATTGGAGAAGTGCAAAATTCATTTTTTATGCTATTAGAATTAATAGTAAAAGAGCCTTTGATGATTATTTTTTCTGTAGCAATGATGTTTACATATAGCTGGGAATTAACTCTTTTTGTATTTATTTTTATTCCAATTTCGGGTTTAATTATTTCTACAATAGGAAAGAATTTAAAAGCACAATCACTTCAAGCTCAAAATGAAGGTGGTTACATGATTTCATTACTAGAAGAAACCTTAACGGGCTTAAAAGTGGTAAAAAGCTATACAGCAGAGCCTACTTTTAGAGATAAATTTGGAACATCAATTAGTCGTTTACTAAATCTTTCTAATAAAATTGGTAAGAAAAACAATTTAGCTGGTCCGTTGAGCGAAGTATTAGGAATTATAACTATTGCCATTTTATTATTTTATGGTGGTAGTTTAGTTTTGGTAGATAAATCATTAGATGGTGCTATTTTTTTAGTTTTTATGGGATTGGCTTATAACATCTTAACTCCTGCAAAGGCAATATCTAAGGCATCTTACGCTGTTAAAAACGGGATTGCAGCAGCAGATAGGGTATTCGAGATTTTAGAACAAGAAAATACTATTGATACTAAAATAAACGCTGTTGAAAAATCAGATTTTAAGGATAAAATTACGATAGAAAATATCAACTTTAGATATGGTGACGAAAATGTCTTAAAAAATTTCACAATTACAGTTCCAAAAGGAAAAACGGTTGCTTTGGTGGGTCAATCTGGTTCAGGTAAAAGTACAATTGCCAATTTATTAACCCGTTTTTATGATGTAAATGAAGGGGTTATAAAGATTGATGGTGTTGATATAAAAGACATGAATATTCATTCTTTACGAGGTTTGATGGGATTGGTTACGCAAGATTCTATTTTATTTAATGACACAATTAAAAACAATATTTTAATAGGTGATCCTAATGCAAGTGACAATGAAATTATTGCAGCTTTGAAAATTGCAAATGCCTATGAGTTCGTAAAGGATTTACCTAACGGGATTGAAACTAATATTGGCGATGCTGGTGGAAAATTATCTGGCGGACAAAAACAACGTTTGTCTATCGCCCGTGCTGTTTTAAAAAATCCTCCAATTATGATTTTAGATGAAGCTACTTCGGCTTTGGATACAGAAAGTGAAAAAATGGTACAAGTTGCACTTGAAAACATGATGCAAAATAGAACTTCAATTGTAATTGCCCACCGTTTATCTACTATTCAAAAAGCAGATCTAATTGTAGTAATGCAAAAGGGACAAATTGTAGAGCAAGGAACGCATACTGAATTATTAGTCAAAGACGGCGGAACGTATGCAAAATTAGTAATGATGCAAAGTTTTGAATAAAAATAATACTACAGATTCACAAATTAATTTTTGAAATTGAACTTTAAAACAAATGTATACATACAACGAGAACATAAATTTACCGAGCGATGATACTATTGTTTGGAAATATTTAGATTTATCTAAATTTTTAGACATGCTTTTGTCTAAAAAGTTATTTATGTCGCGTTCTGACAAGTTTGAGGACCAATATGAAGGTACTTTTTCTGAACCAACTTTTGAAGAGATAAAAAAAATTGCGGCAAATAACCCTAAATTTTTAAACTATTATAAATCGCACAGAGAAAGAGTGGTTATAAGTAGTTGGCATATAAACGAGTATGAATCGTTTGCAATGTGGCAAATTTTTACTAAAAATAATGAAGGTCTTGCCATACAATCTACAATAGGTAGGTTAAAAAAAGCAATGAAAGCTGAAAAAAAATACCAACAAAACATTGGCGCTGTAAATTATATCGATTACAAAAAAGAATACATTCCGTTTGACGATACTTTTTTCCCATTTTTATTTAAACGAAAAAGTTTTCAGTACGAAAGAGAGGTTAGAATAATTTCAGATACAAGTGTAAGCCGAGTTTCTATTAATGATGGTTTGAAAATTGATGTGAAAATTGACCAACTTATAGAAAAAATATACATTCACCCCAAAAGTGAAAATTGGTACAAAAACTTAGTAATCGAATTAATGCAAAAGCTAGATTTTGATATTACTATTGAAAAATCAGATTTAGAAAGTGATATTTTGATATAAGAGTTTAGCTTTATTCTTCTTCCATTTTTCTAGCTTGCCCTAAAGCCGTTGCAACCAAACCTGCGGGAACTGTAACAACAGCAACGCCAATTATTAAAACAAAAAAAGTAAATATTTTTCCTCCAATCGTAATTGGGTAAACATCTCCATAACCAACCGTTGTAAGCGTTACTATTGTCCACCAAAAACTATGAGGAATTGATTTAAATGATTCTGGTTGTGCTTGATTTTCAAAATAATATATACCTGAAGAAATTAGAAAAATAAATATTATAATAATAATCATAAATAGAATTATTTCTTCTTTTACAATCTTTGCAGCTAGTCCAAACCTTTTTAAAGCCTTATTGTACCTAATAATTTTTAATGCTCTAAAAACTCTAAAAACACGAAATGCCCTTAGTGATCTTAAGTCTAAACCAAATCTTAAGTAGAAAGGTATTATAGATAAGAAATCAATTACTCCATAAAAACTAAAAATATATTTGAAAGGTTTTTTAGCGCAATAAATTCTAAGAACATATTCAATTGAAAAAACAATAACGGTAAAAAGTTCAATATAATTTAAAATTGAAATTAATTTTATTGAATTATCTGGTAAAGTTTCTAGAGCAAAAGCAACTAATGATATGAAAATTAAGATTTGAATTACATAATCAAAATACATACCTTTTTTGGTTGTATTATCTTCAATTATAGATATTAACTCTGCTTTTGAAATCATAAAATATATTTTTAACTAAATCAACAAATAACCAAAGTCTCTGGTAAACTAATAAAAAACTACTTATTCCAAATTAACCAGGCTTTTTCTGCTTGAAATACTAACATTTCATAGCCGTTTTTTATAACTGCTTTGTTTGCTGCTGCTTTTTTTAAGAAAGTAGTTTCTTCCGGATTATAAACCAAGTCAAAAGCAATGTGCTTTTTCGTAAATAATTCATAATCTAATTTTGGGCATTCTTCTATGTTTGGAAAGGTGCCAAGCGGTGTAGTATTAATAATTATATGGTATTCTTTGAAAATTTCAGCATTTAAATCTTCATAAGATAATTGGCATTCGTTTGGATTTCTAGAAACAAAATCATATTCAATTTTTAATTTCTGTAATGTATAGGCAACTGCTTTACTTGCGCCGCCAGTTCCAAGAATTATTGCTTTTTTGTGGTGTTCTTTTAAAAGTGGCTTTAAAGATTTTTTGAAACCAAAATAATCAGTATTATAACCTTTTAATTTTCCTTTTTTTGAAACAGTTATCGTATTAACTGCTCCAATTTTCTTTGCATTCTTAGATAATTTATGTAAAAAAGGTATTATATTTTGTTTGTAAGGAATAGTTACATTTAGTCCCTTTAGACCTTTTGTGTTTTGCACTATTGTGGTAAAATCTTCTAATTGTTGAATATCGAAATTTAAGTATTCGCAATTATCAAAGTGAAAAAGAGAAAATTTGTCTGTAAAATATTTTTTAGAAAAAGAGTAATCTATATTTTTTCCCAATAAACCATACTTATATTTTTTTTTCAGTTTATTTGCCATTACAACTTAATTTAAATTTATTTTGTTTGCTATTTTTTCTAATCCATAAATTAATAAAAATCCAATTAATGTAAGTAAAATTGCAGATAATACTTTAGGATCTCCATCAAAATTATTAGGTAAGATACTTTTTTCTAAAAAAGGTACAATTTCGCCATGACTATTTGTTCTTGTTTCTAAAACCTTTTTCCATGGCCAAATTTTATTTAAAGAGCCAATCATAAAGCCAATAAGAACTGCTAATGTTCTGTTTTTGTGGTGTAAAAACATCCAATGTAAAACCTTTGAAAATAATTTTAATCCTAAAATTGCACCAAAAGCAAAAGTCATAAGTTTAAGAATAGCTTCTCCTAAAAGTTCAAAATTTAAATTTAAAAGAGCTTCTCTAAATTGATTAATGGTACCTATGACTGTTTGGTAGGAACCCATTAATAATAAAATAAATGCACCAGAAACGCCTGGTAAAATCATTGCAATTATTGCAATAAACCCTGATAGGAATAAATAAGGTAAACTATCTGGAGATTCAACAGGCTTTGCTACGGTAATAATATAAGAGATTATTATTCCAATTATAAGCGCAACTACTGTAGAGGCTTTCCATTTTGTTATTTCTTTCCAAATTAATAGTATACTTGCTAGAACTAATCCGAAGAAAAAAGACCAAACTAAGATAGGTTGTGTAGCTAATAAATGGGTAATTAGTTTTGATAGTGACAAAACACTTATGGCAATACCCGTTAATAAGGATAATAAAAAGTTACCATTCAGTGCTATCCATGTAGCTTTTAATCCGTTTTTTCTTAAATTTTTAAAAGCAGAAAAATTTACATTATTAATGCTGTCAATTAATTCTTGGTATATTCCAGATATAAAAGCAATGGTTCCTCCTGAAACCCCGGGCACAACATCTGAAGCACCCATTGCAATTCCTTTAAGTAAAACAAGTAGATAATCGGGGAAAAATTTTCTCATGGTTTTTTGTAAAAAAGTAAACGCTATTTATTATACTTGTTGACTATATTTTGAATTGATTTTTTTATCCAAATAGAAGGAAAATTTTCTTCAAATAAAGTTTTATTATTGTTGTTTAATCGAAGTGCATTGTTTAAATGGAAATTGCCTTTTCTGGTTTGTTTTATAAAGTAATTTAATCCCGCTAAACGATATTCAATTTGATATTCTTCTGGATATAATTCACACGATTCTAATAATATATCAATTGCAGAATCGTATTCGCCAAGATATTGTAGAGTATCTGCCCAAATTACAATTGTATCCAAGTGTACATCACCAGATTCAAATGCTTTTCTATATCCAATTTCTGCTTCTTCATGTAAATTTAGCGCTTGATTGATAACTCCAAAGCGTTTCCAGTAAAAACTATTTTCACTATCTATTTCAATTGCTTTGTTTACATAATACAATGCTTTTTGATAGTTTTTTTGACGAACATAAAAGTCAGTTATTGCAATCCAGGCCTTGTCTAATAAAGGATCTTCATGTATTGTTTTTAGGTAATATTGAAGAGCAAGTTCAATATTACCTAGTTTTTCATAACATTTTCCAACGCGCAATAGTGCAAAGGACGTTGCATCGTCTAATTCCATTGTTATAACATAACACGCAATTGCTTCTTCGTATTTTTTTAATTTTTCTAATGCTTTTGCTTTTTCTAAATAAGCTCCTAAAAACGTATCGTCAATTAATGTTGCATATTCAAAAGCCCAAACTGCTTTTTCATAATTTTTAATTGTGAAATATTGACGGCCAAGTTGGTGCCAAGCAACTTCACTATAAGGGTTTTTGTCAATAAAACTGTTTAGATATATTATGGCTTCTTCATTTTGATCTTGAAAATCAAAACAGTAAACTACATTATATAAAGAAGAATAATCGTCATTATCTTCTGCTAAACATCTTATGAAATTTATTTTTGCTTTTTCTAATTCGTCCATAAAAAGATATTCCATACCTATCATGGAATAAATTTCAGCTGTGTCATCAGAAAATTGTAAGGCAACTTTTAAAGTTTCAATTGCCTCAGTATGTTGATCTCTTTTAGAAAAAATATTAGCCTTTTGAATGTAAATTTCTTCGTTATTGGGTTCTAAAGCATACAATTCATTCAACATTTTTTCTGCAATGTCTAGCTTATCCTCATATACAAGTGTTTCTACTTGTACTAGTTTTAGTCCTGTAGATTTTGGATGTTGTTCTAAGCCTAACTTCAAAGCCTTTTTTGCTAGATTCATTTTCCCTGTATCCATGTAATGAAGTACAATTTCTTCAAATTCCTCTGAATCAAAGAAAAAAACTTTATTTGTTTTTAACATAGACTCAAATTTTGATAAGGAAAAGTTATTTTCTTCTTCATCGTGACTCGTTCTCATAGCTCTACTTTTAGTTTTGTTCTAATTTATCTAAGGTAATAAAAATAATTATGTTCTTTTCTTTTGTACGAATTGTTTTAAACAATTTAATTAACAATTTTAAGCGTCAAAATTAATAGTCTTCGAATCTTTTCTCTTTTTCTAACTCCCTTTTAAATCTCATTCAATACGTCAAGAATAATGCCACATCCTATTAAAATTTCTTCATTTGAAATGGTTAGCGGCGGTGTAATTCGTATTGCGTTGCTTTCAAAGAGTAACCAGAACAAAATAAGTCCTTTATCTTGGCATTTTAAAATAACTTTGTTTGTAATTTCAGGACTTTCTGTCATGGCCGCTAACATTAATCCTTTTCCTCTAATTTCTTTAATTAACGGGTGTTTTAAGGTTTCCCTAAATAACTTTTCTTTTTCTAATGCTTGTTGCATTAAATCTGTCTCGGTAATTTCTTGTAAAGTTGCTAAACATGCAGCTGCAATTACAGGATGTCCGCCAAAAGTAGTTATATGTCCTAATTTTGGGTTATGCGATAATAAGTCCATCATTTCTTGTGAAGCGGTAAAGGCACCAACAGGCATTCCACCACCCATTCCTTTTCCCATAACTACAACATCTGGAATAACATTATAATTTTCAAAGCCAAACAGTTTCCCTGTTCTACCAAAGCCTGGTTGTATTTCGTCTAATATCATCAAAGCGCCAACTTCTTCGCAGCGTTTTTTAACTTTAGTAAGAAAATTATTTTCAGGTTGAATAAATCCTGCACCACCTTGAATTGTTTCTAAAAGTACACCGGCTGTTTTAGTAGTTATTTTTTCTAAATCAGCTTCGTTATTGAAAGTAATAAAATCTACGTCTGGAATTAAGGGTCTAAAAACTTGTTTACGTTCTTCAAATCCCATAACACTTAAACTTCCCATAGTATTCCCATGATAAGCGTTATTACAAGAAATAAATTGGCTTCTTCCTGTAACTCTTCTTGCTAGTTTTAATGCTCCTTCAATAGCTTCTGTTCCTGAATTTGTTAAGTAGGTCTTTGTTAATGGATAGGGCAGGTGTTGTGCTAATAATTTACAAAGCGCAATAGCAGGACTTTGCGCATACTCTCCATAAACCATAACATGAGAATACTTGTCTAATTGTGCTTTTATAGCGTCATTAACACGTTTGGGTTGGTGTCCTAAAGTACAAGCTGAAACTCCAGCAACAAAATCTAAATAGGCTTTTCCTGCTGTGTTGTAAATATAAGAACCTTTTGCATGCGAAATTTCCATTGCAAGAGGATATTCGGAGGTTTGTGCTTGGTATTTATAAAAGTCTTCAATCATTTTTACAAAATGGTTAAAAGGTTATATTTTTAAAAGTAAAACTGTAAATTCCATTCAAAATTTAGTTTACTTTTTTTTAGAATTTAATTTACCGTAATTCAAAGTTTCTTTTAGAATTTTCATCGGAATATCTTCTTCTAATTGTTTTTTCTTAGATTCGATAAGAACTTTTTCATGTAATATATTTTCTTCTTCAGGAAAAATATCGTGTTTAGATTTTATTCGTTCGTCACCTCGCCATTCAAAACCTCTTAGTTTTCTGGCATTTTCAGGAAATTCTGATTCTGGATAAGTAATTCCATCTGTATTTTTTATAAAAGTAATAGTTTCAATTTGGTTTTCGTTTAGCTCTAAATTAATAGCGCTGCAAACACTTTTGTTTATTCCTACAAGTTCATTTTCTTCATTATTCATGTAATAAATTACTTCGGCATTTTTTACAATATCAACGTATTTTAAGCTATTATTTTCAAACTTACCATATAGGTTTTTTCCCTTAATTTGGTTGTAAGCATTTAGTCTTAAAGTATCTTTTTGAATTAAAAAGGCATTATTTAACACTTTTAGAGAATCTAATTTTTCAGATTTATTATTACCAATTAAGTGTATAACATCTCCGGTCATTTGATTGTCAAAATTCCAGATAACAGGTTTTCCTATTAATTGCGTTAAACCTGTTTTATTACTAGAGTGTAGTGAATCGCATTTTCCACTCATATCTGTTTTATAAAAGCGAACATTATCAAAAGCTTTGACGATTCTATTTTCTGGCGGACCAGTAACTTGAATTTTTTTACCGTGCATGTATAAAGAATCGTTTTCTACTTTAGTAATTACAACTGCTCTTTTTGTTAGTATAATAGAATCTCTTCGAGTTAAAGGGTTTCTGTATATCTCGGCGAAATCGCCTTTAGCAACTAAATTATTTGTTGTATCAGTAATTTTTACATTATTAATGCCGCGAGAATAATTTTTTTCTCTGTCGTAAAATAAATCATCTCCTTCAATAATTTTATTACTGTAAGCTATTTTAGAGCCTTTTTTAAGCTTTCCTATGCCGTTTTTAGTATCGTAAAAACCATTTTCTGTATAAATAATATTTTCTTCACTTGTAATTGTTGAGGCACCAAAAACATAAGCATGACCAGAATTTTCGTAAAAGTCTAAATGATTTGTTTTTATTGTATTTTTTGGATTTGTAAGCGTTACAGCAGAAGTGAATTTATATTTTTTTTCATTTAAATAATATTTACCAGATTTACTTTTAAGTGTATTTTCTTTGTTTTTGATTGTTCCATAACTGTTGTAAGATGCTATTTGATTTTTTTTATCAAAAAAAACGGTATCCGTAACTAAAGTAGATTCCGGAGAACGAAGGTTTACGTTGCCTGTTGCAAAAGCAAACTCTGTTTTTCCGTTATATTCAGCATATCTGCTGTTCATGAAAATAGAATCGCCTTGGTTAATTTGTACATTTCCAAAAGCTTTTATATAGTCTTCGGCTTTAAAATGATAGGCTTTATTGCATTTTATAGCTACCCCATTATGTAAAATATTAACATTACCCGTAAAAACAATTGCACCAGGAATTTCATATTGATTCATATCAATGAAATCTGAATGTTCAATAATTATTTTTTTTGATTCTTGTGCAAAACTTGAAGTACTTATTAAAAGCAAACAAATTATATATTGGAATATGTTTTTCAAGAGATTGTTATTTTAGGTCAAATTTAAGTAAAAACTCGAAAAACACTCGTTAATTAAGAATATTTTATCAATTAATATTCGTTATAATATTTTTTATTTATACAAATGACTAACCAATATGCATGTTCTGTGTGGAATAAATCTACTCTGGGAATATATAATACAAAGCCAATTTTTCTATTATTATTTACACAGTCATTTGTAACTTGAAGATTTTTTACTGAATTCTAAATGGCATCATAATTAAAGTTCGTATAACCTTCATTAGCTAGAATGTTTGCAGTTGGCATGAAATATTCAATAGTATTTAAGTCTATGGTAGTATTTGATGTCGAAGTTTGAAAATCTGATGCGCTAAATTCAAGCGGCAAGTCATACGAGCGACCCATCCAGGTAATTGGGCCGTCAAAAATTATTTTGTTTGTAGGGCTTAATTTTAAAGTATAGTTTCCAAAATAGCCCTGTGTAATCTAAAATTCTCCTAATAGTGATGAGTTTGTCATTGGAATACTATTTAAGTCATAGTTGTTTCCTCCTTAAAAGTATCAGTTTGAAAATCTACTTTTAAAACTGTTAATTGACAATCTAAATTTTGAATAGTACGATCCTTTTTACCATCAGAACAAGAAGCAATCATAAATAAAAAAAGTAAATTTTTTCATGAGACGAAATTTTACCTAACGCATAAGAACAAAAAACGCTTTCAATTGAAAGCGTTTTTTGTTCTTATTTTGTAATTGTTTGCTTTCTATCTGGTCCTACAGAAATAACTTTAATTGGAACTTCTACTTCTTTTTCAATATACGCAATGTATTCCTTGAATTCAACAGGTAGTTCATCATAACTTTTCATTTCTGTTAAATCTGCTTTCCATCCTTTCATTGTAGTGAAAATTGGTTCTACATTTTCTGGCTCTATATTGTATGGTAAGTGCGAAATTACTTCTCCTTTATATTTATAACTTGTACAAATGTCTAAAGTATCAAAACCAGAAAGTACATCGCCTTTCATCATGTATAATTGCGTAACACCATTTATTTGAACAGCATATTTTAGGGCAACTAAATCTAGCCATCCGCAACGTCTTGGACGGCCAGTTACCGCGCCAAATTCGTTACCCACTTTAGCCATAGTTATTCCTTCTTCATTGAATAATTCTGTAGGAAATGGCCCGCTTCCAACTCTTGTTGTATATGCTTTAAAAATACCGTAAACTTCTTTTACCCTATTTGGAGCAATTCCTAATCCAGTACATGCACCAGCTGCAGTAGTAGTAGAAGAGGTTACAAAAGGATACGTTCCAAAATCAATATCTAATAAAGATCCTTGTGCACCTTCTGCTAATATAGATTTTCCAGCTTTTAAAGCTTGGTTTAAATATTCTTCACTATCTATGAAAGTCAATTTTTTAAGCACTTCAACTGATGCAAAAAACTCTTCCTCCATTTCTTGAAGGTTGTATTGTAAATCTACATTGTAAAATGCAATCATAGATTCATGCTTGTCTGCTAAAGCTCTATATCTTTCTTTAAAGTCTTCTAGCTCTGTATCGCCTACACGCAAACCATTTCTACCTGTTTTGTCCATATAAGTTGGGCCAATACCTTTTAATGTAGAACCAATTTTTGCTTTTCCTTTTGAAGCTTCAGAAGCAGCATCTAGCAAACGGTGCGTAGGTAAAATTAAATGCGCTTTTCTAGAAATCAATAATTTAGAAGTTACATCCATTTTGAATTTTTCTAAACCTTCTAATTCTTTTTGAAAAACAACTGGGTCAATGACAACTCCATTTCCAATAACATTTTTTGCGTTTTTATGAAAAATTCCAGAAGGAATAGTTCTAAGAACATGTTTAATTCCGTCAAATTCTAGAGTATGTCCAGCATTTGGTCCGCCTTGAAAACGAGCAATAATGTCGTATTTTGAAGTTAATACATCTACAATTTTTCCTTTTCCTTCATCACCCCATTGTAATCCTAGTAGTAAGTCTACAGTCATTTTATTTATGTTAGTTGTTCTTAATTAGAAGCGTTTATTGTATTTTTTTTGTTGCATAAAAATAAAGGGAATGCGATTGTATATCTAATCCAAATATTTCTTCCATTGTTTCTTTTATTTGCTGAATTCTTGGGTCGCAAAACTCAATAACTTCATTAGAATTAGTTATTATAATATGGTCATGCTGTTTGTCAAAGAAACATTTTTCATAGTGTGCCTGGTTTTGACCAAATTGATGACGTCTAACTAAACCAGATTCTAGTAAAAGTTCTATTGTATTATAAAGAGTAGCTCTACTAACTCTATAATTTTTATTTTTCATTTTGATGTATAAAGATTCTACATCAAAATGTTCTTTAGTATCGTATATTTCTTGAAGAATAGCATATCGCTCAGGCGTTTTACGATGTGCTTTTTCTTCTAAGTACTTCGTAAAAACATTCTTTACAATTTCTTGATTTTTGTCGTTTTCCATTTAAATAAAACTAATAAGAAGCAAATATAATCAAAGTTAACTGTTAGTTTAGAGTAGTTTGTTTTTTTTTCAACATAATTATGAAAAATCAAAAGTTAATTTTCATAAACCCTAGTTACTTTATCAATTCCATCTACTTTTTTAATATTATCTATTAATTTTTTAAGAATAGTATTGTTTTGTACAACTACTGTAATTTGACCTTTAAATATTCCTGCTTCTCCGCTCAAAGAGATATTTTGAATATTTACATGCATTTGATTAGATATCACTTTCGTTAGTTGATTTGCTAACCCTAAAGTATCTATTCCTGTTATTTTTAAGAGTGCTCTAAAATCTTCCTGACTTGAATCTATCCATTTTGCTTGCATAATTCTGTAAGCGTAGTTAGATTGAAGACTTATGGCATTTGGACAATCTTTTCTGTGAATTTTTATTCCTTCATTAATAGTTAGAAAGCCAAAAACTTCATCTCCTGGAATAGGATTACAACACGTTGCTAATTTATAATCGAGTTTAGATTGTTCGACCCCAAAAACTAGTAAATCGTATTTTTTACTTAGTTCGTTTTTATAAATTTGTTCGGGTTTAATAGATGGCGACCTCGTAAAAGGTTTTTTGAAAAAGTTTACAAGTGTATTACTTTTTTGACCAGCAAAATCTTTTAATTGTTGGTTTTCAATAGCTCCTATTCCAACTTTATAATATAAATCTAAACTAGTTTGTACTTTGAAAAATGCGATTAATTCATTAACCGTATTTTCGTTTATTGTAACCTTTAAGTGGCGTAATTTTCTAGTTAATAGTTCTTTACCGTCTTCTGCAATTTTCTTTGTATTCTCATTTAATGCGTTTTTAATCTTTGTTTTTGCTCTTGATGTTGTAACGTATTCTAACCAATGAATAGTAGGTTTTTGAACTTGTGAAGTAATTATTTCAACTTGATCTCCACTATTTAAAATATGATTTAACGGCACTAATTTTCCATTAACCCTAGTTCCTCTGGTATGAAGCCCTATTTCTGAATGAATACTAAAGGCAAAATCTAAACTTGTTGCTCCTTTTGGTAAGGATTTAATGTCTCCTTTTGGAGTGAAAATATAGATTTCTTTGGCATATAAATTAAGTTTAAAATCTTCTACAAAGTCAACTGCATTTGTAGATTGATTTTCTAAAGCTTCTTTTAATTGATTTAACCAAATTTCTAATCCATGCTCTTCACTATCTGCATTTTTATATTTATAATGTGCAGCGTACCCTTTTTCTGCAACTTCATTCATGCGTTCACTTCGAACTTGTATTTCCACCCAGCGTCCTTTTGGCCCCATTACGGTTATGTGAAGTGCTTCATACCCTGAAGATTTTGGTGAAGAAATCCAATCTCTTAATCTACTTGGACTAGGTCTATAATGGTCTGTTACAACCGAATAGATTTTCCAAGCTAAGAATTTTTCTTCATTAGAGTCTGATTTATAAACAATTCGTAGAGCAAATTTATCGTAAACTTCGTCAAAAGTAACGCCTTGCACTTTCATTTTTCTTCGAATAGAGTAAATTGATTTTGGTCTTCCTTTTATGGTATATTCAATTTTTTCATCGTTCAAAGAATCTTCAATAACGGAAGAAATTGTTTTTATATATTGGTCTTGCTCTTCTTTTGTTTCTTTAATTTTACTAACAATTTCATGGAAAATTTCTGGTTCTGTATATTTTAAACCTAAATCTTCTAATTGTGTTTTTATGTTGTAAAGGCCCAAACGATGGGCTAATGGTGCATAAATATATAATGTTTCAGAAGCTATTTTGGCTTGTTTGTAATCTACCATATTTTCCATAGTTTGCATATTATGCAATCTATCTGCAATTTTGATTAAAATTACACGTACATCGTCATTTAGTGTAAGCAACATTTTTCTAAAATTTTCTGCCTGAATACTTACATCTTGATCTGTTTTTACCTTCGCAATTTTGGTTAAACCTTCCACAATTTTTGCAATACTAGGATTAAACATTTTTTCAATGTCTTCCACAGTAATATCTGTATCTTCTACCACATCATGCATTAAAGCAGCAGCAATAGAAGTTGCGCCAAGACCAATATCTCGAGCAACTATTTTTGCAACAGCAATTGGATGAAATATATAAGCTTCGCCAGATTTTCTTCTTTGGTCTTTATGTGCATCTACAGCAACGTCAAAAGCTTTACGAATGAGCTTCTTATCTTCGTCTGAAAGAGTTTGATAACTAATGCGAAGTAATTCTTTGTATTCTTGGGCTATTGCTTTGTTTTCAGTTTCAATTTCTATCTCGGTCATAGTAGGTGTTTAGTAGCTTAAAGTTATAAAAAAGTTATGGAATGTGCAATAGAAAAAATAAATTATGAATTATGAATTATGAATTATGAATTATGAATTATGAATTATACTTTCACTAATCTCTAAAACCCTCTTTGTCTCTTCGCTTCAAATAATAAAATTGCAGCAGCAACGGAAACATTCATAGAATCAATTTCTCCTTGCATAGGAATGATGATGTTTTGGGTGCTATTGTCTCTAAAAATTTGTGAAACACCAGTTGCTTCTGTGCCTACAACTAAAGCAGTTGCAGTAATATAAGATTCTTTATGGTATTCGTTTGCGTTTTGAAGCGTTGCACTGTAAATTGCAATCTTGTTTTCTTTCAAATAAGTAATTGCTTCTTCTGTTGTGCAAACTGCAATTTGATTTGTAAACACGCAACCTACGCTCGAACGTATATTATTTGGGTTGTAAATATCACTTTTTGGGTTTGCAATAATCACTGCGTCAATATTTGCCGCGTCGGCAGTACGTAACATTGCACCAATATTACCTGGTTTTTCAATACTTTCTAAAACTAAAATTAAGGGGTTTTCTTTTAATTCTAAATCAGATAATTGTAACGATTTGCTTTTTGCAACGGCAATAATTCCTTCAGTTGAATCTCTATACGCTAATTTTTGGTAGACTTCTTTTGAAATTTCAATAAGTTTTAACTGTTGATTTGTTAATTTATTAATTTGTGTTTCAGAAATAATTTCGGGCAAAAACAAAATAGTTTCTATTTCATAATTTCCTTTCAATGCCAATTCAATTTCGCGTTTTCCTTCAATTAGAAAAGTTCCCGTTTGTTTACGACTTTTAGCTTTTTCTTGTAATTGAACAAGCGATTTTATAAAAGGGTTTTGAGCAGAAGTAATTTGTTTCATCAAGCACATATTTGAATGCAAAACTACAAAAAAAAGCCTTTTCAATTTGAAAAGGCTTTTTATAATTATTTATTTGATTTTTTCGTTCTCGTATTTTTCTTTATAGCGTTCGTAAAGTTCTGTTTGGTGGCTTTTTAAGCTAATTTCTCTACCATCAATATAAGCTTTTGTAATTCTATTAGTACGCATGTCTAGTGCATCGCCTTCAGATATGAAAAGAGTTGCGCTTTTACCACTTTCTAATGAGCCATAATTTTCATTAATTCCTAAAATTTTAGCGGTATTTAATGTGATTAATTGTAAAGCTTGTTCTTTTGTTAATCCCCAAGCGGCACATGTTCCAGCATAAAAAGGTAAATTACGAACTTGCATTCGTTCCATATCTCCTGAATTTTCTAAACCTACTAGAACTCCTTTTTCAACTAATAATCTGGCGTTTTTATACGGTAAGTTTACATCTTCATCTTCTAAAACAGGTAATTCGTGTACGCGTCTTAATAATACTGAAACGTTATTTTCTTTTAATAAATCGGCTACTCTAAATGCGTAATAACCACCAATAATAGTCATGTTTTTGATGTTGTTTTTTATTTTGAACAAAACAGCATCTACAATCTCCTTTTCACCATTTGCATGAACAAAAAGTGTTTTTTTACCTGCATAAATTCCATTCATAGCTTCGTATGGAATGTCTCTTTTTTCGTTTGTATTTTTTAAATATGCACTAGCATTATTGAAGAAATTTTGTAATTCATTTTGTTGTTCCTCGTATTTTTCATTTGGTTTAAGTGCTCCTCCATCTGACCAGGAACGCACATAACTTCTAAGCCAATTTAAGTGAATACCTTCATCTGATTTAACAACAGCATCTTCCCAATTCCAAGCATCTAATTGTACTACAGAAGAAGTTCCAGAAATTCTTCCGCCTCTGGGAGTTATTTGAGCTAATAAAACCCCATTTGGGCGCATTGTTTCTACTAAAACAGATTCTGTATTATAAGCAATTAAACTTCTAATGTGTGGATTGAATTCGCCCATTTCACTTTCGTCATCAGAAGCTCTAACCGCGTCAATTTCTACTAAGCCTAATGTAGTATTTGGTGCAATAAAACCAGGGTAAATATGTTTTCCTGAAGCATCAATAGTTACATCATGTTGCATTGGTTTCATAACTCTGGCATCGCCAATAGCGCCAATTTTTCCATCAATTATAGAAATCAAACTATTTTCAATAACTTCACCATTACCTAAATGTGCTTTTCCGCCCATAATAAGGATGCTTTTGGTTTGTTTTGAAGCAGGAGTTTGTTGAGCAAAAGTTAAGCAACTCATTAATAATAAAAGAATATATTTTTTCATTTGGTATGTTTTTATAGTTTTAAAAAATCAATTATTAATTGTGATTTTCCATAGTGTCGCAATGGTAATGTTTGATTTCTTTTTTAACTGGAGCTTGTGTTTTTAATCCTTTGTTTTTAGCTTCAAGCATTGCATTAATTAAAAGAGTTCTTTCATTTTGAATAGTTTCTATACTTTTTTGCTCTTTTGTTAAATCATAAAAAATAGCTCCTTCAATTATTGTTTTTTCTGCTTTTGCATAAATAGAAAGAGGGTTGTCTGTCCATAATACAACATCTGCGTGTTTGCCAACTTTAATGCTCCCTATTTTATCGTCTACTTGTAAAATTTTTGCTGGGTTTAAAGTAACAAAGTTCCATGCTGTTTCTTCTGAAACATCTCCATATTTTACAGCTTTAGCCGCTTCTTGATTTAATCTTCTTGACATTTCTGCATCATCGGAATTAATAGAAACTAAAACACCTTGGCTACTCATTAATGCAGCATTATAAGGAATTGCATCGTTTACTTCAAATTTATAAGCCCACCAATCTGCAAATGTTGAACCTGCAACACCATGTTCTGCCATTTTATCGGCTAATTTGTATCCTTCCAAAATATGTGTAAATGTTTGAATTTTGAAACCATATTTATCAGCTACTTTTATTAACATGTTAATTTCAGACTGCACGTAAGAGTGACAAGTAATGAATCGTTTTTTGTTTAAAATTTCTGACAAAACTTCCATTTCAATATCGAAACGAGGCATTATCTTATTTTTACCTTTTTTAGATTTATATTCATTCCATTCTTTCTCATATTCTAAAGCTCTAGTGAAATAATCTTCATAAACTTGCTCAACTCCCATACGAGATTGTGGAAAACGATTTCTTGCAAAATCTCCCCAGTTGGATTGTTTTACGTTCTCGCCTAATGCAAATTTGATATATTTTGGAGCATCTTTCACAATCATTTCATCTGGAGCATAACCCCATTTTAATTTTACGAAAGCTGCACGTCCACCAATTGGATTAGCGGAACCATGTAGTAAGTTTGCAGAAGTAACTCCACCAGATAAATTTCGGTAAATGTTAATGTCATCAGAATTTACAACATCTTCAATAGTAACTTCAGCAGATGAATTTTGTCCGCCTTCGTTTACCCCATTTGAAATTGCAATGTGGGAATGTTCATCGATAATCCCGGCAGTTAAATGTTTGTTTGTTCCGTCAATTTCAAGAGCATTTTTAGCGGTAAGGTTTTTTCCAATTTTAGTGATTTTTCCGTTTTCAATTAAAACATCTGTTTCTGTAAGGTTTCCTTCTTTTTCACCAGTCCAAACAGTTGAGTTTTTGACTAAAATAGTTTGTTGTTTTGGTTTTTCAAAATTCCCAAAAGGTAAGTTTGGATAAGTAACAGTAACCATTTCTGGAACTACTTTTTCCTCCTCTTTCTTTTTTTCTTCTTTCTTTTCTGTACTTTCTTTTTTAGTTGCAGTCCAAGAAGTTTCTCTTCCGTTTTCTAAAACTACTTTTCCTTGTAATTGATTGTTTATTTTAGTTCCTGTAAAGCGCAAATATTCAAATTTCAAAGTGTCTTTTGTTCGAACAACAAGAGATAACCATGGCTCTTTAAAAGACAACTTTGTTCCATAATCGATACTATCTTTTGAAACTTTTCCCTCAAGTTTTTCTAACGCACCTGCAATGTTTAATTCGAAAGTTTCATTGTTAAAAGCTACATCATATTTACCCCTAATATCATCTGTATCCATTTTGTTAATTACAGAACGATTTCCTTGCACCCAGTTTTCATGAATTTTAGCATCGTCCTCAAAAATATCTTTCGATGTAATTATAAAATTTGCTAATTTTCCTTTTTCTAAACTACCAATTAAGTTAAATTGTTGCAGAATCTTTGCTGGTTTTTCGGTTAAAGCAGCAATTGCTTTTTGCTTTGGGAAACCATAAAAAATAGCTTTTCTTAAATTGATTAGAAAGTCTTCTGGCTTTTTATTATCGGAAGCCGTTAAAATAAAATCAACATTATTGTCTGCTAAAATTTTTAAGTTAAAAGGCGCTTGATTCCATAATTTCATGTCACTAATACTTACTTGTTGTGCTAAATAAGGATCAGAAACATCATAAGCATCTGGAAAATTCAACGGAATAATATAAGTTGCACCAGTTTTTTTAATCTCATCGATGCGTTCAAATTCGTTTCCACTTCCTTTTATTAAATAGTTTATGTTAAATTCATTTCCAATTTTTGCAGCTCTTAAACTGTTTAATTTATCTTTAGCTTCAAATATTTGAATTAGATTTTTGTTAGCATTAAAACTCTCAAGCGATAAGTCTTTTGAGGTTGAAAATCCTTTTGCATACCAGTTAGCATCATGATAAACTTGTCTAATTAATGCCATTGCCCCCATTAAAGAGGATGGATATTCTTGCCTACTATACTTACTTCTTTCAAATGTAAAGTGTTGCGATATTTTATTGTTAATTATTCGGGTTGCGTTATTCGCGCCATCGTTTAGTGTCCACAATATTCCAGTTCCAGCAATAACACCGTCATTATGATGGCTTAAAATTGTTCCAAAACCAATTTCTCTTAATGAAGCAGCCGTTTTTACGTCATAATTTAAATTTTCAAAAGCATTGTATTCAGGCATGGCATGATCGTTCCAGTAATAACCGTTTCTTTCCGTGTTATATTGAGGCGTAAAATTGAAGTTTGGTTTAGTATTTGGTTTTTGAATCCCAAAATCACTAAAAACATCAATAAAGGAGGCATAAATAGTTTTTCCAGAAGCATCTATAATTGCTGCGTTTTTTGGAATGGTAATATTTGTACCAACATCAATAATTTTATCTTCTTTAATTAATAAAGTTGCCTTTTCTAATTTTTGAGTCGATGAAATGTAAATTGTTGCATTTGTAATTGCAGTATAGTTTTTGAAAGTTTGTTTTACACCATCATTTTTTGGAAAATAATCTTGTGCCTGTAAACTAATACTAAAACAAAGTAAAAGAAGGATTTTGTAAAATCTCATATTTAGTTGCTTAAATTTTTTATAAATATAAGAATTATAAAAAATATAACCTTGCGTTTATTTTATTAAAACGCAAGGTTATATTTGTTTTACTCTTTTTTAAATTAAGAGTTTGATATATATTTGAGTTATCTTTTAAAAGTATTATTAGTAATAATACTTTTAAGTTTTGCTTTTACAATATTTTCATTAGTATTTGAAAGTATTTAAAAGTATTTAAAAGTATTTTTTTGGCTATTTTTAATTTGTTTTTTCATTTTTAATTTGTTTTTCTTTTACTTGTGCAGGGGATATGTTTTTTTGTCTAAAATTAGCAATCATACCAATGTCATACTTAATGTTTTTTTGACGATTATTATGATAAACAGTCCATTTATCATTAATTCCATAAGTGCTAAAATTCAATAAATCATCTTGTAAACGGGTTGGAATAACTAAATTTGTTTCATTTTAGTAGAAACATGCGCAAAATTAGTTCCTTTTAATTGCGCTTCATCCGTTAAAGCTATAACATCTTTGTAATTAGGACTTAATTGCTCTAAAATTAAAATCTTTAGAGCAAACCAAAGAGGAGTAGTAGATGTGAAATTCTTCCTCTTCAGATTAGAAAAACTTTTCAGCTAATCCCCATAAAAATAACGTGATCCAATCTTCGATGAATAATTTGCCTTTTGGTAAAATATACGGACAAGAGAAATCTAATTTTTTTAAGGTGTAAAAAGAGTTAGGTTCTAGTTTTGTAAACTTACCTAATTTAAAAAGTTTATCTGAATCAACATTTTTATTTTGTGGCATTAAAGCATTATTTATAAAAGCCAATTCGTGCGTTTTTACATTGTCTGTAAATAGGTTAGGACAATCTAAGCAGTTTGTATTTGCAGTTTTTGAATACGGTTTATTCTATGAATACCTTATCATAGCTTTGAATTTTCGTTTTAATTTGTATAGGTATGAAAATGCAACAACCATAAACATTAATCCTAGCAATATCCAATCAAGGAAGAATATTGCAAGTTTTTTATATTTATTTTCAATTTCTATTTTTTCTTTTTTTAAGTTTATTCACCATTTTAATTTTGATTAAATATTAATTGAATTAGAAGATTTAAAACGAACATAATGTTTGAATATTCCAAATATTAATTCTTGTTCATTTACTGCCATAATTTAATTTTATAACACATATTGTATAATATGTTATTTGGTTAATCGCCAAAAGTTATTTTTTAATTTAAAATTAATGGTTATCTTGGTAAAGTAAATAAAAATATTTGATTAATTTTAATTAATATCATACTTCTAAATGGATTAAATTAGAAAAAAATAGATTAGTGTTTTTGAATCAAGTTCAAGAAAGTAATTAATCTTTATTCTAACACACACTCGCACATCTTTAATAGTTGGTGTCTATTTAAACGTTTAATTACAAAACAACTACGATAACTAATTGGTTTTTTTTCTTTTTATTAAAGAATATATATTTGTTTGAATATTAAATTAAATCATAGTGATTTTTTTAATGTATTTATTTTTATTGTCAAACTAACTTAAATTATAAAATATTTTTTTATCATGGTATAATTATAAATTCAGAAAATGATTTGTTTGTGAGTCGGAATATTGGTTAGTAAGGTTCAATATATAAATAAGGAATGATTTTTTTAATTTAATGTTATTAATATTTTTTAGCTTAATCATTTTAAATAACCTTGTACTAAGGTGTTTTAAATCTTTTTTTTTTAAGACTTAACAAAAAAACTCAATCTTTTTTACTTTATAATCGAATTATAAAAACATATTAATTTATGAAAAAAAAATAAATAGAAATTAAAAGATATAAGGTAATTTTTTTTTCAAAATGTGGAAAATCGTAAAACACTTTTGATTTTTTTTTTTTTTTTGAAAACTAAAACAATCTCTTTAAATATAATAAAGAATAAATTTAAAACACATCAATTAACAGACTTAAAAAACAAATAGGTTATTTGTTTAAAATTGTTAAATTTGTCTTAAAAAAAAATACAAGTAAAATACATTTAATGAAAAGAATATCTCTTATTTCTAACTCAAGTATTCAGTATCATAAATTTGAAAATGAAATCAATTTAGATTTTGCTAAAAGCAATAAAATATATTTTCATCAACCATTTGATTCTAATATTTTAGACTTTACCTTAGATCCTTTGTTTAAAGTATCTAAAGATAGTAATGAAATTTTTTATAGAAAACAAGATTTAATAGACCGAGATTTTATTGTAAACAATAAACTAAAAGACGATGTTGATTTAAAAAACTGCCCACAAATTGTAGATTTTTACGAGACCAACAATCTTAAAAAAGCACTAAAACATTTTAAGAAAAAATGGATTCCTTTACCATACTTCAAAGATAATTCCATCAATAAAGATGTAATGTACCCTACAGATTGGGTTCGATTGTACTTTGACTGTGATGAGGAATACAATAAAATTAAATTGGTATTAGCAATCGACACAACATTAGCAAAAAACGAATTAGATAAAACAGGACCGCAATTAAGTTTAAACCCTGAAGAGAATATTTTCAAAATTCATACTAATGAAATAAACATTAGTAATTTTTTATTCAATACTAATGGTGCCACATCATGGATTGAAAGTTATTTAGCGGATTCTTTTTATGGCAAAAATGACGAATTGCGTTATGAACAACCTATAAAGCAATATATTTCCCATTATATTCTTTTATTAAAATGGATTGAAAGTTTAAAAGAAACTCCGGAATTACAATTATTTACAGATGACACAAAAAAAATACCTGTCGATTTAGTAATTGATATTGGAAATTCAGCAACTTGTGCGTTACTTTTTGAAAATCAAAATGATGATAATTTTACTTTCGAAAAAGTAAAAAAAATAATTATTCAAGACTATACAAATCCACAAGTAGAGTATAATGAACCTTTTCCAATGAATTTGGTTTTTAGTGAATCTGTTTTTGGAAATATAAATAAAGAAAAATACCATAACAATAAATTTACAGTTCCAAGTTTTGTGAGGATTGGTTTTGAAGCAGTAAACCTAATCAATAATGCAAATCTTAACCTTAATCTTGGATATGAATTAAAAACACATAATTCAAGTCCAAAACGGTATTTATGGGACACTAATCCTGCTAATGAAGAATGGGAGTTTTACCCAACCAATTTCAATAAAATTAAAAAAGTATATTTAAGTGGTATTTCAGAACAATTAAAAATAGATGGAACTTTAACAAAAGGAGATGTTTTTGGTTCAAAATCTTTATTTTCAAGAAATTCACTAATGAAATTTGTTTTCTTAGAACTTTTAATTCACGCTTATGTTCAAATAAATTCGTACAAGTTTAGAGAAGACCATGGAAATCTTACGATACCTAGAACTTTAAAAAGAATCACGATTTCTTGTCCAACAGGAATGATTCAATATGAACAAATTGCTTTGAGAGAAGCCGCAGAAGATGCATGTAAGCTATTAAATAATTACGTTAAGTATTATTTTGATTCTAATGAAAATAAATTTTGGTTTGAATTACCTGAAATTATTCCATCTATAAAAGATATTGCTAAAAAAATTCCCGACTTAGAAGAAAGAAAAGACTGGATTTATGATGAAGCTACCAGTTGCCAATTGGTTTTTATCTACAGCTTATTGTCTAAAAAATTACAAGGGAACAATTATGTAATTGATAATTATTTATTCAAAAATAAACATAAAATCACAATAGGATCTATAGATATTGGTGCTGGTACAACCGATGTAATGATTAATAATTATTCATTGAACAGTGAGAATAAAACTATCAATATTAAACCAGACCCTCTATATTGGGACAGTTTCAAATTAGCTGGCGATGATTTATTAAAAGAAATTATACAACAAATAATAATTGAAGGCACTGTTAATTCGGATATTGATGAAGGTTGCACAGGTGTAATTGAAAATTATGCTAAAGCGAAAGGAATTGAAAATGTATCCGAAAAATTAAATGGTTTTTTTGGTCAAGATTCTAATAACATTGGTTATGCAGCCAAAATGATGCGAAAAGCTTTTATTCACCAAGTGGCAGTTCCAATTGCTACTTATTACTTAAAAAATGCTAATAAAAACGAGAATATTTCAGTGTCATTCGAACAAATAATTGGTAAAGATTTTAAAAACAAAGAGCTTATTCTTTATTTTGAAAAGCATTTTGGTTTTAACTTCTTAGAAATTAAGTGGAAAGTAAGTCCACAAAAAATAAATGCTATTACAAGTTCTGTTTTTGACAGTTTAATTAAACAACTTTGTTTGGTATTAAACCAATACCAATGCGATTATATTGTGCTTTCTGGAAAGCCATGTTCTTTAAATAGTATGGAAGAGTTGTTTTTAAAATACTTAGCGATTTCACCTAATAATCTAATCAATTTAAACAAGTATTGGATTGGTAAATGGTTTCCTTTCTCAGACGAGAATGGTTTTGTAAAAGATCCAAAAACAATGGTAAGTGTTGGAGCAATTATTGCACTTATGGCAGGTAAACTCAAAAAAATAAATGATTTAAAAATAGATACCGAGTTAATAAAACAAAAATTAATTTCAACGGCAGATTATATTGTTAAAAGTAATTTTAGTTCCAAAGAAGTTATACTATCACCTAAGAAAAACGAAAATACGGTATTAATAAATGTTTTGCCATATCAATTTGGTTATGCTAAATTCATTTCTAAGAACTATCCAGTTTCTGATTTATATAGTATAAGTATTGATGATAAAGAGATAAGTAAAACTATCAAAACCCGCTATCCTAATAAAGACAATTCATATTATGAAGAAAAAATTAGTATTGAAAAAAATAAAATTTATCAAAATTTACCTTTAAAAATCACTTTGTCTAGAGAGATCGATGAATCCAAAGAGCAATTAAAGATTGAGAGTGTTGAGGACAATGAAGGAAATGATAAAATAAATAAATATTTCAAACTGAGCTACCAAACATTGGATAATGAAAATGGATATTGGTTAGACACTTGTGAATTTATTTTAAATGCTAGATAGATTATGGATATTGATTTAACACGATTTTTTGAGGCTCAAAGTAGAGATTATAATATTGCTCTTTCTGAAATTACTAACGGGAAAAAGAATTCACATTGGATGTGGTATATTTTCCCTCAAATTTTAGGATTAGGTTTTAGTGAAACAGCTAAATTTTATGCAATTAAAGATATTAATGAAGCTCAGTATTATTTAAATGATAAAATTTTAGGAAAAAGAATAGTTGAGATTACTAAAGTGCTTATTGATTTAAAAGAAAATAATGCAAATAAAATATTTGGTTATCCAGATGATTTAAAATTAAAATCATCGATGACCTTGTTTTATATAACTTCTAATAATAATGAACTTTTTAAATCTATTATTGATAAATATTTTGACGGGGATTTTTGTGAGAACACAATTCAACTATTAAAAATAAATTAATGAAACATTACTCAGAACAAGATATAGCAATTTTAAAAGAAAATATCAATTCCAATAATATTAAGTTGACCGAATCCGTTAAATGGGTGGAGCATAATTTAAAATATGAGGAGAAAAATGCACTTATATTAAAACTTAAAAATGCTTTAAATACATTTAGAAAAGTTTACAATAATATTGATTCAAAACCTGTTATTGCTATTTTCGGTGGTAGTCAAGTTGGTAAATCATATCTAATCAAAAATTTATTAAGTAAAAAAGGGCAGCCATTTGTTATTAAAAACAAGGATAAAGAATATGATTTTTTAAAAGACATAAATCCGCCAGGTGTTGGCGCAGAAAGTACTGGAGTAGTAACTCGATTCTCAGTAAATAATGAAGTTAAGTTCGAAGAATTTCCAGTAAAAATAAAACTTCTTTTACCAAAAGATATTTTAATTATGATTCTAGATTCCTTTTTTCTAGATCTCAAAAAAATAACTTATTTTGTAAATAGTAAAGAATTAGATACGCACATTAAATACTTTGAATCAAATTATGTAAACTCAAAACAAAATGTACTTTCTGAGTATGATATTCTGGAAATTAAAGAATATTTTGAAAATCATTTAAGCAAACATACTATCTTATTTGAAGGTTTAAATGAATCACGTTTTTTTGAGCGTATTGGCAAAATTATGGATGGTTTTGAGTATCAAGAATGGAAAGTGATTTTTGAGGTATTATGGAATAAAAATGAGCATCTCTCAGTACTTTTTTCAAAATTAATTTCCGCACTAAAGATAGTGAATTTTGATACTGTTGCGTATTTATCTTTTAAAGAAGTACTTAGAGGTGAAGGAGAAATATTGGATGTAAAGCGATTAAAAGAATTATACACTTGCAATAAATTTACAACTATAAAAAAAGAAAACGGTGAGGACATCAAAATCAATTTATCATTAATTACTGCCCTTACAGCAGAACTTATTTTTTCTATACCAAGTGAACTTACAGATACCAAAGAATTTCTAAAAAATTCTGATTTATTAGATTTCCCAGGGGCTAGAAGCAGATTGGCTATAGATATTGAAGATATTGATACCGAAATTATTCCAGACATGTTGTTAAGAGGAAAAGTATCTTATTTATTCAATAAGTATTCTGACGATTTCAATATAAATAATCTTTTGTTTTGTACAAATGATAAACAATTAGATGTAAATGAAATCCCAGCATTATTATTCAATTGGATTTCCAAAAATATTGGAGCTAATGCCTATGATAGAAATAATGCCCTTAAAGACGCTAAAGTGCCTCCTTTATTTGTTATTTTTACTTTCTTCAACAATCAGTTAAAATTTGATACAACAAATGATTTTGAATACGCAAAAGACACTAATAAATTAAACTATAAATGGGATACTCGTTTCAATCGTTTTTTTGAAAATGAAATAGTTACTCAAACTAAAGATTGGCATAAAGAATGGACAAAAGACCAACAAAATTTCAAAAACTTTTATTTGTTAAGAGATTTCAAATATTCTATGGATTCTTATGATGGATATGAAGAAGTAGGTCATGAAGTTAAAGTTAGAGAAGAAAGAGTAACTTTTTTAGACAAATTGAAAGAGTCTTTCTTGAATTTTAAATTTATTCAGAACCATTTTGATTCTCCAGAAAAAAGCTGGGATATAGCCGCAAATTTAAATAATGATGGTTCTGAGTTAATCATCGATAATTTAAAACAAGTTTCAAATAATTTAACCAAAACAAACCATTACATCAACAAGTTAAATAATTTAGTTTCTGAATTAAAAGAAGAATTAAATAAACATCTGCACACTGATGATTTAACCATACTGAGAGGCAATAGTATGAAAAGTGTAAATGAAATTCAATTTTCATTCAATTCAATTTTAGCTAAAGATATAAATGCCTTCAATAAATTAATTAAACATATATCTGTAAATCCTGTTGAAATTTATAATTTACTAAATGAAAATATTGTAGTAAACATTAATGAAAAGAGTTTAGATAGTTTTAATCAAGGTAATATCTTAATGTCTCAATATCCTGAATTAAGGAATGTGAATTGTTATGAAGAAGTTATAGAAATTTTAAAACAAAACCTATGGCTTTCGTCTAATGAGGAAGTGGAATCTTTTCTTCTTAACAAAGGCATTAAAAAAGAAAACCTTTTCACTAAAAAGGAAACCAAATCAAAGGCCCAGTTTTACACAGAATTATTGTTAAATTATTGGAAAACAAAAATTAACAACCCATCTAATTTAGAATATTTTATTGCTAATGGATTAAGTCAAAATAGCACTACTTTTCTTGGGGACCATTTAACCAAAATTATAGAATATAGAGGCTTAAAAGATAAATTAGAACGTATATTAAATGATGTAGTTTCAGAAACAACAACAAATCGAGGTGTTGAAGAGTTTCTAGCAGAAACATTCTCATTATTAATTAACGAAATTGTAATAAACTTTGATATCAACTATTTTACAGCTGAAGAATTAGTTGAAATTGAAAATTTAAAAGTAAATAATAACTTTAAATTTTATCATAAAACTATTCCAATTGACCAAAATACTATACAAGATTTATTTGAGAATAATTCTCATGAACTATCTAGCGTAAATAGAATCGTTTTGGACAAATACAATAAATGGCTTGAGCTTCTTAGAATTTCATTATTAGTTAATTGTGGCTTTGTTAATTATGATGAACAGGCAAATAATCAATTAAAGGAATTAATTAATGAGTTTAAAAATTTTAATTTAAATTAAAAACATGAATAAATTCCATCAAATACCAACAGATACATTTGTTCCTGAGTCGCATGATAACAGCTATTTATTTAATCATTATGATAAAGTGGCAAATTTTTTGGCTTTTAATCTCGAGAAAAATTATAAAAATATATTAGCAAAACCAATACAAAATGGATACATGTTTGATTGGTTTTCGGTATATGAAAATTTAGTAAATATTAACGAGAATAGTAAAGAACAAACGGAAATAGAATTAATTAAATATTGGGAATTTATTGAGGTAATCAAGGCTAAAATAAATCAACTTTCATTTTCTAGTGATGAGAATAATAAAAACTGGGCTAATCTTTTAACAAAAGTATTCAATCATAAAGACAATTTTATCTTTTCTAATGGAAAAGATATTTGTATTGTTTGGGGGTGGAAGTTTGATAATACAAAAAATTACAAACCAAATATTATAAGTGATCCAAATAAAAAAGAAAAAATTCAAATTAACGATCCAATAGATAATTCAGACAGTATTATTACCGAGGATAGTCCTGAAAATCCAGAAATTCAAGAGTTTATAGAAGAAATAAATACTTTTGAAGAGATTGTAGTAGAAGATGTTTTAGAAACTGAAAAAGAAAAAGAAGAATCAAGTTTTTTAAAATTCTTAAAATGGTTTGCTTCAAACTATTGGTGGTTACTTTTAGTACTAGCTGCTTTAATAATTCTAGTTTTCTTAAACAAAACAATAATTTATAATGCTTTATAATGATGAAAGACTTTTTTTATAAATACTGGTTTCTTTTCTATACCTTGTTTTTCCTTTTATTGGGCATTTTAATTTATGCGATATTTTGGCAACCAAATTTCGATAATTACAATAAAAAAATTAACGAATTGAACCAACGTTTAATCGAATGTGAAAATAGTGTAATAATTGACACAACAACTGCAAACAAAAAAATTATTGATTGTGATGCTGCTGTAAAATCTGGCGGTCAGGGTATGACTGAAAACACGCATGATTTGGGAGGCAAACAAGGAAAAGTTATAGTGAATTTTGATATGAATAGAATTCCTGATGAATTGATTGTATATCTTGACGGTAGAGCAGTTACATCAACGAATGGCCTTGTTAGTGGACGTGGTTACGTTGAGTTTAATTTTGACCCATCAACATCTAAGTCTTGTAAAGTAGTTGTAAAAGCACCACAAGAAAATACAGCGTGGCAATATTTAGTTAACTGTCCAAAATAATTATGAATACAAAGCCTAAATTTCCGTTTTCTTATTATGTAGTCTTATTCTTTGGATTTGTACTGATGGTTTTATTTTGGATTATAGTTTTAAAAAGTTGGAACAATTTAAGTCACAATTCTTTTTCTAAAGCTACTAATTTGTCAGAAGTGGAGTATTGGCGTCAAAATTATTTGCCTGAACACACTGCTCAAATTATTCCAATTGACACAACTAAAATTATTAACGACACATTAAATAAAAGAAGAATTGTTTCTAATTTAGTGAATATTGCAATAAAAAATACATCAAATTCTATTGCAAAATTTGCTAATGAACTAAAACAAAAATATCCATCAGACGAATATAAAATTGTTTATATAGATAGTGTTGTGAACCGTTTACAGATTCAACTTCCCGACAGAGAAAGAGTAAATTTTAAAACCGAAGTAAAAGCAAAATTAAACCAATACAAACTATTAGTTTGGGATGAAACATTATTTGATTATGTAAGAACTTTTAACGACCCAAAATTAAAAGACAATAGTGCTAGTTGGTATTTGAAAGCAATTAATATAAACAAGGCATGGGAACAAACAACAGGTGATAAAAGCATCGTAATTGCCGTAATTGATAATGGTTTTGACTTAAATCATCCTGAATTGAAAGGAAAAGCAGTTAAACCTTATAATGTCATTGATAAATCTGAGAATGTAAGTCCAAGTAAAGAAAATCACGGAACACATGTAGCTTCAACTATTGTAGCTAATGGAAACAATAATCAAGGATTAGTGGGTATTTGTCCTGATTGTTCCTTTATGCCTATTAAAGTAGAAGATCAAAATGGCATGATGACCAATACATATATAATTGATGCCATTTTATACGCTATAAAAAACAAGGCGGATGTAGTGAATCTATCACTTGGAATGCAAATTCCAAGTGGATTAAATGTACCGCTTCAAGAACAAAAAGAATATATTAATTCGAATGCTAAAGACGAAGAAGAGTTTTGGGTAGATCTATTCAACTATGCTAATGAAAAAAATGTAACTTGTGTTTTAGCTGCTGGAAATAACAATATATTAACTGGCTTTGATCCTTTTCAAAGAGCAAAATCAACTATTAAAGTAGGTGCTGTAAATCAAAATAATGAAAAAGCAGATTTTTCAAATTTTGGCAGTAATACAACTATTTATGCACCGGGAACAAATATATTTGGAGCTAAACCAGGGAACCAATATGAAACTTTACAAGGTACCAGTATGGCGGCTCCCGTTATATCAGGATTTATTGGTTTAATAAAATCCAAAAATAAGAATAGTTCTAATGAAGAAATCCAAAAAATTTTAAATACAAACACTAAAACAAAAAATAATCTTAAAATCTTAGAAGTTTTAACTGCTATCAATTAACAATATCAATCAAGGACAGACTAATTAATTAATAATTTAAATGAAACAACAAAATTTTTTATTCGTAGACATTGTATCCTCAATTTTTCTCTTAGTAATACTAATAGGTAATTTTATGGGATTATTATACATTACAGATGGTAATCTTGTAATCAGCATGCTTGGAAGTTTATTTCTTGTAATTTGTTACTTTTTTGTAGTACAATTATTAAAAAAGAATAAAGAAGAAATGATCAATAAAAATTTTTTACATGGTTCTCTTCTTTTTTGGATGTTTTTCTTATTTCTAGGTTTTGTGAGTTTTAATTTAATGTCTCATTTTATCAATATCGAATACAATTGCAAGCAAGAAATAAAAAAAGAAGCTACTTCAAAAATTAGGCTAGTAGATAGTATTGCAATTGTATATAAAGAAAGGGCTAAAGAAGACATTCAGAATTTTGAAGCAAAAATAGATAGCACATTAACGCTTTATAAAGCAACAAAAAATAATGCATTGAGAAATGAATTATTAAGTGCTCCATATTTAGTTAGTCAAAATGTTTTATTAACACCTGAATTAATTGATATAAAACGAGTAACTGCTGCCCAAGTATTGCCTTATCAATTAAAAATAGAAAAGAACAATGAAAACATTAATAAAACAATAAGTCTTAATAGTAAAAAATACCAAAGTGTTTTTAATAATTGGAAACGCTTAAGTTTAGTGGCTACGTATTCTTTATTAAATCAATATGTTGAGGAAAATGTTAAATTGATTAATTCAAAAATTGCAGAATTGCCGTTAAATAAAACTGAAATTAAGGTTTCTCCAAATACAATACAATTGCCATTAAACAGTCCAATTAAATTAAACAAACGTTTTCCTCCAGACATTATACTTCCTTTAATTATAATTATAGTGATACACTTATTTATTTTAATTCCATTTTTATCACATAAAGTAAGAGGTTATGGAAAAAGTTCTTTAAAAAGTTCTTCAAAAAGTAACTCAAATTTGAATTCGAATAATAAATCAGACAGAAATCAATCAGGTACAATAGAATTATAATAAAAACAATATGGATATTCACAGAAAGAACATTTTATTACAAAACTGTAATGGTTTAGAGACCAGTCAAATTATAGACATTGTAAAAACAGGCGAAATTAGTATTGAAGAGTTTAAATCGGCAGGACTAGATCAAAATATACTACTCCAAATAATTAATTCTTTTACTAGTAAAGAAGATGAGCAAGATATAGCAAATAAAAAAAAGGAGTTAATTGATAGAGTAATTTCAGGTAGAATAAGTGCTGACGAAATAAAAGCAAATATAAATAATGGGAATTATAACTTTGATGATTTGCTCGATGCTGGGATTAATAGTAAAATTATAAACTCTTTAAAACAATATTGTAATTCTAATAGAATTACAATGTTTAGAAATATAAATCAACTGCCTCCAATGGAAGAGGGTAGAACCGATGTATATTTTGTAGGTGTTCCTGGATCTGGTAAATCAACCATGTTATCAGGTTTATTAAATAGTGCTAACAAAAATGGAATATTAATTCCAGATCCTTATAACAATGACGGCAGCATATATCAAACGCAATTAATTTCTGATTTAAATCGAGGGGTTTTGCCTAATGCAACCGCGTCAGGTTCTTATAATTATGTTGCGCTGTCTATAAAAGATAATGAAGGTGAAAAACATCCATTTAATATCGTAGAGGTTCCAGGTGAAAATTATGTGAATATGTTTAATAATGGGGATGTTGGAGAGTTCTTAAATTACATCAATAATAGCAACAAAAAAATATTAATATTTGTTATAGATTCCTTATCGCATGATACAGGTTATAATGATTCTAGTAATCAATTAGACCAAAACCTTGTATATGTAAACATCTTAAATATGTTTAAGTCTAATGGAATATTAGATCTAACAGATGCTATTTATCTTGTAGCAAATAAATTTGATGCTATTAAAGAAAGTAGGTATTCTAATAATAATTCAAGTGACGAAGCATTAGCGTTGGACTTTCTTCAAGATGAATTTAAAAACTTAATTAATAATTGCAAGGATGCAAGAGATGAATCTAAAAATAAATTTAAAATAAAAGTACTACCATTTTCAATAGGAAATGTTTCTTATACTTCTATAATAGATAATTTTAATAAAGAATTTTCGTCTGTAGTAGTTAATAATTTAATAGAAGATTCCTTTGTAGTAAAAGGGTCAAAATTTAAACTTTTTAGGTAATCATTTTACACATAAAAAATTATGAATCAATTTGGATTAATAATAGAGGAAACTACTGCGGGTTCTAACCTTCAATTCGTTTCTGCTCAATTAGATAGAACAAGTCCAGAAATAAAGGAAACATTAACTGACGAAAGAACTTTAGCTTCTCAATTGGCCAATTTATCCGATGTTTACTCTGTTCAAATCACTAAAAATTATAAGGTTTATTCCTTAATTGTAACCAACTTAACGGATTTCTTAGGTCGATCAGGATATTATGCCATCCGTTTGTATGCTCCTAAAAATATTAATCTTACTAATTTTGAAAATATTCTAGCAAGTATAAAAGAAAAATATAATTCTTATACAAAAACGAGTAGACTGAATAATCAAAATTATGACGATATTTTATCTAGTATATTGGTTGTAGAAAATGACAGAAAGAATTTTACAGCATTAAAAAGTCACTTCAATAGTTTTTATTATTTTGAGGAAAGCAATCCTGTTTTAAGTACCGTTTTTAACGCCAAAGGAACCTACTTGGTACACAAGCTATATGCTTTTAATAGAAATAAAGCTGTTCCTGAAAATATAGCTCTAAACGCTGGTTTAAAGCCTTTTAACGCCATAAATAATACTCAAAAAGAAATAAACATAGCTAACAATTATGGTATTCTAAAAGACCTAAAAGTCAATGAACAAATTGTAGATTTTAATCCTAATCTTACTGATTTTTTCTTGCTATGTCAAAATACAGATACTGTAACTTATTCTACTTCCGATGATAAAACTACTAAGGTTGTTAACAATACCTTTGTTTCAATAGATAGAAAATTTGTTCCAAAACCACCAGTAAGAACTAACTCTCCAAATAAAAAAAGAAAAAACAATAGATTTCTTGAAGAATCTGGAATTTACTTAATAATGATCTTAATGATTGGTTTAATAGGCGGTGGGAGTTGGTATTACTTTTTAGATAAAAAAGATGCAGAAAATAAAAACCCTACTGATAATTTAAATACCGTAGATTCAAATCAAATAGCTTTTGAATTTGACGGAGATGAAAAAAAATCTATTTTTAAAACTAATTATAAAGAACTAGAGACATTTCGATTTAGATATTCTAAATCTTGGCAGTTCCAAAAAGTTGGTTCAGATTCAATAATAAATGATGGAAAATGGAAGCCATTTGAAGTGAACACTTTAGAAAATACGTTAAAATTAAGCAGTGAGCAAGAAGCAACAGATTTTAAGAGCGCATTGTCTGAGATTTCAGGGAAAAAATTCGAAAATAAAACGAAAGTAGCAGATCCGGATCCTGTAGTAGTTGAAAAAGCTAAAGAAGCTGCAGCAGAAAAAAAACCTCCAACGAGTGGAAAAGGAAATGAATCAAAAACATCGCCAAAACCAAAACCGGATGATACTACAAGTAAAATGGAAGATAAAGTTTAAAAAATGATAAAAATAACCGAAAAAAATAGAAGCCTTGTTTTTTTAGCAGGCACACTTATTATGGGTGTTTTAATAATTATCACATTAGTTTTTTTAGAAAGTAATGATGTAGAAAGTGTTGAAATTGTAAATGAGCAAGCAGAAACAAATTATAAAGAATTAGAGGCAAAAATAGAAAGTTTAAAAAATCAAAAATTTGATGCTACTAGTTATAGTACTTTAGTTACAGCAATAGACGCTTCATATAAACAAGATTTAATTACGGGTTCTGTAAAAACAAACTTGGAATCTAAACTTTCCACGATATATTCTGATTTAATTTATAATCAATGTGAGTCTTTTCTATTAGGAAATGATAACAGTAGCGCGGAAGTTTTAAAATGGTTAACACATTTAGAAAAAATCACTTCTAAAAATGATAAGATAGTTCATTACAGAAATCAAATAAAATGGTATAACTATTATGTTACGACACTACCTAATCTTGTTTCAAATTTCATTACACCTGGTATAATAAATTACGATGAAGATATTTACCAAAAAATAATAAATGAAGTGCAATCGATGCCCAATTTGGATACTAAGTATAAAAACAGACCCAAATTCAATGCGATTAAAGTAAAATTAATGGCTCGTTTACAAGACTTCAACACTCAGTTTTATGCTCAATAAATGCATTTGTTTATATAAGTTAAGGTTACGGAAACAATAGAAGGATTAAATGAATTAATCAAAAATAGACTTAAAAATTCAAGGTTCAAAATTTCAAGAAATATTAAATAAAGAAGAAATAATTTACGCAATATAACTTATTAATAATAAAATATAAATTTAGTATATGGAAACAGTAGAAGGGTTAAACGAATTAATCAAAAAAAGACTTATAGAAAAAAGTGGCAATGTAAAATTGTCTGAAAATAATGATATTGTTTTGTTCGGTAAAGCACTTGGTGTTTCAGAAAATCAATTACTATTTAGAATTTTAGATATATCTGAAACCATTGATTGGGATGAAGTTGAAAAAAAGAAAGCACAAGAAAAAATAAATTTTCAAAATACTAATGTTTCAACTCCACCGCCTACATCTAATATAATACTTTGTAGTGAATGCAATGCCATAAATGAAAAAGGAATTGCTAATTTTTGTGTAGAGTGTGGTTCCGAATTAAAAATGGAACCTGAACCCGTTTATCAACCAGAGCCAGTTTATGAAACACCTATTCAAATTCAAAACACCTATATCCCAGCACAAGAAGAGGGGGAAATAAAGTCTAAAGTACCTGTTTTAGTTGGTGTTTTACTGATTGTATGCACTTTAATAGCTGGTTATTTCTTTTGGGGTAAAGACTATCTAAGGGATAAAAATGCGAAACGTATGTATAGTTTTGCAAACTCATTAGCACTACGTTCTAGTCCAGCTGGAGGAGGTGATTATAATATGGTTGGAAATATTCCTTATGGCTCAGAAGTTCTTGTTTACGATAATGGAGTAGATTGGGTTAATTGTAAGGTTAATGGTCAAGAAGGTTTTGCATCTATAAAATACATGCTAGATAATGTAGATTTCCAAGAACTAAACGCCATTTTAGCTGATGTAGATACTCAAACTGCTGTTTCACAAACTCGCTTCAAGAAAGCATTATTAAATTATTATAGAGAGCATAATTTAATTGGTAAAATGGATGAAACAATTCAGCAAGAATTATATGGTTCGATTTCAACTAAAGAAGTTTGGCAATTATTTGCTAATGCTCAAATAAATCAACCTAATACTGTATATTTTTCTCAAAAATCTAAACAATATTCGAAATTTAACGATTTTGCTTGTATTATTAAAAATTTAAATACTTTACAACGTAAAATATTAATATTCAGTTTCGATGAAAATGAAAATCCAAAATTTGAAGGTGAATCGGAAGCACCTTTTGAGGGTAATATTTCTAAAATAGTATATGAAAATTATTCGGATGATTATGGTAATAGAAGTTTTATATTAACTCCAATGTATACATCATGGTAAAATTAAAATACATAATTTTTATTATTCCTTTTTTATTATTATTAGGAGTTAGTTATTGGTATTATAAGGAATTAGAAACTATTAAATACGCAAACTTTATTATTATTAATAAAGCTGACATGACGCTTTCACAATATAATTATAAGGGCGAATTGCAATATAAATTTAATGTTGCTACTGGAAAGAATTTTGGAAATAAAATTAAACAAGGTGATTGTAAAACGCCTGAAGGTGTTTTTACAATTAATGAAATAGTCGATGCATCAGAATGGAGTCATGATTTTAAAGATGATGGATTAGGAGAAATAAATGGAGCTTATGGGCCATATTTTATTAGACTGAATGTGCCGGAACAAAAAGGAATTGGAATTCATGGAACTCACGATAATACGTCTATAGGGAAAAGGGTTTCAGAAGGCTGTATTAGATTAAATAATAATGACTTAATACAATTAGTAAAGAATATTAAAAATAACGCTGTGGTAGTAATAACGCCAAGTATCGATGATGTGAAATTTAACACCAATCCTAATTTGTTAAATAATTCAGATTTAGAAAAAAACATAAAAAAAGAAAACATAAAAAAAGTAAACCCTATAAAAGAAGGAAATAAAATAACAATAAAATAATTATGAATTATACATGTCCAAAATGTACCAGCCCTTTTACAGAAAAAACAAAATTTTGTAAAATTTGTGGATGTAATTTACACGAAGAATTAATAGAAAAACCTACTTGTCCTAAATGTAATACTGTATTTAGTTATGATATAAAATTTTGCATTCAAGACGGAACTAAACTTGTTCATCCAGATAAATTAATTCCTAAATGTGTAGTTTGTAAAAAATTATATACTAATGGTACAAAATTTTGTCCGAATGACGGAGGAGAGATAAAATTAGAGGATGATATACTTCTCCATAGAAATGCAAATACAACGAAAAGTGGAGAAACGAAAAGTGAAGAAACAAAAAGTAGTTATCAAGAAACTACGGCAGCTTCAAATCCACAGCCAAATTATAATATAACAAAAACGTATAATAAAGCTCCACTAGGTAAAAGGTTTTTAGCTTATTTATTGGACGGATTAATTATTGCCGCTTTATTTTTACCATCGTTATTTTTTCTTTTTGATTTTTTTATAGGAATATTAGATGGCTATTACGATAATTATATTTCTGAACAAAATATATTTTTTGGATTGTTATTAATATTTTTTCCATTAAGATATGCTTTAATTAAAGATGGAATAGGTGAAGGACAGAGCTACGGCAAGAGTGCTGTTGATTTAATGGTAATAAATGTAAACACGAATAAACCTTGTACTAAAATGAACTCAGCAGGTAGAAATTTACTATCTAATCTGTTTTTTTCAATTCCATATATTGGTTCTTTAATAGAAATTATTATGGTATTTGCCAATCCAGAGGGAAGAAAATTAAGCGATTTAGGTGCTGCAACCCAAGTTATTGATAAAAACGAATATAACAATTAAATAAGAAAATATAAAAGATGAAAAAAGTAATAATATTTTTTCTAATGTTGCCATTTTTAAGTTATTCTCAAAAGGAAGATTTATCTAAAAAGAGCAAAGAGGAGTTAATTCAAGTAATTAATAAAAAAGATATTCAAATAAAGGAATTAGAAAAGGGAACAAAAAAATCTGATTCTGATATTTCAAATTTCAAAAAAGAATTATCAAATATTAAGAATACAATAAAAGAAACAAATGAAATTTTTCTCAAAGATATTTTTAATAATAAATATATAGTTAATACTAAATATTTCAAAGAAACAGATTTGTCAAATGAGGATGATACAAAAAAATTCAAAAACTCTAATGTACTTATAAATAGCATTTTGGCAGATGATTCTTCTTCAAAAGAAGATAAAGAAGTATGCAATAAAGCATTAGATTTTAATACAAATTATTTAATATTATTTGAAATTAGAAAAACAGTTTTAAATGAAAAATTTAGTACTGAAAAGGTTGAGAAAGCTATATTAGACATTAAAAATCTTCCCGTATTAGAAATTAGTTCAAAATTAGATGAATCAAAAAAAAGAATAAGTAATGCATTGAAAAATTATAATGAGAATACATGTTTATTGAAAAAATCTTTAGATAAATTCAAAAATGCAGATCAAAAAAGTCCTGCTTTAAAACAGTTTTATACTGCACTTGAAAAAGACGATCATTATAAAGAATATCCATATTTAATTCATATTATTAGAAAAGTTAAAAATAATATTATTGACTATACAAATGACGACTTACAACCATGTGAAGAAATCATCGAGAAAAAAACAGAAAGTAATGAAAAAGAAAAACCTCAAGAATCAAAAGAATTAGGCGGTATAAAACAAAAAGATAAATAATTATGATATTATATTATAAAGGATTTTTTTCAAAAATAACAAAAATGAAATTTTATGTTTTATTCTTTTTGTTGTTTTTTAAAATTTCATTTGCTCAGCAAAAGAACTTTAAAGAGCTAATTAATGATGCGTCTAATTCATATGAAAATCAAGATTATGAAAAAACTCTAAATAAAATTGAAATAATTAAACAATTGTTTAAAAGTAGTCCACCTCCAATTGTTTCATCATTAGAAATATTAGCTAAATCAGAAATTATTAAAAAAAACCTATTAAATGATTATGCTTTATTAGCGGATACAAGAATATTAGTAGAAAGGTATTTAAAAAACCCAAATTCAAAAAAAGATAAGAATTACAGCACGGTAGTTAGTCTAAATAATATTTTAAATACCTATCCAATAGATTTGCCCACTTTCAATGCTCAAAAAGAAGCTGTACTAAGAGAAGTAGCATTAGAAAAAGAACGTAAAGAAAAAGCTGCAATAGAAAAGAAAATAAGATTGGAGAGAGAGGCAAAAGCTAGAGAAGAGAGAGATAGATTATTGAGGGAAGAAGCATTAGAGAAAGAAAAAAAAGATAATTTGATTACTGAGCGAAAAACAAAGTTAGCACCATATAGTAAAGCAATAACAATTTCCGATTATGAATTAGGAGACTTAAGTGAATTTGACTTTACTTCTAAATTTGACAAAGCCAAAGTAGACTTTGTAAAAATAGAGCAAGAAGAGATCGTAACGGAGGAACTTAGAGTACAACGCTACAATAAATTAGAACAATATGTTGGACATGTAAGTTACTATGAGTTAAAAATGTTAGGCAATTATACTGATTCTGAATTTCAAGTAATTTATAATAAAGCAAAAAAAGATTTCAAACAAACAAAAAAAAATAATAAAACTCAAATTGGTTCATTTTCAAGTTTGGGTTTTCAAAGTGGTGAAATTGCAAAATACGGTTTATTATATGAAAGTGGAGGTAGAAAAGCAATTGGTTTTCGTTTGTCGGCAAGAACGAGTCTAACACCTGAAGAAGATATTTTAAATGGTACTGTTACAAAAAATAAGACAGAAATAGAATTAGGACCAAATATTAAAATTTTTAAGAGAATTTACCTAAACTTAGGTGCTGGATATGGGTATTATGACAAAATAATTAATAATGATTATTCTGGCTTAGTAAGTTTAGAAAAAACAGTTTATTCAGTTGCTACAACTGGAATAATGATTCGCCTGTCTAGAGTAATAAGTATTAATGGGGGTGCGTCTTTTATGGACATTGACAAGGATTTTTATAAACCTGAAATTACATTTGGTATTTCCTTCAATTTAAGAGGGAAATATAAGTATTAACTAATAGTAATCGGCTCAAAATGAAAATAATATTTAAATCAAAAATCGAATTAATTTTGTTAACTGTATTCATTTTAATGATTAGTTGTTCTAATGAATTCGATTATGGTAAATTACAAAATGCGGTTAAAACAATTGCCTCTAGCAATGTAACACAAACAACTACAGATGTATCTGGGACAGTTATTACCAACAATGGAGCTAACTTATCAGCTAGAGGAATATGTTATGGAACTGACAATAATCCTACCGTATCAGGTTTAAAGAAAGTATCCAACACAACAACTTTAGGCAATTACACATGTACTATAGATAATTTAAATCCAAGTACAACCTACTATGCAAGAGCTTATGCAACGAATAGTTATGGTACTGCTTATGGATTATCAGTTACTTTTACAACATTGCAAGCTACCGTTCCTATTATTTCATCAACTACAGCTGCAAATTTAGTCACAGCTACAACAGCCAGCACAGGTGGTACTATAACTAATAGTGGCGCTTCAAATGTTACAAGTCGCGGTGTTTGTTATAGCAGTACTGCAACTATTCCAACAATTGCGGGAACAAAAACAATTGATGGTACAGGAATAGGTGCTTTTATAAGTTCATTAAGTGGTTTAACGGCTAATACCACCTATTATATTAGAGCGTATGCAACAAATGCTATAGGAACTGCCTATGGAGATGTGAAATCATTTTCAACTACAACTGCAACAATTCCTGTTGGTATTTCAACTACATCAATTTCAGCTGTCACACAAACAACTGCTTCAAGTGGCGGTAACATTAATAATGATGGTGGTGCTACTATTTCATCTCGTGGTGTATGCTGGAGTAATACAACCTCAAATCCAACAATAGCAAACACAAAAACTATTAATGGTTCTGGTGTTGGTGCATATTCAAGCGCTTTAACAACATTATTACCGGGTACAACTTATTATGTTAGAGCATATGCTACTAATAGCGTGGGTACAGCTTATGGTAATATTATTACTTTTACAACTGTTGCAGCTACTATTCCAACAGGGTTAACAACGAGTTCTTTATCTTTAATTGCTCAAAATACAGCATCATGTGGAGGGAATATAACCACTGATGGCGGTACGACTGTTACATCTCGAGGAGTATGTTGGAGTACTTCAAACTCAAGTCCAACAATATCTAATACTAAAACTGTTGATGGTTCTGGAATTGGGACATTTTCTAGTGCATTAACGGGTTTATTACCAGGAGCAACTTATTACATAAGAGCTTATGCAACAAACAGCGTAGGTACCGCTTACGGTTCCGCTAGAACTTTTGTAACTTCTTCTGCCACAATTCCAACTGGAATTAATACAACAAGTATATCTTCTATTACTCAGACTACAACAACTAGTGGTGGGACTATAACAAGTAACGGTGGAGCAGCTATTACTTCAAAGGGTGTATGTTGGAGTAGTACTACTTCAACTCCTACAATTTTTAATAGTAAAACTAATAACGGAACTGAAAGTACTTCATTTTCTAGTTCTTTGACAAATTTAATTGCTAATACAACTTATTATGTTAGAGCGTATGCAACAAATAACGTGGGCACTGCCTATGGAAATACAGTATCTTTTACAACGCTTCAAAACTTAGCAGTAGGCCAATCGTATCAAGGTGGTAGAATTGCATACATATTTGTTTCAGGTGACAATGGATATATTGCAGGTCAAACGCATGGTTTAATAGCTACAACTTCAAATCAAAGTACTGGTATACAATGGGGCTGTTCTGGAACATCAATAACTGGAACAAACACAACATTAGGAACAGGATTAGCAAACACAACAGCAATTGTAAATAGATGTGCTACTACAACTATTGCAGCTGCTATATGTAATAATTTGTCTTCAGGTGGGTATACTGATTGGTATTTACCAAGTAGAGATGAATTAAATAAACTTTATTTAAATAGAACAACAATAGGCGGTTTTAGTAATGTTTCCTATTGGAGTTCTTCACAAGTAAGTTCAACAACTTCTTGGAGCGTCAATTTTAACACAGGAGCAGCAAGTAGCACAAGTACTAAATCTACTTCTTTGTATGTAAGGGCAATTAGAAAATTTTAAGACATAATTTAAAAAAAAGATTGTTAAAATAATATGATTACATTGCTATTCGCTTAGCGGACAAAACTAAAAAATAACACACAAATAACGCCTATTAAACAGTTAAAAAACATTTTATTAATTCAAATATTTGATGGTCAGATAAAACCTATTTAATCTGCGTGTTAATTATTTTTTTGGGACAAGAAACGGATAGTCCCTTAAGTCCGTATGCAATATCTTTATAGTTTGGTGATTATTAATAAAGATAAATTAAAATTTTGAGGAGATAACTATTTTAAAAACATTAAATGTTAAAGAGTTTTAATGAACGAGAAAAGGCACAAACTCTTAAGGTAATTTTTATAAAATTATAGTTAAGTAATAGAGAAAATATTAATATTAGAATTAGTTGGTTTTTTGACCAATATATTTATTAGACAATTACATGCATAAAATCAAAATAAAAACATGAAGAAAGGTTTAGTTTTATTCTGTATCATAGTCAATACAATTTATCTAAATGCACAAACTATAGCGACTGTCAAGTATAAATCTCAAGCAAATTTTACGGTGTTTGTTGTCAAGTATCAATCTCAGGCAGACCTATTGGTGTATAAAGTGGAGCATAAATCACAAGCAAATGAAAATAAAGGCCTATGGTTTTTTACCGAACTTTCTTCTCAGGCAAATAAAAATATTTTTTTTGTAGATTATAAATCTCAGGCAGAGTTAAAAGTTTTTTTTGTAGATTACAAATCTAAAGCAGGTTGGAAAAACACCTCAAAAAAACACCTTCTATATTAATTTTAATTCCAGTTATAAGTGCAACAGAAAAATATTTAATTCAAGGATAAGTAAATTATGCTAATCCCAAAAATTTATGTGACTCCTTAATTCAAACTTTTCTTGAGGTTTATTTTTTTAAATAAGAAATTTTCACAGATAGAACTATATTGGTTTTATTCAAGAAATGAAGATAAAATATCAAGCAAAAAAGCATCTAAATCAATTTTCACATTAAAATTACTTCAATAAGATAAACTTTCAAAACGGATATTTAAAAAACGGAGAATGATTGAAAAAGACAAAAAATCAAAGTTGGAATATTAAAAAAGAAAAGTGCTTTAATTCCAATTATGAGGTGTTTTTCTGAATAGTATTTCAATTTAAAATCCCAAAGAAAACAATATAAATTTTAGTTTTCTTTGGGGTTTATTTCTCTTACCACCTAATATCTTTTAACTTCATTCTATAATTATCACAATTTCTACAAGTATAGTTTGATTGCCAAGTTAGCGAAAGTTCGTGTATACCTTGGCTTTGACCAAATCTAGAAGTATTGATATCATACGAATATCCAAACTTAAACTCACCTAACTTCATAGAAATAAAAGGATTTAGTGATGTAAGAAAATGACTATTATAGCTTCTGCCTTCTGGATTGGTAACGGCTATTATCCCAAATGTATACATATTCATTTCTAAAGCAGTACTAATATCTAATCTATTAAATTTGGATTGTCTCATATAATTAAAAGAAAACAGCAAATTAGAATCTTCTGGTAAAATCATTGCTGGTGAATTATTTAAGGAGTAATAGTATCCTCCGTGTACCGATAAAAATAAATCTAAAGGAACATTACTGTTTTCAATAAATGATATGTCAGGACGAGTCAAATGTTTAAGTGTAGCTCCAAACCAAATGTTTTCTTGATCTACTAATGCCCCAAATGAAAAATCAACAAAATTAATTTTATTATTTTGACTTAAAACACCCGGGTCAATACTGCCTCCAGTTATAGAACCGTCATTAATATTAATTTGGTCTTCTAATAGTAAATTATTAAAATTAAAATCTTTACGTCCATATCCTCCTTCTAAACCTAATCTAAGTCGCCAATCATAATTAAGGTCTATACGATAAGCAAAAGTGGCATTAAATTGAAAATAATTATAATCAGTAAAATTTTCATGTTGGTTTAAAACTGTTATTCCAATACCAATATTATCCGTAACTAGGTTATTTGCAAAACCATACTGCGTATCAATTCTTCTATTCGCTTCAGGCCACTGCCTACGATTAATTAAACCTGCATTCCATGAACTAGCAGACCCAGTAAAACCAGGATTCAATGTCTCAGGAACTAATAGTGATTGAGTAAAAATAGGGTCTTGTGCTTTGCCTTCAATAAAAAAGCTCAACAAAACAAATAAGGTGTATAATTTTAATTGCATATCTGTCTATTCTTATTTAATTAATACAAAGGTTTCATTTACACTTATAATAGCACCATAAAATGTTTCAGCACTAACTTTACTGTTATAGTTTCCGTTTTCAGAAGGAGTACCTTTTATTTTTCCATCCCATCCTATCAATACATCTCCTTTTTCACTATAAATTAATGATCCCCAGGTATCATAAACGTCTAATCGAATATTTTTTAACCCTTTGGTTACTGGTCTATAGGTGTCATTAAGGGAATCATTGTTTGGAGTAAATGCAGTAGGTAGCACTAATAAATATCCTTTTTCAATAAGCAAACTAATTTTATGAGTGTAAACACATCCATATGGATAAGTTACAGTCAGGGTTACTACATAACTTCCTTCTTGAACATAAGAATGAAGTGGATTTTCTTCCGTTGAAAATGTTCCATCTCCAAAATTCCAAGATATATTTACATAATTACCAGTTGCGGTATTTGTAAATTGAATTGGGTCTAAAATCGAATAAATACCATAGGTACTATAACCATATGAATTTATATCAAATGAAGCATCTCCTAATATTGGAATTTCTACATTCAAACTATAAATAGTAGTACAACCTAAAGCATCTGTAGCGGTTAAAATTACTAGCCCATCTTCATTAGTAGTCATAAATTCATTATTTGCTCCGCTAACATTACCACTTGACCAACTCAATTCAATAGGAGGAACTCCACCAGAAACTTGCGCTATAAATACTTGATTGATATCTCTTGTTTCACAGTTTACATTAGTATCTGTTTTAATGTCTAATGCTAAAGGCTGAGGTCTATTTACTGCATATTGTCCCGTTTTTGTGCATCCTCGAGAATCTGTAACTTCAACTGCATAATTTCCGGAAGGAATATTTATTAAATCTTCAGTTATTGTTCCATTTGACCATCTGTAGTAAAATGGAGGAGTACCTCCTGATACTAATAAATTAACAGCTCCACTATTTGCATTATTACAATCTAGGGCATTTTCAATATTAGCGGATAATACAATTGATTGTGGTTCAATAATAATAAATGTTCTTATTATAGTACAAGGTTTTGAATCAGTTATTGTAACGGTATAAGTGCCTGGTAGTAAATTATTTCTAACCAAACCAGAAGTACTACCGTCACTCCAAGTTAACGAAATAGGTTGAATACCTCCAACAAGATTTAGATTGATACTACCATTATTAGCACCAAAACACGATATATTAACAGCAACAGGATTAATTGTAAATATAGGTGCCTCAGGAATATTTATTACAATTGTTTTAGTACAACCTTTGCTATCTGTAACTAAAATAGTATAATTACTAGCTGCTAAATTATTTTGAAAAAAACCACTTGCTAAATTATCCCACTGTGCTTGGTAAGGCCCTGTTCCACCAGCTATAGATAGTGTTATAGAAGCATCATTTGCGCCATAACAGGTTATTGGTGTTGTTGTATAGGTTATAACTATATTATCAGGCTGTGTTACTATTAAATCAGAAACTGTTTTTCTTCCTCCATTTGCATCTATTACTATAAGTGAATATGTATCCGCTATTAGTCCTGTAAATTGAGGATTTAAATTAGTTGAATTTATAATAGAATTTATAAGACTTCCACTACTATTATATAATTGATAATCGTAAGGAGGCACTGACTCTTGCGTTATTAATACCCCTACAGCACCATTTGCATCACCATAACAATTTAAATTTATAGTTAAACTTAAATCGGGTTGAATTAATAATTCAGGTGGTTGCGTCAGTATAAAAGTTAGAATTATTGGAGCACAGTAGCCATCATTTATAGTTACAATATAAGTTCCTGCAAATAATCCTGATAGGTCTTCACTTGATGAAGTAAAACCATTTGGTCCAGTCCAATTGTATGTATAAGTTCCTGAGCCACCTATTGTAGTAAGGTCTATACTACCATCATTTACCCCAAAAACACTTATATTATATCCATTATAATTTGAAACTACACCAGATGATGTAAAAGTTGGATTCACGGTTATAGAATAAGTAAATACAGAACCTACACAAGAAGAACCATTGTTGTTAAATGTTGCAGTTGCAGAATAAATTATAGTTAAAGGTGTATTTGTATTGTTAATTAAAATTTGTGAAGGTATTACATCAGTTCCAAAAAAAGTAGCACCAGAAATTCCTATTGGAATATTTGCATTCCATTCAAATGTAATATTACCAGGTAATGTAGATGTTAAATTAACTTGAGTAGATGAGTATTCGTTACAAATTGTTTGATTAGGAATACTAAATAAAACATCTGGTTTTGGAAAAACAGTTACAGTAATTGTAAAAGGATTGCCTGTACATATTCCTGTTAAAGGGGTTACTGTATAAGTTATCGTTTGTATTGTTGTACTTATATTAGTTAAAGTTTGACCAATTTGTATTCCAGACCCAGCGCTTGCTCCCGTAATATTTGTATTATTACTAATTATCCAATTATAAGTTGTTCCTACAGGGACTATAGTGTTTGTATTTGGGTTACCATTTACAGGTAAAAATATAAAGCTTTGTTCACTACAAAGTACAAGCGTTTGGTTTTCAATTGCCGGTCTTGGATTAACTGTAATTGTGTAGTTGTATGTTGTTCCAGGACAAGTTGAACTCCCACTTGTAGAAGCTGTTGCTATATAAGTAACAAGTATTGGCGCATTAGTTGTATTTACTAATGTTTGTGCAGCAATAGTTCCCGTTCCAGTAGTAGTTACACCCGT
>Ga0209491_10000171_pt1 | contig 122019 bp, 97 predicted proteins | sample BON02_FD_187213 | JGI IMG/M metagenome (GOLD analysis project Ga0209491, IMG submission 187213) | Freshwater microbial communities from Lake Bonney liftoff mats and glacier meltwater in Antarctica - BON-02 (SPAdes) (version 2) | ecosystem: Environmental > Aquatic > Freshwater > Ice > Glacier... | reverse complement strand
CTTCGGAAATGGCCAGCTTTCCCAACGCGGCGACGGTGCCCGGTTCAACCTGTTCGCGCTGGGCTGTCGGCTCACCGCGAAAGAGTCGATACGTTGGGCCGGGCTGCTGAAACGTTCCCGCATAAACGGTGGCCGATGCCTGCAACTGCGACTTGCGTTGTTCGCTCTGTTGCAGTTGTTTTAGAAGCCCTCGGCCTCGTTCCGCTTCGTCATTCGGGAACTTTGCGAAATCGTATTCTGGTTGAGACGCCGCGGCCCCGGTAAACGGCAGTCGATCTGCCGAAGATGTGACTTGCTTCCACTGATCTGACTCGACCGCAACTTCGATTTTGTACTTCGTCGCGATTCGATCACCAAAGTTTCCGTCTCGATCGCGAGCCCACACGATGCGCTGGATGTTGGCGATGTTAGGCAGTTCAATCTGAACCCATCCACGTCCGTCTTCATTCGAAATCCAGCTGCGAGCATTTCCAAGGCGGCCGTCGTTGATGTGTTCCAGCTTGTGGATGTCGTAACCTGGCAGTGCACTGGAACACGTCGCCTTGGCACCGGTCGATGCGAGAGCCACGTTGGTTGTGCCGCTGAAGATTTCCAGTTCGTCGATACATGGCTGTGACGCGTTGGTCTGTTCAATTGTAAACCTCACAAACCGCGCGGCGACAGGTTCAAACAACTCTTCGTTCTCGCGAGCATTGACGGCCGGTCGACTAGGGCCGGAATTTTTCACAAACGGCTTGAGCTGTTCTCGCAACGTGATCAGTTGAAGATCAATCGCGGCGATTTCCTGCTGCTGTTCTGCGGCCAACGGCATCGATCGATCACCATGTTGAATCCCGGCGAAGATCGCCTGAAACGAGTAGTAATCTGTCTGGCGAATCGGATCAAACTTGTGATTGTGGCACCTCGCGCAGCCGATGGTCAGGCCGACGAACGCCGTGCCAGTGGTTCCGATGATGTCGTCGAGTTCATTCTGTCGCTGCATCAGCGTCAGATTGATGTCCGGGCTTTTGACCAGGTCGTAGGGTCCTGAGACCAGGTACGCAGTCGCCTCGGGAACTCCGATCGCATCACCGGCGAGTTGTTCTCGCAGAAATTGATTGTACGGTTTGTCGTCGTTCAGCGAACGAATCACGTAGTCGCGATAAGGCCATGCATTCGGCCGCTCGCGATTCGTTTCATAGCCATTCGTCTCGGCGAAGCGAACAAGATCCAGCCAGTACCGAGACCATCGCTCGCCATAGTGGGGACTCGCGAGAATTCGTTCGACCAACTGTTCGTAGGCGTCTGGTCGTTCATCGGCGACGAACGCCTGAACCTCTTCCGGAGTCGGCGGCAGCCCGAGTACATCCAGGCAGATCCGGCGGATCAGGTCTGCTTTTGTCGCTTCAGAGCTTGGTGTGAGCGAATGCTCGGTAAGCTTCTGTAGGACAAATGCATCAATCGGATTCTTGACAAAGTTGCTGGTCACGGTCGGCGGCTCAACGGCGGCGACGGGTTTGAATGACCAGTGATCGAGCTCGCCTCGCTCTGTGTCGTTTTCATTCTCTGAACCGGGCCACTTCGCTCCCGAATCAATCCAGTTTCGCAGAATCTGAATTTCTGCTGGCGTGAGTTGGTTCGCTTCATCCGGCGGCATCAGCTTGCCCGCTTCGCGGCCGGAGACCAGGGCGATGAGATGACTGCTTTCGCTGTCACCCACGATGATTGCCGGTTCGCCGGAATCGCCGCCCTTTAACATCGATATGCGGCGATCGAGGCGAAGATGGCTTTCCTGGACTTCGGGGCCGTGGCATTCAAAACACTTCGCTGCCAGCAACGACCGCACTCGGGATTCGGGCTCTGCTTCGTCAGCGTCGGCGCGATCGCATGCTCCAGAGACCAAAATTAACAGGGTGACGAAAAGTTGGCGAGATATAGTCATGGAGGGAGTCGAGAACAAAAGGCGGCAGGATACGGCACTTCGTCTTATTGTGGCCGCAAATCCTGCTTCGCGTCCAGCGCCATTGGGGTCTGAAGTGGAGTTCGCCGATTCCGTCCCGACTTTCAATCGTCCAGCCAAGTCAGCTTTCTTCGCCCTTCGGCGCGAAACCACGTCGCATTGTGTTCTCTGAAACATTGATCGGAATCAGGAACTGCAGAAGGTAGTCAGGTCCGCCCGCTTTGCTGCCGATGCCGGACATGCGATAGCCGCCAAACGGATGTCGCTGCACGAGTGCTCCCGTGATTTCGCGGTTGAGGTACAGATTGCCCACTTCAAATTCGTTGCGGGCTCGCCGCAGAGTCAACGGGCTGCGACTATAAACGCCACCTGTCAGTGCGTAGCGTGTCCCGTTGGCAATGTGGAATGCTTCATCCAGGTTTTTCGCTCGCATGACGGAGAGCACAGGACCAAAGATTTCGTTCTGGGCCAAGGGCGAAGTTGGATCCACGTCCATAAAAATGTGCGGGGCAACGAACGTGCCCTGCTTTGCAAACGGGCCGGCATCCATCGCCAGTGCCAGAATACCACCATGTTCTGGATCGACCTTTTTGATCGTTTCCAGAATTCGATCACGAGCTTCTTCGTCAATCACCGGACCGATCTTTGTAGCTGGATCATCCGCAGGACCAATTTTCAGGCTCTTTGTGGCGTCAACCAGGCGATCGACAAACTGCTTATAGGCGGACTCAAGCACGATGACGCGGGAACAGGCGGAGCACTTCTGACCTGCGTATCCGAATGCGCTTTTAATCACACCGACGACCGCTTCATCCAGATCAGCGTCGTCATCGATGATTATTGCATTCTTGCCACCCATCTCCGCGATGACTCGACGAACATTTTTCTGACGCTTGTCCGTATCCGCCGCCGCGCGGTTAATTTCGAGACCCACATTTTGAGAACCTGTGAAGGCCACAAGATCCACATCCGGGTGGCTGGCCAGAGTTGGTCCGATGTCCTCGCCAATGCCCGGTACAAAATTGACCACACCATCGGGCACGCTGGAATTGCGGATGATCTCCATCAGCTTCGCGGCAACTACGGATGACTGTTCAGCCGGCTTCATGACGACCGTATTTCCGGCAACGATTGCCGCCACTGTCATGCCCGTCAGAATCGCGAATGGAAAGTTCCAAGGGGCGATCACCGTACAGACTCCACGAGGCCGGTACATGTAGCTGTTGTCTTCGCCCAGAAAGTCGCATTTTTGCGGCGCACCCAGCCGCTTCATTTCATAAGCGTAGTACATGCAGAAGTCGATGCCTTCTGCGACGTCGGCATCGGCATCGAGCCATGGCTTACCGGTTTCAAAGATGATCCAGGCGGCCAGTTCCAGACGGCGTTCCCGCATTTCGGCGGCCATCAGTTCCAGGTATTCGGCTCGTGTCTGAACGGGTGTTGCCGCCCACATCCCAAATGCGCGGCGAGCCGCTTCGATGGCGTCTGTTGCCTGATCCACTGTGGCAGAAGCCACGCGACCGATGATCTCCGATGTCTTTGAAGGATTTCGCGAAACCAGAGTCGCGCGGCTGTCGCATGACTTGCCGTCAATAATCAGCGAATAAACTTTCCCGAACTGATCACGAACATCGGACAACGCCTGAATCATTGCCTCGCGATTTTCTTCCTTCGTGAAATCGACGAGCGGTTCATTATTGAAGCCTGGACGAGGAACTTGCGGAACGGGCGGTTCGGTGGCGGCGTGACTGGATGGCTTCATAAGAAGTTTCTCGACAGCAATGTGTTCGGTGAAGCTTTGGCGGAGGAAAGAATCGTTGGAAGTATTTTCCAGTAGACGACGCACAAGGTACGCCATGCCGGGAATGAGTTGGCCAAACGGAGTATAAATTCGGACGCGATGGCCGCGTTCCAGAAACAGCTGAGCCTGTTGATCGCCCATGCCGTACAGCATCTGGATTTCCATGGCTCGGTCGGGGACGTGCAGCTCTTCTTTCAGAGCCAATCCGTGAGCCAGGCTGCGAAGGTTGTGGCTGGCCAGAGCGGGCCTCAGCCACTGATAGTTTTCCATCAGGATGCGAGTCAGTCGTTCGTAACAGTCGTCGGACTGCCACTTGCGGCGGTAGACAGGAACCGGCCAGCCGCGATATTCGGCCACGATATTTTCGTAGTCCCAGTAAGCTCCCTTAACCAGACGAATCCAGATTGGAGTCCCGCGTTTTTTTGCCCACTCCAGCATCGTATTAAGATCGGACTCAGCGGATTCCAGATAGGCCTGCACAACGATTCCGCAGTCAGAATAGTCCCGAAATTCGTCCTCCATCATGATGCGTCGAAAAATCTCAAACGTCAGCGCGCGGTAATCATTCTGTTCCATATCAATATGGACATAAGCATGCTGGGCTCGAGCTGTTCTCAGGATTGGGCGCAGTCTTGAGGAGACTCGGCGAATTGTGCCTTCAGCGTCGATCGGAGCGAACTGACTGTCCAGGGCTGACAGCTTGATGCTGATGTTGACTCGCGGGATCTGGCCTTCATGGTCGCTGTCCAGCAGAAGATCTTCCGGCCAGTCGTTGACCTGCTGTGACATGCCGGTGATCAGGTCGATGTAAGCCTGCTGGTATCGATCGGCTTCGCCATCGCTGATGATCGCTTCGCCCAGAAGATCGAGAGTAAAGGCAAAGCGATTGCGTCGCATCCGTCGAACGGATGCAAGAACCTCGTCAACGGTGGACCCGCATATAAACCGGCGAGCCATTCTTGCGGCATTGGTGCGAGCATTGAATGCGAGTGCTCGGCTGAGGATCGTATTGCTGGTTGACAGATCCAGACCCAGTCGCGCAGCCCAGGGCAAATGGTCGCGCACCTCTTCGAAGTATTCGTCCAGATGGCGGGCGATTGAAGTGTGGTCCTTCAGCATCGGCAGAACATCGACAAAGCGAAACATCTGCACTTTGACGGCTTCATCCCCCATGGCCCAGGACATCAGGCGGTCTTCCCACCATCGCCCGTGGAAAATCGAGGGCGACCGATGTTGAACTCGTCCAAAAAGTTCGTGACCGATTTCCTGCGTACGCTGCTCGATGCGATCGCGCGTCACCGGAGATTTTGCCGTCGACTTTGCTGCGGCTTTCACGACAGTCGGTGTCTGGGACTGTTCAGCGGCCTTCGCTGCTGATTTTGCTGCCTTTTTGGCCATAACGTCTCTGGAAGGAGCGGTCTTTGTAACTGAAGGAAGAAATCATGGTCCTTAAGAACCGCGAACTGAATTCGGTGGTCCCGCCAGCGGTGCCGCTGATCCGGGCGACGTGCAAATGCAACGGATTCTCGCGGCTCTGTGATTCCGGGCGAATTCTACGGGCATTCGCAGTTTGGGAAAGAACGGTCGGTCGAATTTCGGCGCTCGATTCACGGATTCCCGAAACAAACTGCTCGTCAGGCAGGGATTGACTCATTTTGTAGCGGAACGCGCCAAGCGTTTCGGTTTTCTGCTTGAGAAGCCAGACTTCCGAAAGCCCTGGCGGCTTCCGCCAGGACGATTCCCCTTCAAATCGAGTGCCATTGGGCTCGAAGCTTCAGTTATTGGACCGTTGGTGAAATTGGCCCACTCGCTGGCGCTTCGAGCTTGTATTAGGGGGTCTTTAAAGGCGGGACACTGGACTGCAAAAAATCACAGCCGTTCAAAGCTGGAGAATTCCTGGATCGCAAGTCGGGAAGCATCAGGCTGACGCAGCCGTCCGGCGTGCCTCCTACGTTGTGTATTCTGAATTCAGACGGACATATTCCTGGGTCAGGTCGGAAGTCCAGAACCGAACGGCTTCGCATCCAGAGCATGGTCCGCCAGAGACCGAGAGCTCCAGATGCACATCGCGGTTGGTTTTCAGCTGTTTTGATAAGCTGGCGGTGTCAAATGGGACCGGAGTTCCTGCCAGATAAACCTGAGTCCCATTGATCCGCAGGGAGACGAATGCGGTGTCGAAGTCCACGTTGGCATAACCGGCGGCCGACACAATTCGGCCCCAGTTGGGGTCGCCACCCGTGACAGCTGTTTTGACAAGCGCACTGTCGGCGATTTCTTTGGCCATTCGGTACGCCTGATCGCGAGATTTCAGACCGGAGACATCGATTGTGATGAAATGGTCCGCGCCTTCTGCGTCGCGAATGATGTTCTTCGCAAGAGCCTGGCAGACCTTCTGAATTGCTTCACGCACTTCCGCAAACTCTTCAGGGGAAAGAGGTCCGCTGGCAGCGCCATTGGCCAGGAGCAACACCGTATCGCTGGTGCTCATGTGCCCGTCGACACTGATGCAGTTGAAGGTTCGGTCGACGCCGTATCGCAGGGCCAGGTCGCACTGTTCGGGTGAGAGCTGCGCGTCCGTCATCACCACTGCCAGCATCGTCGCCATGTTCGGAGCGATCATCGCTGCCCCCTTGCAGACGCCCGAGATGCGTACTGACCCGGATGCTGTTTTTACATCGACCGACGTAAGTTTTGGAAATGTGTCCGTGGTCATCATGGACGTGGCTGCGTCCAGCAGATGCTGGTCGGATGAGCCCAGCGATTTGACTCCGTGAGGTATGCCGCCGAGGATCGTCGGCATGGGCAATGGAACGCCAATGACTCCGGTTGAGCACACAAAGACGGATTCTGCAGGGCAACCAAGTTGTTCGGCCAGAGCAGCTGTCATCGTCTTTGCGTCGGCAATTCCTGGTGCGCCGGTGGCTGCATTGGAGTTGCCTGAATTGATGATGACGGCTCGGCCGCTTGTCGAGGGAACTCGAGACTTGGAAACAATTACAGGTGCGCCGCAGACGCGGTTGGTTGTGAACACACCGGCGACCGCAGCGGGACGATCAGACACAAACAAAGCCAAATCGGGTTTTCCGCTGGCCTTGATCCCACAGGTTGTTCCGGAAGCCTGAAATCCTTGGGGAAGACTCGGCTGCTTAGCGACGGTCACAGACAATTCCTTTGTACGACAATCTCAGCCTCAGGTTTTGAGGCCGAATGAGAGTGGAAAATAAAGGCGAGCGAGCAGGCGGAATCGTGGCGAACGGCTTCCGCGGGTGCAAGGCAGTGTTTTTCAGCAGGACAGCATGCCCATGCGCTGATCGAGCCCCAGCATAAGATTCATGTTCTGAACCGCCACGCCGCTTGCACCTTTGATCAGGTTGTCAATCGCGGCGAAGATCACCAGTTGATCCCGATTGAACCGAACCGTAATGTCACAGAAGTTTGTGAAGGACACGTCTTTGGTGGTCGGGATGTGATCAACGATGCGAATAAAAGGCTGGCCCGCGTAGAACTTGCGAAACACATCCAGCAATTCCGCCTGAGTGTGCTGGCCGACAAGTCGCGGATAAATCGAACAGAAGATTCCTCGGTCCATGGGCATCAGATGAGGGTTGAACGCGACCTGCACTTCAGAGCCGCCGACATCGCTCAGCACCTGTTCGATTTCCGGTGTGTGACGATGCTTGCCGATACTGTAAGCCGTGACGGATTCGTTACATTCGGAAAACAGATTCGACAGTTTCGGTGTCCGCCCTGCCCCGCTGATGCCGCTTTTGGCATCAATGATGATACGGGTTGGTTCGATTACTTTGCCTGCGAGCAACGGGGCCAGAGCCAGAATGGATGTGCTGGTGTAGCAGCCTGGATTGGCCACCAGTTCAGCTGCCGGAATTCTGTCGGCGTAGATTTCCGGAAGGCCGTAGACGGTGGTGCTCAGGCGAGTTGGATCGGTATGGACATGTTCGTACCATGTTTCGTAGACGCCCGGATCCTTCAGGCGATAGTCGGCGCTGAGATCCACAACTCGGCAGCCGGCGTCCAGAAGCTGAGGCACGGCTTCCATGCTGGCGGTGTGCGGCAGGCAGCAAAAGGCGATATCGCACATCTTCCCAGCCTGTTCGGCGGAAAGGTTCTCACAGCGAAGATCATAGAGCCCGGTCAGCGACGGATGGATCGAGCTGATATGGGGCTTCGAGTCCTGCCGCGTTGTCGCGGCCACAACCTCCGCCTGCGGATGCCTCGCCAGAATCTTCAAGAGTTCCAGAGCCGTGTAACCAGTCGCACCAAGGATCGCAACGCGTGCCATGAAGATCGCCGTAAATTGTGTGTCAGGGAAATGCTCGCCCTGCGTGAGCATTTTGGTCGAATGTGATCGGTCGAATCTGAACAGTCAACGCTGATCGGCCATGCCCGACTGGGGCGAAACTTCGCCTGGACACTTTCCAGCCGACCCCTGCTGACAAAGTCCGAAGGAAAAGGCTGACATCCTGAACCCGGTTCGGGTCCGAGACGCAGCGAAAATTTCTCCGGAATCGTCAAATCGCAGGGGAGATGAGTATAGGACCCTGCCCTGTTCACTCAACGACTGTCGTCCCGACGCCGCGAACTTTCCGCAGATTCGGAGGCATCCGGAAAATCGTCAGTCGCTTCTCAAAAGGTAAACAGGCCGTCATTATATTAGTTCCTGCGGGATGTCGATCCATCAGGCTCAGAAGTCGCTGGGGCCGGGTCGATCACCCCCGAACCAATTTCTGAGACCGCTTCTTCATCGAAGTGCAGTCGAAAACAACGACGTCCGACCGCTTCAATCGTCGGGCTCCTGGCGGCCTGTTTATCACCTTCTCACTATTTTCTGGACCTGGTAGTCGAAAAATGGCAAATGTCGCATCACTCGCCTCCGCAGCGCTCAGCGCTGGCAATGGTATTCTCCGACTGGCTCCCACATGGGTGCCTCGGTCGTTTCTTCAGCCGGGCCGACGCCTGAAGCTGCATCCGGATGACTACTATGCACTTGGAATGCACCGTGGCGGCATCGATGAGCGTTGGTTCGGTTCGACGACCGAAGCGGCAAACGACAACCGCAATCCTGATGAAGGTTTGTCGTACGTCGTGCACGAAGGTCAGCGATTTCTGCTGCGTGATGCTGTTGCCGAATTGAAGAGCGAGATCATCGGCGACCACATCTGGAACACGTTCAAGAAGTGGCCGGTCTACTCCAAGTTCTTCGACAACATGGGCCCGATTCCTCACCACATGCATCAGAACGCCGAGCAGGCGAAGTTGGTCGGTCAGGAAGGGAAGCCCGAGAGCTATTACTTCCCGCCGCAGATGAACCAGATCGGGAACAATTTCCCTTACACGTTTATGGGACTTGAGCCGGGCACAACAAAGCAGGACGTGATTGATTGTCTCGACCGCTGGAACAAGGGCGAAAACGGACTGCTGGATCTTTCCAAGGCCTACCGTTTGAAGCCTGGAACTGGCTGGCTGATCCCGCCATGTGTTCTGCATGCTCCGGGTTCGCTGGTGACCTATGAGCCTCAGTGGGGCAGCGACGTCTTTGCGATGTATCAGAATCTGGTCGAAGGCCGCGAAGTTCCGCGTGCGTTGTTGACGAAGGACTTCCCACCAGAATTCCACAACGATAACAAGTACATCGTGGACGCATTGGACTGGGAAAAGAACGTTGATCCAAACTTCATGGACAACAACTACCTGGAACCAATCGTCAGCGAACATGGCCAGAGCTGGGTCGACAAGTGGATCGTCTACGGCAAAGTCGACGGCAAGCAGCTGTTCACGGCCAAGGAACTGACACTCGAGCCCGGTGCGAAGTGTACCGTGAAGGACGGCGGAGCTTATGGCTTGATCACGGTTCAGGGCTACGGAAAGATCGGCAAGCTGACTCTGCAGTCTCCAAGCATGATCCGCTTCGGAGCGATGACGGAGGATGAAGTGTTCGTTACAGCCAAGGCAGCTGCCGATGGTGTGACGTTCGAAAACACAGGCACCGAGCCGCTCGTGACTCTGCGTTACTTCGGCCCTGACGCTCAGCCGAAGGCTCCAAGCGTGGGGGATCACAAGAAGAAATGACCAATGACTAATGTCGAATGACCAATGAGCTGCAGAAGAGGAGCTCGGCATGGGGGCAGCGGATCGACAATCTCCGGCGTTCAATCTGGAGAAGCGGACTGCTGCTTTCGGCGAATCTTTGATTGTATTCCGTCAGACGGTTCGACGAACAGCAATCACAAAGCCTCTGATCAGTCAGTTGGTCCGTTCGGCATGCAGTGTTGGTGCAAATTACTGCGAAGCGGACGAGTCGGCGACAAAGCGCGAATTCCGGTATCGGATAAGCCTCTGTCGCCGAGAAGCCCGAGAGAATAAACATTGGTTACGAATGTTGGTCGCGGCCAACAAGGAATCTGCAGATACTGCAAGAATCCTGTGGAAAGAAGCCGACGAGTTGACTCGGATCTTTGCAGCCATTCACCGAAACAGTTCGCCAGAATGCTGACTGCGTTTTCATTGGGCATTTTTCATTAATCATTTTTCATTAATCATTTTTCATTAATCATTGGTCATTCCCGTGGAGGGCTTTGTGTCAACCAGCACTTCTCGTATGACGGTTGAGGAGTTTCTGGCATTGCCAGACGCCCCTGAGATGCGTCGTGAATTGATTTACGGCCAGTTGAGGGAAGAAAGTGTGACGACTCGAAACCCACGCCATGCAGGATGTGTGACAAAGCTTGCTGCGGCCCTTGAGAACTGGCGAGTTGCCTCGGGGATTTCAGACGTCTACATCGGTACCGGAGATGTTCGCGTTCGGCTGCCGAATGTTGAACAGTCACTCGTCGGAATTGACGTGGGCGTGTTCATTGGGGCAGAAGCGATTCGACAGGTTTCGGAAAAGGCATTTCTCAATCTGGCTCCAGTTGTGGCTGTTGAAGTGCTGTCATCGACAGACACTCATGAATCCGTTCGAGAAAAAATTCGACTCTACCTGGCTGCCGGAGTTGCTCAGGTCTGGATCGCCGATCCCGATTTTCACGTGATCTCAGTGTATCGCAGCGATCGTCAGCCTCAGTCAAGAAACTCAGAAGAAGTTCTCAGCGGAGAACCTGAACTGAAAGGTTTTTCCGCCCCTGTCGCCTCGCTGTTCGTACGCTGACTTGTTCCATTTGTCATCTCCCCACTTTGGTCATTTTTCATTAGTCATTGCTCATTCTCCCTGAAAGGTCCCACCTATGTCGCATCCTTCCCTAAAAATTCACAACGCCATGTGGCCAGGTCTTGTTGGTAAAGGAACTGGCGAAGGCCAGGAGCCGCCGATCAGTCTGGATCATATGCTCGAACTGTCCGCAGCGGCCAATGTGAACGGGCAAAAGTTCGATGGGATCGACTACTTCCTGTTTCACCCTCACACCGATCCCGACGCCAGTGAGTCTGAGCTTCGTCATATCGCCGACAAGATCGCGTCGCATGGGTTCAAGGTTGGGTCGCTGGTTGCTCCGATCTGGCCGGGCACGGTCGGTGATTCGGCAATGGGAACTCCGGTTCAGCGAGCCAAATTCGTCCTCGCGGTAAAGAAGGCCTGCCGCATCGCGAAAATTTTCAACGAGCACGGCGTGCGACAGTATGGAGTCATCCGGATTGACTCAGCCGAGTTTGGTGTCAACACGTGGCGTGAGAATTCTGCTGCTAACACGAAGACTATCGCGGCCACGTTCCGGGAAGCTGCGATCGTAGCAGCAGCTCATGGAGAACGACTGGCAGCCGAAGGCGAAATCTGCTGGGCCGGTATGCACAGCTGGAAGGACATGCTGAATCTTCTGGAAACAACCGACATGCCTGGATCTCTGGGATTCCAGTGCGACCTGGCTCACACCTACCTTTATCTTCTGGGCTACAACGCTCCGGAGTGTGCTCTCGTCAAAGAAGGCTACACCGATGCCGAATTCTGGGCAGCGTACAAGACCATGACCGATCAACTGCGACCATGGACAATTGACTTCCATGTGGCTCAGAACGACGGTCATGTCCACGGCGCTGGGGCTCACGACAAGACGGGCAAGCACTGTCCGGCGGACGATCCCAACGGCAAGCTCGACATCGTCAAATGTGCCGGCTACTGGCTGGAAGGCGCTGCAGAACGCGGCATCCAGCACATCTGCTGGGACGGTTGCATGTTCCCGAATGCAACGCTCGAAAATCCAAAGACATGGAACACGATCCTGGAGACCATGATCAGGGTTCGCGACGCTCATGGCGGGGTGTGAGCAAATCGCCTCGATTCTGTTCTGCAAGATCAATGCAACCTGTCTTTTTCTTCCGAATGGCAGTGGCTTCGCTGTTAGTCCGTCAGCAAATTGACTGCAGCGAAGCCCGATGCGCTTACCGCGTTTTAAGAGGGACTTATGGCCATCAATATTGAAGAGCTGCTAAGTCTTCCGGCAAAGGAACAGCTTCGCCTGGCAAACCTGCTCTGGGAAAACGTGCGTGAGTCGGATGCCATCATGCAGTTACCGCAGTCGGAGTGGGATGAGATCTTTCGCCGTAAGGAACACATGGAGGCTCATCCCGAAGACTGGCTGACCGTTGAGCAGATGTGGAACCGGGTGGAAGAGTTGCGGAAGAAATGAAGACTCTCAGATTCGACCCTCAATTTGCAGAAGACCTGAGTGCTGCGATGGACTGGTATGAAGGTGTCTCTGCGCATGCAGCGGATAAGCTCCGAACAGCAGTGGCACATCGATTCGAGTCACTCAAGAGGTTCCCGGAAGCTTATTCGCTGTTTTTCGGAAGCGATGAATACCGTGGAGCCTCGATTATCGGATTTCCCTGGGCTATCGTATTTCGAATCGAAGGTGACTTTGTTCGCGTGATTCGATTTGTGCATCTTTCGAGTGACTGGCAGAATGAATGAACTCGCCAGCTTCGCTCCCTCCATTTTGATTCCTGCCATTTCAGAAAAGTGATTCCCATGCAACACCTCAAACCCCTCAACATTGGTCTCGTCGGTTACGGCTTTATGGGCCGGACTCATACGAATGGTTACAAGCGAGTCAACGATTTCTTTCCCGAGCTGAAGCACCGTCCCGTGCTGAAAGCAATCTGTGGACGCAGTGAAGAACAGCTCAAAGCCTTCGCCGACCAGTGGCAGTACGAATCGATTGAGACTGACTGGCGAAAACTGATCGAACGCAAAGACATTGATGCGATCGATATCTGCACGCCGAACAATTCACACGCGGAAATAGCGATTGCCGCTGCTCAGGCCGGCAAGATGGTACTCTGTGAAAAGCCGCTGGCAATGAATCCCGCTGAAGGCCAGAAGATGGTCGACGAGATCGAAAAGGCGGGGGTTGCGAACACCGTGTGGTACAACTACCGACGAGTTCCCGCAGTGTCTCTGGCCAAGCAACTGATCGACGAAGGCCGCCTTGGACGCATCTTCCATTATCGTGCCAACTTCCTGCAGGACTGGACCATCAACGCAGATCTGCCTCAGGGCGGCGCTGGACTCTGGCGACTTGATTCTGCTGCAGCAGGTTCTGGCGTGACCGGTGACCTGCTGGCTCACTGTATTGACACGGCCATCTGGCTGAACGGGTCAATCAACAGTGTAACCGCCATGACAGAGACTTTCATTAAGGAACGAAAACACACGGCGACCGGCAAGGTGGAAAAGGTCGGCATTGACGATGCGTGTGCCTTCCTTTGTCGATTCGGAAACGGTTCACTCGGGCTGTTTGAATCGACCCGGTACGCTCGAGGCCACAAGGCGCTCTATACATTTGAAATCAACGGCGAAAAAGCTTCGATCAAGTGGGACCTGCACGACCTGCATCGCCTCGAATACTTCGATTACGCCGACGATTCACTGATCAGAGGCTGGCATCAGGTGCATTGCACGGACGGCGATATGCCGTACATGGGCAAATGGTGGGTTCCTGGGCTGCAGATTGGATACGAGCACACTTTTGTGCATCAGGTCGCGGATTTCATCGCCAGCATCGAATCCGGCAAGCCGTGCAACCCTACCTTCCGCGATGCTCTCGAAACCCAGAAGGTTTGCGAAGCCGTCCTGGACAGCGCGAAATGCGGCCAGTGGAAGGAAATTGCGTAGCCTGACTCAAACTGGACGGCTATACTGACCGAACAAATAAGAGCGGCGGTTGAAGGGTTCCCTTTCAGCCGCCGTTCTGTTTCCTGAACGCTGAAGATTCAGAATCTCCGTCCTGAACATCATCCGGAGAATCTGTGTCTTCCAGCGTTGTTTTGCGCTTTTGCAAGTCTCGACGGACTTTCTCTGAAGTTACCGTCTGTCAGTTTGTCCTGAGGTCCTGCCATGGAACGCCAGCCAATTTCTAAAGAAGGTTACGACAAGATTCGTGAAGAGATTCGCGTCATGGAAGACGTTGATATGCCTGCCATCACAGAACGGATTAAGACGGCACGCGAAGAAGGCGATCTGAAGGAAAACGCTGAATATCATGCTGCTCGAGAGACTCAGGGCTATGTTCAGGCAAAGATCAATCAGCTGAAGACAAAGCTGTCCAATTGTTTTATCGTCGAACGAAATGACAAGCCCAAGGATTCAGTCGTCTTCGGTGCCACCGTGAAGGTCAAAGATTTGTCAGACGGCTCAGAGGAAGCGTACGAACTTGTCGGCCCTGGTGAAGAAGATTACGACGGCGACGTGATGAAGATTCTGACAAGCAGCCCGATTGCGACAGCCATGCTTGGCATGAAGGTCGGCGACAAAGTTGAAGTCGACATTCCTCGCGGCAAACTGCGAATGGAAATCGTCGGCATCGAGTAACACCTCGAAGCCGTGCGCAGTCATCGTCGTTGTTCGCTCTGAAGCATGGCATACGACAAGCTCAAAGCGCCAGCGAGTGGGCTGCCGCAAAGCGGCAAACTCGCTGGCTTTTCGAGCTTGTGCTCAAAATGCTGCAGGACGTCTGTCGTTTTGAGCCAGGCGTGGCGTCTGAGTTCAACCGGGCATCTGAAAGCCAACGGCTACAGCAGCACTTTTTTCGCTTCAAGAGTTAGCGAGACCTGACGTCGGCGAGCGCCCTGAACGAGATCAATGAGGATGGTATCGCCGGGTCTCGAACCGCTGAGAAAACTCTTCAGCTCGTCGAACGTGGAAATCCGCTGGCCGTCGATGGCAGTGATCTGGTCGCCGAGAATGATTGAGTTCCCCTGTCTGCGGCACCCCTGAATGCCAGCAGCCTCAGCGGGAGAGTGCGGATAAACGGACAGTACAACCAAGCCCCCAGCCAAAAGGTTTTCCGGGATGCCATTTTCGCGAGCGGTCTCGATGTCCAGAATTGCCAGGCCCATTGATGGAGCAGGGTCGCTGGCCGCCTCTTTCAGAACGTAACCGACCGACTGATTCACATCGTTCACAGGGACAGCAAAGCCCAGGCCTGCCGATGCGCCCGTTGTGCTGACAATGGCTGTGTTGACGCCAATCAGGCGTCCAGCGCTGTCGAGCAGTGGTCCGCCGGAATTCCCGGGGTTGATCGCTGCGTCGGTCTGGATCATCCCTGCAAGGATATTGCCTTCATCGGTTGCCACGCTGCGATTCAGGCCGCCAATCACGCCGGTCGACAAAGTCCGGTCGAAGCCAAACGGGTTTCCGATCGCCAGAACGTTCTGGCCAACTTTGAGGTCTTCCGATGAGCCGATTGTTATAGGGGTCAGTTGCGAAGCCGGAGCTTCGATTCGGAGCACCGCGATGTCATGCTTGGAGACTGCACCGACGAATTCAGCATCAAGGATGCGTGAGTCCGGCAGTTGCACTTCAAGTTGTGCTTCGGGCCGCAGCAGTGAATCCCGCACCACATGCAGGTTTGTGATAATGTGACCGTCTTCGTCCCAGATGAAGCCTGTTCCGGAGGCCAGTTCATGAGCCGCGACACTGCCATCGAATGTTTGCTGATAGCCTTTGGTGCGAATGTAAACGACGGAGGGAGCGGCTTTCTCGAAGACTTCAATCGTTGATTGTTCACTTGCCGCCAATTCGCCGCGCGGAGTAACAACCCGGGATGTGTAGTCCGGCTGGTTCCGGAATGTGTCCAGCACTGACTTGAAAAGAAGGAGGCCAACAAGGACGGTCAAAACGATGACCAGCCAGCCATTGGTTGCGGCTGCCGATTCACGGCTTCGTGATTCGTCCGGAATTTTACTGCTCATGCTCCACCTTTATCTGATACAGCCGGTTGCACACACAGTTCCTTGCAGCCCATCATGCCAAAGAGGACACTGGCTCAGACAGGAACAAAGACACTGAAACTAGGTTTCAGTGTCTTTGCTCGGGATGCTGTTCTGCACGCGGCTTGCTGGAATTTAATCCAGGCTGCCTTCCAGTTTTTCGCGAATGTCGGCCAATGCATCTCGCATGCGTTCTTTAACAGACTCCGACTGCTGGTCCAGTGCATTCAGGAGCTTTGGTGTTAAAGCTTTGTTGAGTTTGTCCAGCATGGCGGACGCTCGTTTCCAGAACTGTTCAGGAGTCAGTTCCTGACGATCGCCGCCCGGAGCTTCTTCGCGAATCTTCGGCGCGGGTGCTGCGGCATCCGCACGAAACGGCGCGTAGCTTTCGCCTGAATCACGAGCCACCATGTCCATCGTTGCGGTCGCTGTTCTCTCACCAGCACCCCCTGGCACGCCGGCGCGATCGCCCATCCCGCTTGGTGTGAACTGCGAAGGATCAACGACCCGAGACAAAGGAATTGCAGACGTGTCGATTCCCAGCGGGGCAGCCCATTCAGAGTAGCCTTCGGAAGATTCTGCAAACAGATCTTCCCCACGCTGAGCACGCCGCCAGGCTCGCATTTCGGCAACCGTCGCGTCCGCCTCCTGAGCCCATGAAAGGCAATCTTCAGCGTCGTCCCAGTTAAGAGCAACGTAAAAGAAAGACCATTTCAGGCCGCTGTAATTCTGGTGCACGCTCCCAAAGGCTTCCCAAACGCGGCGGCGCTGAAAAATCTGATCGCCACTCAGTCCTACCATCTGGCCAAAGTCGCCATCCGTGCGATTACGGGCATAGCGCTGAGTCCACTTTGCAGCGCATTCTCCGACAACCCAGTTGCACTGGCTGACGGCGTCACGGGCCATGGAAATCAATTGTTCTTCAGATTCTGCCACGAAAACTATCCTTCCAGATCTGACTGCGGGGGAATTGATACGCGTTGCGTATCCAGCCTTGGTGTATTCAACGATTGGTCCGCCGTTGCCGACGTCTGTGACCGGGTGCGAAGCCGCCTATCCTATGCAGGAAAAAAACTGGCTTCTACTCTCGAACCGGCGAACGCTCAGGAATCCCGGATGTCCTCAATTTACCTTGTTTGTCTTTTCTTAAACGGCAGAGTCACCGGGCACTTTCAGAATAGGGGCATTCTTTGGTCGGAAAATTTACCAGGAATTGACTGGAGAGAGGTGGACCTGCTGCCGATAAATCCGGTACAAAACTCCAAAGGTGCTGAGTCGTTAATCTCGACCCAGCCTTTCTGGCTTCTCAACGATTTTAAGCGTTGAAGCACTTTGGGGGGATAGCCAAGTGGCTAAGGCAACGGATTGCAAATCCGTCACGCGTGGGTTCGACTCCCACTCTCCCCTCTAAAAGGCTGGCTTTTCTGAAAAGAAGAGCCGGCCTTTTTTCGTTGGTGTCAGCTGAAGTGTCACCTTCCAAGGCCCAGCCCGACGCTGCTCTTCACGTCGTTACCTGGCGTTAGAGGAAACCTTCAGAACATGGTCCACCTTTGACGGATCTGTGACAACAGCCCACTTCCAGCAACCAAAACCGTTCGTCTGGTTGATAGCCCGCACCCATTCGTCCAAAAATTTGTGCTTGGCCCGGGTTTCGTCAGTCTCTTCGCCCTTGACCTCGATGATCAGCATGGTACCGCTGTTCAGACGTACCAGAAAATCCGGACGGTACTTCCGCACGGCTCCGCGATAGACGTACAGGATCTCAAATCCCAGATGGTCGTTTTTCACCCAGCTGTCGACCAAATCAGAATGCTCCAGAGCGTACGCTTCTGAAGCCTCCCAGAGGCTGTCATAGACGGCCATATTGATATGGGACTTTTTTGTCGGTTCGCACGGCCGAGCAGTAAACCACGGACGCAAATCCGCTGTGCTCAACAAGGGACGATGCGAATCAAAAACCGGCGACAGCTGAGTCGTGTTTTCGAATCGAATCGCTTCCCAGATATGCTGCACGATGCGATTCATATTCAGGATCAGGAGCACCCGACGTTTCACATCGTCGTGGTTAAGGCTGGCGTTCTTTGATCGAATTCGATCAGATAACAGAACTTTCTCAACCAGTCGAATCACCTGCGAAAGTAACGCATCACGGTTGCCAATCCAGCCGGGCTGCATCTGATCGAACACATCGCGAGCCATCTTAAAGACGACTGTCTGCATCCGATGTCGTTTGCCGAGTTCGACAAGATCGATCTCGGAGAGTGCATCCATATTGGGTTTTCCCTCAAGGATTGCAGCAAGCTCCGCATGCGTCGGTGTGTCATGCGGATTCAGCTCAAGCACAGAAACCTTTGCAAGATCAAGTTCCAGATGTGGCGCATACACGTGCTCAATTCGGACCACATTTGGCCATGAGATGCAGAACTGCTGTTCACGTTCATGCAACGCTTCGACCATCGTTTTTGGCGGAGGTGGCGGAGGTGGCGGAGGCGGATTGTCGTTGCCTTCTTCATGCGGCAGGAACGTAAACGGTACGCCGAAGATGTTGACGTATTCGGGCTCGAACTGCCCTGTTTTGGGATTGATGTCGTACGATGTCCGACGCAGACCACGACCGACAACTTGTTCGCACAACAATTAGCTCGAGAATGCCCGCAGCCCCATCACGTGGGTCACCGTCTTGGCATCCCAGCCTTCAGACAGCATGCCCACCGAAATTACATTCTGAATATGCTCGCCAGGTCTTCCCACCTGCCCGACCGTGTCCACTTGTTGCCGAAGAAACTCGGCTTGCTACTGCTTTGTGAGTGTCATCAGCATGCATTGGTTACAGTTCCTCGCTGGCTTCCTGTTCGAGCTCACTGGGCGTCACAAGGAAAATGTAAGGAAACAGATGAATACCATGCTCTTGCAGGCTTCTGCGAATTTCTGCTTTCATGTCACCAACACCCTTTCCATCGATATTCTCGAAATCCGTGTTGTCGTCAATCAATGCGGTTATCCGCAGTGATGCTTCACCGTCCATGTCGGTGTAGTCCTCAACGCTCAGCCCGATCACTTTGGGGCTTGCAGGAAGTTTGAGGTTATTGAGGTCGAGTGCCTCCCGAATTGCGTCAATAACAGCCATCTGTTTACTCCAATAACTTTTGAATCTGGTTTGTATTGCCCAGCCTGCCCGCAGAAATATCACTTGTCAACCACAATAATCTTTAAACACTCAATCCTGCGGCCGTCGTAGTCGGTGTCCAGAAGCCACATCGCGATCTTCGAAGTGTCGCCGGATTCGATTTTGCCGTTTGTCGGGTTGTAGTAATCGAAACCGTGGACTTCGACTTCCCACAAGCCCGTGTCCTGACCGCGATGAATCTTGCGAAGCGTCACATCCGGTTGACCGACCAGCCAGAAGCTTTCATTGCTCGAGCGTTTCTTCTTCAGGTCGTCTGTCAGCAGGTCGGTGTTCATCTGCAGTTTCAGAAACTGCATGCCGGCTTTCTTTGGGTCGAGTTCATCGATATCCTTGGCGGCTTCGGGATCAAAGTGGAACGCGGCGAACAGCAGGACTTCGGGTCTGGGCGATAATCCGCGAGCTTCCTCCCAGGCGAGTTCGACATGGCGTTGTTCCATGGGTGCGAACTCGGGACCGAACGACACGGCGACGGTGCGAGCTTGTTTGTCTTTGGTTTCGCCGATCGCGTGCAGATAACGAGTTCCCGGCAGAGGTTCCATCCGAGCGAATTCCAACTTGGCCCCACCTTTGCCACGCACACCAGTGCGAGCCAGTTCGTCGCGCCATTCGTCCTGCCGTGACGTGACTCCCATGCGAGTGATCGACAAATCGGCCGGCATTGGATCAGCAACGGGACCAATGGAATTCGGATCATCGATCGGACGCACATTGACAGCGGGACCCGCTTCGTAGGTAAACGGCCCGGTCACACGAGCTTTGCTGCGATCCACTTCGGGCTGATCGTAGAGCGTTTCCTGGTCCGCATACTTCTTGATCGCCGCATCAATCTGCTCGCGAGTCATCCCTTCGACGATCTCGGGATTGTTCGCGATCGACTTCAACGTCACATGCGGCACCGTTTTGTATTTGAAACCACTGCCGACTCCCTGTTTGGGATCTGCCATGGGGTAGTAGTCAAAGACGGCCGTCATCACTCGCTGTTTGGCAAGCGTCACTGCGACGCGTGAGGTATCACACGTGATCCAGCGACGTCCCCAAGTTTCTGCCACGAAGGCAGTTGTCCCTGATCCGCACGTTGGGTCAAGGACCAGATCACCAGGGTCTGTTGTCATCAGGAGGCAGCGTTCGATTGGGCGTATCTCAGTTTGAACAGCGTAAATCTTTGGATCACCAAAGCCACTCTGCCGCGTATCGTCCCAAATGTCATTCCGAGGCTTAAAGGGAAAGTCGTCTAAGTATCTGATATATGTCAGAGTCTTACCAACGCCCATCAGACGTCTCGCGAAATTCAAGCGATCCAGTCCAGCTTTTGTTTTCTTCGCCGGAGCCAGCGGCTCACTGTCCAAAGTCACCAACCCCACCGGCGGATTGTTCGACCGCTTCTTGTCCGTATGAGCGTACGATTCGATCTACTTCTTGTTGACAGGCTCTGCCGAGCCCTTCGTCGCCGCCTTCTTATCTCGCCTTTTTTGCCATGATGTTCCAGTGCCTGTTGTTCTCACGACCAAGCCATTAAGAGGCTCTGATAAAACGGGGACAGGCACCCTCCTTGCGTCATTTTGTTGAGCATTTTTGGCAGGATTCGAGAGCCAGTCCCAGTTTTGTTAGGCGTTCTAAGTATGGCAGTGTACCGATTTTGTGACGGTAGTGAACGGACACCGGTTGGATGTCTGGTCATCGCCCCGAAATCGTTTTTCATCCTGTGCCACCTGGCGAAAAATTTCCGGTGCTTCAGCGTTTGGATTGGGGCGTAAACATCCGGGAACTGGTTTGGAGTTGAGAAGAGATCCTTCACTGTGCGTGACTTCGTTCAGGATGACAGGGAAGGACTTACTCTGCGCCCCGTAAAGTATCTTTGCGGTCCTGGGTCGGATCAGAGGAAAATGTGTCTGATTGCATTACACTGCCAACTGGTGGAATAATTCCGCGGTTGAGACGAGATTTTTTTAGTGTGATGTTCTTATGGAAATTGCTCGCATTTTTGCTCATCGAGTTGAGTTGCCGCTGCATGAGGGAACGTACAAATGGTCGGGGGGGAAATCGGTTTCCGTTTTCGACAGTACGATTGTGGGTGTTGAGACGAAATGCGGGCTGGTGGGATACGGCGAAGTCTGTCCGCTGGGTCCATTTTATTTGCCCGCCTATGCCGAAGGAGTGCGAGCAGGCTTGCGCGAACTGGGGCCTCATCTGCTGGGATATGATCCGCGCGAACTGGCGAAACTGAATCATCGCATGGATGCAGCGCTCAAGGGGCATCCGTATGTGAAGGCTGGAATTGATATTGCCTGCTGGGATATTCTCGGCAAAGCCACCGCCCTGCCCGTCTGTATCCTGATGGGCGGTCGATTCGGGGAAAGCGTCAGGCTTTATCGAGCAATCTCACAGGAATCTGCCGAGGAGATGGCTCGGAAGGTCGCCGGTTATCGAGCCGATGGTTACACACGATTTCAGCTGAAGGTTGGCGGCGACCCGGACACAGACATCGAACGCATCCATGCTGTTCGAGCGATGTTGAGTGCCACGGACCGGCTTGTGGCTGATGCAAACACCGGATGGACTCAGCATGAAGCCATGCGCGTTGTGCGAGCGGTCCGCGATGTCGACGTCTATATTGAGCAGCCGTGTCTGACCTATGAAGAGTGCCTGTCTGTGCGGCGTCACACGGATCATCCATTTGTGCTGGATGAAAATGTTGACAGTCTGGAAATGCTGCTGAGAGCAAAGGCCGATCTGGCGATGGATGTTGTGAACTTGAAGATCAGTAAACTTGGCGGTCTGACAAAAACAAAGCAGGTTCGTGATCTGTGTGTCTCTATGGGGATTGCGATGACACTCGAGGACAGCTGGGGCGGCGACATCACGACCGCGGCGATCGCTCATCTGGCGCACAGCACACCCGAAGAGTTTCGATTCACCAGTACCGATTTTAACAGCTATGTCAGTGTAAGTAATGCGACCGGTGCGCCGCAACGAGACCACGGGTTTATGAAAGCCGGTGATTTGCCTGGCCTTGGCATTGAGCCACGGTTTGACGTTCTCGGCAAGCGTCTCGTCGACGTAGCATAGGACAGTACGGGATTCAGCTGCAGTTGCAGTCAGAGAATGCGAAATTACGAAGAGAACTGAATGAGCTTCGTGAAGCTGTTCAACAGCTGAAGAACGAACGGGAACAGTAAGCCGACGACAAGGAACTTCAGACAGCGGGCGAAGTTCCCAAAGCGGAACCTGTAAAGCCGTCGCAGATGCTGGAGATAATTCAGCTGTTCACGGAATGACAGCTTGCTTGTGCCGTGAAGTCGGTTGGCGAAACGAATTGGGATTTCTTGAGTGTTCTCGCAGCCGCACTTCACGAGCAGCTCAAGGCCGATCTTGTAACCCACCGGGCTCAGCTCGCACGCCGAAAGAAACGTTTCGCGTCGCAGTCCAAAGAAGCCAGCCATCGGATCATTGGTAGATGTGAGTGGTCGAGCCAGCCACGTAGCGATTCTGGAGTTAAGCCAGCGTAGAATTCCCCAGCCGTCTTCGGTTGAACCACCTCGCACATAGCGGCTGCCAATGACAAAATCGACTGACGGATTTTCAAGAGCTGCGACAAGTTCGGGCAGTGACTCCGGAGGATGTGACAGATCAGCGTCCATGCAGATCAGCAGTTCGCCCTGGGCCAGATTCATCCCGGCGATCACCGCGCTCGACAGCCCACGTTCGTTTGTTCGAACATGCAAATGCAGTGGGAATCGGGACGCCAGATCCCTGCAGACGTCGACCGTATGATCCGGGCTGTTGTCATCCACAACAATCATTTCAAATGTGTACGACTCCTCCTTCATCGCGGCAGCAATTCGCTGCGTCAGTTCCGGAAGATTTTTGGCTTCCTTATAAGTCGGAACAATGATGGAAAGTCGCGGCATTGAGTTATCCAGAGTTGTAACATCAAACACTTCGCAGCAAAGAACAATACAACACCAATGAACAAACGAGCGGTTTTCGACGGCCGGCGGACCAGAATTTCATGATGTGGTTCAGTTCTCCGCTCGGTACCTTTCAGAGAAAACCGTTTGGGAACGTTCTCGCACTCAGGTTTTCCCTCACAACTTTCAGCTTTTCGCCGTTCGTTGAGCTATAGTCGCTTCACCTTGTATGCATCCGGAGCCCCGGAAAGATTGTGCTGGCCATGATGGTTACATCAAGTTTACCGGTTCTTCGCTTCGACTTCACTGACTGCCGCATCACGACATGAGACGCGGCCTGCACTTGAGACCGGTGCAGAGTTGATAATGTTGCCGTTCAATCACGATGCCGCTCTGCTAACTCTTTGTCGCCTGGCCGCGGCGTCGAAACGTATGATGGCTGAATGCTTCAAAGGAATCGGTTTCACTGAAATACATGTAGTGCGTAATTGTGATCGTGCTCTTGCGAACTTCGATACGATTCAGGGAGTTCTTCTCAGCTTCTCGACCCCGACCTCGGCGTGATGTAGTGGTGCCACTCTGAACAATGATGATGCCCCGGTCGCGATGTTTGCCTGGATAAAAATCAAGCGAGTTTCCGACGTAGGCACGATGCAGATGACCGCCGAGAATCATTTCCACATGCAGTTCTTCAAATCGCCCTATCGCACGCCTGGCTTTAGGCATGGCGCTGTCCCGCAGATAGTCGGGCGCCGGCGCAAAGTGGTGATGAGCCACCACGATGCGAATCGCTTCAGGTGGCGATTCAAGGAACAGTTTTTCACAGCTGTCGAGTTGAGATTTGAAGATCCGGCCGTTGCTGATCGCGGTATGCGGCGCTGTGGAATCCAGCCCCACGATAGTTGCCTGGGGCAGTGTCAGGACCGGATTGAGATCCTGAGAAATAATCTCCTGATACAGCCTGTGCGGGGCCGTCATCCGCTCGTAGACTCGATACAACGGAACATCGTGGTTCCCGGGGATGACAAGTCGTGGAACGTCAGGAAGTTGCGACATGAACTGTTTTGCCGCTTCAAACTGTTCTCGTTTCGCTCGCTGTGTCAGGTCACCGCTGACAATCACGACATCCGGTTTAATCTGCGGCGCGATGCGTAATGCTGCTTCCCCAACGTGCGGAACATACGGAGGTCCAAAATGCAGGTCTGAGATCTGCAGGAGTGTCAGCAGAGGTTCTTCTGTGCCAGTCACGGTACGAACGCCTTTGGTCAATGGGATCGACTTTGAAACTGTCGTTGCACAGGCTGACGTTTTGTTCTGCAACCGCCGCACGACTTTCGATAAACAAACGACGAGTCGCAAAACAGATGCCAACGGAGCTTACACAGGATGATCTTCAAACGGTGAATTTGTCATTAAACGCTTCGACCGTCGGTGTTTAGGGATTTTGTCGAGGCAACTAAGGCTGCGGGAAAGCCCGCGGAAAAGTTTCCCTTCAACCAATTACGTCACTCAGACCGTCTTGACGAATCCAAGGCTGTCAGGGATACATCCGGGATCGCCCCGTTCAAGGAAGCAGCTGCATGAAAGGACTCCATAAACGCATTCTTGCGTCGTTCGTGCTTGTCGCCATTGTAGCAGTTTTGGGGCTGATGGCTCGACAGTTTACGTCGCTTGAATGGCTGGTCACCCAGGAATCGGAGCTGAGATTACGGATTCAGTCGTCGCCTGGAATCGCGTGGCTGATTGGTTTTGTGGTCTGCCTGTGCCTGTCGCTGATTCCGGGAACGTCCGGGAAGTCGGTGATTTTCGGATGGTTGTACGGTTTCTGGATGGCTCTGCTGCTGGTCGATTTTGCGATGACGGCTGCAGCCATCGTCACCTTTTTTGCCAGCCGCTTTTTGTTCCGGGAAACCATTGAGGCTCGCTTTGGAATGCATCTGGTTCGTCTGCGGAAAAAGCTGGAAACAGAAGCCGCATTTTATCTGCTGATGCTGCGACTGCTCCATACTCCGTTCAGTTTTGTCAATTACAGTGCCGGTGCGACAAATGTGGTTTCGCCCCGAACGTTCTGGTGGACCACTCAGTTGGGCCTGTTGCCCGGAACCATAATTTTTGTGTTTGCGGGTACCCGTATTCCGTCGTTGTCGCTTGTGGTCGAACATGGACCGCTCGCGCTGCTGGATCCTGTTTTGTTTGCCGCACTGCTGGCGACCGGTTTGTTGCCGCTGCTTTGCAGAGTTTCTGCCCGGGTAATGCGGCGGTGGTGGACTCGACGGCATGAGGATTGCAATTCTTCCGGAGACATCACTTTTACGGAGTACTAAATGCCGGAGCCGAATGCCGCACTGTTTTGGGCGATCGTCGCCATTTTTGGTGCGCTCACGCTGGGCACACTCGTGCGGATTGTCGCGCTTCGTAGGGCGACTGAAGAACTGGTTCAGTCTCGGTTCGGAAGTTTGAAAACATGGTGGAGTCTCGCAGGTGTGCTCGCGGTTGCTGTTCTGAGCGAAGAAGTTGGCATAGCCCTAATGCTGGCTGCAGTGGCAACGTTGTCAATCAAAGAATACATCCGGCTGGTCGGCGCGTCGGTATTGGGCAGTCGTTCTGTTGCGGTCACCTACCTGTTCGTGGAGGTCTACTATCTGGCGTTGCTGCTGGGGCAGCATGAACTTATGCGGCAGGCCGCGCCTGTGTTGTTTGTCGTTGTTTGTGGCGGCATGAGAGGATTTCTGGGACTTATAGACGGCTATCTTCGAGCGACAGCTGCAATGGTCTGGGGGCTGATGCTGTTTGTCTTCGCCCTGTCTCATGCGTGGCTGTTGCTTAAGTTGCCGTTTGAAACCGAGCCCTCGGTTGGGCGAGTCGGCTGGTTTTTGTTTCTGGTCTTGCTCACCGAAATGAACGATATCATGCAGGCGATTACAGGCCGACGATTTGGGAAAACGAAGATCACTCCGAAGGTGTCCCCCAATAAGTCGCTGGAAGGACTCGTGGGAGGTCTTGCTGCCACCACGATTCTGGCAATGGTCAGTGCGCCATGGCTGACCTGTTTGACATTGAATCGTTCGTCCGGCGCGGGACTTGCTGTTTCTGCCATCGCAGGTGCCCTGATTTCCGTCTTCGGATTTCTGGGGGACATCAACATGTCAGGAATCAAGCGGGATGCGGGAGTCAAAGACGGAAGTCAGCTGCTCCCCGGTCAGGGCGGCATGATTGATCGGATCGACAGTCTGACCTTTACGGCTCCTGTATTCTACTACTTTGTCCGGCTCACCGGCTGACGGCAGGCCACGAAAAGACTGTGACGGACTCCATGACGCTATCCTCATCCTCAACTGAAACCAGCGCGAGCGACAAGACTGCGAGCGAGAGCACCGTGAGCAATTCCTATCGCGATCGGCGGATGACTATCCCGAATGTGATCTGCGCCGTGCGTCTCACTGGTGCTTTCGTTCTTTTTGGCGTGGCCTTGAGCGGAAAAGCTTCTTTATTTGCTGGACTGTTTGCCGCGCTGAGTCTGAGCGACTGGATAGACGGAAAGTTGGCGCGATGGCTGAATCAGCGATCGGATTTTGGAGCTCGGCTTGATAGTTTCGCGGACTCGGTTTTGTATACAGCTCTGCTTTTTGGCAGTCTCTGGCTGCGATGGGACGTGTTGAGGCATGAATCTGTCTGGTGGCTTTCAGCGATCGGCAGTTACCTGCTCACGACTCTGTTCGGGCTCTGGAAGTATGGAAGTATCCCAAGTTACCACACTCATGGAGCCAAGCTTTCGCACTGGCTGATCTTTGCCGGGGCACTCAGTCTGCTTCTGGACTATTCGATCTGGCCGCTTCGAATTGCCATGATTTCCGTGACACTTACCAATTTGGAAGCCACGGCGATCTCATGGTGCCTCAAGGAATGGAGGGCAGATGTGTTGACTGTTCTGCACGTGTTTGGCAACCCGCCCGGGAAAAACTTGTAGTTGGCAAGTAGAGAGTATTGATCTTCCACCGCGGCTTTTCGGCGCTCAAAAAATGTGGGTCATTCATCTTGAAGATGAACACGGATCCGCCAAATTTCATGAAGCTGCTCTCCGCCACACATTTTGCGGTATCGCAATTGTGGCCGGGGACACAAAAATTGTATCGCGTGGAGCAGCCGATGGCCTGTTCATCAACACCAGCGGCGCGGTCGAGGTTGTCGACCCGGTACCGCCTGGTCCGCAGGTCATGGGCTGGATAAGGGCTTCTGCGGGGGGGGCGACAATCCCTGGAAAACAGGCGAGCGGCAGATGCCCAGCTTGTTCAGCCAGAACTGCAGCATCACCCACAATGTCAGCAGACCGTATCGTGTACTGCGGCGAAAGTTGATACTGGACGCTTCGGCGAAATATCGCACAGGCACCGGGATGTCGGCCAGGCGAAATCCAAAGTAGACGGCCTGCGCGAGGAACTGAGTGTCAAACACGAAGTCGTTGGAGTTGACCTGCCATGGCACAGTCTCAAGGACTTCCCGACGATAAGCGCGAAAGCCGCTGTGGAAGTCGCCCAGGTTTTGGCCCAGAGCCACGTTTTCGAAAATAGTCAGGCAGCGATTGGCGATATACTTCCAGGCCGGCATCCCGCCTGCCAGTGCTTCGGCGCGGGTGCGGATGCGAGAGCCCAGAATGACGTCGCAGTTTCCGAGGCGAATTAGTTCGGCGGCAATCGGAATGACACGGCTGTCGTACTGATAATCCGGATGAATCATGACAACGATATCGGCGCCACGTTCCAGGGCCGCCGCGTAGCAGGTCTTCTGATTGCCACCGTAGCCTGTGTTGCGTTCATGAGGAATCACAGTCAGGCCGAGCGATCGTGCCAGTTCCACAGTTTTGTCGCGACTGCAGTCATCCACCAGAATAATTTCGTCGACCGTCCCGGGCGGGATATCTCGCAGAGTGCGCTCGAGCGTCGATTCTGCGTTGTAAGCCGGCATCACGGCAATGATTTTTGGTTTGCTGGGGGACGGCATGGTGCAATCTCTTGAAGGATAAATCTGAAATTCCCCACAGGTGAAGTCCCGGGACAGTCGTCAATCCCTGAAATAGTGCTACACAAACTGTCCTGTCGTAATCAGTAATCCGGCGAAATACTCGATCAAGCAACGACAGGCGCCCGGCATGATGCTTTCATGCGGCAGATGTTCTGGACGTCGGAGGCGCGCAAAAAAGACAGGCCAAGGCCTGTCTTTAAAGACTGCATTTAACTGCAGTGATGAAGAAACTAGAAGGCTGTTATTACAAGCCTGGGATCGTGATCGAGGTGATTTTTACGCGGGTGTGTTTCTGGCGATGGCCGGTGTGGCAGCGAGAATTCTTTCGCTTGCGGAGCTTCTGAATCTCCAGCTTGATACCCTTTTCAGTTGGGATTACCACTTCGGCAACAACTGTTGCTCCGGCAATTGTGGGGGCACCAACAATGCTGGCCCCGCCGCCGTTTGCCAGCAGGACGCGATCAAAAGTGATGGAAGAGCCAGCCTGAGTCTCCTCACCACGGTAATCCACGGAGAGAAAAGAGCCTTCCTGAACACGATGCTGACGGTTACCGTCTACGATCACAGCGAACATCTGAAAACCACCTTCAACCAACTCTGCCGACAAAAAGTAGAAGCAACACAAACGGCGGCTATTACTGTATGTTTTTACAGTTACTGCGGGCCGTGTTGAAAAGGAATCGCGGAGTGTAGCGTTGAGATTCGGAATGTTCGAGTCGGAAATGCAGCAAGTTTGGGACTTGAGACAAGGATTTTAGCCCTGACCTCCACGGGACATACCTTTTCAGCCTCCCTTTCCTCGTGAAACCCGCGTTCTCTGTCGTGCCGCGGCAATTTTTGACAGGCACCTGCGCCGCTTTGGCCGTGCAGACGGAGGATTGCCATTGAAAAAAAGCCCGGTTGTATGGACATCCGGGCTTCTGCAGATTTTGACTCGGACAACGACTGTCAGGTCAGGCTGACTTCGCGACTGTTGGCATCTTCTGCGCGGAAGGTCATGTGTTCGAGGCACACGTCAGATTTTGCCACGATCACAATTTCCACTTTGTTCTCTTCTTCGATCCGAATCAGATCCTTGCGTTTGCGGTTATTCAGATAGTTGCCGACTCGGTCATGAACTTCGATCTGAATCTTTGCAACGGTTTCCTGAGTCGCCGCTGACATAACCAGTCGCATGACTTCGATCGACAAACTTTCGGCCGTCTTAACCTGCCCCACCCCGTTACAGGCCGGACAGTTTTCGTAAACGCTGCGTCGGAGAGACGGGCGAATTCGCTGACGAGTCATTTCGATCAGACCGAACGGACTGATACGAAGCACACGCGTGCGGGCACGGTCTCGCATCACAGCCTCACGCAGCGCATGTTCAACGCCACGTCGGTGGCGTTCTTCACGCATATCGATGAAGTCGTTGACAATGACACCGCCGAGGTCTCGCAGTCGAATCTGGCGAGCGATGGCATTCGCCGCTTTCAGATTCATCTGATACGCACTTTTTTCAGCATCGTTGTCGGCGCGGAAGCTTCCGCTGTTCACATCAATGGCGACCAGAGCTTCGGTCTGATCGATCACCAGCGATCCTCCGCCCGGCAGCGGAACATGCCGATCCTGAATCCGGGCAATCTCTTCTTCGATGCCGTATTGGTTGAACAGTGGTTCGCCGCCTTCGTATCTTTGCACGCGGCTGACATGCGTCGGCATGACGATTTTCATAAATTCGCGCGCTCGTTCGAACGCGCCGTCTTCGTCGATGAGAACGGTGTCGATTTCGTTGTTATAGATGTCACGAATCGTGCGAATAATCATATCGCTCTCTTCGTACAACCCTGCCGGAGCCGGCGTGTTCTTCAGTCGCTTGACGATGGTTTCCCATAGTCGGAGCAGATAGTTCAGGTCGCGTCGCAGATCCGCTTCTTCGCGGTCGATTCCGGCAGTGCGGATGATGAAGCCGAGACCGCCGGGCGGCTGAATCGCTTTCATCGTCTGACGCAGCTGGCGGCGAGTTTTTTCGTCGTCGATCTTGCGGCTGACACCGACTCGCTGAAGCCCCGGCATCAGGACGAGGTAGCGACCGGGGATTGAGATGTAGGTCGAGAGGGTCGGGCCTTTGTTGCCAATGCCTTCCTTAATGACCTGAACAAGGACTTCGCTGCCGCGTTGAAACACTCGCTGGATCGGCGGCTTGTTACGGGCGTTGCGTTCGTTCAGATGTTTTGGTGGTCGACCACCACGGCCTGGTTCTCGTTCTTCTTCCTGCTCTTCAGGCTCATCCTTCACGAGATGCTTGTAATACTGATACTCCACATCGCTGATGTGGAGGAAGCCGTTGCGGCCGACTCCGAAGTCTACAAAAGCCGCCTGGATGCTGGGCTCGATATTAACGATCTTGCCCTTGTAGATGTTCCCTACATAGTTTTCAGCACTGCTTCGTTCAACGTACAGTTCTTCCAGAATTCCATCTTCAACGATGGCAATTCGACTTTCCTCCGGTTGGAGGACATTGATCAGCATTTCTTTTTTCATCGTCACAACTTTCGTTCCGGTGAACGATCAGTTGGCGTCGTGATACGTTCCTTTTTCCGAATCGCAGCTGCTGCCGAAGCAGCAGTTCGAGTTCAGCAGATGGCAGCTCAGAATAACTGGCTGGAACGCTGGCACTGTGAAGCACGAAGGTGTCCACGTGTTTGAAAGCAGGTTCAAAGTTGGATGTCCGGTACGCTCGACAAAATCGAGTCGTCCGGTAATGGCATCCATGGCCCGAACACTGGTTTCACACATGTCTCGATCGGAGCAGCTGGCAGCGTGGGAACTCAGGATATGAGTCCCCTGCCCTTTTTCCAACGAGCCGCGATGCGGAGCGACGATGGCTGGCTGTAATCGTGAGCCATCGTACATGGATCGCGAGATGCTTCTGAGTGCGTAAGTTTTCGGAGGGGTCGGGAACGAAGAATCCGAGACCGATACCGTGATTGCGCACCTGAAGCCCGTGTCAGGGATCAAGGTTCGCAGGGTGGGCACCGTTTCGGAAGGATTCATAACGCGGTGATCATTCTTTCGCCGGTTCAATCCGGCATTCCATGTTTTCCGTGGTCGAGCGAACGTCGCCCGACACAAAGTTCTATTGTTCGTTTGGAATCAGGTTCATTCAGAACCCGACTTCATCCACAAGGTCAGGGCAAAGCCGTGACAGCTCTCCCTGCAGATAGTGCTCAACATCTCGAGCCAGATCCAGCGAACATGCGTGCTGCGAAATTCGTTCGGCTTCTGAAATCGACAGGTTTCTGACGACTTCCTTCAGCCTCGGGATTGCCTGAGGCGTTGCGCTCAGACTTCGTAATCCCATTCCCAGCAACAGCGGAATGAACCGCGGATCAGAACTCATTTGTCCGCAGACAGTCACGGGTTTTCCGTGTTTTTCTGCGGCGCGAAGAACCATCTGGATGAGTCGCAGGATTGACGGGTCGCCTGAACGATACAAATGGGCCACCGTCGGATCCGAACGATCACAGGCGAGAGTGTATTGAATCAAATCGTTTGTACCAATCGAGAAGAAGTCGACTTCTCTTGCGAATTCCTCAGCCAGTATCACGGCGGACGGTACTTCCACCATCATTCCCACGGGTAAATTCCGCTGGAAGGGGATGCCTTCGTCCTCCAGATCCTCCATAACGTCCATCAGAATCATCTTCGCCTGCCGGAATTCCAGCAACGTCGCGACGAGCGGAAACATGACGCGCACATTGCCATGCACAGACGCTCGCAGGATGGCTCGCAACTGACGCTTGAACATTTGTGTATTTCGCAGACTGAGCCGAATGCTGCGCAATCCGAGCATTGGATTCGCGCTTTCTGCGAACTGGTCGGCCATCAATTGAGGAACCTTGTCGGCTCCAATGTCCAGCGTGCGAATGACCACCGGAAGGTCGCCGCAGGCCTCGACAACCCGGCAATAAGCTTCATAGTGATCTGACTCGGACGGTTCCCGGTTTCCACTCAGAAACAAAAACTCGGTTCGATACAGACCAACACCGTCCGCACCACGCTTGATGCACTGACGCACTTCTTCGGGAAATTCAATGTTACCGCAGATGGTGACGCGTTGCCCGTCCTGGGTTTCCGCTGGCAGAGAGCCCATTTCGCCAAGTCGATCGCGAACTCGCTGGCTGCGAGCCTGAGAATACTGGACTCGAGTCAGAGATTCGCTGTCTGGATCGATAATCACGCGACCATGGTCGCCGTCCAGGATGACTGTTTCGCCACCTGAAATGCCCGCCAGGCAACGACCCAGCCCGACAATCGCAGGGATTTCGAGGGCTCCCGCGAGAATGGCTGTATGGCTGGTGTGGCCGCCCACTTCGGTCGCAAAGCCCAGCACAAATTTCGTATTCAAAGTGGCCGTTTCGCCGGGCGTCAGATCGTGAGCCAGAATGATCACCGGCTCCGTCAGGTTTCGCAGTTCTTCGCGACTCTCGCCCAGAAGCTTTCGCAGCAGGCGCTTTTCCAGGTCGAAAATGTCCAGCGCACGTTCGGACAGGTACCGGTCGCCCATCTTCTGAAGTTGCTCAGCATAGCTTCGAAGGACTCGGCTGACGGCAAACTCCGGCGAACGTGATTGATCCCGAATCAGCGATTCAACCTCACGTATCAGTCGTGGGTCCTGCGCCATCTGAAGGTGAGCCGAAAAGATGGCTCCGTATTGCGCTCCCAGCTGCGACGACACGAGCTGTTCGTTGCCCTTGATGTCCTTGCAGACCAGATCAAGGGCGACATGGAATCGCTGCAGTTCTGCGTCGACGGCATCGCGGCTGACAAACTTTCGAGGAATGCGGAAGTTGTCGGACCCCAGCACCATTGCCGGCCCGGTAACCACACCTGGCGAGACTGCAATTCCAGAGAAAACCTTCATAGGCTCGTACGGGCACTTTCGTCTGTCGTTAGGGTTGAACTGCCAATCACAAACGGCCCTGGCGAGTTCTTATGCCACTGAACGTACTGGCTTTGCAGAACTCGTCTGCGCCCTGCTCCGTTGTAACCGCGGCCAGAGGCGTGCGGCGATCAGGTCGAGAAGGACAGTTTAGCCCAGTGAGTCTCTGACCACAATCAACAGAGTTCGGGATGGGTGATTGCCATGGCACTGTCGTTGCAGAATAGCAGCGTCTGGGATCGTCGCTTCCGGAGAGCTAAATGCTGGGGCCTGAAATCACGAAGCCCTGTTCAAAGAGCCAGCAGATCGCATCGGCGGCGGCAGGTGCATCATTGCCAGCGACTTCGAGGCTGAGAATTGCACCGCAGGGAGCAGCCAGCAGCATCAGATCAAAGGCCGACTTGACGTCCGCTTTGCGACCATCAAAAGTCAGAGAGATTGACGACGAAAAAGTTGTGGCCTGACGCACCAGCTGGGAAATCGGACTCAGATGCAGTCCATGCTCTGGTGTCACCTTGACCTGGCGACAGATGACGTCTTCCCCTTCCATCTCAAACTCCCTTTGCGGGCATGGCCGTGTTCAGGCACATTCCTGAGGCGCATGCCCGTTTCTGCCTTCGCAGTCGTTTACGCGTCTCGATCGCCGTCGTCGGCTTCGGCCAGAAGGTCCCAGATGTCCGCTGTCGTAGACGACTGCTTCAGGAAGTTGCAGAAGTCCTGGCTGCGGAGGTGGCGAGAAATGTTTTCAAGGCCACGCAGGTGATCACCCGGCCGGTCTGGGGGTGAGACAAGCAGAAAGAGAATAAAGACGTCTTCGCCGTCGAGACTTGCGAAATCGACTCCATCGCGAGAAATCGCGACCGTTGCGGACAGCTTTTCAACCGACGCGTGCTTTGTGTGAGGTACGGCGACTCCGTTGCCAATTCCTGTGGAACCCAGTTCTTCTCTTTTCAGAATGGCAGCCACAACGGCGTCTTCGTCAGCAGCTTTAATGGCTCCTGAAGCCTTGAGGCTGGCGACCATCTCGCGGATTACATCTTCCTTGCCTGTGGCTTTAAGGTTCGGGAGAATGGCTTCGCGAATAACGAACTCAGTCAATTTCATCATAGTTCTCTCAACAGACAACGAGCGACAATCTTAGGGTCGCAAAGGTAATGGTAGTAGATACCGGGATTGCCCGGCCTGAAAAAACACTAAACGGCAGTCGGCATTTTGCCGCCGGTCTGCAGGAAGTCAAAGATCCCGGCGGCTCAGGCAGCCAGGATTCTGACAGAGCAGGTCTCTATGAGCAGGTCTCTATGAGCAAAAGCGCGTTCGGCCTGCGAGTGACCGAAAATCACTCTGCGGCAGGAGTTTCAGCAGCCTTTTCCTCAATCTGCAGCATAGCGTCTGTGACAGACGTCTTGTGCTTGTGGTCCCGGTGCTTCTCTTTGTGCTTGTGGACCTGGTGTTCCATTTTGTGCATGGTTTTGTCGAATGTCGCGAGGGCATCTTCGCCTTCGACATGAGCCACGATGGTATGAAATCCTTCGATTTCAACCAGCATTTCCACATCAACTCGTGGACCTTCAAACTCAATGGTCACGTCGATTTCGCTGACGGTATTGAGATAGCGGACGAGCTTTTCGGCCTTTTGAGTGATGTAATCCCGCAGTTCGGGGCGGATGCTGCCATGGCGACAGGTGATCGCGACCTGCATTCGAAATTCCTTCCATCCAATGAAACAATTCAACCGCTCAGACTTAAAAGGAGGGTTTTTCCCTCTGAGCGAGCCGTCGTGGACTCAACATCTATTTATATACTACTTCAGTCCATCGAAGCGGCGGATTCTAGAAGGAACAGCCTATCAGGAAAAGCGGTTCATTGCCGTTCTTCGCGTGAAGAGGCAAAGTTCAATGCTTTGACGCCCTTCTGAATCACGTCTCCTTGACCACCATCGCAGGTCGAAGGCCGTCTGCCGGGATTTTTCGTCGGATCACCAGGCGTGCGAGGACCTGTTTGGCGTCCATGACGAGGCTGAATCCGGCAGGAATCAGGATGAGAGTGAAGATTGTTGAGACAATCATCCCGCCCAACACAACAGCTCCCAGTCCCTGATAAAGCTCACTTCCGGCTCCAATGCTCAGAATCCATTGGCCATCGGAATAGACAGGCAGAGGCACCACCAGCGGAAGCATGCCCAAAACTGTTGTCAGGGTACTCATAAAAATCGGTCGCATTCGTGTCCGCACGCTCTCACACACGGCATCAACGGAAGTCATCCCTTGCTCTCGCATGAGATTCAGGGCCTGATGCACGACCAAAATGGCATTGTTGACCACTGTGCCCGTCAGGATCACAAAACCCAGCATCGTCAGCATGTCCAGCGGCTGAAAACTAAAAATGTTCAGAATCCTCAGCCCGCCGAGACCGCCGACCAGGGCCAGACCGACACTCAGCATGATCACCAGCGGATAAAGGAACGATTCAAACAGAGCACACATCAGCAGATAGGTCAGCAAAATGGCCAGGGCAATATTCCATTTCAATTCAAACCACGTGTCCGCCAGTTTATCGGCCGTTCCCGCCAAACGGACCTGATAGAGCCCACTTTGGAATCGGGGGGACTGCATCAGCACGCCACGAACTTTTTCGTCCACGGTCTTGAGAGCGGTCTCCAGAGCCACCCCTTCTGCAGGCTTCAGCTGAATGGTGATGGACCGCAGACGCTCGATATGATTGACCTGCTCCGGCCCGCGGCTCAACAGCACATCGGCAACGGCAGACAGTCGAACCGTTTGCCCGGACGGCGTTCGAATAGGGAGATTCTCCAGGTCATGCGAGTGACTGGCGTAATTGGCGTCCCCGCAAATCACAAGATCGATGCGGCGACCTTCATGCCAGTAGTCTCCCGCAAACGCCCCGTCCACGAGTGCATTGACAGCATAACCAAGTGATGCTGATGTGACTCCTAATTCAGAAGCCTACAAAAGGAAATCAGCTGCGTCCAATTCCGGGCTCGACAGGTCCAGGCCAGGAATTGGACGCAGCTGATTTCCTTTTGTCATGGGAAATTCCTGCATGCATAATCCGAAGGCCTTCTGAGCTTCCTCGACAAGGCCTTCGAGATCGGGCCCGGTAATTTCAATGTCAATCGTTCGTCCACCGCTTAGACCGGTATCGAACAGGCTCGACTGGCTGACAATTGGGATGACACCCGGCTGCGATCCGGCTGCTTTGGACAGGATCGGAATCAGCTCGGCCGCGCGGAGTTCATCGACAGCCTTTGCGCCCAGAAACAGCATGCGGCCGCGAGCCACAAAGAAGAAGTCATTGATCCGAGGCTGGCCTGGTTTGGGTTCATCATTCCAATATGGAGTCAGCTGGCGTTCGATGCCCTCCCCCAGTTCAATCATCTTGTCGATGTTATAACCGGGTGGCGGAAGCAGAATGGCGATGATCAGGTTGCGGTTTCCGCTTGGCAGATATTCTGTATCCGGCCAAAGCCATCGACTGCCAAGTGCGGATGCTGCCACAAACACAACCACAATCAGGGACCGAATAAACCAGCTGCCCCGCATTGTCATCATTGAACGTAACAAGCGGCTGAATGCTTCATTTGTCCAGTGGGCCAGGCGGATCAGCCCAAACAGTCCCGAAAATCTGAACCCCGTATCGTATTCCAGACTGACCGTTTTCTGTCCGCTCAGCAGCCAGTTGGCCGCCGCGGGAATGACCGTCAGACTGACCAGCATCGACAGGCCCACGGAACAGGAAATCGCGATGGAGATATCGCGGAACAGCTGACCGGCCTGCCCTTCGACAAAGATCACAGGCACAAAGACCGCCATGGTTGTCAGAGTCGAAGCAAGCACCGCGCCCCAGACTTCACGCGTGCCGTCCACGGAAGCGTCAAGCGAAGTTTTCCCCATCTGGAAATGACGATAAATATTTTCGAGAACCACGATCGCATTATCAACGACCATGCCGACGGCGAAAGCCATTCCCGCCAGGCTGATGACGTTAATGCTGCGTCCGAAAATCTTGACGAACAGCATCGTGGCGATCACGCTGATAGGGATGGAAAGGCCAATGATCAGGACCGATCTTGGACTTCGCAGAAACAGCAGCAGAATGACAACCGCAAGGGTTCCGCCCGTGTAAACATTGCTCTCAACCAGCGCCGTTGCAGAATCCAGATAAATGGTTTGGTCGTAGACCTGTTCCATGTACAAACCTTTGGTCTGCAGAATCCCGAGATTCAGTTCTTCGCAGGCGATTCGCAGATTGTTTCCATAAATACGCACACATTCTGCGAGTTCCAGCGATGTGATCTCGCCATCCTTATCCAGATCCAGATCGTCTCGCGGTGGCCCCATCACTTCTTTAATATTGGTGTTCGGCGCCTGCTGAGCATTAATGGCCAGAGCGTTCAGTCCCATTTGTCGCACGACGCCGTCAGGCTTTTTATAGGCGAGCCCCACCGTGGCCACGTCACGGACGCGCACAGGAGAATTGTCCCGGTTGACGATGATGGTTTCTTCAACCTCTTCGGGTGACTGGAACTGACCCAGAGTCCGCACAACATTTCGTTGTCGACCTTCGGGAATGTCGCCGGCCGAGGTGTTCTGATTCTGTGACACCAGTGCGGATCGCAATTGCTCAATGGTGACGCCAAAAGCTGCAAGTCGAGTGGGATTCACTTCGACTCGGAATTCCTGTTCCTGTCCGCCAAACACGTTGCCGTTTGCAATCCCGGGGACTCGTTCAAAGGCCGCCTCTATATAGTCCTCGGCAAACTTCCGCATCAAAGCCGGGTTGTTCCGACCCATCGTGAAAGTTTTCAGCACGGGATATTGATCCGTCAGTAGATTCAGGCGAGGCAGATGAATTGGCCCCTTGCCTTCCATGAACGGCGCCAGCGGTTCCTTCAGTTCAGGGTTTTGCGAGATCAGGTTTTTGAGATCATCACGTGTCGGAGGAATCGGTTTCAGAATGAACCACGCAATTGCGTTAGCATTCCCATCAACTGTTGAAATAACCGGTTCGCGGGCGTCATCCGGATAATTGGGAACCTGGTTCAGCTTCTCTGCCACGCGAGCTCGGGCATCGGCCAGATCTGTACCCACAGCAAACCGGAGCGTAATGGTTCCCATGGAGTCCGTGCTTTCGCTTTTGAACTCATCCATTCCCTCAACGCTCTTCAGCTGCTCTTCCTGTTCTTCAATGATTTCACGTTCAACTTCCTGCGCGCTGGCTCCTGGCCAGATGGTGGTGATGGTCAGCTGTGGTTCCGTCACGTCAGGCGTTAACTGCACCGGAGTTGCAAAAAAGGCAATCGTTCCGAACAGCATCGCAAGGATGACGCCCACCGTCAGCTTGACCGGATTTTCGATTGAGAATCTGATTGGGTCCATAACACGATCACTGTGAGAGTAAATGGAGCTGATTCAGTTCAGCCGGCATGAGTTAATCAGAAGACAGACGAAGCGGATGTTTTTATGACCTTGTCTGGCCCTGGTGAAACATCCGCAGAAGCAGTCGATCCGGATTATTATTCCATGATCTGCACTGTCTGAAACGCACGCAGTCGTTCGGCCCCTTCAGTAACAACCTGTTGCCCGGCCTCGAGTCCTTCGCCAATGACCTGAATCCATGCTTTTTGGCTCACGCCGGTTGTCACCATCACCTGCCGCACACTGATGGGTTCACCGCCGCTTCCCGGGTTAATGACATAGACAAACGTGCCACGCGACGTTCTTACCATGGAATCCTTCGGCACGAGAATGGCTTCAACCTCTTCCCCCTTGAATCGGGCTTCCGCCATCATGCCCTCACGAAGGGCAGGAATCGGCGGCATCGTGCTGCTGTCAACTTCGTTATCGATCCGAATGATCACCGGAAAGCTGCGGGAGCCTTCTTTCCAGTTACTGCGTGGCACAATGGCCGTCACCTCACCAGGCCATTCGCGAGACTGTCCATTGCGGTTACCCGTGCCCTGAACATCCAGCGTCACTGGTCGTCCCGGAATGATCTGATCAATGTATTGCTGATCAATCTGAACTTCGACTTCGACTTCATCCAGCCTTGCCAGCGTTGCTATAGGATCTCCTTTGGAGAGCCACTGCCCGAGGTAAGTGTGTTCCTCAAGGACAAAGCCATCAAACGGCGCTTTGGTCAGTCGCTTCTCACGTTCGGCCTTCAGAAACTGCACTCGCTTTTCCTGGGCTTCCACGCGAGCAACCGCCTGCTGGATGGTTTCGGAACGAGGTACGGAAATTCTGGCAAGAGCAGCCGCTGCGGCAAGCTGAGTTTGTTCGGCCGTCTCTACGTTGTCCTGGGCATCCTTGACTTCCGTTGGATTCGCGGCGTTACGCTGAGCAAGTGCCCTGAGTTCTTCAAGCCGCCGAGCCGCATTGGAATAAGTGATGTCTGCCGCCTGCTTCCCCGCCTGGGCTTCATCCTGATCCTCTTTGCGAGGGGATTTAATTTCTTCAAGATGCGCTCGCCGTTCGTTCAGGATGGCTTCCTGTTCGGCAATATCAAGGTCTGTGGATTCCATCCGCAGTTTTGAGAGCAGTGTTCCGTGAGTCACATATTCGCCGGCCTCGACGGGAAACTCTTCAACAATTCCGTCAGCGCCCGAGGCCACGATGCTGAAGTGGCGTGGTCTGACATTTCCCATGGCGCGAAATTCCGGGCCAACGTTGTCCTTCCGCATTGTTGCGACTTTGACGAGTGCCGGTGGCGGGCCGCCCGGGGCCGCGGTCGGAGCATCCGCTGCGCCGCCGCCTTCCAGGGCCTGTGTTGCCGATTGTGAACAGCCTGATGCAATTGTCAGAAGGCCTGTCATCAAGGCGATTGCAAACAGCGGTTGTCGGGCGTGGCTCATAGCATCTCGGTCGGTAAACGAAACAGAAGGAATTGCGGCTGCCTTGCGGTGGCATCGCCGGTGATCTTTTGGGCTCTGTCAGACCGATTCCCGTGAAACCAACAAAGTTGGTCTGACGCCCCTGGAAGCACGCAGTGGAGTGCGGGACGCGGGGCAGATGGATGGATCTGACAGCGTCAGACTTTAACCGGACGGTCCCGATGATCGCCAGAATCCGTTGCACTGTTTACCTCGTTTTCCGGACATCCATGCGGCGATTCGCGGTGAGAAGCGGCGTGAAGGAAACATTTTTGACGTCCGGACGGCGGGCGGTTCAACGGGTCGCGGGCGAGTGACAGGCCCACCTCGAAGGTTTCCCTCGGCTATTGTCGAAGCAGCTGCGCTGTCTGTTCGAGTCGATGCTCAATTTCAGAGAGGTGCCGCATTCGGGTGCTCTGCGTTATTTGAGGCACATAAGTCTGCAGAAACCGTTCCACGTCGGCCGCAGGAATGGACTTTGAATAAAGATATCCCTGAGCGTGGGTGCAGCCCATTTCGAAGAGGAGTTGCTGCTGATCTTTTGTTTCTACACCTTCTGCAACAATGTCAAGATTCAGGTTCTGTGCCAGCGTGATGATCGTTCGCACGATTTCTCGCGTCTCACTGCATTGCAGCATGTTTTGTACGAACGACTTATCGATCTTCAGCAGGTCGAGCGGAAGTCGATGCAGATAGGCGAGAGACGAATATCCTGTTCCAAAATCATCAATGCCGATCCGGATGCCGATTTCTCGCAGATCGCTGATGATGGACCGGACATGTTCCGGATTCTGCATCAGAGCGCTCTCGGTCACTTCAATCTTGAGCATCCGCGGATCAATCCCCGCGTTGTCGATCGTGAGCAGCAGATCGTTCTTAAAATGTGGCTGCCCGAATTCTCCGGACGAGCAGTTCACCGTCACGCTGATGCCCGTCGGTTTCGACAGTGGCTGATTCCACTTGATGGCATCGGAGCATGCGAGTTCAAGGACTGTGCGACCGAGGCGGCCAATCAATCCCAGGGATTCCACAACCGGAACAAACACGTCTGGCCCGATACTTTCGCCTCGCGGGTGCTGCCACCGGCAGAGCGCCTCAAAGCCTTCGATAACACCCGAAGCGAGGCGGACGATGGGCTGATACTCAAGGAAAAACTGACTGCTCTTGATCGCATGACGTACATCGCATTCCAGCGCAAGTCTGGCGGACGCCACCGTCTGCATCTCCGGATCAAAAATTCTGAATCGGCCACGCCCGCCAGTCTTGGCATAGTACATGGCCGTGTCTGCTTCGCGAATGGCATCAGCGGCCGTCTTGTGATCCGTTTCGCCAAAGGCAATCCCGATGCTGGCGCCAACGGCGACTTCGTGAGGTCCAATTGCAAAGGGTTCTGACAACGCAGCGATGATTCGTTCAGCGATCACTTCTGCGTCATACGGAGTCTGCAGGCCATGAAGCAATACCGTGAACTCATCGCCACCGTGACGGGCGACCGTCCACCTGGATTTGTGACGGGCAACCACATCCGATGTTCTCAGACAGCCTTCCAGTCGTCTGGCCACGCTGCACAGCAACAGGTCCCCGGCATCATGGCCCAGGCTGTCGTTGACGAGCTTAAAATTATCGAGGTCCAGAAAGAGGACCGCGCACAGTCCGAAGGTGCATGGATCAAGATGCAGGACGCGCCCCAGTTGTTCTTCAAACAGAAGGCGGTTCGGCAGTCCGGTCAACACGTCCCGAACTTTTCCCTCAGTGACATCGGCCAGCGATCCAGCCAGACGACGCGGGATGCCAGCAGCATCCGCCTGAACAACGCCGCTGCACAGCATCCAGCGGAACGTGCCGTCCCGATGGCGCATGCGAATTTCTGTCTCAAACCGCCCCTGCTCCATAGAGCTGCGGCTGTTAAGAAGTTCAATAAACTGTTCGCGATCATCCACATGGATTCGCTCAAACCACGCGTCAACAGTGGATTCCAGTCCACAGTCGGTGTACCCCAGCATTTCCTTCCAGCGAGCCGACAGAAAAATCTGTCGACGGGCCACATCCCAGTCCCACAAGCCAATTCGTGATCCCTGGGCGGCGAGTGTGTATCGTTCCTGGCTGCGCTGCAATTCGGCCTGGGCTCTGCTCAGTCGAAGCTGCAGAGAAACGCGAGCCAGCGTGATCTCATGATCGAGCGGCTTGGTCAGATAATCATTGGCTCCCTCACGGAACGCGCGGACCACGTTTTCTCGTTCCGATTCCGCCGTCACCATAATTACCGGGAGCTCCGTGTCGCGGTGCCGATTGCGGATCACCTTCAGCACCTCATACCCGTTCATCTCAGTCATGATGACATCGAGAAGAACCAGATCGGGCAGTTTCGCCTCCAGGCATTCCAGAGCTGCTTCGCCACTTTCTGCAGTCAGAACGTCGTAACCATGACGCACCAGCATACGGGCAAGGATTTCGCGATTCACACGTTCATCGTCGACAACCAGCACGACAAAACGGTTCTCATCGCCGGCTGAACCGCAGCGATGTCCGTCGCTGCCATGAAGGAGGGCAACAGCATTGTTGGATGGTGAAGTCACGCCTGTTTCCTGCCGAATCGACCCACCGAGATGTGATTCGATTTCAGTTGTTGAGTTCAATGCACTTGTGGAATAGAACCACGATGGCTTGCAGGAAACTTAGGTCGTGAAGTGTCAGCGTGCATGAAAACGAACGATTTTTCTCGCAAGTCGCAGCAGCTCATTCTTTGGGAGAATACCCGCCCCGTATATTTGCTGCGGCCGCCTTCCGGAGAACATCCTGGCATCGGTGAACGACGCTTATGATCGGTCATGGGCGGGCTTTGAAAGTCTCTCAGCGGCTGCTCGCGCCTCACAACAGACACGACCGCTACAACCGGATTTTCCTGCTGCTCCGGACTGATCCATTCATGCGTTCAATGATTACGGTCAGTCCAGTCTGATGACTTCGAGAAACAGGAAAAAGCCCATGCGCCTGAGCCACACGACCAACACTTTCCATGACTCCTGCATGCAGCAACAGTTCTGCATCGGGATCTGAACGTGCATCAATCCTGCGAGCGCTCTCTATGTTGAATCTCATTCTTCAGTGGCACCTTGACGTCATCTCCTTTGGAATTCTGACGTTTGTTGCTGTGCTGATTCTGGATCGCCTGTGTTTCAGGCGATCGTTTGACGACCGTGATCGGGGTGGCTTGCGAAGCGCGGCGGCGATTCTGATTCTGACCAGTATCTATCTTGCCTTTGGTCGTGGCGAGATGGAACGTACGCAGCTGCGCCGGTCCATAGATGGTTTTGCCACCATGTACGCGGACGAAATGCGGGAGCACGGTCATCGTTTTATTACCGAAGAAACTCCGCCAACAGATGAAACGTATCAGTTGCTTCTTAAGAAACAGCTGAAGTGGCTGTGCCTCAGCGCCTCGGTCGACAATATCTATACGATGCGAATCGCACCTGACGGATCCGTCCGCCTCATCGTGGACTCTGAAACGGACTACAACAACGATGGTGAAATTTCCGAAGACCGTGAGGGGCGAGCAGAGATCGGCGAACTTTACAGTGGCCTGTCACCAGTCATGCGTGAGGCATATCAGGGTGCGGCATTTCAGACTTACTTCGAGGATGTTCCGTACTCCGATCGATGGGGAGTCTGGATCTCTGCGTATGCCCCGATTCTGGATGCTGACGGGAAAGTTGAAGCGATCGTCGGTGTCGACTTCGCCGCGGAAGAATGGGTATCATCCATACTTTGGGCACGCGCCTCGATTCTGGGTTTTGCCACGGCTCTTATTCTGACAGTGATGGGCAGCAGCGGCGCCGTGGGGGTCATGCAGGCGGAATTGCGTCAGAAGGCTATTCTCAGTCTGGAACTTCGGCATCAGACGGAGTCGCTCGGTGCGATGAATAATGAACTAATAGCGGCTCGCGATGCAGCTGAACAGGCTAATCGTGCCAAGAGCGAGTTTCTGGCCAACATGAGCCATGAAATCCGAACGCCTATGAATGGAATTCTCGGGCTTACGGAACTGATCCTGCAGTCGCCGCTGACGGCCGAGCAGCGCCGCAGTCTTGAGCTTGTCGTTTCATCGGGCGAAGCTCTCATGACAGTTCTGAATGACATCCTCGACTTTTCCAAGATCGAGGCCAGGATGCTGCAAATCGACAATTCGGAGTTTGAGCCGCGCGAGATTGTTGGCAATTCCATGAAACTGCTCGGCCTGCGAGCCGAAGAACGCGGCCTTGAACTGACCTGTCGAATTGTTCCTTCGGTGCCTCGAACTCTTGTGGGTGATGCCGGTCGTATTCGACAGGTTCTTGTGAACCTCGTTGGGAACGCGATTAAGTTTACTCACCGCGGCGAAGTTGCGGTGACGGTGGCCGATGCAGAAGGCGAAGACGGGCGCCGCGAGATCACTTTCTCGGTTCGCGACACCGGAATTGGCATTCCGGAAGAGCGTCAAAAATCTGTATTCGAAGCCTTCGTGCAGGCAGACGGAAGCACGACACGTCATTACGGTGGTACGGGGCTTGGCCTGGCCATCTGCACCAGGCTGGTTGAGCTGATGGGGGGCAAGATTTCGGTCGAAAGCGTCCCTGGTCAGGGCAGCACGTTTTCTTTCCGGATACCATGTGACGTTTCTTCCAGCGAAATCTTAGAGCCGGTGGAAGCTGTGCCCGGGTCAGTTCCTCGGCAGCATGTTCTTGTTGTCGACGACAATCCGACAAATCGCCTGATCATGGAAGAGGTGCTTTCTGCATGGCGAATGGAAGTGATTTCCGTCGATCATGGGCGGCACGTTCGCGATACGATTGAAAAAGCTCACCGAGATGGGAACCCGATCAGTCTGGTGCTGCTGGATGTGCATATGCCTGACATGGATGGATTTGCCGTCGCTGAAATTGTTTCAGGACTATCTTGCGCGAAAGATATCCCCATCATTCTGCTGAGTTCATCCGACGCAGCTCATCACCGTAATGCTTTGCTCAAAACCAAAATCGCTGCCTGGTTGACGAAGCCTGTGAAACAGTCGGAGCTTTTGGAAACAATCCTTGCTCTGAATGCACCCGAGTGTGACAGCTCTTCGAATTTGATGACCGATAAGAAATTCGAGAAACCTGAAATGTCAGGGTGCCGTGGTTATCTGCTTGTTGTGGAAGATAACTTCGTCAACCAGCAATTGATGACACGGGTTTTATCCAGAAATGGATACCGCATCACCATCGCAGGTGATGGCAGTGAAGCGGTCAGAATTCTCGCCTCAGAGCGATTTGATGCTGTGCTCATGGACTGCCAGATGCCAACCATGGACGGCTACGAAGCCACGCGACGGATTCGCAAGGCAGAACGCGTCTCCCGGTCCGGCGGTCGGCTGCCCGTGATTGCTCTGACGGCAAACGCCATGGCGGGAGATCGTGAGAAATGCCTCGAGGTTGGAATGGATGATTTCGTCACCAAGCCTCTGTCCTTTACCGATCTTTACGCGACTCTGGCAGGCTACATTCACCTGCCCGATAATGAACCAGCGGATAACACATCTGAGGTCGCAGAGGCGTATGAAACTTCTTCCGCGACCGACCAGCATGCGTCCCCTGCGACGACGACGATTTCTCGCGAAGAGCGGTCTGCAGAGGCGACTCACGAAATTCTGAATCGCGATGAGTTAATGAGCCGTATTGGAGGAGACGAAGAGCTGATCCAGATTCTGGCGGGTGCGTTTCGCGACGACGCGCCAAGGCATCTTGCGGCCTTCACAACAGCGCTTTCTTCAAACGACTGCGCTGCCGTTAAAAAAGTGGCCCACACGATTAAAGGATGTGCGGGAAATCTTTCCGGAAGTCGCCTGTGCAGTCTCGCCAGGTCAATTGAGAAAGCCGCCATTGAAGGAAACCTGATTGAAGCGAAGCAGGCGCTTCCCGAGCTGGAGCAGGAAATCCATGCCCTGCTGGATCACATTGACCAGCTGGCTCTGTCGTTCACTCATTGAGCCGTTTTTCCCTGCTCGATAATTTCTTTGCTCGATAACTCGATAAAATTGAGAATTCCATTCCTGGATCATGCGGCAAATCCGGTTCAGGGTTTGAATTCTGGAGGAATCCGCAGATCCTGAGAGGCAACCGAGGTTTGGGAGTTGAATATCCGGCGACGACTTGGCACCATTCGTGCCCAGCCTGATGAATCGGTCTTCAGCTTGTGAAGACCGGCTCAAACGCGAGAGTGGCGAAATTGGCAGACGCGCTGGATTTAGGATCCTGTGCCTTAAACGGCGTGGGGGTTCAACTCCCCCCTCTCGCAGTTCCCTTAAAGGGACGAGTCTTCCGGCTCGTCCCTTTTTGTTGGGACGAAGTCTAAGTAAGACGCCTATTGACCGGTCACCGCCCAACGAACCTGTTTCTCTTCAACACCTAGTCAGCAGACCGTTATGCTTTCCTCGCTGAAGAATCAGGTGGCGTTTTTTCGGCAGTTCAGGACGCGATTTGAGACAACGGGCGCAGTTGCCCCCAGCAGCCGCTTTCTGGCTCGCTCAATGACCAGCTTCCTCGCGGCTCGCGACCTAAACGTTCCCGTCAGAGTCCTTGAGATTGGGCCTGGCACCGGGCCTGTCACTGACAGCATCGTCCGCCTGCTGAAGCCAAACGATGTGTTTGATCTCGTCGAGCTAAACGAGGAATTCGTGCAGATTCTGCACGACCGTTTTGAGACAGAGGCGACTTGGAAAACCGCAAAAGCTCAGTCGACTATCTATCAGCTTCCCATTCAGGAATTCGATGCGACGGCACCTTACGATTTCGTCATCTCCGGTTTGCCGTTGAACAACTTTCCTGCGGAGCTTGTGTCGGTTATCGCGGACACCTACTTCCGTCTGCTGAAGCCGGGCGGCACGTTAAGCTATTTCGAATACATGTATGTGCGGCCTATTCGAAAAATGGTCACGCGTGGAGCCGAGCGAGTGCGGATTACAGCCATCGACGACACGCTGCAGGCGCATTGCATTCGTTGTCGAGTTCGTCGTGACAATATCTGGGTCAATGTCCCTCCGGCCTGGGTTCAGCACCTGCAGAAGGAACTGTAAAGGTATCTTTGACGTTGATCTTCGATCATTTGCAACATTGTGAGACCTCTCACCATCTTTGCGCTGGCATGTTATTAAAGTCTATCATGCCAGCCAGTGTTGATTTGAGGAACCTGCGTTTCATTACACCCATCCATAAAAGTCCGTCCGGGATTACCAGTTTTACCGTGCCCCATCCAGCGATGCAAAACCTCAACAGCTGCGTCAAATCTGCGGGTGATATCGCAAATTTGAAAACCGACAGCTTTCGCTGGCCGATCGCTTGTTCTCGAACTCGCTCAGGTTGAGATCGTTTATACTTCCACAGTCGATAAGCGACTTTCACGCGGAAGTCTATTCGCAGTTTGACGAACGAGGTGTGATTAATTCTGCCTGATCGTTACCACAATGGATGCAGTCCAATTGTCTTGCGGGGGATTTTGGCGAGCGCGTCGACAAGCTCCTGGCAGTCGCTGTCGGAAATGGTTTCAAGAGTTCGCTGAATCGCCCGCTGATCTGTGGTCACGCAGTTGACAACTTTGGGATGGAAGGTTGCCCAGTGATCATTTTGTGTGGGCGATGCTTCATAAAGAGCCACCGCGACAAGCCGCTGATTTTTTCGTGGCGCTCCGCCTGTCATCTGTTGAATCGGCTGCTTAAGAATCTTTACCGCCGGATAGCTGCCCTCCCCTGTTGACAGGTCGGTCAAAAACGCCACCAGCTGTTGGTCCACGGATAAAACGATCGCCGGCACGGCACAGCCATGACATCGGATTCGTCGGCCTGCAAGATGATCGGCCACACGCGTCGGCCTGCCACAGTGTTCACATTCGAAGGCAATTGGCATTTTAGTAGTCAGTAGTCGGTGGTTATTCAGTCAGTGGGCGCGGGACGTGATAGCGTTTCAGCTTGCGGTCGAGCGTTGAGCGTTCGATTCCAAGAATCTGGGCGGACTTCGATTTGTTCCAGCCCGTGTGTTCCAGAGTCTTCAGGATATGTTCCTGCTCAACATCCGCCATGGAGATTTCGCGATACTCACCGGGCACACCTCGATCGGGCATTGAAACCGGCGGACGATTGCCCAGGCTGGACAACTGAATGTCGGATGCTCTGACAACTTCGTTGCGGCACAGGATCACAGTCCGCTCGATCGTATTCTGCAGCTCGCGAACGTTCCCTGGCCAACTGTACTCGCGCAGCAGCTGCATGGCTTCATCAGTGAAGCCCTTGATAACGCGTCCGGTCTTCAGCACAAACTTCTGCAGAAACGAATTTGCAAGCAGCTCGATGTCATCGCGACGTTCCCGAAGCGGGCTGGCCGTGATTTCTGCAACCTGAAGGCGGAAGTACAGATCCTTGCGAAAATCTCCGTCTTCGACAGCTTCTTCGAGGTCTCGATTAGTGGCGGCGACGATCCGGACATTCACCTGAATAGGCTTGCGACCGCCGATGCGCTCAAACGCGTAACCTTCGAGCACCCGGAGAAACTTGGCCTGAATCGACGGGCTCATTTCACCCACTTCATCAAGAAACAATGTTCCTCCATCAGCCTGCTCAAAGCGGCCGATCTTGCGATCCACAGCGCCGGTGAAGGCGCCTTTTTCGTGACCGAACAATTCGCTTTCCAGAAGACTTTCATTCAATGCCGCGCAGTTGACACAGACAAAAGGGGCGTCCCGACGAGGGCTGAGAGAATGGATGCTGCGTGCGATCAGTTCTTTGCCGCAGCCACTTTCTCCACGGATCAGGACGTTTGCATGAGTCTCTGCAATCAATCCGATGCGTTCCTTGAGTTCTCGTACGCTGCTGGTTTCGCCAATCAGCGTCTGTTCCTGGGAAAGTTGCGACCGCAGGGTTTCGTTCACGCTGCGGGCCTGAGCCAGACCGGTCTGCAGAGAATCTCGTTCCTGAAGCTGCAGCAAGGAAACGGCCAGCTGATTGGCCACGGCCAGAGTGAATTCGAGATCGTGTTTATCCAACGGATTGTCAGGGTTGGTTGAGTAAAGATGAATCAGTCCCAGCACTTTATTCAGCGAAGTGATCGGCGCACAGATTACGCTCATCGCCTTCATCTCGCCGAGACTATCAAAGACGGACAGCTGGCGGTCATCGCCTACGTCTCGCGCCAGAATTGCTTCGCGTTTGGACAGAACAATTCGCGACAGGTTGTCGGATACACGTCGATAAGGCAAATCTTTTCGACTGTGATAGGCGACGACCTGCAGATCCGACGGCATCGGCTGTCCCGTGTTGTCCTGTGTCGCCAGCAGGATTGCCGAAATGCTGGCGACAGTTTCTCTGGCGAGACTCGCCAGAACCACATCCGTCAATTCCTGACGAGTTTTTGCGGTTCCCATTTCAAGGCCAAGCCGATACAGCTTGGCCAGTTCTTCGCCGTAGCGGACGTCCCGTGCGGATGGACCGGACGCCAGGAATTCGGGTGTTGCCGTACGATGCAGAATACTGGGTTCCCGGGCCGAAGAGACTGCGGTCTGTGTCGGTGACGTTGCGCGGTCTGTTGTTCCCACGGGAACGCCAGGTGGCGACGTGGGAGCTGATTCCAGACTGGTGGTAAAAGCCAGTCGACACTCTCCGATGCAAATCACATCGCCGGATTGTAATGTCGAGTCGCCGGAAACTGCCTTGCCTCGAACATTGGTCCCGTTGCGGCTGCCGAGATCTCTCAGCTTCCATTCGCCTTCCGAAAAGAAGACCTCACAATGATTACGGCTGCTGGCGTCATCCTGCAGAACGATGCGATTTGTTGCCGAACGTCCGATCGTCGTCACCTGACCATGCCGCAGGCGAACAACATCTCGCCACGTTGCCCCGTCCCAGGTCAGCAGAAAGGCAGATTCATCGGAAGCAGAATTGGATGGGCTCATGAGAATTTACTTCGATCGATTCAATCAGGATCAGCTGCTGAAGAAAGCGTTCCGGTTTGGGGAAATTTGTCTGCGGGACGGTGTTTTTTGCACCGCGGATTTCACGAGTTCCGCCTAGTCCGGTTCCCGATATCCCGCGAGCACAACTCCGAGAGTAAAAAAAGAATAACCGTTTTACATCACCACAGACTTGTACGTAACCAGATGTCTGCATGTTGACACGGAATGGTACAAATGTCACTGAAGCCTCGCAGTGATTTGTTGTCGAGGCCACGGTGGCGCCATAGGTTGTTTTTCAACTGTGAACACGCGGCAGTTCGCAGCCTTCGTTGATGATTTGAGCTTCGAGGACGGCCAATTCGTCCAGACGGACATTGACGATCTGGTCTGAGGCAAAGTGTTTTGCGAGACGAGCATAAGTGGAATGGTGTCGGGCCTCGGATTCATAGAGGCTCCCGTAGAATTTGGACAACTGCTGATCGGGCAGATGGTCCCGAAGGAGCACAAAGCGTTCGCAGCTGCGGGCTTCGATCAAGGCGGCAACCAGCAGGCGGTCAACGGCTCGCTGCGGCTCCTGCCGCCTGACAAGTTCCTTCAGCTTGCGGCCATAGGTGCCCGGCTTGAGTCGGGAAAATCGGATGCCCCGTTGTTTCAAAAGGCTGCGGACCAGCTGAAAATGTTCGAGCTCTTCGCGGACAATTTCCATCATCTCATTGCAGAGCTCTTCGTCTTCAACATAATCGAACATCAAATCCATCGCCGTCGAAGCCGCTTTTTGCTCGCAGTGCGCATGGTCAATAAGAACTTCATTCAGATTCTGAGCGACCTGCTGCAGCCAGCGGTCCGGCGATGTGGATTGAAGATGCAGCATAATTGGAATCTGTACGGCCAGAGAAATACAGGACGGCAATTGTTCGAAGCAGAAGTCAGTTGTTGCGCAGGCAGAGGACGCTCACCTCTGATCCGGCGGCGGATGTTCAGAATTGTGCGGATGTATATTTGAGATCTGAATCGCATGCCAGTGAAGGCGACTGATAAGCACTCACGCACAAGTAATTGGGCAGAATTCGTTTAACCGTCAGCCGACAGGCGTACGTCGATAACTCCCCGCGTAAGCCTGTCGGCTAACGGTTAAACACTGAAACTTTTGCATGGGTGCTGAAGATAGCAAGCATCAGGGGCCCCAACAAAAAAAAGGCCGTTGGTTTTCCAACGGCCCTGTTCAGCTTGAGTTACCCGAAGCCCTCACGGGCGGTGGACTATGGCAGGAATGGTGCGAAGCCGATGTTCGGGAAAGCAGGGTCAGCAATCGCCCGGAGGTTGTACCCACCGGTTGAAAATGCGTTCTGGATATCCTGAGTCACACCGAAGTTGATAAACGTGTTGTTCGGGTTGTTGAGGTTTGGACCGTTATCAACCTGGAACAACGAAGCCTCGCGGAAGAAGAATTTGACGGGGTCTGCGTTTGTGTACAGAGCTCCCAGATCGGTGACTGCGATTTCATTTCCAGCATTGTTCAGGAATCGCATGTCGAGCTGAGCGGTGTCATCCAGGAAAACGTAGTCATAGATCAGGTCACCACTTGTATTTAAAGAGTCCTCCGTGTTGCCGGCAGAGAGGAACGAAGAGGTCACAAGATCTTCTTCCAGGTTGCCGCCAAAGGTGTTGTTTCTGATGTCAGCGGCGACGTATGACCCAGTCCCGACGTCAATTCGAACACCTTCACCCGTGACTCCGTTCGTTCCGTTGTTCTGAATCGTGTTGTTGGTCAGAGTAAACAGGCTGTTCTGGACCGTTCGGAGGTTCAGATACGGAGCCAGGTAAGCGGTGTTGCCGTTGACGCTGCCCACGTTCAGGTTCAGGAATTCAGGACGGAAAGGATTGAAATTCTGATTATCCAGGTCGGTAACCGGCGGGTCCGGGAAGTTTGCCAGATACACAGCCCGGCTTTGGTTCATGTCGGAGTCTGCTCGGTAGTAGACACCTTCCGCACCGTTGGCCGCAATTTCGTTCTCGTTGAGAGTGATCCGGATCGGATCAAAGTCCGAATTACCATTCTCACGATCTCGAACACCGCCAGCACCATTCAGCAGGATGTTGACACCACGCTGAGCATTGTTGGTCACAACGTTGTCGGTCATCGTGAACTGAGGAATTGGACCAGACTCTGTCACACCGTTGAAGTCATTCACGAAGAAGTGGAAGCCTTGGATCCGGGCACCACCAAAGCTGCTGCCGGCATCGATCAAGCCGTTACCGGTCGCGTCATTATCAAGTGCACCGTAAAGCTGTGCACGATCTCGCGTGCCACCGAACGTCTGGAGAGAAACACCGTCTCCACCGTTGCCAGCTTCGAGCCCATTGTTCGTGCCACCAATGATATTGTCGGTAATCGTGATGATAGGCCGTGGGTTACCAGTTAAGTTTGAGCCGGTTGCTGTGATAGCGATACCATCATCGTCGTTGTTCTGAATGATGTTCCCTTCACCGGCGTTTCCAACGATCAGAGTCGCCGTTGCATTGCCCGAGAAGTTGGCCTGGATACCATCACCTTCCGCGACATCAATGTCTCCGTTGCCGTTCAGATCTTCGCCAGCGTCAAGGACTCCGTTACCGTTGGTGTCTTCAGATGCACCAGCGATATTGTTCAGGATTCGCGTCTTTGTCACGCGAACAACACCCTCGGACGTGCCACTGGCATCCCAGCCAATTCCACTACCGCCGATCACGGTCCCGTTGCCTGCAATCGTCGTTGTGGCTGTGCCCGATGTGATCAGGATGTCGGATCGGCCACCAGTCGTGATGATATGGACTCCATCATGACCGTTGCCGGAGAGGCTTGTGGCTCCCAGAGTGCTGGCAGCCGCGTGTGGGCTTGGCACAACTGCAGCCAGATTGCTTGTGATCTCAACCAACGCTCGGGAATTGTCCGTTGCAAAAATCAGAACACCATCGACACCGTTGTTGTTGATCGTATTTCCATCGAAGATGGAACGACGACCCGGTGGCAGTCCGATCGTCGGGTCACCAAACGATGCGCCCTGTGATGTCTGCACCAGGATTCCGTTTTCCCCATTGTTTGAGAAGGTGCTCTGAGAAACATCACCGATGAGTGTGGCGTTGCCACGGACGCGGAACTGAGCACCATTCAGGCCGTTGCTGCTGAAATTACTGTCTGTCACAGTTACCATATTTGGCGTGCCGCTGTCTGGCTGTTTTGGGTCTGTCTTGTCGTTACCCTGAGCATCGACGAGGAGGCCATCACCTGCATTGCCGGTGACATCAACGCTGCTCAGGGTTGCTGTCAGCAGAGATGCTCCTGAGCGAGCCAATGCGATACCATCTCCGTTGCGAAGCGGATCAGCACCGTCAAAGGTTCCTGTGACGGAGACGTTGCTGAGATTGACATTGGCAAAGCCATTGCCTCCGACGTCGACACCAATACCCACATCGCCGTTATTGGTGATGAAGTTGCGATTCTGTTCGGCCGTTCGGTCAATGTAGGCGGCGTCGCTTACGGTCAGGTTCAGTGTGTTGTTCGTCGGTGGAGCGTTGTGCAGGCCGCTTAGCTGGCTCACAATACCACCGCCAGCGTTGGCGGAGATTGTGTTGCCCTGAACGAGAGCGTTCAGCACTCCTGTTGTTGAAGGCGACACATTGCTGACCAGACGCAGACCGGCACCGTTGTTGGCGCGAATCGTATTGCGGCTGATGACCTCGTTATTGGCAAGGTTGCCAAAGTTGAGCGTACCGCCGTTGTCAATCACAAGAGCTGCCCCGTCGCCAAGGTTCTCTTCGATCGTATTGTTGATCAGATTACCATTCACGACACCGTTGCCGCTCGCCAGAACTCGGATACCGTCCGAGCCGTTGCGACTGATGACATTCGCCTCAGTGAATGACGTTCCGGAGATAATGTTCTGCCCCAATGTCGTTGGATCGAATCCACCAATTGTTGAGTTGGCATTGATCACAGCGTTATCACGAGCTTCGATGTTGATGCCGCGACCCTGATTTTGCTCGATCGTTGCCCCCTGGATTGTCAGAGCGTCGACGATGGCGTTGTCGTTGGCAACCAGTGACAAGCCATTCCCCTTGTTCCGGGAAATCGTATCGTTGATTGAGTTGAAGTGTGTGATCTGGCTGTTGTCTGCCATCTGTACTCGGAACCCATCGCCGGCTCGGCCTGCCGCAGTGTCGAAGATCGGGGCCGTAAACGTCTCGTCAAAATTCAGTTCAAGCCCAAGCGGATCCGTTGCTGACTGAGTGAACAGACCTGCCAACGTTCGAGTGCTTTGGACTCCATTTCCACTGAAATCGTCGCGGAAGGTGATGCTTCCAGCAGTGCCTGCCAAAACGTTTGCATTGACAACGTCGTCCGGCCGAATATCGGGTGTAAAGGTGTTCGGGTCGATATCCAGGCTCCACGCGAACGATTCATTTACGTCAAAACCACCGGCTCCCACCGGATCGTTCGTAAAGTTGAGCAACAATGACTGTCCGTTATCCAGAGCATTCTGCAACGCGGCGTTGTAAGGTGGTACAGCAAGGCCATTAACCTGAGCCAGCCCCGTCGTCAGGTCGGAGTTATTGAGGGGAGTGAATTGAGAACCAGGTCCAGTATTAACGCCGAAGACAAGAATCTCTGTTGTATCGAACTCATAGTCCTGAGTGCCGGCCGGGAGGTTCAGGTCCCAGCTGAATTGAGTGATATCACCGGCGGATGACAGGTTCGTCAACGCGGCCGTTGCCCCGAATGTATCACCAGTCATCGCGAAGTTCGCCTGAACACGATTGGTGTATGTACGTGCAAACGCATTGTCCGTAATGGTATTGAACATCGAATCAACACTAGCGATGGCAGTGCCATTCAGATCCATCGCGATCCCCGCATTACCGTTATTGCGAGCGGTATTTCCGAGAGTCTCAACCGGGCCGCCGATCATGAAGCCACCGACTCCGGCGGTTTCACCAAAGATGCACAGGCCGACGCCAACGTTGTTCTGGAATACGTTCGACACAATGCCCTGATCCAGAATTCCGTTGCCGTTCAGGTCTTCACCAGCATCGAGGATTCCGTTGGCAACATCCAGAACGGCGTCGCCGTCCAGATCTTCACCAGCGTCCAGAACTCCGTTGAAGTTTTTGTCTTCGTTCACGTCTTCAGACTGGGCAAGGAACGTGCCGCCATTTCGATAGTGCAGCAGGACACCGTTTTCGTTGGTGACGGGAGCCACCAGCGAGTTCGCGTCATACTGACCGGTGGTCGTATTGTTTCGCAGGCTTGCGAGATTGAACGTGCCACCATCGGTTCGAGCGAGAATGCCATTCTGAGCGTCAACATTAATACCACCGCCCACATGACGTGCGTTGGTGACATTGTCTTCAACGACGGCATTGATCGTCGAACCTGTCTGGCCGATTACTTCGATGCCGTTTCCGTTTCCGGTCAGCACGTTGTTTGTGATGCCGGTGACTTCCTGATCGTAGACATACTTGCCAGTTGCCGGTGGCACAAAGGCAGTGTTGCCGTCGGGGTCATCTGCATTCAGCGTGCTGTTCAAGCTGGCTGTGACGCTAAGCCCAGCAACTCGGTTTGTTGTCGCCGCGTTGCCGTCGAGAAGAAGATCCATGGTCTGGTTGGCTGCCACGTTCATCTTCATGCCGTAGTCCGAGCGGATAGCTGCCACAGACGAACGCCCAGTGAATGTGTTGCCGTTCACGATCACGCGACCGGAGACATCCGTCAGGTCAGCTCCCACAACGTAGTTGGAGAACGTGTTGTTGGTCAGGTTCAGCCCTGTGATTGGCAGCAGGTTGGAAACACCATTTCCAAACACTGTTCCAGCCGCATTGGAGGCATCAAACTGCATACCGGAGATGGTGTTGTTGTTTGCCAGCCGTACGATACTCTCACCAGCACCAATGTTGGGGCGAGTCAGCAGCGGGCCAGGACCAGTTGCACCAGTTCCAGGAATGTAGAACGGCGTGGCTCCGATGCGGAACAGTTCATAGTCCGTGTTGGATGAGATCAGAGCCTGATTATTAAACAGAGAGAGGCCACCGTTAACGGTCAGATCCGAGCCTGAACCGTCTGAGTTTGGCGTCACACGAATGATGTCAATGCCGGCGTTGTTGGTGAGAGCCGCCATTGATCGGAACGGATCTTCCAGCGTGCCCAGGCCTGTGCCTGGTGTGTTGATATTCGGATCAACATAGGTGATGAAGTAGGGATTGCTGGTTACGTCGTTGATACACACTTCATCAAACGAATTTGTATCGATGTTGGTATGAATGCGAGTGCTGCGAACGACAGGATCCTGCAGACGTTCTCGCACGGCTGCCCGAGGGCGAAGGGTGCGGCGAGTCTTGTAATTCGGCAGTTCATACTGAAGGCCGACCCACGAGTTCGTGCCAAATGTGTCGTCGCTCGTCAGGTACGTGTTCACAGTCAGATTCTGAGTGATCAGAGCTTCCCATCGTGCCTGGAAGCCTACAGTGTCGTAGCCATTGTCGTTTCCAAGCAGGTATCCTCCTACATACATGTTCAGACCGTACTGGCCCAGAACTGGCAGAGGACCGCCAACTTCAGCGTCAAATCCCGAGTAAGCGTTTTCTCGCACCTGAGTCCGAGTGCGAAAGACGTTGTTGCCGCCCAGGAACAGGTTCCCGGATGGAGCATCTGACAGGACTGTTGAATCGTCGCCCAGAATGAAATAGCCGTTGGCTCGGAAGTCGACATACTGACCGAGAGACTCGACGCCGACAGTACCACGATACCAGTCGGAATTGCCGTAACCCTGGTCGTAGTCGATAAAGGTGTTGACGCCGAAGACCCGATTTCGCAGGTCATCGTATCTGCGATACACCAGACCTCCGTTTGCGACCGGTGCGCCTTCCCATGTGACCGCTGCGGACATGTCGCCGATCAGCACGTTGGTGTTGGGGATAATGTGGTACGGGACACGAGCGTTGATGCGCTGGTAACCGTCCTGATATCCCAGGCCACTATTGAGGTTCGTTTCGAACATCATAATGGGGCCGAAAGGAGCCGGAGCCTGGTAGGAGGCATTCGGCACAGCTTCGGTCGCCGCGAACGATCGCTCGAAATATGGAGCGTAATTGTCAGGCTCCGGATACGGGCTTGACGACCCGGGTGGCTGGGTCATTGTTGCCACGCCGGCCGTCCCCGTTGGGTCCGGTGTCGGGGCTATGTTGGCTGTCCCCTCCTGTGGTGACAGGGTTGCCATCCGGACAACGCCGGGTTCGTCTCCAACGGAGACACTTGCGGCCGTTATCAGAGCAACGCTGCTGATGATCAGGGAAGCCGTGGCAAAGATTCGTGTGGGTTTCATCGATGGTTCCGATCGAGCCGTACTGAGAATGTGTGCCGGATACACCGGCAATGACGGTTACTCTTCTGGATCGGACTTTTGAACCCGCTGGGTTGAGTTAAAATGTGATGGATATGCGGATCATTTTGGATCTGACACTTCTGCGGAGAATGCCGGCGGTACGGATTGCAGCCGGTGAAACCGGCCATCAGCGGCTGTTTCTGCCGTTTGATCTTTAAGGCCGCATCCATCGCCGAATCGCCCGCTGATTTGGATCACTGCGGTGATGCGAAAGGCGTTGCGCGGGGCTGTGTTTTTTGTTTTGGAGCCTGCGTTTTTTCTTCCGAAGCTCTGAATGGGGATGCCGGGTCCAGAAACAAAGAAAGCCGGGCGTCCATGACAGACACCAGGCTTTCGTGAAATTTAAACTCAGGCAGATACTGCCGAAGTTACAGAGTCCAGCCTTCGCGGTACTCGCGATTAACGAACTGATTCACGTCAGGCAGGTTGGTGCTGACCAGGTTTTTGGCATCCCACTCAATTCGCTGGCCTTCGCCGGCACGCACTGCCAGATTGCCGACCAGAATTGTTTCTGTCAGGCGGCCTGCGTAACCAAAGTTGGACATTGTGCCCGGCTTGTAGTTCCCTCGGCAGGTTTCCACAAATTCCCACTTATTGCGTTCATCATTGCTGCCTTTGAACGGAATTCGCGGGATCGACTGGTCTGGCTTCTTGAAGCCTTTGAAGTCCGCATCCGGCAGAAGGGAGTACGCTGCCCCGTAGTCATTTTCTGACAGAAGCATGCCTTTGCTTCCCACAACCAGAGCGGCGCTGGTTTTGCTGCCACCTTTTTTCTGCTCGGCAATTCGGTTGCGGAATCCTTCTGGCAGCTGGGCGATCAGATCGTCAGACGGCAGGTTGCCGCCGTCATACCAGTAGAACTTCGTCGCTGCGAGCCCGTTGCGTTCAGGGAATTCAAACATGAGCGTCGTCGCACCCGGGAAGGTTTCTCCTTCCACAATGCCAGGATTTTTGACAGCGGTGACAGCAATCGGATCCCACAGTTCAAGAGCCATAACCGGCATGTTGGTTGTATGACAGGCCATGTCGCCGAGGGCACCGGTTCCGAAGTCCACCCAGCCGCGCCAATTGAAGGAGTGGTAGACACCTTCCTTGTAGGGACGCATTTGGGCAGGACCGATCCAGGAGTCCCAGTCAAGATAATCGGGCACTTGGTCTTCGCCGTCCGGGCGACCAATTCCCTGGGGCCACACGGGACGATTGGTCCAGACGTGCAGTTCAGAAACGGAGCCAATCGCCCCGGAACGGATGACTTCAACGGCTTCGCGCAGGCCGTCTTCCGCAGTTCCCTGATTTCCCATCTGAGTGACCACGCCAGTTTCCGCAGCGACTTCACGCATGATGCGGGCTTCGCGGATAGACCAGGTCAGAGGCTTCTGCACATAGACGTGCTTCTTTGCTTTCATGGCTTTGATTGCAGCGGCCGCGTGAGTGTGGTCCGGCGTGCTGACGCTGACGATGTCGATCTTGTCACCGAGTTTGTCCAGCATTTCGCGGAAGTCGGTGAACTGCTCTGCCTTCGTAAACTCCTTGGACTTTTTCGCCAGGGTTCTTCGGTCAACGTCGCAGATGCCAACGATTTCCACATCCTGATCGGCGATATGACTGCTGTCGCTGTCGCCTTTTCCGCCCACACCGATGCAGGCTGCGGTCAGTCCCTCAAGAGCAGAGCGTGTTGGCCTGCCAAATGTTTGGGGAGCAACCCAGAACGCACTTCCAAGTGCGGCAGAAGTGCCGAGAAAACTGCGACGTGATGTCTTTTTTGTCATGAGCGTACCTCAGGAGTTCAGTGGGACAAAGACCATTAGAAAAGCGGCCACGGTCAGCAACTCGCTTTCCAACAGTGAGACGGATTCAGGCCGGGTGCCTGTTCAGAACGGTCCTACGATAGCAACACCGCCGAAAACGGCAACGATTCGAGCGAAATCGTGTTTTCCATCCGAAATTGCCAGACGATGCGCAAGGTGCATGCCGCCTGCCGATTGGAATTGGACAGGTCGCGGTTGAGAACCATCTCGAAACGAATCTGCCAATCATTGCGAAAGCGGATATCAGTCCGTACGCTGCCAGTTCTCCAAAACTCAATCCAACGTCATCCGGGTTCTTTTTCCCATGAGATTTTCGTTTGCCTCCAGTCTGTTCTGTGCGTTGGCTGTGAGCCTGGTCCTGGTGGCGGGATGTCAGGACTCGGCTGGTCGCGGTGGCGCAGCAACTCCGGCTGCAACGGCCGCAACGGCGGCTGACGATCCGGCGGCGATTGCGGCACTGGAAGCTGCGGGCTGCAGTTTGAAAAAAAATGCCGCCGGCGTTGTGACGGAAATTGCGGTGTCGGCCGACACCGATTTTTCGGAAGCGATGAAGAACCTTGCTGGTGTGCCAAATGTGACTGTCGCCCGCTTCGGAGGGCCCGGGATGAACGATGCCGGGATGCAGTCGTTGTCGTTTCTTCGCTCACTCAAGCGTCTCGACCTGACCGATTGCTCCGCCATCGGCGATGAAACCTTGACGGTCATCGGAGGTCTGACAACCATTGAAGCGTTGATTCTGCGCCGCGCGGGATTTACGGACGCCGGGCTTCAGAATATCACGAGTCTTAATCGGCTGCGTGCGATCGACCTGCGGAACAGTAATGTCACCGATGCGGGGGTTGCACATCTCGCCGGATTGAAATCTCTTGTGGACGTGCAGCTGGAAAAATCCAAAGTCACTGATGCAGGCATTGAATTTCTCAGAGGTCTGCCGCTGAAGTCCCTGAACCTGAATTACACAGCGGTGACTGATGGCGCGATGCCAGCCATCGGAAGTATCAGCACTCTTGAATCGCTTCAAATGGAAGCGTCCCGTTTGACTGACGCCGGAATGCCGGAAGTTGCCAAACTGAAGAAGCTGAAACGCTTCGGATGCCGGCTCGCAGATGTTACAGGCGTTGGCATTCAGCATTTATCAGGGCTGACCGAACTTGCTCGCCTGGAACTGCGGGAAACCTCTTTGGACGATGAAGGTCTGGAAGTCATCAGCAACCTTCCGAAGCTGACTTATCTGGATATCAGCGAGTGTCGCCTAGTGTCGGCCGATGGGATTTCAAAACTTGGCAAACTGACCGGGCTCACATTTCTGGAGCTCCGGGAGATCAAGAAAGTGAAGGATGAAAGTTTCGCCGCGCTCTCCCCGCTGGTCAATCTTGTGGATTTGAATGTGGAAGCCACACGCATCACGGATGAATCGATCTCCACGCTGCTGAAGTTTCAGAAGCTTGAGAGACTCAGCATTGCCGGTTCACAGATGGGTGACGATGGAATCGTCCAGCTCAGTAAGCTGCCGGCGCTGAAGTGGCTGAATCTGACCGCGTCGTTCCCCAAGCCTGAGACCGTTGCTGCTCTCAGAGCTACCCGGCCAGAATTGGAAATCGTCGAGTAACGAGCGCTCGAATCAGCCAAACGTGAATTGACCGCCTCCAGCAGACTTCCTTCCGGCCCTTATTTATGACAAGCCCGTCCATGCAGCCCGACACGTCAAAGCGAACTCGCAGTGAAGTCCTTTTTCGTCACGCCTCGAAGCTGATTCCAGGCGGAGTCAACAGCCCGGCTCGCGCATTCGGTGGGGTAGGCGGGACGCCGCCTTTCATGAAACGTGGCGATGGTGCCTATCTCTTCGACGTCGACGGGAATCGATTTATCGACTACATCGGATCATGGGGTCCGCATTTGTTCGGGCATCGCCATCCCAGAATCCTGAAAGCAATCGAGCACTCGCTGACGATTGGCACAAGCTTTGGAGCACCCACTGAGGCGGAGGCGGAGCTGGCGCAGCTGGTGATCGAAATGGTGCCATCCATCGAAATGGTGCGGATGGTCAATTCGGGCACCGAAGCTACGATGTCGGCGATTCGCGTCGCGCGAGGGTTCACTGGCCGGAATGGGATCGTCAAATTTGCCGGCTGTTATCACGGGCATGTAGATAGCCTGCTGGTCTCTGCCGGAAGTGCTGCGTTGACGCTGGGTTGCCCTTCCAGCCCAGGTGTTCCCGCTGGCTGCACCGCCGATACGCTGGTGTTGCCATACAATGATTGCGAAAGCCTGAAGGCCGCTTTTAAAAAAAATGGTGACCAGCTTGCGGCGGTGATTCTGGAACCCGTTGTCGGCAACATGGGATGTGTCATTCCATCCGCCGAGTTTCTGTCGCTGTTGAGAGCCCTCTGTACTCAGTCCGGCACGGTGCTGATTTTCGACGAAGTGATGACCGGGTTTCGTGTTGCTGCCGGGGGTGCTCAGGAACTGTTCGGGGTGATCCCGGACATGACAACGCTGGGGAAAATTATTGGAGCTGGAATGCCGGTCGGTGCCTACGGAGGACGCTCGGAGATCATGAAGTGTGTTTCCCCGGTCGGCAAAGTTTACCAGGCGGGAACACTCTCCGGAAATCCGGTCGCGATGGCGGCCGGGATCGCGATGCTGAATCTGATACGAGACGAAAATCCTTATCCTCGGCTGGATCAGATCAGCAGCACACTTGCGGACGGATTCCAGGATGCCGCCGATCAGGCTGGCATTCCCGTACGCATCAACAGAGTCGGCAGTATGCTGACAGTGTTTCTGACCTCACAGGATGTCAGCGATCTGGGCACTGCGACGTCGTCCGATACGGCTCAGTTCTCAAAATGGTTTCACGGGCTGTTGAATCGTGGCGTTTATTTGCCCTGCAGTCAGTTCGAAGCGATGTTTGTTTCGGCGGTTCACTCGCCCGAAGACATTGCTCAGACCGTTGCGGCTGCAAAAGAGGCTTTTGCGGAATGTGCTGGCTAAGCACTTTATTTCGAATAGTCTTCGATGTTGCATTTTGGCAGCGTTGTCACTTTGCAACATCGCTGTAAAGACGGGACGGGTGAAACACAATCTGGCCTATACGGACTTTTTGGTGGGGAAACCTGTACCCCTGGTTTAAAGAAACGAATTAGATTTCCGTGGGCCAAAGAATCCCGTCCAGATCGGGTCTGATCTGATCGAATTCGTGTTTTCCCGGAAGTCACCTTCGATGTCCACATCCCAAATTCTGGATTACTCCGCAAAGACTCCTCGTCCGTCTGAAAGCAATGCGGCGTCTGTTCCGTCGTTCTCTGCGCTCGTTGCTCAGCATACGATTGACCTGCCTGGGACAGAGTGGCTGAGCCGAGTGTCTCTTACGGTACCTCGTGAAAACGTCCAGTGTCTGTCGGCCGGTCATCGTGTCGTGAAGCGAGCGTTTGATGTCGTCACGGCCCTGACACTACTGGTTGCCACGTCTCCGATCCTGCTTATCGCGGCATCGCTTGTCAAACTGACATCACCTGGCCCCATGATTTATTCTCAGACCAGAGTTGGCCTGAATCTTCGCAAGAAGAAAAAATGCGATCGACGTGAACAGACCCAGGGGCTGCTTGCTGAAGCTTCGGATCGCCGCAAACCCGGCAGAGATCGACGAGAAGTCAGTAACTTTGGTCGACCATTCACGATCTACAAGTTTCGCACGATGCGAACGGATGCGGAGCGATCGGGTGCTCAGTTTGCAAAACAGGGCGACGCTCGAATCACTCCGATTGGTCGGTTCCTGCGTCGGACGCGAATTGATGAACTTCCACAGCTGTGGAATATTTTGAAGGGTGACATGTCATTGATTGGCCCTCGCCCGGAACGGCCGGAATTCATGAAGGAACTGCAGGAACATATTCCGAACTTCATGGATCGCCTTGGGTTGAATCCAGGGCTCACCGGAATCGCTCAGGTCGTGAACGGTTACGACAATGAACTGGAAGGTTTTCGGCGCAAACTCTCATACGACCTGCTGTACCTTCAGAACTGCAGTGTCTGGAACGATATCAAGATTCTGATTCGAACCATTCGGGTTGTGATCACCGGCGAAGGGGCGCTTTAAGCGAGCGGCAGATAAAATCGGGTTTTGGCTGAGGATGGAACAACTGGCCTGCCCTGATCACAGGCTGAGACAGAAGCCTTCCTGAACAGCAGAGAAAAAAGCCCGCAGGAAACCTGCGGGCTTTTTTGCGTGGAGAATCAAAGCGATATCGATTCTTCTAAGGAGAAGCGATTACCGCAGGCGGATCGTCGTTATGCTGGTCGATGGCAATCACAACTGCGGTCGCTGCCGCACCCATCACAGCCAGAGCCACGACGTCCATAAGCCCGAAGCCGGAACTGGCGTGCCCGTATGGTTCGTAGTAGCGATCGCCATAATCGTCGTATGCCTGGCCTCGAATGATGTCCTCGCTGGCGGCGACGACGAATCCGTCAGTTGCACCTACTGGAGCGGTGCCGTTGTTCCAGAGCCGGACCGGAGACTTCATAGACCCCACTGTGATGTCGTGAGCGCCTCCGCGGAGACCGGTAATCAGAAAGTCGCCCTGGCGGCCGGTGGTCGTTCGGGCAATGGTTGTTCCGTTCCATGTCAGCTCAATCTGAGCGTCGGCGACCGGATGCTGCTCCGAAGTATAAACCTGACCGTACAGCGAACCGTCCGGCATGAGTTCGACGTCGCGAGGGACGTTGCTTCGTCCGCCATCAAATGCACAAACAGTGTTTGACAGCAGGATCCCAAAGCATACCGCGATGCTGGCGGCTTGATTCAAAAACGTGTACTTTCGCATCTCTTTGAGACCTTCTTCATTTCCCGAAAGCAAAACGCAGGGGAAAGCCCGATCGTGTGAAATCGCAGTTGATCGGTTCATCGACAAAGCCGGAAAGAGTGCTACATTCGGAACAGTCAGAAAAAACAGATTCCACAGAAAAACCGATCCGCGCATTTTCTGCCGGTTTCTGCTGAGCGAAGGATTTTCGGCCATGGATGCTTCTGAACCCATTTTTCCGATCGGACGAGGTGCGGCATCGAATCCAGTGAACAGATTTCTGCCGATTCTTGCCGAAGCGGATTACGAGCATCTGGAATTCGACGAAGATCTTGCGGCCGAGCTGCAGCGGCCTGTCACCAGATATTATGACGACACTTCAAAATCCATTGTCTCGGAAAATGAAAGCCCGGATATCCCGTTCCGCTCCAGTCTCAACCCTTATCGCGGATGTCTTCACGGGTGCAGCTACTGTTATGTCATGCTTCGACTGCCGCTTGCTGTGGAAACGATTTTCGTGGAATGGCTGAAAAGGCATCGCCCGTCGGTGGCAGATAAAATCGAATCACGACTGCGGGCGATTCGCGGCGGGAAGCTAAGTGAAAGTGGCTTTGGCGTTCGAATGCGGGGATTGGGGCCGATTGCCGATCAAATCTCAGCCTTGTTTAAGCTTAACCGCAATCGATGTGGGTTGGGCGACACGTTGCCGGAGTCTCGCACGGATCTGTTCAGGCCCCCTGCCACATCCGGTGGTCAAATGCATCTTTTCTGAGCGGTCGGGCGGAGTTGCGGTGATCGAAGTGCTGCCAATTGGTTCTTCGCGATTCCCACGGTAAACTGGCGGCTTGCACTGTCGGGGCATTGCACTGTCGGGGCATTGCACTGTGTGGTCATTTCGACCGTCAGGCCTTGCTGAAGGCTTCGCTGGTGTCCAGGGTATATTCTTCCTGGAAGGCTTTATTGAAGTCATAGACACCTAAGAAATCAGCCAGTTGATCGTTCGGCGTTTTTCGCATTTCGCCCGCTTCGATCAACTGAAACACAATCCGGCCAAAGTCTTCGGTTGTGTGGATGGCCCACGTTTTAAAGACAGGGATGCACAGCATTCCGAAGTGCTGCAGACCGAGGAGACGGATTCCGTCAAGCAATTCGGGGCCACTGATGTGGCCGGTGGCTTCGGTGGCCCGATCTCTTCCCAGTTGTTCCTGCGTGAACCGCAGTGCGGAAAACACGAATTTGTATGCCAAAGGATGATAGGTCCGGGAGGTGGCTTGGTTTCTGACGGAGGTCATTGGCGAAACGATCCGAGGACGTTGTGGCAGGAAGACATCATCTGATTGAGCTACTTGAGTTGATTCTACAACATTCGTGAAGACGAATGAAGTCCCGATTGGTGATTTTACTCATCGTCATCGGAGTCCGTGCGGCGTGGCTTGCTGCCTCGGGAAACCACGGTGACAATGTCGGCCGCATCGGTCATGACTCGTCGACCGTCTTCGTAAACGACAACCAGCTTCATTGCCAGTAATTCCTGTGAGAGAACCCGTGCCGTTCCGTTTTTAGTGATTACGGTTGCTCCGATGGGAGGAAGTTCGCGGCGATGTTCCTCGTAGGTATCGTACTCGTAACGCAGGCAACATTTTAGTCGACCGCACCGGCCGGAGATTTTGTTCGGGTCCAAAGTCGCCTTTTGCAGTTTTGCCATCTTCATGGAAACAGGCGGCATTTCCTGCAGGTGAGTATTGCAGCAAACTGGCTTGCCACAGTCCCCATAGTCGGCCAGCAGTTTGGCTTCATCACGAATTCCAATCTGCCGCATTTCAATCCGGGTATTGAATTCCCGGGCCATGAGCTTTACCAAATCACGAAAGTCGACCCGGCTTTCTGAAAGGTAGTAGATGATCAGCCTTTCACCACCGAAGATCTGTTCGATGTCGATGACCTGCATCTGCATCGAGCGTTCCTGGATCATTGAGACGGCCTGCTGCAAGAATTTCTTCTCCCGGTCAGAATTTTCCTGGCGTGATCGGCGGTCTTCATCAGAGGCCCCTCTCAGAATTCTTCCTCCGGTGGCTTTTGCGTTTCCAAGATACGACGAGGTCTGATTCGTGGCCGGACACAGCACAATACCCCACTCGATTCCCCTTTCGGACCGCACCACAACTTCATCGTTGCGTGCGAAGGATACGTGCCGTTTTGCTTCAAAATCGCCGAGCAGCCGCATCGTTCCGTACCGAACTACATAGCGAGTTACGTCCTGATCAAAAACGGTAACATCCGACATTGGTGGCCTCAAGAAGAGCAGAGCATTGCAACTGGTCACATAACTATAAGTGTCGCCGCCTGAATCTGGTACTCAGCGGCAGGATTCGATATTTCCGCCGTTGTTTTCGTCCTTGGGGTGTCCGGCGGAGGAGTTCAGGAAATGCTGTCTCAGGACAGAATGCCGGATCTGGGTTTCAGTGAAACGCCTTCCAGTTGAAGCAGCGTTTGCTTGTGACTGAGGCCACCGCCGTAGCCAGTCAGCCTGCCATTGCTGCCGATAATGCGGTGGCAGGGTACGACAATGGCGATTGGGTTTTGGCCGTTTGCAAAACCCACTGCTCGCGAGGCGGCGGGATTGCCGACAGACTTTGCGATTTCACCGTAGGTGGCAGTTTTGCCGAACGGAACTTCGCACAGGGCTTTCCAAACCCTTTTTTGAAAGTCAGTTCCCGGGTAGGCCAGCGGAATGTCAAAGGTCTTCCGTTTTCCTGCAAAGTAGGCCTTCAGCTGTTGAATGGGCTCCTTCAGCTTTCCTGCATTCAGTTCCCAGGACGGCTCGGGCTGCACTTCCTGGGTACTAAAATGTGTCTGGCAGAAGGCCACATGCCTGAGTCCGTCCTCGTTCCCTGCAATCAGCAGGCGACCAACGGGAGTTGTGTCGATGTAAGCGTAGAACATTCATGACATCCGAGGCGGTTCGGTTATGAGAGAAAGCCTTTGCATCATTGGAAAGGCCTGTCGGTAAGCATACAGTTCCTGTTTCCGGATGGAAAAGCCACCCTCCGTCTTTCCGCCACCTTACTCACGCCATTACAGAACGGCCCATGTCTCAGGAAACATCAACGCCGGAATCCCGCCAGTCTGCCATTGAACGCCAGGCTCAGGTCAGCGCCTTACGCTGGCAAAAATTCTCTGTGCTGGACGATGGCTTCGTCTGCCTCGTGGATGTTATGGGTGACGACAGCAGTGTGGTGCAGGCCGCGCGAGTCAGCTATGGTGACGGAACGAAAAAAGTCAGCGACGATCGTACGCTGATTCGCTATCTGCTGAGGCATCGCCATACGACTCCGTTTGAAATGGCGGAGATCAAGTTTCTGGTGCGAGTTCCCATGGACTGCTGGCGGCAGTGGGTTCGACATCGGACGGCCAATATCAACGAGTACAGTACGCGATATTCTTTCGCCATCGATTCTGCTCAGGCGACCCCCGAGGATCAGTGGCGAACTCAGGCCGAATCCAATCGTCAGGGCAGCGGCGAACTTCTGCCGGCCGATATGGGAGCGAAGCTTAGTGCGGAAGAGCACGAGCTGCAGGAAAAAATCCGGACGATCTACCAAAGCCGCATCGAATCAGGTGTCGCTCGCGAGCAGGCTCGCAAGGATCTTCCGCTTTCTACTTACACGGAAGCGTACTGGAAAATCGACCTTCACAATTTGCTGCATTTTCTTGCATTGCGTATGGACAGCCACGCTCAGCTCGAGATTCGCAACTATGCAACCACGATTGGTGAAAAGATCGTCGCTCCGCTGTTTCCGCTGGTTTGGGAAGCGTTTCTCGACTATCGAATGCAGTCTACGTTTCTGACTCGTCTTGATCGTGAGGTTATTCAGCGACTTACGGCTGGCGGTGCAGCCGCGAAGAAGGCACCGCCCTACTTCACCGACGACTTTCTGGCCGCACAGGATCCGACCTGGGCTGCACTGAGTCGCAGTCGTGAACGAGACGAGTGCCGCTCTAAGCTGGAACTTCTGGGGCTGTTGGAAAAATCCTGAGTGTCTGATTTCGGGCCGAGCTGTCGGTATTCAGTCACCTTGGCTTTTCGTTGAACCGTATTGCGTCTAACAGCAGATCACAGCCAAAGCGCGGGCTTCAGATTTAGAAAAGTTCGATCAGATCCGCCGTTAAACAACTCTCCCAACGAAATTATCGCTTCCATGGTCCCCGACGCAATTCCTTGTCCTCAATTTCGACCGATGACCGATTCTCCAATGGGCGATCTCGCAATCCTCGCAGGCTCCGGCAATCCCGTCTTTGCAAAACGCATCGCCGATTCACTGGGTGTGAGTCTTGCACCATGTCAGGCGCAGATTTTCAGCGAGGGAAATGTCTTTGTTCGTGTTCTGGAAAATGTGCGTGGTCGCGACACGTTTGTGATTCAGGGAGTCCATCGTCCGGTCAATGACAACTTCGTTGAACTTCTGTTCTGGATCGACGCCCTGAAGCGAGCCAGTGCGTCTCAGGTCACCGCTGTCATTCCTTTCTTCAGTTATGCGAAGGGTGACAAGAAGGACGAGCCGCGTGTTTCGATCCGCGCTCGAGTCTGTGCAGACGCTATCGAAGCGGCAGGGGCAGACCGCGTTCTGACCATGGACCTTCACAGCCCGCAGATTCAGGGCTTCTTTAGTGTGCCGGTTGACCATTTGTATGCTCGCTCAGTGATTTGTGATCACATCAAGTCGCTGAATATTTCCGATCTTGTCATCTGCAGCCCGGACGTCGGCTTTGCCAAATCGGCTTCCGCTTTTGCCAATCTGCTGGGCGTGCCCGTCGTGATTGGAAACAAGCAGCGCAAAGATCACACCGAGAGAGCTCAGGTCCTTGAAGTGATTGGCTCGGTCGAAGGCTGCAATGTGCTAATGGTGGATGATTTTACAATCACCGGCGGTTCTCTTGTCAGCATGGCAGAAGTCTTAAAATCGCGCGGAGCCAAAGATATCTATGCGGCTGTCTCGCATGGTGTCCTGTCCAAAGGCGCCGTGGAGCGAATTGAAAAGAGTGAGATCCGCCGTCTGTTTATTACAGATACCGTGGAGCCTGCGCTGGAACCGCAGGGTGAAAAGCTGGAAATTATTTCTGTCGCGCCACTCTTCGCTCAGGCAATTCGTTCCATCCACGATCGAACGAGCGTGAGCATGCTGTTTCCGGATGTGAAGGCAATGTGAAAGTGGACTCTCGATAAATGAGATAGTCGTTGATTGAACGTCGCTGTTACCCCATCCCCAACACTCTCGACTCTGCACTGTCTCATGACCGCAAAACTATCGCCGATGATGGAACGCTACAAGGTCGTCAAGGCCGAGCATCCGGGGGCGATTCTGCTCTTTCGCATGGGCGATTTTTATGAGCTCTTCTATGAGGATGCTCAAAACGCTTCAAAGGTTCTTGGGCTGACACTGACCAGCCGTGACAAGAACTCGGAAAACCCTGTGCCCATGGCCGGATTTCCGTATCACCAGCTGGACGGTTATCTGCAGAAGCTGATTCACGCGGGTTTTCGAGCGGCGATCTGCGATCAGGTTGAAGATCCTAAAAAAGCCAAAGGCCTGGTCCGTCGCGAAGTGACTCGCGTGGTGACGCCGGGGACCTTGACCGATGATCAGATGCTCGATCCTCGCCAGAGCAATTTTCTGGCCTGCGTTGCGCCCTCGAAAACTACCATTGGACTGGCCTGGCTTGAATTATCCACGGGCCGATTTCTGCTGACGGATCTTGAGCCTTCACAACTGCAGGATGAACTGGCTCGCATCGCTCCGGCGGAATGTCTGATTCCTGAAAGCGCCGCCCAGGACGGTCAGCTGCCAATGCGGCGACCCGATCCCGGCTCACTTGTGCTGACGACGCGGCCCGACTGGTGCTTTTCGCGTGAAGTAGCAAAGCGGCTGCTTAACGAACATTTCGGCACAAAGACGCTGGAAGGATTTGATGTTGACGACACACCTGCGGTGACTGCGGCCGGAGCTCTGCTGGACTATGTGCGAGAAACTCAGCGCACTGCCCTGCCCCATATTGTGCGGCTTGAGTCCTGGCGTCGCAGTCGACACATGATAATTGATGAGGCGACTCGCCGCAGTCTGGAACTGGCGCAGACTCTTCGTGACGGCCGTCGCGATTTCACGCTGCTCGGCGTGATGGACGAAACCTGCACGCCGATGGGATCGCGTCTGCTTGCGGAATGGTTATCAGGTCCGCTGACCGACCCTGAACAAATCCGACAGCGGCAGGATGCCATCGAAGAGATGATCATCCAACTTTCTCTTCGCGACGATATTCGTGAACTGCTGAAGGAGGCTTATGACCTGCATCGCCTGACCTCCAGAATTGCGACAGGAAGATGCAGTCCAAGAGATCTCGTCTGCCTGGCGCGCACACTGGAGCAGTTGCCCCGCCTGCGTGCGAAGCTTGCCGAGCGAAAATCAAAGCGACTGCAGACTCTGGAGCAGCGAATTGAATTGTGTCCGATGGCTCATGAGGCCATTACACTCGCGATCATTGACGAGCCACCGCTGAATGTGACGGACGGCGGTGTTATTCGGCCGGGGTTCAATGCGGAGCTGGATGAGTTTCGCGACTTGATGCGCGGCGGCCGTCAGTGGATGGCCCAGTATCAGGCGAAGGAAATTGAACGCACTGGCATCTCAAGCCTGAAGATCGGCTTCAATAAAGTCTTTGGTTATTACCTGGAAGTGACGGCGGCCAACAGTTCCCGCGTCCCTGCCGAATACATTCGCAAGCAGACGCTGAAGAACCAGGAACGTTACATTACTCCGGAACTGAAGGAGTACGAAGAGAAGGTGCTGCGGGCGGAGGATCGAGCCAAATCGCTGGAGCAGGAATTGTTTGCCACATTGCGGGAGCAGGTGGCTTCTTTCGTTCCCTTGCTGTTGAGAACTGCCGATGCGATGGCGGAGATCGATGTCCTGGCAGGCCTGGCCACTCTTGCAACCAAGGCCGGATACTGCCGTCCGACGCTGACAGCGGACGCCGTGATGAACATCGTGGATGGTCGCCATCCGGTGCTCGATCGCCTTCTGCCTTCCGGACAATTTGTCCCTAACGACGTGCGGCTGGGTATCAAAAGCGAAAGCGATGATCAGCGTGGGGTGGGTCGAGTTCAGATTATTACCGGTCCGAATATGGCCGGTAAGAGCACCTACATTCGCCAGGCCGCTCTGATCACCATCATGGCTCAGATGGGATCATTCGTGCCCGCGAAGGAAGCCTTGATCGGAATTGCCGATCGTGTCTTTGCACGGGTCGGCGCAAGTGACGAACTGGCGCGCGGACAGAGTACCTTTATGGTGGAAATGACCGAGACGGCGCGGATTCTGAATTCGGCGACGGAGCGTAGTGTGGTCATTCTGGATGAAATCGGACGCGGAACGAGCACCTACGATGGGATCTCACTGGCGTGGGCGATTACCGAACATCTGCACGACGAGATTCAGTGCCGCACTATGTTTGCGACTCACTATCATGAGCTGACAGACCTTACATCCACGTTGAAGCACGCTGCCAACTGGAATGTGGCCGTGCAGGAAAGTAACGAGGATGTAGTATTCCTGCATCGCATTGTGGAGGGAGCTGCCGGGCGCAGCTACGGAATTCACGTGGCAAAAATTGCCGGCGTGCCACGTCTGGTCACCGATCGCGCGGCTGTGATTCTGCAGACGCTGGAGGATGATCACGTCAATGCTGACGGTCGTCCCAAAGTGCCTCAGCGTGAAACGACGAAGCAGCGTCGCCAGCAAAAATCGCTCTTCGCGTTTCCCGAAGATCCGCTGCTGGATGAGATCCGCAACATGGAAGTCGACAACCTGTCTCCGATGCAGGCGCTGCAGGAACTTTATCGGCTCAGGAAACAGCTGACGGATCGCAAATAGGACCGTGTTCTTGTTCAGGAAAGTTTTCGTCGTTCCGAGGCTCCAGCCTCGGAACGCGCTGCCCACAAGGCTCCCGCCTTGCGGCTGTGGGCTGATTCGCAATTCTGTGGAGGCAGGAGCCTCCGGGGCAGTGCGTTCCAGGGCTGGAGCCCTGGAACGAGGAGATGCAAACCGCAGTTCCAACCTGAACAAAACGCCCACGAGCTCGTCTCGGGGGTTCATATCGACTTTGCACTACCTCGTTCCATCGCAGCAGTAGTGCCGACATTACGGTGACAGGCAGAAGTCATGGTCTGCAGAACCGCATCGGCTGAACTGCGTTTGGTGACGAAAACAGCCGTGGCCGATAGTCCCGCATAAAGACTTCGTATTCGCCGATCGCGTGGCTGGCCCCAGGATTTCCATAAGAGCAGGCGAGGGAATCAAGAAACCGGTAATTCAGAATATCCCCTGGTACGATTCTTTGACCTGCCCGTCGATGACATGATGTGTCCCCGTTGGCCCGCGGCTGCAAAGAGACCGTGACGATGCATAGATGTTTCCTCTGGCACAGGTTCCGAATTCCAGGATTGCGGGCCCGTGCGTAGTTCGCAGAGCGAAAAATCCGACGCCGCGGTTTCCTTGTGTCGAACGCTGGCGGTACAATTGGGCGTCGCGCATGATGCGATCTGAACAGAGAACAGTTTTCGTCCATCAGTTCGACGGGAGTCCGGGACTCAGAGTCATCTGTTTTTTCTGTCCCCATCACGCCATCCATCCCTGCCTCCGCCCATTTCTCCCCTGCGGATCCGAAAATGAACAGTGCCTTCCACCGTGTACTTACACTGAGCCTTCTGATCCTGATTCAAAATAATCAGGCCAATGCCGGTCCGGACGTGAGTTTTCAGCGCGATGTGCAACCGATTCTGGCGGAACACTGCTGGCATTGTCACGGTATCGATTCCGCAGATCGCAAGGCTGGACTTCGCCTGGATCGTCTTGAAGACGCCTTAAAAGGAGGCGACTCGGGCACTGCCGCAATTGTTCCCGGTCGGCCGGAGGAAAGCGAACTGATTCGCCGCATCATCACCCATGACTCCGACCTTATTATGCCTCCGCCTCAGCAGCAGAAACCAGTCTCCGACTCACAGATTCAGACGTTGAAGCAATGGATTCTGGAAGGCGCCGAGTATCAGGCGCACTGGGCGTTTTCTCCGCCGGTCAAGGCAAAGCTGCCTGATGTTGGAGTATCACATCCAGTGGATGCATTTGTTCTTGATCGGCTGAAGCGAGAAAATCTTTCCCCGGCCGCGAAGGCACCAGGATATGCGCTGTGCAGACGTCTTTATCTTGATCTGACCGGACTGCCACCGTCGCCGCAGGAACTGGATGCGTTCGAACAGGAAGGTTTTGAAGCAACCGTTGAAAAGTTGCTCGCTAGCGAACGTTATGGTGAAAAGTGGGCTCGCCATTGGCTTGATCTGGCTCGCTATTCAGACACCAATGGCTACGAAAAAGATATGCAGCGGGAGCAATGGGCGTGGCGTGACTGGGTGATCAACTCCATCAATCGCGATATGCCCTACAGTCAGTTTCTAGTCGAACAGATTGCTGGCGATTTATTGCCGGATGCCAGTCAGGATCAAATCATTGCCACCGGATTTCTTCGGAACAGCATGATCAATGAAGAAGGTGCGATCCTCGCCGAACAGTTTCGAATGGTTGAAATGTTTGATCGCATCGACTGCATCGGAAAAGCGGTGCTGGGGCTGACGACACAATGCGCTCAGTGTCATACGCACAAATTTGATCCGATCACGCATGACGAGTACTTTGGAATGTTTGCGTTCCTGAACAATTCTTATGAGGCTCAGTCGTGGGTTTATACGGTCGATCAGCTCAAACAACTGCGGGCGGTTCAGCAGAATATCGACTCTGCAGAAAACCGGATTCGCGCAGAACGGCCTCAATGGCAGCAGGAGCTGAATGCGTGGGCGGCTGATATGGTGGCCAGACAGATTCCATGGCAGCCGCTGGATGCCATCGAACTAGGCAGCATCAGTGGGCTTAATCATCCGACGCAGGAAGCAGACAAGTCGCTGCTGATGAAGGGGCACACCAGCAATGATGTGTTTCTGATTGCCACACCCGTTCTGAACGGAGTTACCGGATTGCAGCTTGAAGCCCTGCCGCATCGAGACCTGCCGCATGGTGGTCCGGGTCGCAGTCGGAATGGTACATGGGTGATCAATGAAATTGACGTTTTCGTCAAGAAGCCGGACAGCACCGAATGGGAAAAACAAAAACTTATCAATGCCACGGCTGATTTTTCAGAACCTGAAGTCCGGCATCCGGATGGAAAAAAAGTCAGCGGCCCTGTGGCTCATTTGATCGATGGCACAGACGAGACCAGCTGGAATACTGATCGCGGCATCGGGCGTCGCAATCAGGCGGGCGTCGCGGTTCTTCAGTTTGAAACGCCGCTCAATTTCCCCGAAGGCACACAGTTGAAGATTGCCTGGCGAATGGGCGACATGCTGGGCTGCGGGCGATACAGCATTACCACTGCGTCTGCTCCGTCGGCGATTCCTGTCGATCATGCGGCTATGCTGGCCCTGCGCGTGCCGGCGGAACAGAGAACCACCGAACAAACGCAGACCGTCTTTGCTGCGTGGAGAAACTCTGTGGCCGAGCTGAAGGCGATCAATGAGGAAATCGATGGGCTCTGGAAGTCTATGCCTGCGGCATCGACTTCAATCCTGCATATGGCCGAACGCGAACCAGCAAATTATCGCGCAACGCATTTGCTGGACCGCGGAAACTGGGATCAGCCGCTGGCGGTTGTGGATCCACATGTGCCGACTGCCTTCAATCCGTTTCCACCGGAGGCTCCGAAGAATCGGCTGGGCTTTGCACTCTGGTTGACCCATCTGCGTGCACCGCTGACAGCCCGCGTGGCTGTGAATCAGGTTTGGCAGTCTCTGTTTGGAATCGGACTTGTGGAGACGGCAGAAGACTTCGGGACGCGAGCGCCACTGCCCGAGCATCGCGAGTTGCTCGACTGGCTGGCTGTTGATTTCATGGAACACGGCTGGAGTCGCAAGCATCTCATCCGGACCATCGTCAGCAGCGACACCTGGCAGCAGGTATCAACTGCACCACCGGAACTGCTCGAACGAGACTCCGGAAATCGACTGCTCGCCCGTGGACCCCGGTTCCGTGCCGATGCGGAAGTGGTCCGCGATATCGCTCTGACAGCATCAGGCCTGATGACTCTCAAAGTAGGTGGCCCCGGACTTATTCCGCCGGTGCCTCAGAACGTCCTCGACTACAACTACGTGTATCCGTCCTACTGGACGCCTGCCACAGGCCCAGATCGTTATCGGCGCACGATTTACGGGTTTCGCAAACGCTCGATGCCGGACCCGGTGATGTCCAGCTTTGATGCGCCGAATGGCGATTTATCATGTGCTCGAAGAATTCGTTCGAACACACCGCTGGCAGCCCTGACTGGGTTGAACGAAACGATCTTTGTGGAATCCGCTCGTGCTATGGCACTGCGAGTTCTCAAGGAAGGCGGCACAGATGACGCACAGCGAGCCAGTTATGCATTCCTGCTGTGTACATCCAGAAGGCCAACTGAAGCAGAGCACGCGGAACTGATGACGCTTGTGCAATCCCGGCGGCAGCGACTGGCTGATGGCTGGCTGAATCCTCGCGAGGTGACAACGGGAGACCCGGCTGCACTGCCCGGACTTCCAGAAAATACGACACCGCAGGATGCCGCTGCCTGGACACTTGTCGCAAGGGTTCTGTTGAACCTTGATGAAACCATTTCGAAGAACTGATCACGACTTTTTGAGAATGAAGTGCCATGAATTCTGACCAACTTCAAACGGCTCACGCCCAGTATCTTCGCCGTCGCTGGTTTCTGCGGGACTGTGGTATCGGGCTTGGATCGATCGCGGCCAGTTCGCTGCTTTCTGCTGACAGCAGCCGTGTTCAGGCCGCCGACGCAGCAAATCCGCTTGCTTCACGGCAGCCCAATTTCCCCGGTAAAGCCAAACGAGTAATCTACATTTTCCAGGCCGGAGGACCTAGTCAGCTGGAACTGTTTGATTACAAGCCAGAGCTCACAAAACGCGACGGACAGTTACCTCCGGCAGACCTGCTGAAGGGCTATCGAGCTGCGTTCATCAATCCGAACTCTGCGCTGCTTGGATCAAAGTTTAAGTACGAACGCCATGGGCAGTGCGGGATGGAACTGAGTGAAGTGTTGCCGCACACTTCAAAGATCGCCGATCAGATCTGTCTGGTCCGCAGCATGCAGACCGACGCCGTAAACCATGCGCCGGCTCAGATCATGATGAACACGGGCTCGCAGCAGTTCGGTCGACCAAGTTTTGGCTCGTGGACATTGTACGGGCTGGGCAGCGAATCAGCCGACCTTCCCGGATTTGTTGTTCTGACAAGTGCCAAGGGAACCAGCGGCGGCGCAAGCAATTATGGAAGCGGTTTCCTGCCCACGATGTATGGTGGCGTGCCATTTCGCAATGCAGGTGATCCGGTTCTTTATTTGTCGAATCCCAAGGGAGTTGATGCAGAGACTCAGCGGGCGTCGCTGGATTCGCTGAATCGTCTGAATCAAATGTCACTGCAGGCTGTTGGCGATCCGGAAATTGCGGCACGGATTCAAAGTTACGAAATGGCTTACCGGCTGCAGACAAGCGCGCCGGAACTGATGGATCTGGGGCATGAGTCCAAAGAGACCCTGGATCTGTACGGGATCAAGGATCCGAAAGAAGCCAATTTTGCACGCAACTGCCTGGTCGCTCGTCGGCTTGTCGAACGTGGCGTTCGATTTGTGCAGCTGTTTCACGAGGCCTGGGATCAGCATGGCAATTTGACGGGTGGAGTTCGGCAGAATGCTGTCGACACGGATCAGGCCAGCGCTGCTCTCGTGATGGACCTGAAAGAACGCGGTCTGCTGGAGGATACCATTGTGATTTGGGGCGGTGAGTTTGGCCGGACTCCGATGGTTCAGGGAGGCAACGATGGGCGCGATCATCACAGCCGCAGCTTCAGTGTGTGGCTGGCAGGTGGCGGAATTAAAGCGGGCCACATTTACGGGCAGACGGATGAGCTGGGCTTCAATGTGGCCAGCGATCCGGTGCATGTACATGACCTGAACGCAACGCTGCTGCACTTACTGGGCTTCGATCATACTCGCCTGACATTTCGCTCGCAGGGGCGTGACTATCGCCTGACCGATGTTCATGGAACCGTTGTCCCGGGAATCCTCGCGTAACAGGAAACGGTTTCGCGACAGCAGCCAGAATGGATCAGCGCAGACGCGTCACAAGGATCAGGTTCTCATGCGGTCAGTCGCGGTGTCGTTTGCGGAAAGTTGGGATTAAGGCGAATCTGGCGTTTATTGCAGTTGTGTGCTGCCCGGTTCACGAGCCAGAACGCCGCGCTGGATGCCCTGCCACGGACGAATATCGATCTGATACGGTCCGTGCGGATCGTCAAACCCACCGTAGTCGTTCTGAAAATCGGAAAGCCGCTGAAGCTTCTGCGCGACCGTCAGTTCGCCAGGATGTGGCGATGATGGACCGCGTCCCCACAGAATTTCAGATCCACCGGTTGTGCGAAGTTCGTACTGTAATTCGTCAGAGCTGTCCGTCAGAGCGACACGGCGCGGCACCAAAATGCTGGCAAGGTCAAGGTCCTTCCACCAGCATTTGCCTTCGCGGTGTTTGTTGAGCACAGCTGCAAGTTCCGCTGCACCGGCGACGACAGGATCGCCCCATGGTTCACCCAGTTTTCCGACGGGAACACTGGCCACACGTTCGATGACAGGAAAACGGTCCACATCCGAATCGGAGAAGTCACGGGCGGGCAGCAGGATACCGAATCGGTCGATCGGATAATGTCCATCAATCCCGCGCACCATGGCCACCGGTTCTCGGTAGATCACTTCAACATGGACTCGAGCCGGAAAGGATTTTCTGACGCTGACGACCTTCTGAATCCACGGATGAGTATGAAATGCGGCAGCCACACGTTCGCTCAGGGAGGGATCCTGAAGTGATTCGTGCTGGCTGAGCCCTGCTCTTTCGAAAACCTGTTTTGTCAGATCTGGCGGAATCCAGCGCGGCGGTTTTGTGACGATCACCTGGTCCGGCCCCACATGATATTCGGGCCGGTCATTCAGATTGGGCAGGCGTCGAATAACGACGGGAATCAGCAGCAGGCACAGGCCAATGAATGCGGTCGCCATCAGCTGGCGTGGCTGAAAGAACCACGACTTCGCGCGGTGAGAGGGACGGGGCGGCGTTTCGACAGCCTTAGCTGTTTTTTTTCGAGGGGTTCCGGGACTCCTGGCCATCGACTTCACACTCCGACATCGGCCGTTACGGCAACACAGTTCTGCAGTACAAGCTCCGACAGGAGCCTGTAAAGAGTCTATTCCAGCGTTTCTGCCGACGGGCAGCGCTGTTCCCCGATTGTGTCGCTCCCGCACATTCCGTTGTCAGATGTTTCTGTCCGGCACGGTTGGGGAAACACTGCCGTTTGTTCCAATGTGGAAAACCGGTGAGTCTGTGATGGACGGACCATGAGTATCCAGCACAGACCCACTGAACCCACGAGTTCATTTCTGGTTTACTGATCGATACCCGCAGGTGGTTCGTGGATTTCTTCAGGCACCATCTCTTCCGGTTGCATCTCCTCTGCCGCCATGTCTTCCTCGACTGTTGGGACGGAATAATTGCGAGACTGCAGTTCAACGCCGCCTACAGGACCCGGCGACACGAATTCTCGCGGTTCCGTCTCCAGCTTCGGGTTATCTTTGGCGTGAGTCCGCTGAACGGCACGCAGCTGAGCATCACCGTACGCTTCGCCCATCCATTGGCCTTCCGCAAGATGCACGTTATTGACGTCCAGCAGGGAACCTGTCGAAAGGTGCAGATAGGTAATCGCCTTGTTGTAGGCAACCAGCTGTTGATAATACGCTCGCTCCGCGTCCGACAGGCTAGCCTGAGCACGCAGCACAAGGTCGAGGGTTAGTGTGCCGACATCTTTTTCGGCCTGCAGAAGTTCGACACGTCGTTCGGCAGCCCGGAGTCGATTCAGGTTGGATTCCGCTGCTGCCCATGCGGAAGAAATGTCCTGAATCGAAACCGTAATGTCATGTGCGACACTGCGTTCCTGAGCAGCGAGAATTGCGTTGGCCTTTGCGAGCTGCAGTTCGTAATTCTTCACCTGGCTGCGTGCCTGGCGAAAGCCGATTGGCATGCTCATTTCCACGCCCATCGTCCATGTATCAAGATTATCTCCTGTCATGGAGCCGTAACCGCTGCTGCCGTTCTGGGAAAGCAGTTTGTCACCGAATCCATTTACACCGTAATTGCCGACCACATCCAGTTGTGGACGAACCAGGCTTTGGGCCGCGTTCAACTGAAGCTGGAGACTCTTGATCTGCCACTTCTGACGCCGAAGTTCCACGCGTTTGGTCAGACCATTTACAAGACAGGAATTCCAGTCCGGCCGGAACTCGGCTTTCACGGGCTCCATCGAAGGTCGTAAAACTGTGCCGTCGTTCATCGGCAGGGCAAGATGCCGACGCAACATTGATTCGAAATAGTAGATCCGGTTGAGTGTCAGTTCAACGTCAGCACGCGTCTCATAGAATCGATCGCGCGCCTGAAGTTCATCAGCCTGTTTACTAAATCCGACTTCAACTCTGGCTTGAGCCTCGCGCCACGTCTGAAAGGCACTTTCATGAGCAGTGACGGCGTTATCATAGTTGCGATAAGCGAGATAAAGATCCCAGTAGGCATCTTCAATTGTGCGCAGTCCATTTCGAATGCCCAGTTCAAAGTCTGCCAGCGTGATGTCCTGATTGATTCGTGCGATGACCACACCCTGACTGACCCCGGCAATGGCTCCGAAACCTGGTCGCGAAGGACCAGCGACCCGCGTAAATTCTGTTCCCGCCCCGGCAAGCAACGGCTGGCGAACTTCTGCACCCAGAGTGCCGGCGTATGAGGAAGCAAAGGTCGGAGCGCCCGAGGCATCACCTGTGTAGTTCCAGTTGTGGTAGACCGACACAGCACCACCCGTTGCCAGCGACTTATCGAGTCCTGTCCGAAAAGTCCCTCTGTCCTGACTCAGGATTCCGGGTGCCGGTAGTGAGTGAACTCCCTGAGCAGTTCGGCCCCAGTTGGTTGAGGCTGTCAGTCGAGTGTCGAAGTCGGAGAGAGCGGCCTCAAGGCCACGGCGTCCGAAGAGAACTCCGGTTTCCTGAATCGCAGAGTCGTAAACGGTGGTGACCCGGTCAGGCTCTAGTATCGCAAGTTGGCCACCGACCCCACCGAATGTCCCTTGTTCAATAACCTTGTTATTTCTGAGCGCGGTGAGAATCGCTTCGTCCAGCGAAATTTCGCGAACCTCTTCATCAACCTTGCGCTGCAAACTTCGAGGTTCGCCGGTGACCTGAACAGCCGGATCCGTTTCGTTGTCGATCGCCGGGTATTCGATGGCGGTGTTATGGCCCTTGTACCACGCAACCGGCTTTTCACCGTCAGCCCACTGCAGGTCACGCGCTGCTGTCTTTTGTGTGCTCGAGCAGCCGGACAACATGAGTGACGCGCACAGACTGGCGGTGGTAACTTTACGAAGCAGCCCGCGGCACAGTTCCGTACCGTGATTCGGGCGATGAAGTTTCATCTGGTCAGCGCGCTTTTCAGAGTCTGTCTGAAAGAAGCGACGAAGCTGCTGAAGAAAATAAGATAGCGGTTGCACTGTGACGTCCTTGTCACGAATGTTGAGACCGGGCTTCGGAAGTCTTCCGAGAAAACACAGCCCTGTCTGTCAGGATGTCCCCATGAACAACCTTGTTCCCGGGATCAGCTCCTGCAGTCTGCAATCTGGTTTCCGAAGTAACACGATTGCAGTTTTGTCTCAGCCTGCTGTGCTATCGTCATGCTGATCGCTGCGGCTTGAATCCTCCGCACAAGGACCATACTCGGTATAGGGCATTCCAAGCGTCTTCTTAATAAAGACGGCCTCACCGGCATCATTGCCCTCAACGGCATGACCGGCAAACTGCAAAGCGTACCCGCCCATAAAGCAGACAACCGGCCAATACCACTCAGCGCCGGCAGCAATGGCGATGGGGGTCCCAATGAACGTCAGGGGAACACCAATCCCATGCAGCGCCTGGTTGATGCGATTGCGATGCCGAGGCGGATAGTTCTTCAGGAATTTGCCAAGCATTGGGGAGGCCTGCAAAGAAAGCATCACTGCGGGATCAGGAAATCAGCCCAGATCGTCAGTGTCTGGGGAATCGTCCGACTCTTCGTCGTCAGTCAGCGTATCGGACTTTGGTCGCTCGGCTTTGGAGCGACGAAAGACGGCCACAACGTCATCGACGGGAACAACGAAGAGCAGGTTGTCCGTTTCAAAGTCCACCGGAATTGCATTCTTCGGATGGAAGAGGACTTTGTCGTATTTGCGGATTGGGAAATCTTCGCTGCGTTCCACCTGAACGCTGATTTCCACCACTCGTCCGGTGATCGTCGGGATCTCTGAACTGTCGGGCAGAACAATGCCCCCGCGGGTTTGGTGGCGAGCCTCGTCTTTACGGATCAAAATCCGTAGTCCAAGTGGTTCAACGTATTCAGTCACTCAATCCTCATTGCAATCAGAGGCTTCAAAGATCTGCAGCAGGTCGCGGAAAGACGGATCCGATGCCATTGATGCGAGACGCTTTCTGCATACCAAAGGCGGCTCGGATTTCCGGCTTTCCGGGATCATTGGAAGTTGCGGTTTCTGCTGCTCCCGCAGATTTAATGTTCAGGCTGCCGGAAGAAGGTCCATTTGAGGCCCCGCCTCGTGATTTTCGCTTCTTTTCCTGCGCTTCAAGGATAGACCCAAGTCGTCCGGCAAGCAAGCTTGGCAACAAAATCACATCGCCCCACAACGCGGCGAAAATCAGGCCGCACATGATCCAGCCGAAGCGACTGATCAAAAGCAGTTCCACGGGATACAGTGTCAGCATACCCACACCGACCGCAGCGGTTGTCTGCCAAAGCGCTGGTCCGCAGTGTTCAAGAGACTTCGCGACTGCTTCTTCGCGCGACAGACCATCACGCAGCAGCTGTTGAAACCATGTCATCAGATGCAGCGTTCCGTCAACCGCCAGGCCCATCGCGACCGAGGCCGTAATCATCGTGCCGATGTCGACGTGGATGTTCCCCCACCCCAGCAGGCCAAACATCACCGCCACTGGAAAGATATTAGGCATCATCGAATAGAACGCGGCCGTGAAACTGCGAAGCTGGATCACCATGACGATCCCGATCAGTGCGAATGCCATTGCAAAACTGCTGATCAGACTTTCGAGTAACGCCTGTTGCGTTCTGAGAAAAATTGGGACCAGGCCCGTCACGACGTGTCTCGGAGTTCCGTTAGGGAAATCCTTCAGCTTTCCTTCTGCAATTCTTGCCAGCTCATTCGTCAGTCGAGCGTAGTCGTAGTCGGACATAATGCTGGACTGGCACGTGATGCGCCAGATTTCATCGCCCGCAACATTCAGAGCCTGGTCACCTGTCTTCACCCAGTCGGCCGGTTTTTCTGCAACAGCCAGCATGGAAGATAATCCGCGAGCTGATTCCCCGCCCTTCTGAAGCTTTTCGTGGATGCGTTTCCCGATAATATTCTCCCGCATTTTTGCATTGCGGCGTTCCATGGCCGTCATCGCCTTCAGCTCGGGCTTCTCCAGATTGATGAATGAGGCCAGCGACAGAGTTCCGCTGACTTCAGAATGGTCTCGCAGCGCTTCCTGAACTTCCAGGACCTTCCGGGCACGGTCCAGAAACGGAACACTGGTCTGCTGTTCTTTGCTGAAACGTACAATGGTGTCAACGGAAGCAATCCCCGAAAGATTTTCCTCCAGAAAGTTGTAGTCCTTTACGACCCTGGACTCATCGGGAAAATACCGAATCACTTTGGTCTCGGTCCGAAACCAAAGGAATCCCAGCATACATCCGCCGACGAGAACCGCGTTTATCCAGAGGCTTGTTGATCGGAAGCGGAACAACTGAAGGCCAAGACGTTGCCAGAAAACATTGTCGATATGGTTCTGTCGCGGAGGACTTGCGGGCCAGTAAAGCATCAGCGCGGGCAGGAGATAAATAATGCAGACAAATGAGATAATGCAGCCGATGGAAGCGTAAATGCCAAAATCTCGCACTGGCACCAGAGAGCTGACCATCAAGGAGGCCAGGCCAATGGATGTCGTTGCACTCGCCAGAAAACAGGGAAGCCACGCCACAGATGCTGCCTGCAGGACAGACTTGACGGGGTCATTGATCCCCGAGTTCTTCCAGTAATTGCAGATGTGAATCGTGCCGGAAACGGAGATGACCATTAGCAGCGTCGGCATGACGATCAGGACCATGTTCATGCTGCCGCCCGTTGGTGCGATCAGCGAAACCGCGGCCACCGCAGACAGAATGGAAACTGTCTGGACGAGCACGCACAATCTGAAGCTCTTCAGCATCAGATAGCTCAACGTAACGCTCACGATGACAGAGAGCAACAGAGGCGATCGATGCAGCAGGTTCCATACAGGTGCCGAGCGATTCCAGGCCGCATGTTTCACGGCTTCATTCATCATCGCCGCCGCAATCGGTCGACCACCAAGATGCAATGCGCTGTCCGAAATACCAGCGAAGTTCGCGGCCGCCTTGATTGTGTCGACAGCGGCGGAATGATCCATTGCCCCGGCTTCGGTGAAGCTGACGGACAGTGCTGCCATCGCGCCCGGGACGTACCATGTCTCCGTTACGCAGCTTTCTTCTAAGACACCCGGGGCCTTAAAGGACAACAAGCGGCGACGGAACTTTTCTGTGGTGGGCGCATCCATGTGCGCTCGATGCCACGTCAGTTGCAGATCGGGTTTCTTTTGCTGCAGGACAAAGGTCTTGAGTGCCTCATGAAGCTTCCATGATTCCTCATCATCCAGTGTTAGCGATGCTGCAGACGGCTCGAGTAGCGTCCGATTCACAGCAACAACCTTCAGACCGAAGTCACGCAGTGCCATTGCTTCAATTTCACGAGTTACGGTTGCCGCCTGGGAACGCGCCGATTCAGAAAACGACAGGCACAGCGGCCCGGGGCCGATCAGAAGACCGTTCGCGCGTTCCAGTGCCGTTTCGAGCGACACTTTTTCTGACACCATTCGCTGCAAAAGATCCTTGGGAAGGCTGACATCACGGACATAAAGAGAGCCGCCTTCGCGAACTCCATCTTTTTCAATGCCTTTGAGAATCGTCGCAAGTTTTTCGAGCCGCGGGTCGGTGACGGTGCAGTCATCCCACGAAACTAAGACTCGATCTTCTTCTGGGAAAAGGTTCTGGTACCAAGCGAGAATTTTTGACTGCGGGTCGTCTTTCGGCAGCCAGCCAGCGACGTCGTTCTCCATCCGCAGATTCTGCAGCGACCAGATCATCAGCGGAATGGCAAACACAATGCCTGCCACCAGCCACAGGGAATATCCGTTTCCCCACCGATCTCGCCGTTCGAGAAACGACTTCATCCGTGTTACCTGCTCTTAAATGATTCTCGGCCGACTAATGGTAAGTACCCGGTGAGAAGTGTGACAGATCGCACTGTTACAATTACTTTACCGTCGACATCGTCGGAAAAGGTTAGTAAATCGAACGGCAGTTGCAAGAAACGCCACTCAGAATGGGACGCCCCTATCCAAATATTCCGCCTGGAGCAGTTATGCTTGTTACCGAAAATGCCTTGAAGGGGATATCTGGGTCGACTTTGGGAGATTAGGGGTTTGGGTTTGCGCCGATTCTGCGGAAGGCATTGGACTGCCGAATGTCCTGAGCCGCCAAAATCAGTTCGTTCGATTGGTACCGACTGCAAAGATTCGATTTTACTCGAATACGGACGGACGATTTGTTCTGTGCAACAAAGCGTTGCTCAAGTTTACCAGGCACACTCGCGAAGATCAGATTAGTGGAAAAACTGACCTATGTGCGTGCGATTGTTCATCCGGATGAGCGTGCCGCCTTTGATGCAAGGCTTCAGGCCTTTCTGGAAGCCGGCACGGAGTATCGCAGTCAGTATCCGAGCATCCGTCTGGATTCATCGATTCGAGGTGAAACCGTCACCAGATTCCAGAACCGTTACCGTTGTAAAAATGGTGAGTACCGCTGGTTTTCATGGAACTCGATCCCCAGCGGGAAACCGTTCACACCGGTAGGGCTGGCCAAAAAAGTTCGCGCAGTGCTCGACGGGAAGAAGTGAAAAATCCGGTTGAGTTTTGAGAGAACGGGCTGAGAGCATGTGCGTTCCTGCATTCTTGCGAAACGCAACGCCGCCGTCTCGCAACCCGCTCTGTTCGCCGACTTCCCACTGCCCTTGCCGACTTCCCAAAACGAAAAGCTCAAGCCGATTAACACAGGCTTGAGCTTTGGAGTTGTTGTCGATGTGACGATCGTCGGCCGGGAAGGATCAGGCCCTCGTGCCGGATGCCAGTAACTCGGCCATTGCCGGATCTTCTGACTCATCCGCCTTGCGGCCAACCGGCACGCGATCTTTTACGTCATAAGCCAGGCCGACTGCTCGCAGTGCTTTAATCGACCACCAGGTAATGTCAAATTCCCACCACTTGTGACCGGCAGGCGCAACAGCCGGGTGGGCGTGATGATTGTTATGCCAGCCTTCGCCGTAGGCCAGAATAGCCACCCACCACAGATTTCGTGAATGATCGCGAGTATCATAATTTCGATAGCCCCAAAGGTGCGTGGCTGAATTCACAAACCAGGTGCTGTGGTAAGCCGCGACCATGCGAACACACATGCCCCAGACTACAAACGAGGCCCCCATTTGCCAGCCGCCAAGCGCCCAGCCGACTGCCAGTAATACCAAGCCACTGCCCCACAACCAGAGTGCAAACGTCTTCTCAAAGAACTGCAGCATTGGCCGATCGACAAGTTCAGGCACATATCGGCGAAACAGAATCCGTGTGGACTCCGTCGTACGCTTTGGGAACAGCCACAGGATATGGGACCACCAGCCGTTCGCGACAATCGGTGAATGGGGATCGCCGTCCTGATCAGACTTTTGATGATGCAAACGGTGAGTCGCTGCCCAGCTCAGAGGCGACCCTTCACCGGACAGGCATCCGCAGGCCATTGCGACAAACTCCGCGGGAGCTTTCAGCTTCATGGACTTGTGGGCAAGATAACGATGATATCCAAGACAAATGCCGATACTGCAGGTCAGCCAGTGAAGGGCCACGCAAACCGCCAAAGCCTGCCAGCTGAAAAACATGGGGAGAAATGCGGCAAGCGCTCCCAAATGAACACCGAGCAGAAACAATGTGACCACCCAGTCCACATTGCGCAGACGAAGCTGATCTTTGTGAAACGTGGCAACCAAATTGTCGGTATCGGCCTGATATTGCAGCCGTTTGATTTCTGTCGGAGAAAGAATTCGTTCCGCTCCAGGCACAGCGGATGATACTGCTGACATGATCCGTCTCACAAAATGATATGGGGGACATGACTGAATGTTCAGGCTTCGCTATCCATTTCCGGCTGGAGACGTCGCGTGATGCCTGTGTCTGTCACAATAGGAGCGTTATCGACTTCCTGCAATTGCAGCGTGTATGGCCCCGGTCATGACTGTGTCAAAGCTTTGTCAACGACGTAAGTTCTTTCCTGTTATTGCTTTGCGATGAACGTTTTTTGAATTGTGGTGTTCTGATTCGCGGGAATGATCCCTGCGGAAGAGGGTCTTCGAGCTATTCCATTTTGTGGTGACTGCCTGAGGTGTGATTTGCGAAGCCCAACGTTGTTTTATCCCAATCTGATGTTTGAGGATGAGCTGGCCGAGCCGAACGGACATTTGCCTTTGAAAGCCAGAAGCCTGATCGCGGAACTTTCCCCTGTGATGGGGCTGCTTTCGTCAGTCGATGAGCAGGCTGCCACAGGGAATCAGTCCGACGCGACACGCGATGTTGTTCTTATGCCGGAAGGCGCTTTGCCGAGCGGCATTCCGCCTGCGCTAAGGCACCTGCGATTCGTCTCCGTCGCTGCTGCCAGGGCTCATGAATTTGCTGGATTTGATTTTGTCCCGTGGGGCTGGAGTGAGTCTGCAATCCGAGTTGGGCGGACGTTGAATCTGTTGCTGGATACTCCGGACCCTGCCGTTGTGAAACATGTGAACAGCCGAGAATTTCTCTCGGCATTCGATAGGGTTCGAGACGTGTCGGATGGTGGTGGGGCTGAGTCGCCAGGCGGTGTACTCTGCCGGTCTGCCGTTGACGTTGCGGCGGCACTGGATTCATTCGCGAGACACGGTTCGACTGGCTGGGTGATCAAGGCGAATTTCAGTCAGGCGTCACGAAATCGACTGCTGGGAAATGGTTTGAAGCCGGACAGTTCGCAGACAAACTGGCTGCAGCGGCGAATTGAAAACAATGAACCTGTGTATGTGGAACCGTGGTGCGAACGAGTCGCGGAATGCGGGCTGCAATTTTGGATTCCGCCTCGGGCAGACGCCAGCCAGTCTGTGCGATTCGAAGGGGCCTGTGAGATGTTGACCGATGCCTTCGGAAGGTATCGAGGCAGCATCGTGACAGGTCGGGTTTCAACGGAATCAGTATGGTGGCAGGCCGCGATTTCACGCTGTCAGGCCATTGCCGAGCAGTCCAGGTTGCTGGGTTTCTCGGGAGCCATGGGGATGGATTGCATGCTGTTTCGTTCCCCTGAAGACGGCAGCCTGCGGCTACGCTTTTGTCATGATATCAATGGTCGACTGACAATGGGCCGCGTGGCCCTGTCTTTGCGAAGCTGGCTACACCCCGGGGAAACTGGATTCTGGTGCCACGCCACTGCTGAATCTGCGATCGATTGGCAGAATGTATCTGGCGATCTGGATATGAGCGGCGTACGGATTGTGCCAACCAGTCCATCGCTGATTGGGCCACAATCGCCAAATTTGCAGACGGCTTTTCTGATTTCGGCGGATTGCGAATGCCTCGTTCGGGTCGCTCGCAAGATCCTGAGCCAGGATATCCGAGGACCATTCCAGTTCCATTAATCCACAGTTCCAATTATCCACAGTAAGTTTCCGTCAGCCTCGTTCTCCCCTCATCTGCACCTGTTGCAGTTGGGTTGCACCAACGACTGTTCCCGAGTTCTCGGGCGGCTGTGAAAGATCAACTTTCGCCATGACAATCCCCAACAATTCCTTTATTCACAATCTTCGCCCGTGGTCACCGGAGTGGTACGAACAGCAGACTCGCATGATAGGAGAATCCGCCTGTCGGCAGCTCGGGTTTTACGTCATCCCGAACGAGATGCGGCTTTCAGTTGTGATCCCGGTTTACAACGAAGAAAAAACGCTGCGGGTGCTTGTCGATCGTGTTCGCGAAGTGCCCATTCGGAAAGAACTGATTCTGATCGACGACTGCAGCAAAGACCGCACCCGTGACGTGTTGAAGCAACTGGAAGCCGAAGGCGGCAACGACGACTTCAATCGGATTCGAATTTTCTTTCATGACGTCAATCAGGGCAAAGGCGCGGCTTTGAAGACCGGTTTCTCGCACGTGGAAGGTGACGTCGTCATCATTCAGGATGCGGACCTGGAATACGATCCTGCCGAATATCCTCGACTGCTTCAGCCCATTGTGGAGAACAAGGCCGATGTGGTTTTCGGAAGCCGATTCCTCGGTGACCAGGCGCATCGAGTTCTCTACTTCTGGCACTATCTGGGCAACCGCTTTCTGACCACGCTTTCCAACTGCTTTACGAATCTGAACCTGAGCGATATGGAGACATGCTACAAGGTTTTCCGACGCAGTGTGATTGATGAGATCACGCCGAAGCTGGTTCAGAAGCGTTTTGGATTTGAACCTGAAATCACGGCCCGCGTGGCTCGCCGACGTCTGCGTATTTACGAAACGTCCGTGAGTTATGCCGGTCGAACCTACGCCGAAGGCAAAAAGATCGGATGGCGCGACGGTTTCAAAGCGATCTGGTGTATCGTCCGTTTCGGACTCGCCGACTGATTCACCGGTTCGCCCCGACAGGTTCGCCGGGGCGATTGCAGGCTGCAAGCCGACCGCGGCCTTCAGCTGTTTTGCATCCATTCTGCGGGAGGATCCGGCTGTTGCCAGCTGCTCATGCCGCCGTCCACATAAAGCATCTGCCCGTGGATGTGTTCTGCTCCGTCGCTCAACAAAAACACGGCGGCACCGCTGCAGGCGTCAGCTCCGGGCACTTTGCCATTCGGGGTATGCAGTTCCATCCATCGCCGAAAATTTTCGTTTTTCAGTGCGGGTTCTGTCAGGCGAGTCCACAGCAGCCCGGGTGCGACACCGTTGACACGGATGTTGTACGGCGCAAGTGAAACACAGAGCGATCGAACCATCGCATCCACCGCCCCCTTCGATGTGTCGTAGGCAACGTGCGTCTGTTCGGCCAACTTGCCGTTGATGGACCCGACAAGAAGGATTCGGCCCTGAATGCCGCGTTCCACCCACCGCCGGGCGAAGTGTTGGATCAGAACATACTGCGAGTAGACGTTCAGTTTCAGCGTGCGATCGAACGTTGCAAAATTCATTTCCAGAAATGGCTCATCAATAAACGTGCCCGCATTGCAGACGAGAGTGTCGATTTCCGGATTCAGTCTGAGTGCTTCTTCAGCCAGCTTCAACGGAGCTTCTGGCATCGGCTCCGCCAGATCACCCGCCACAACCGACGCCGGCCCCGCTGCGGATTGGCATCGTTCGGATGCCTGAGCGGCTGCTTCGTGGTGTCGCGTGCCATGAAGAATGACCGAAGCCCCCGCATCACGAAGCGCGATGGCGATCTCCAGTCCAATTCCCTGCGTGCTCCCTGTGATAAACGCATGACGACCAGTTAACATTGACACGGAAAGTCTCCAGTTCAGGTCTGTGTTCATTGATCACTGACAAAGTGATTTCGAAGTTGTCTTTCTTCGTCAATCCGGCGGGCAGTTTGCCGGTGCTTTTAGTTTGCTCGTTTTGTAGCGTCAATGGACTGCATCCGTTCCCGCCATTAGTGTCCGATGTCTAGAATTGTCGGGACTCGGAACCGAATAAACTCCTGGCTGTGCCCCGTGAATATCGGCGGCGAGCGTTTTTTAGGAGTTTCGGCTATCTGGTTCCCATTCCAATCCGCACACGACTTACGATCCAGAACAAGGAATGTTGATATGTCGACCGAAGTTAAGCACGGGACGCGAACAGGCCTGAGAAGCGGTGTGATGTCTACCTCGCTTTTTCTTTTTACGACCGCTGTGCTGGCGACGGAAGAGCTCAGTCGTGAGCAGATCGTCGACCGTGTTCGATCCGATATCCAGTACCTGGCGTCCGATGAACTGGAAGGCCGAGGCGTCGAAACGAAAGGGATCGCACTGGCTGCAGAACGTATCCTTGGCGACTACGAAAAGTTTGGACTCAAACCGGGAATGCCTGACGGTTCGTGGCGCCAAAGTTTTCCCGTCACGGTGGGCGATGTCCGCGTGGCTGCATCCACGCAAGTCGAAATCAACGGCCCTGAGGGTGTTGTGTTGACGCTGAACCTGAAGGATGAGTTTCAGCCGATTCGTCGGGGCGCGAATGGGAAAGCCGAAGGAGAATTGGTCTTTATTGGCTATGGAATCACTTCAGATGAAGACATGTACGATGATTACGCGGGCATTGATGTTGCCGGCAAAGTGGTCGTACTGATTCGGCGAGAGCCGCAAAATCGTCCGGGCGGCGCCTTTCGTGGTCAGGAAACCAGTCCAAACTCGTACATCGATCGCAAGATCGCCTTGATCCGACAGTCAAAGGCGGCTGCCGTTCTGTTTGTGAACAATCACGCGAACTCCCCGACGCCCGATACAGACGATCTGGCCGATCCCTCAAGTTTTGGCAATGAAGGCGAAGCTGTCCCCGTTGTTCACGTGAAGCAGGCGGTCATTGACAAAATCCTGACGCAAACTCCGCTGCACGGGGACGATGGAAAGACATTGAGCAGTCTCGAAGAGGTGGCTCATTCGATTGATGAAAACATGAAGCCGCTGTCTCAGCCGATTTCAGGCTGGTCGGCAAAGGTAACAACAGAATTCGAATCGGACACTGTGTCCACAGACAATCTGATTGGGGTCGTGGAAGGCGAAGGTCCGTTGTCTGATGAAACCATCGTGATTGGGGCTCACTACGATCATCTTGGATTCGGTGGTTTTGGTTCGCGGACTCAGAATCGAACGGGTGAAGTTCACAATGGTGCCGACGACAATGCTTCGGGCACAGCCGCTGTCGTCGAACTCGCTCGCCGAATGGCGGCCGGTCCAAAGCCAAAACGTCGCATGGTATTTATCTGCTTCTCCGGTGAAGAACGCGGTTTAATTGGCAGCAATTACTACGTGAACCATCCCGTGTTTCCGATCGAGAACACGGTCGCCATGCTGAACTTCGATATGATTGGCAACCTGAAGGACAATCGCGTCGAGGTCAATGGAGTTGGTACGGCTTCCGAATTTGCAGAGATTGTCAAAGCGGCTGATGAGGCCACGCCGATCGACATCACCGTCGTCCCGGGAGCTTTCGCCGGCAGCGATCATCTGCCATTTTACCAGCGCGGCATTCCGGTGATGTTCTGCTTCACCGGAATGACGGACATTTATCATACGCCCGACGATGACTTTCGAACGCTGAACATTGAAGGTGTTGTGACCGTGATTGATTACTCTGAGCAGCTGTTGCGAGGAATTGACGCCCTTGACAAGCGGCCCACGGTTGCCGGTGGCCAACAGGAAATGCGTCGTCAAACCGTGGTTCGGACTCCGTTTCTGGGTGTCCAGCCGAATATCTCCGCCAGCGGACTTAACGGGATTGTGCTGCGAGGCGTGCGCCCGGATTCGCCCGCGTCAAAAGCCGGCCTGCAGACCGGTGACGTGATTACAAAGGTTGGCTCGACTCAGGTGGAAAGCTATCAGACGCTGATCGATATCATAACGGCTTCAATGGCAGGGGATAAGCTGCTGCTGACCATCAAACGCGGTGACGCCGAGATGTCCGTTGAAGTCGAACTCGGTGAACCCCGCCGATGATGACTGTTCGCGAAGCCGCCGCCGTCTTATACCATTGCTTTGATGGGCTGGATGAATCCCAGTCAACTGCGTCGGTGTTATGACACGATCGTCAGTGTTTTGACATGATGATTGTGGGCGCCCTGTGATATCGTCCTGAGCAGCCCGCGATCTCGACCCTAGTGTTTTTGTGCTTCCCCGTAGTCCTGCCTGTATTTGCCCTGCCCTGCCCTGCCGTCCAGTAACCAGCCAGTTGCCTGCCGTTTTTCTTTTGGCGATTTCAGAAAAATAAAGTCCTATGACGATTCCCGAGCCCGCTTCTGAATCTGCCGAACGACAGGTTTACATCACCGGCCGGATGGTGCCTGAATCTTCGGCCACCATTTCCATTTTTGACAGCGCGATTTTGCTGGGCGACTGTGTGACCGAGTCCACTCGAACGTTTCGGCATAAGCCATTTCGGCTCGACGATCATATCAATCGCCTTTACAAATCGCTGAAAGTGTGCCGAGTCAATCCGGGTCTGACGCCCGAACAAATGACGGCCGCGACACTTAAGGTGCTCGAAGCAAACCGGTCGCTCATGGGTCCCGATGATGACTGCTGGATCGTCCACAATATCTCCCGCGGTCTGATGAAACCGGGGCCGAGTCCTGCTCAGACGAATCCCGCCACCGTGATGATTTTTACCAGTCACATGGATCTGCGAGGCTGGGCGAAATACTATACGGAAGGCTGCCATGCGGTGACATCATTCAGCCGCGCGATCCCTGCTCAGTCGCTCGACGCGAGAATCAAAAATCGCAGTCGGCTGTTTTACACGATGGCAGATACCGAAGCACGACTGATGGATCCTGAGGCTCAGGTGGTCATTCTGGATATTGATGGCAATGTCTCAGAGAACAAAGGTGGAAATATCTTTGCGGTCGCGGACGGTGTGCTGAAAACTCCGTCGCTGGACAATTGCCTTGCCGGTATCAGTCGCAAGACGGTCGTCGAACTGGCGTTGCAGCTGGGAATTCCGGTTCGCGAATCCAGTCTGCAGATGTATGACCTGTACACGGCGGATGAAGTTTTCTTCACAAGCACCCCTTATTGCATTATGCCGGCCTCAAAATGCAATGGTCTTGTGGTGGGTGATGGAAAAGTGGGGCCGATCACCGCTCGACTTCTCGCTGCCTGGAGTTCACTGGTCGGCCTGGATATCGTTGGACAGGCCCAGCGTCAGATTCAAATGTGAGACGGCCTTTCCCGTTTGTTCGCATCTCAATTTCATCAATCGACAATGACGGCAGATTCTTCAATGACTGAACCGACGATCCAGAATCTTTTCGATTTGACCGGACGCGTGGCCCTGATTACCGGTGGCTCGGGCTTCCTTGGGAATTCCCTGTCGCGGGCTCTTGCGGAAGCAGGAGCCAGTGTGGTCGTGGGCAGTCGGGATCTCGAAAGAGCACGCAGCGTGACGGATGCTCTGCCATCTCCGTCCGGTGCCATCCATTATCCTGTCGTGCTGGATCAGATGGACGAAGCATCGCTGAACAGCGGCTTTGATACGGCGGTTCGGGAAGCGGGCAAGGTTGATATTCTGATTAACAACGGTCAGCAGGGACACCCGGTGGATCTGACCAATATCACGGCTGAGCAGTTCAATAAAGATCTTCAGAATACGACCGGCTATTTTCTGCTGGCGCGTCGTCTTCGCGATCACGTTGTTTCTCGATCCGCGTCGGCATCGATTGTGATGATCGGATCCATGTATGGAGTGGTCGGATCCTATCCGGATGCTTACGAGGGAATATGTGTCGCCAGCCCGGTGCAGTATCACGCACTGAAAGGTGGAATCGTGCATATGACTCGCCATCTTGCCGTCTACTGGGCCAAAGACAACGTGCGAGTCAACTGCCTGAGTCCCGGACCATTTCCTTCTGAAAAAGCACCGCAGGAAATGGTGATACGACTCAAGACAAAAAGTCCGATGCATCGCATGGGGTTGCCTCACGAGTTGAAGGGCCCGCTGTTGATGCTGGTCAGTGACGCCGGCAGTTATGTGACCGGCCAGAATCTGCTGGTCGATGGCGGCTGGACTGCGTGGTGATCGGCCTACAGGCAGGCTGCCCCCAACGACCGGGGTGAAGACGACTGGCTTCGGTCGCGTCTTTAGTCTGGTCCTACCACTCGGCGATCATCTCTGGATCGATTGTTGGGCAATCGCTGTCCGAAATCATGCGGTCGACGGCAAGTTCATCTTTAAATCCCGTGCCGGTGACCATGCATACAATTGTTTCGTCCGGATGAATTTCTCCGGCCTTGACGGCATTTAATGCGCCTGCCAAAGCGACGATACCTGCGGGCTCGGAAAAGATACCTTCCTCTCGCGCCATTCGCTTTTGCAGTTCCCAGACATATTCGTCCTGCACCAGGTGACCGTTGCCGCCGGACGCTCGACATTCTGTGACCGCCAGATCTCCATCAATGACGCTGGCCACCTGCAGACCGCTGACCTTGGTGGTGCACATAGCAGATCGCGCCACGGCGAGCCCTTCGCGCAGTGGTCCGGCAATCGTATTGTTGCCCTCCGGCTGCACACAGTGGATGGCCGGACTGACGCTTAGTTCACCGCTTTCCACAAGACTTTGGAAGCCGCGGGCGGCCGCCACGCAAAGTCCGCCTCCGCCCGCCGGACAGAAGACATGCTGAATCGGGGAGGTGGCCTGTTCGGCAAGTTCGAAGCTCACCGACTGGACTCCCGACATCCCCGCCGGACAGTACACGAATGCACTGATCTGCAAGGCATAACCCGGCCGACGTCCGATGGCCTGCAGATCTCCCATTACCTGTTCGGTGAGTGAAGCGTCTGTGCCAAACCGTCGGACGCGAGCAATCTTTGCTCCATAGGCCATCATTTGTTTCAGTTTACCGGCCGGAGCACCTTCCACGATTGCGATGCGACATTCAATTCCTGCTGAGGCACAGTACGCCGCGATCGCTGCTCCGGTATTGCCGCTGGAAGTGGCGACACATCGTGTCTGTCCGTTCGCCACCATGTGCGAAACTGCAGCCGCAGCGAAGCGATCCTTGTACGAGCCCGACGGATTTCCACCCTCGAGCTTGAAGAACAGATTCCTGAGCCCGGCGGCCGGACCAATCTTCCTCGACCGAACCAGCGGCGTGTTTCCCTCACCGAGAGAAACTCGAGATGATTCTGCAACGCCTTGAATCCTGTCATTCCAACGCCAAAGACTCATGTTTGTTTCCTGTGCTATGTCAGTCCAAAAAGCTCATTCGCGTTGCCGCAAAAAATGTCTTCCACCTGAGAGTCGCTCATTCGCGTCGACATGGTAGCGATTTTCAGAGTCCGCAGAGACTCATGACCCACCAGAGCCAGTTGCAGGTCTGCATAAGGCACATTCAGGTTCGTGTTGTCCGCGGAAATCCACAGAAAGCTGTCCCCCAGCGCCACACAGCGGCCGCGAAGGTGCGTGACGGGGAAGTCTGACCCGTAGAGAACTCGCTTGTGCCCCATCACATTGATGATCGCTTCAATCGCACCACAATCTGTCACCGCCGATGTATCAAACCACACGTTATGTAGACCTCGCAGAGACTCAATACCCAGAATCGTATGATGGGCATTAAACCCGCGCGCCGCGTGAGCCAGAATCAGACGCATGTTCGGGTAACGTTCGCAGTAGCTTCGAATGGTCTGCTGATTGGCGACATCCGCAAGAGCCCGAACGCGAACCATATGCAGAGTGATCGACAGTCCTTCTTCGTGAGCGATCCGGACCTGTTCTTCAGGCAGATATTCCTCAATCAGCGAGTCGAACGTCGGACGCCGCGGAGAATAAACGTGATAGCACTTCAGGCCGACAAAGCCACACCGGCGAACCGACTCACGAATAAACTCCGGATCCTGATCGGGCGTAATCAGCATTTGCCCGCGTGAGCCAGGCCGCTTCTGAAGTTCCTGAAAGAGGAACTCATTTTCAGCATTCGCGTCCACCGTGGGATGCGGAAACGGAAAGAACAGTCCTTCTGTCTTTCGGTCAGGAATGAGCGGCTCCATCTGCCGATCAAACTCCGTACTGCCCGCAACTGGTGGTCCCGATTTGACAAGGGCCGGAACATCACCTGGCAAAAAATGATCCGCGCAATACCAATGCGCGTGAGCGTCGAAAAGCCGCCGGGGAACGAAGCTGTTCAGCTCACGATCAAAGAGCTCTCGATCCCATTCGGTAATGATCCAGTCGTTCATTGATGATCACTTATTCAAGAGGCCGTAATTGAAAAGCTCTTTCCTGTTCACAGCGGAAAGCTACCAAATGAGCCACGTATAGGAAGAACGGGGCTTCCTTTTTTTCTCTGATAAACGCTACGGCTTCCTCGGAATACTGCCTGGTCAGTTGACGCTGGTCAGGCTGCTTTTCAACGATCTCGGTGTTTCGAATCAGAGGCGTCTGCCAGTACTCATTGTTCTCAGCGAAAAAACGTTCTCTGCCTTTTGGCGCATCGGGAGTCGGCATCATGTCGTTGGAAAACGGCATTCCGAAATAGCTGTCAAAGCCATGATGCGGCGGCAGATGTTCCGGTAGATGTCCCAGATGCCACTTCCCGACCATTCCGGTTGCTAAGGCAGATCGCCAGTCGCGATATTTGCGTCAGCGTGGGTATCCTCAGAGTGTGTTGCTGAATGCGTTGTAGAAAATAGTTCATAGATTTTTTCTGCGAGACCTCTGGACTTCCCGGTGCTGTGTACTCTTTCAACGACGACGCACGAGTATCGATTAACCGCGGAAAATGCCGGTACACGGGCTTCCAGGCAGAAGGCAGTGTTAACCACGAAAGACACCAAAAACACGAAAGAGTTACGAACCACAAGGAAGGTGAATTGCACAGAAGTTACGAAGCAGACGTTCCGTGGCCAACACCATCAGTCTGCGTTTCCTTTCGTGTCTTTCGTGCCTTTCGTGGTCAAAAATTTCTGTTTCTGTTTCTGTGACCTATACGAAACTCTGACGACCCGAAGTCTAGACCAGCAGCTCCTTCACGACATTCGCCTCTTCCACGCCGGTCAGTTTTGAATCCAGGCCCTGGAATTTGTAGGTGAAGCGGGAATGATCGATGCCCATCAGATGCAGCAGAGTGGCGTGGACATCATGCACTGAGACACGGTTTTCAACGGCGTGATAGCCGAACTCATCGGTGTTCCCGTAGCTCACGCCAGGCTTAAATCCGCCGCCGGCAAACCACATCGTGAAGCCCGCCAGATGATGGTCACGGCCGTTGCCCTGAGCCATCGGCGTGCGTCCGAATTCTGAGCCGAACACGATGATCGTGTCCTTCAGCATGTCCCGTTGCTTCAGGTCCGTGATCAATGCGGCCACGCCCTGATCGACTTCCTTTGCCGTACCAGCCGAATGCTCCTTCACCGCACCATGATGGTCCCAGTCACGATGGTACAACTGAATAAATCGAGTGCCTCGTTCGGCCAGACGACGAGCCAACAGGCAATTGGATGCAAACGATCCGTCGCCACCTTTTGTGCCATACAGATCAAAAATATGAGCAGGCTCATTGCTGACATCCATCAGCTCCGGAACACTCGACTGCATCCGAAACGCCAGTTCATACTGATTGATGCGAGTCGCAATTTCCGGGTCGTCGTATCGAGTATTCGCGAGGCCGTTCAGGCGCTGGACAGCATCCACGACATCACGCTGCTGCTTTGATGTGACACCCTTCGGATTGCCCACATAAAGCACAGGATCACCAGTGCCGCGGAATTCCACTCCCTGGAACTGACCGGGCAGAAATCCTGAATGCCACTGGCGAGCGGCAATGGGCTGACGCTGGCCGTAATTTCCCGTGGAGACCATCACCACGAAGCCGGGCAGGCTCTGCGATTCCGCGCCAAGACCATACAGCAACCACGAACCCATCGCCGGACGGCCGGCAATCATCGTGCCGGTGTTCATGAAGGTATGCGCCGGATCGTGGTTGATCGCATCGGTGTGCAATGAACGCACGATGCACATGTCGTCCGCACATTTCTCACCCAGCATCGGCCAGATTTCAGAAATCGACTGGCCCGATTGTCCATACTGTTTGAACGCATGCTGGGGCCCAAAACAGTTCAGCTGCGCGCCCTGCAGCTGGGCAATCTGCTGACCTTTGGTGACGGATTCCGGCATCGGCTTGCCATGCAGTTCGGCGAGCTTCGGCTTGTTGTCGAACGTGTCGATATGTGTCATCCCGCCTGCCATATACAGCCAGATAATCCGTTTGGCTTTCGGCTCGAAATGAGGCGGATTGATCACACCGTTCCAGTGCGGTACTTCCTGATCGGCGGCCTGAATCTGCTGTGACAGCAGCGATGTGAGCGCCATTGAGCCGAGGCTGACCCCGGAGTTACGGAGAAAAGATCGACGAGCGATCTGTGGGGGAAGCGAAAACATGGTGGGACCTTTTTGTCTGTGTTAATTTCTGGTAATGGTTTCGTGCAGATTCAGAATCGTACGCGCCACGCTGGTCCACGCGGCCATCTCCGGGGTAGGAAGATCGCCAGCAGCCGGCTTCTCACCAACCTTCAGCAGTTCCGCCGCGGTCGCAGCGCTGGCGGTGTATTCGGCGACATGGTCATTCAGCAACTCTTCCAGAACCGTCGCTTCCTCATCCAAAATCGGCCGGGAGAGTGCTCGTCGAAACGCGAGATCCAGGCGATCTCGCGTAGAGCCTTCATGCCGAAGAATCATCTCCGCGAAGGCTCGAGCCGCTTCCACATAGCTCGGGTCATTCAGCAGCACCAGCGACTGCAGTGGCGTGTTGGATCGCGGTCGATCGGCCGTGCATTCTTCGCGGCTGGGCGCGTCAAACGCCAGCAGACTTGGATGCAGATATTGGCGCTGCCAGTGAGTGTAAAGGCCACGTCGATAGAGCGATTCACCTGTGCTGTTTTGCCATTCGCGAGTTGGAAAGTTCAGATACGCCCAGTATCCCGCAGGCTGATAGGGATTCACACTTTTTCCGCCGATGGATTTGACCAGCAGGCCACTCACCGCCAGCGCGTTGTCGCGGACAAGTTCGGCATCAAGCCGGAACCGCCCCTGGTGAGCCAGCCAGCGATTGTACGGATCCACTTCTCGCACGTCCGGTCTGACCAACGACGATTGACGATACGTCTGACTCATCACAATCGACTTGATTGTGCGTTTCAGATCCCAGCCATGAGTCCGTAAATCATCGGCCAGATAATCTAGCAATTCCGGATGGCTGGGCCATTCGCCCTGAGCACCAAGGTCATCCAGCTTTCTGGACAGACCAGCCCCGAAGTAAATCTTCCACAGACGATTCGCAACGACCCGGGAAGTCAGCGGATTTTCCGGCGACATGATCCAATTGGCGAGATCAAGTCGGTTCAGAATTTTGTCTGCAGGAGGCTCAGGTGCCAGAGCCGACGGAAACGCCGGTGTTACCACTTCGCCGCTGTCATCCATCCAGTTGCCTCGCTTCAGGATCCGCACCATACGCGGCGCAACGGCTTCCGTGACAAGCGTTGAAGGAATGGAGGCGTCGAGATCATTCCGCTGTTTTTGCAGAGTCGCGAGTTGTTCGCGAACCGGATTCAGCAGCGGAGCCATTGCGCGGTAATGAGCTGCCAATTCAGCTTTCTGGGAATCCGTTCGCTGATCCGCAGGTGTCGCCAGAATCGCCAGCAAATTTGCGGGTGGTGCGTCAGCCGCTTTGATTGGTCGCGGAGCCGTGGTCGCTGACAACCGGAAGCAGCCAATGTTATGGCCCGGATTGTCGAGGTTCTGAGCCATCGTGACGGTGAGAGTTGCGCCTTCAGCCAGTGTCAGGTCGGCTGCGGTTTCAAAGACGGCAAAGTTCGGCCGGCCAGCCTGTTCCATGATGGCCCAGCCCCACTTCGCGCCTTTCGCATCACCGTCGATGGCCGCTTCCACGGCCCACTTGCCGTAAGGATTTCCACCAGCGGCACCGGTCTGCTCGTAAGTGGCCGAAGCGTTCAGAAGTGGCACTGCGACTTCTTCCTGTTCGCCCAGTTTTATTTTCAGAATCAGTTCCGACAACACAAAGTTGCCGTTGCCAGCTCGGCCGGGACCTTTGTTGGGAAGAGTGTCGTCCGGTAAAACTTCCAGACGAAGGGCTGTAACGGCGGCAGGAAGTTTTGTAAATGTCAGCGTGTAAGTGTCGGCGTCCGGATTCTTGTCTGTGGCCAGAATAGCTCCATCGGATCTTGGCGAAAGCTTCGCGCCGTTGAGTGAAACCATGGAATCGGCAGCCAGCGGAGTCCATTCAATCTGCAGCTTCTCCCACTCGGCCTGAGCAGCGGCGAGTTCCGGCGTGTCGGTTTCCAGGGCCTTTTTCGTGGCCGCGATTTGTTCGTCGAATCGGACGAGTTCTACGGTCTGCTGGGCAGTCGGAATTTTGATAAACGGGCCCCAGTTTCCATCAGCATTCGCGCCGGAGTACAGACCGCGTTCTTTAATGTCCGCAAAGAAGGCTTGAAAGCGATAGAAGTCCTTCGCTGTCAGCGGATCGAATTTGTGGTCATGGCATTCAGCGCATCCCAGAGTAATGCCCAGCCAGGTTCCGGACGTATTGCGAACTCGTTCGGCAATGTACTTGGCCAGATATTCCTTATCCTGAACTCCCCCTTCGGCGCTCATCATGCCCAGACGATTGTATCCCGAGGCAATCCTCTGTTCCTGAGTCGGCTCGGTCAAGAGATCGCCGGCCAGTTGTTCGATAGTGAACTGATCAAAAGGTTTATTCGCATTGAACGATTCGATCACGTACTGTCGGAACGGCGAAACACTCATTGGCTGGTCGCCGTGATAACCGACAGTGTCAGCATATCGCACCAGATCCAGCCACCACATGGCCAGACGCTCGCCGAAGTGCGGTGACTGCAGCAGTCGATCCACCTGCTTTTCGACTGCATTGGGAGACTGATCCGCCAGGAAGTCCGCAACTTCGGTTTCCGTGGGCGGCAAGCCAATCAAATCGAAACTCAGGCGACGCAGTAGAGTGATACGATCGGCTTCAGCGGATAGCGCAAGCTTGTGCTCCGTCAGGCTCTGCTGGACCAGTTGATCAATCGTTGCGGAGACAGACTCTTTTGCCTCAGCTTGTGAACGAATGGGCAGAAACGCCCAATGGCCTTCAAACTGACCGCCCTCTTCGATCCACTTCTTCAGCAGCTGCACGTCGCGTTCGGCCAGGACTTTACCGGAGCTGGCAGGCGGCATTTGTTTGTCAACTTCGGTGGACGTTACGCGTTGGAAGAGTTCACTTTCGTCCGGCTTGCCTGGGACAAGCGCACCGTGGTGTGAATCTGTGCCGTGCAGACCATCTTTGGTATCCAGACGCAGATCGGCTTCGCGTTTGTTCTTGTCCGGACCGTGGCAGAAGTAGCAGTTCTCCGACAGGATCGGACGGATGTCGCGATTGAATTCAACGATGTCCGGAAGGGGCTCCGCGTTCGTGTCCTGAGCGCTCGTTTGTGGCGAATAGAACAGCATGAAAACGACAGCAGGGAGCAGCACAGTTCGGAAAAACGTGCGATGCATAAGAACCTCGATCAGGAAAATATTCAATGAACCGGTGCGGATCAACGGCTCATGAAATGGTGGGACGAATGGCGAGTCTTCGCTTTCAGGATGACTCGGATGGTGCGACTCAGCATACCGTGCAAGTCGGATCCGGGAAAGTATTGAATCAACCGAGTTTGAAGAGACCGGCCGGCTGTTCGGATTCGTTGATTTTGAACTTTCTGTCCAACTGCAGCATTTTGAGAACCTCACAGATATTCGGTGCGGCCAGAACCGTAAGTGCCCCGCCAGCGCCGCTGATGGCCTCGGACAACCGCAGCAGTTTTCCGGGAACGGTACCTTCAAAGAATTTGACCGACCGCAGATCAAGAGTCACGGGCTTTGAGCCCAGCTTCGCTAAAAATTCAAAGTCGTCAAAAACTGCTTCCATGACTTTGGAGTCTGACAAGGTTTCGCACGACGTAGTGGCTCGCACATTTGTCTCATCGGCGACGACAGTCAGGATTCGAAATTCGCCGTCCATAAAAACTCTCCAACGAAAAACATTACCGTCACCATAACGTGCTTCGACGAGCGTGGCCGGAAGCAAAGACGTCGTGGCGAGATATGAAAGCAGGACCGGCCTGGAAGCCGGTCCTGCCTGAAGACCTGTTCAAAAATCTGATCTGCAGTTCAGGCTAAAGAACCTTTGTCACACCCGGCGTCGGAATCGGGTACAGCATATCGGCGTCCGGCAGAATCGGAGGCGTGTCCTGGAAAGTGTGATACTGTTCAACAGGCGAAATGCACAAATCAGACTTCAGTGCGTCCGCGAAGGAAATTTCCTTGCCGGAATAAGTCGCCAGGCGTCCCAGAATGGACGTCATGGTGCTCATCGCGCCGTATTCGCCTTCGTTTGGAACCTCGCCCTTGCGAAGTGATGCGAACAGGTCATGGTGCTCGTCCTGGTGACCATCGTGGAGATTCTTACGCTTTCCGTCTTCGGCTTTGCGATCGTATTCCCACTTCAGATTGCCCTTTGGGTCGAAAATCTTGCCATCGGCAATATTGCACCAGCCGTTTGAGCCATGAGCGTACTCAGTCACTGCACTCCATGTGTTGGGAATGTGACGGCACTGGCTCAGCAGGACAGAACGTTCGCCTTCTTTTTCGTAGGTGAATTCCACAAAGTGATGGTCATAAATTTCGCCGTACTCTTTGCCGGTTCGAACCTGACGACCGCCCTGGCCCTGAGCCAGCACTGGGGGGCCACCCATCAGCCAGTTGATCACATCCAGATTATGAATGTGCTGCTCGTTGATATGGTCACCGCACAGCCAGTTGAAGTAGTACCAGTTTCGCATCTGGTATTCCATTTCAGTCTGGCCATCCTGACGAGGTCGAACCCAGACGCCGTCGCCGTTCCAGTAGCAGCGAGTCGCGACGATGCGACCGATTTCACCGTCCTGAAGACGCTTGATGGTTTCGATGTAGATTGGTTCGTGATGTCGCTGCAGACCGACCGCCACCGACAGATTCTTTGCTTTAGCGATGTCACTGGCAGCCAGAACTTTGCGAACACCAACAGCATCGACAGCAACTGGCTTCTCCATGAAGACGTGCTTGCCGGCATTGATCGCTGCTTCAAAATGCAGCGGGCGAAATCCCGGAGGAGTTGCGAGGATCACGAGATCGCAATCCTGTTCCAGGACTTTGGTGTAGGCATCAAAGCCGACGAACTGACGATCCTTGGGAACATCTACTTTGTCGCCATGCTGACGCTTCAGCTGATTAACGGCGCTTCCCAGATTGTCTTCAAACGCGTCGGCCACAGCGACAAGCTTTGTTGGGCCGGTGGTGTTCATCGCCTGATCAGCGGCACCGCGACCACGACCACCGCAGCCGATGAGTCCGATACGGATGGTTTCATCGCTGGCCACATGAGCGGCTCGAACAATGCTCAGGTTCGTCAGCAGCGACGTGCCGGCTGCAGCAACTGCTGAGGATTTCAGAAATCCTCGACGCGAGGAATCAGATGGTTTCTTGGACATAAAGTGAACTCCCAGGAATGAAGTGGGACAGCTCCACATGTCAGGCTTGAGATTATCCAGTCGATCTGAACAACGCAGCCTGATCAATCAGGATTGGAGCATCGTGGACTAAGAGCAGAACCCCAATCGGCATCTGTGTTGAAAACAGTGAAGCCAATTGCTCCCGAAATGCTACGTTTGCCGCCCCTCAATCGCAATTCAATCTCTAAGAAGCTTGCCCAAACCCGAAATTTCTTTGCGCGGTCCGCAACCTCTCCCTAAGTGGTAAATTGCACTCTGCGGACAGCGTGAAGCGTTGCCGCGTCGGCAGCACTTGCCAGCCCAGGTGACTATACCTTCCTGCAGCAACGCTGGCACAGGCGACACGGCGGCCCAGCCGAATATCGGGTACAGTTGGCTGAAGAACAGACGGGATCGCCGGTCCGCTTGACGCAGCTTGCTTGCAGGTTGGCACCCTTCGCACCACAATCGCCATCGCCACAATGAAACCTCATCGGTTTCGCAGGCTGCTCGTTTTCTTGTGGGGAAGGTGCCACCATGTCTCTGAGATTGTCTCTGTGTCTATCTGTTTTTGTTGCCACCGCAGCCTGCGCCAGCGTCACCCGCGGCAATGAGCCTGTAAAATACTCGACTCAGATCGCACCCATTCTGCAGAGCTATTGCGTGAGCTGTCACAGTCGCGTGGAGGCGCAGAATGGTCTATCCCTGCAGGCTCCTGACGATATTCTTAAGGGCGGCGAAAATGGGATTATTTTGAATCCTGACTCGCCGGAAAAAAGTCGGTTGCTGCAGGTCGTCACGAGTCACGGTGATGATCGCATGCCGCCAGCCGATCAGCCGCAGCCGTCCGACGATGAGCTGAAATTGCTGACTCTCTGGTTGAACGAAGGAGCAAAATTCGACAGCCGTATGGCAGTACTTCCGGTGCTTCCAAAAGTTGCTGTCACAGCCAGAACGGTCAGATCACCTGCATTGACAATGAAGGTGTCGCAGGACGGGCAAAGTCTGTTTGTGGGCAAGTTCAGACTGGTCGAACAGCGAGCGCGAACGTCGAATGAAGTGATCTGGAGCTTTCCTGTTCCGGATGGCAAAGTGAACAGCCTGAGAATGTCGGCCGATGGTCAGCGCATCCTGATTGCCACGGGAACGCCGGGACTTTCCGGGCGGGCCATTGAAGTGGCCGTTGGCAGTTCCGTCGTTCAGCAGGAATTCGCCGGGCACAACGATATTCTGTATGCCGCCGACTGGTCGCCGGATGGCGAGATCGTCGCCACCGCGGGTTATGATCGTAAAATTATTCTGCACAACGCACAGACCGGCGAAAAAATTCGCGAACTGTCAGGGCACAATGGAGCTGTCTTCGATCTGCGGTTCAGTCCTGATGGAACGCTGTTGGCATCCGCCAGTGCCGATGCGACAATTAAGATCTGGCACGTCGCCACTGGCGAACGCTTCGATACGCTCAGCCAGCCGCAGTCGGAACAGTACGCCGTTCTGTTCAGTCCTGATGGTCGATTCGTTTTTGGAGCCGGAGCAGACAGCCGCATTCGCAAGTGGCAGCTGGTTTCACTGACAGCCCCGCAGATCAACCCGATTGTTATTTCACGATTCGCTCACGAAGGCGCGATTGCGAAAATGGAGATCTCAGACGACGGCCGATTTCTTGTCTCGGCCTCGGACAACGGTTCGATCAAGCTCTGGGATGCAGCCAGCGTCACGGAGCAGGCTGAAGAAACACTGGCGAAGGATCTGGTCTCCAGCGTCGCGTTTGATAACACCGCCGGAATCGTTCTGATTGCCACCACCAAAGGAAGCCAGCGTACAATCGCTGTTCCCATTGAAATCCTGCTGACAGAATCCAGCCAGACAACGGCTCCTGCTGTGATGGCTGGTCCTGAGGCGGATCTGCAGAACGTTGCAGAGACTGAACCAAACAATGACGCCGGAGCTGCGCAGTCCATCGAATTCCCTGGCCTGATTTCGGGCGTTATTGACGGCAGTGATGCCAGTCATCCGGATGCTGATACGTATCGTTTTACGGCGCGAAAGGGACAGCCAGTTTTGATTGAAGTGAAGGCGGCCCGCGAAAAGTCGCCGCTTGATTCCACGGTTGAGATCCTCTCGGCGGAAGGAAAGCCGGTACTACAGAGTCAGCTGCAGGCGGTGCGGGATTCCTACTTCACCTTTCGAGGCAAGGACTCCGACACCAGCGACGACTTTCGACTGTTCAACTGGCAGGAAATGGAACTGAATGAGTACCTGTATTCCGATGGCGAAGTGGTCAAGTTGTGGCTGTATCCACGCGGACCGGATTCAGGCTACAAGGTGTATCCGGGCTTCGGCAGTCGGCAGACCTATTTTGGAACGACACCAACCGCACATCCGTTACAGGGCCCCGCATTCATTGTCATCCCGCATGCACCGGATGCCGTGTTAAAGAATACAGGGTTGCCTGTCTTTCCTGTTTACTTCGAAAACGACGACGACCCGATGCGGCAATGGGGAAAGGACTCGCGGCTGACGTTCATTCCTCCCGCGGATGGGGAATACAGTGTTCGTATCCGGGATGCTCGCGGCTTCCAGGGAGCCGATTTCAAATACCAGTTGCTGGTGCGATCGCCGCGGCCGGATTTTGCAGTGGCGATGATCGGGACCGAGCTGAGCATTCATCCCAACACCGGTCGAGAAATCAGCTTTACGGCCACACGGGTTGATGGCTATGACGGCCCGATCGAGATCTATGCAGAAAACCTGCCCGCCGGTTTTTCGCTTTCAGATCCTGTGCTGGTTCAGGACGAGCAGCGTCAGGCGTTTGCAATTCTGGTTGCAGCCAGCGATGCGACGCAGCCTGCGGACGAGGCCGTTTCAAAAATTCAGTTCAAGGCTCGCGCTCGAATTGGTGAAACGGAAATCATTCACGATATCGGCGGACTCAAGTCGCTGAAACTGGCGGAAAAGCCCAAAGTGCTCGTCAGGATTTTGACGTCCGAACAGCAGGCGACAGGCTCGTCCGAACATACTTCTGAGCTGACTGTTTATGCGGGGGAAACGGCCCGCGCCTTTCTGAAGGTTGAGCGGCTGGATCACACCGGACTGGTCGAATTTGGAAAAGAAGATTCCGGCCGCAATATGCCGCACGGGGTGTTTGTCGACAACATCGGACTGAACGGGCTGATGTTGCTTGAAGGCCAAAATGAGCGGGAGATTTTCATCACCGCGGCAAAATGGGTTCCGGAATCCAGCCGACCATTCTATTTGAAATCCAACGTTGATGGAGGCATCACGTCGTTTCCAGTGATGCTGCATATTCGCCATCGTGCCTCAGAACCGGCCGCAACTGCTGCCACAGCACCGTAGACGATCAACGAATCAACCGGCGGCAACAACCGGGCGTTTGGTCAGTCCGCGTGCTGCTTTGGAACGGCACTGGAGTTAAGGTGACAAAATGATGTTTACAGAATGATGAAACGTAGTGAGCAGAAGAGCGTGGCGACAACCGGCTTTTGAAGCTGATCCTTTTGTCCTTCTACCCTCCATCATTTTGTCTCACCCTGCAGTTCTCGCTGTAACAAGCAGCGGCAAGCTCACGACGTGTTACATGGACTCATGCCGTATGACGGGCATCCGAGACGTCAAACGTTCGAGGTCCTGACGATAAAAGCACGAGCTACTGGCGGATGCGAACGGCTTCCAGAGCAATCACTTCGATGATGTCGCGTTTTTCTTTTTCGGACCAACGGCTTCCCTGAACGCCGACCTGCTGTCCGACAAATTCTTCCAGGCTGACGTTCCCGGTGGGTTTCAGGTCAGCGAGGATCTTTCCGGACGGCGCCATCAGGACATACGCGCTGCCATCTTCGGCCTTCTGGACAATACCAGCGCCGACAAAGCGATTTTCAGGACTGCCCGGAGCGATCGCTGCGGCCGAAGGCGTGCCGGCACTTTCGGTCATGACCTGCGGCATGGTTTCTGAACCCGGACCCAACACCGTTGACGGCGGGTACATGGCCGGATCATTGATCGCGATGTTCGAAGTGTCGCGGCCCAGGAACGATTCAAATGCCTCCGCAAGCTGAGTGGGTTCGCCGGGGGACATCATGCTCTCCGGCCCCGCGCTGGCAATCACGGGCGGGGCGAAACCTGCGCTGGGGTAATGGCGAGCCAGCAGCTCGGCGTCACGCATTTCTGTCTGCGATGTCAGCTGCTTCAATTCGATAAGGTTTGCCAGGCGTCGACGGTACCGTTCAATCGCAGGATAACGCATGTCGATCTGCCCGGAGATGGGTTTGTGACTCGACGACTGCTGCAGGGCGCGATAATCATTTTCGATGCCATCAAGGTCCCACCGGGAGGCGTCTCTCAGGATCATGTCACGAAACTTCAGATCAAGCGCTGCCAGTTGTTGCTGTTCGCGACGGATCTGCTGCAGCCCGGCAAGTTGCTCACTGGGGCCAATCGGAGGAACATCAATGACGCCACCTGCGCCATTTCGAGCTGTTTTGGAATCCATCGGCTGCCTGGGAGACACGAGTGAGCCTTCAGGTCGTTTCGCATTGCCCGGCACTTTGTACGGATCGGAGTTCAGCTGCTGACGCAGTTGATCGTCGACCGGAACAACCGCCGAGCCTGGAATCCATCGTCGCTCACGTGCAGGCGGAGCAATCTTCAACATCGACTGGACTCCGCTGGTCGTATCGATCTGCTTTTGGCCCACGATCGTCACTTTCTCACCAGACTTCAGGCGGCGCTGAAAGACGGAGGTTTCATCACCGAACGAACTGCCAACCCACGCGGGCACGTTTTCTTCACGCACTTCGCCCTCGGTATCACTCAGACGCTTTACAAAGCGTTCCGGTATCCAGCTGAAGCTGCCTGCCGGTGGCTCGATCATGAACCAGCCGCCTGGGTCGTGACGATGGACGGTCACGACAGAATCGCGCGGAAGACTTTGCGTCGGGTAATACGCATCTCCGCCTCCGCTGCGAGCGAAGGTTTCATCCGCAACGACTTTGGCTTCGTAAGGAAAGGTTTTAATCTGGCCCATCGCCGGTGATGCGAAGAGCGACGAGACCACAAGAGTTGTGGCAGACAGGACAACCGTTGCGAATGCACGCAGCATGGCAGTGCCTCCGTGATAGGGTCTGTGAAACATTGAATTTCTTCAGGGAAGTCAGTTTCGGTCGAAAATTCAAGACGCGATCGGCAGACATACGTCATTCGGCAACAAGTGCGTCCTGAGGTATCAGTCCGGCAAAATCTGCCGTCGAATCGAAAGAAGACTGAAGTGTGTTTGCTGGGACATTGGTGAGAAACAGATGACTGTGAGGGCGAATGAAACCAAGTTCAGTGAAGCAGCCAGGGGCAGGGATTCTTCCGGATTTCTTCACGAAAGCTTTGGTTTTTATAGGCCAGAGCTGTAATCCGCGATTCCATTCCTCGCAACTTTTGCCGCTTCATAACTGCACCGAAGCGTTCAGTTCGAGCAGGCTTAATGAATCTTCGAATTTGACTCAAGTCTGGTTTTCGGTGGTTTCCCGTCGCCTGCTCAGGCATTGATTTCGTCCTGAGCATTGCCCATGATGGCATTGGAAAATAGTGCTCAAAGACAGCTTTGTGAGCAGTCGCTTTACTGCTGGCTGTGACGAGGGCGGTAATTGAAAAGAGTTTGAGGGGAGAACCATGCGATTCAGAATTCAACTTGTTTTGACGGCGATGATTGCCGTGGCATCCAGCGGATGGGCCGTGCACGGTCAGGCTGGCAGCATCAACACAAAGCTGAAAATCGGTGATGCGGCTCCCACCTGGAAATCGCTGCCGGGGACGGACGATCAGTCGCATTCGCTGGACGATCTGAAAGACAAGGCCGTTGTCGTTGTCTGCTTCACATGCAACGCGTGCCCGTATGCCGTCGACTACGAAGATCGGATGATCGCACTTCACAAAAAGTATGCAGACCATCCTCAGGGCGTGTCACTTGTTGCAATCAACGCGAACAGGAAACCTTCCGAACAGCTGGAAAAAATGAAGGAGCGAGCCAGGGACAAGGGATTTCCATTTTCGTACCTGATGGATGAAACGCAGCAGGTCGCAGATGCCTATGGAGCCAGCTTTACGCCGGAATTCTTTGTGCTTGACAAAGAGCGACAGGTCGTCTTCATGGGAGCGATGGACGACAAAACTGACCCAAGTCAGGTGTCCATACATTACGTCGACATGGCGATTGGGTCTGCGCTGAATGGAGAAATTACGGAGACTACGGAGGTTCCGGCCCGTGGCTGTGCGATCCCATTCAAGCGTGTTCGAAAGTGACGGCCATCCCGGTTTCTCGCCGGGAAAGTGTCAAAATCCGGCTGCGGCGGGGCGCTCTCCCACTGAACGAAAGCATTTGTTAGCGTACCGATGTCTCGACGGCCGCCTGAATGCGTGCCGGGCCAAGTTGAATCAGGAAGATTCCCATGAAAACACTGAAGGATCGGACCGCCTTTTTGACGGGTGCGGCCTCTGGCATCGGCCGCGCCCTTGCCATCGCCCTTGCTGCGGAGGGCTGCCACCTTTATCTCGTCGATGTCGATGAGAACGGGCTGCGCAGTCTGGAGCAGGATCTTGCCACAACACGCGTGCGAGTCTGGATCAAACAATGTGACCTGACAGATCGCGCTGCTGTTTCCCGTGTTGTCGCCGAAAGTGTGACGACCTGTGGGGGAGTTGATCTGCTGATCAACAACGCTGGCGTCGCTTACTACGGCCCGACTGATCAGATGTCTCAGCAGCAATGGGACTGGCTGATGTCCATCAATCTGCTGGCCCCAATTCAGATCACTCACGAACTGCTGCCGACACTGCTGCAGCGTTCCGATCCGCATATTGTGAACATGTGCAGCATCTCCGGACTTGTCGCCGGCGGACGCTTTGCCGCGTATCACACCAGCAAGTTCGGACTGATTGGTTTTACAGAATCTCTGCGAGCCGAATATGGTCGTCGTGGAGTTGGTGTGACGGCCATTTGTCCCGGCCCCGTGATGACTCATCTCTATAAATCGGCCGCTTCCGGGAGTTCAGGAAAGCCGGTACCGTCTCCACCGAAATGGCTTTGCACGACACCTGAACGCGTTGCCGCAATCACCCTGCAGGCCATTCGCCGGGATCGACGCCAGGTTCTGATCACTCCGACTGCTCATTTTCTGTATCACATGAAGCGCTTTCTTCCGGGCGTGATTGATTTCGCCAATCGCTTCAGCAGCAGCCACTGGAAGCGAAAGCTGTTCGGGACGGCTCCGCCAAAATTGAATCCTGCTCCTCAGTTGCCGAAAGTCGAACCACCAACCAGTCGTGCAGCCTGATACTGGGGTACGATGGGCATTCTTGCCCGTCGAAACATCGTCGCACAAAAATGTCCAACCTGGATTTTAAGGTTTGACAGAGCAGTAGTGATTCCAGTCGCAGGCCTGCTGCGACAAGAGGATTGCGATTGTTCCGGCTGCGACTCACAAAGTTTGATACATTTTACGAATCTGTTTTTGAACGGGGCCATCCATGATTGATCTGACCGTGATTCTCACTGCTAAAGATTCTGCCAATATTCCCGAGCTGCGAACGCTGCTGGCGACTCAGGTTCAGTTGTCACGAGCAGAGCCTGGCTGCGTGCGTTTTGAGGCTTTTGAATCAGGCTCCGTGCCCGGTACATTTATTCTGATCGAACGCTGGGAATCGCAGGCAGCGCTGGATGAACATCGCAAGGCGACCGGATTTATGACAATCTATGCGCCGAAAGTGATTCCACTCGTCGATCGTGTGCCTCACGTCTGCACTGTGTTAGCGGGCACCTGAGTGTTGCCTGGTACCTATATGGCGGCTGGTGCGGGCGGAGTCAGAGTCTGCAGTTCTCGCGGGAGAGCGAAATGCACGTGCTCTTCCCGCAGAACTTCTTCTGACACCGCGGCGTTGAAGTTTTGCTTCAGGAAGTCGAGACATTCCTGGACAACAACTTCCGGTGCACTGGCTCCGGCCGTGACTGCGACCGTCTGACCTTCCTTGAACCACTCTTCCTTCAACTCACTGGCACCGTCCACAAGGTAGCTGGGCATGCCTCGCGAGGCACCCATTTCCATAAGCCGTAGACTATTGGAACTGTTCTGGCTGCCAAGGACGATCAGCACATCGGCGGATTCGATAAGAACTTTGACAGCTTCCTGGCGATTGGTTGTGGCGTAGCAGATATCTTCTTTTTTGGGCGAGTCAATCTGTGGATATCGCTTTCGCAAAGCCTGAATGACGGTGTTGGCTTCTGCGACACTCAGGGTGGTCTGGGTCAGATAGGCCAGCTTGTCGGTGGCTGTGAACGGCAGCCGGTCGACGTCTTCGGGTGTTTCCACCAGCGTGATGCTTTGAGGCGCTTCGCCCATGGTACCGATGACTTCATCATGGCCCTCATGCCCGATCAGAATGATGTGATAACCTTCGTTGGCATATCGAATGGCTTCGAGATGCACTTTGGTCACCAGCGGACAGGTTGCATCCACTGTCTGCAGCTTTCGTCCGCGGGCGATCCGCCGAATCTCCGGAGACACGCCGTGAGCGCTGAACAGGACAATGCCGCCAATGGGCACTTCTTCCAGCGAGTTTACGAACCTGACGCCCTGCTTCGTGAACCGATCCACCACATACCGGTTATGGACGATCTCGTGGTAAACGTAGATTTCCGGACCGACTCGCCGAATTGCCTCGTCGAGACATTCGATGGCCATATTAACGCCGGCGCAGAATCCCCGGGGACTGGCGAGCAGAACTTTCATGGTCGGTTCCTGCGACATCTTAGAGCAGCAGACAAATCAGGATGTGGGTCAGAAGGGTTCGGTTTGTGGCTGAAGAGCCACAGAATCTGCCGCAGAAGGAGCTGGTTCCGGAAGCGGTTTCAGTTCTTCCAACCGCTGGATGATCAGTCGGTTTAACTCCGGAAGACCTTTTCCGGTAACCGCAGAAATCAAGAAAACTTCACGACCTGTCACTTCACGCAGCAATTCGGCGCAGGTCGCGGCGTCGGGCAGTTCTGCTTTTGTGACGCAGATGATTTCAGGCCGCTCGGCCAGAGACTGATCGTACAGTCGCAGTTCTTCGCGAATCTGCGTGTAGTTATCTAACGGATCTGACTGGTCCATCGGGTCAGGTTCGACCAAATGCACCAGCAGCCGTGTGCGTTCTACATGCCGCAGGAATTCGTGACCAAGCCCAGCGCCCGCGTGAGCGCCCTCAATCAGTCCCGGGATATCCGCCAGAACGTATTCGTGATCATAGCCAACATGCACCAGGCCAAGATTTGGATACTTCGTGGTGAAGGGATAGTCGGCAATTTCCGGAGTCGCACGCGAGACTCGACTTAGCAACGTGGACTTACCGGCATTAGGTTTTCCGACGAGTCCAACATCGGCAATCATTTTCAGTTCGAGAATGATCTCACGATACTCGCCCGGATGTCCTTCTTCGGATTCTCTTGGCGCGCGGTTTGTTGGAGTGGCAAATCGTTTATTGCCCCTGCCGCCGCGTCCGCCTTTGGTCATGATGACGCTGTCGCCGTGGTTCTGAAGATCTTTGAGCAGATGGCCGTGCTTCAGGTCCTTTACCAGCGTACCCGGCGGAACCAGGATGACGGTCGGCTTGCCGCAGCGGCCGGTGCACAGGGCACCAAGTCCGTGTTGGCCGCGTTCTGCGTTCCAGTGCCGATGACCGACAAGATTTCCCAGGGAGCCCTGATTTCTATCGGCTTTCAGAATGATGTCACCACCGTCGCCGCCGTCGCCGCCATCCGGGCCGCCACGAGGAACGAAGATTTCACGACGAAAACTGCTGCAGCCATTGCCGCCATCACCGCCGCGACAGTAAAGAATCACTCGATCCGCAAACATGGGAACTCTTTCAACAACCGATACTTTTGCAGCAAAGTGTGCCACTGCCGAGCATTGTCTGACCTGACTTTCCGCGTGGAGCCAGCGTGCAGATTGTAGCGTCAAACCCGCATGAAGGGACTCGTTTTCGTCACTATTCAAGCTCATTCCCCATTTGACAATCGCCGCTCAGCCCTCAGAATCCCGCAGATTCTACAGGAGACGAGGTTTTATGTCAGATTTTCAGTCCGTTGCGAAAGTGGGCGACATCCCGGAAGGTCAGGGGCGTTCTTTTGCGGTCGGCGGCACCGTTGTCGGCGTCTTTCTTTCGCAGGGCCGCTACCTTGCGATCAACGATTTTTGTCCGCATATGGGTGCATCGCTGGCCGAAGGTCATGTGGAAGACGATGCTGTGATGTGTCCCTGGCATGCGTGGCGATTCAGTCTGACGGACGGAACCTGGCTGGATAATTCCAAAAGCAAGATCCGCAGTGCCTGCTATGAAGTGCGAGTGGAAGGCGATGACATTCAGGTCAAAGTACCGCCCGCGATCAGCACAGAAACGCCGCCATGTGAGAAACCTCCTGAAAACGGCTGACCAGGCCCAGGATCGGCCGATGGATGGTGTTAAATGCAAAACTTTGGCTCCTGCTGGACGAGCCAGCAAGGGGGCATTTGACGGGGCTCACATTGCACTATTGCAGCTCAGCAGCCAACAAGAGATGGTCCCTGGTAGTCATTGGTTCAGAAGATATTATAAAACGACGGCTCGCTTTGGGCGTCGTTGAAATCTTCTACGAAAGTCTTTGAACGATGCAAAACCGATTTGCTGTTGCGCTCACAATCATCGTCAGTTCTGTAATGACGCAGGACCTGTCTGCACAGAAATCGCCGGAAGCGAAGACCGTTGTCGCTGCAAGCCTGGATGATACCGTGCCAGGATCGCCATCGTTGCCGACTGGACCAATCATTGAGATCATGGCACTCGATGCCGATGGGCGCTGGATCGCGTATTCAAGATATGGACGTGGTAATGGCGGCCGGAGTGTCTTTATCGGCAGAGTGAATCAGGAGCAGGAACGGCTGATTGATAAAGATGGATGGGGATCACATGGTCTCCAGATGGACAGACGCTTGCTTTCGTTCGGGGTGGCGACCTGGTTTTGTACGACGTCCGTTCCGGGACGCGCCAGGAAGTCTTCGGCGCTGGGCAGTCGCCCTATCGCCATCTGATGCACAATCCGGAGTGGTCGCCTGACAGTCGTCGTATATGCATACGCGGGAGACGCGCGAACGGGAACTCGGAATTCGCAACGGTTTCAGCGGAGGGCAGCGGCCCGGATCTGCAAGTCTGCTGCGATGCCGAAGGTTTCAATCCTGACATCGGATGGTCGAAAGATGGCAGGAGACTGACGTTTCCCGAAGGCCCCATCAATAACGGACCGGGCCAACTTTGGGTCTATGACTTTGAAGCCAAAGGCAAACCCACTCTCCTTATGGGTCAGCCCAACGATCGAAACAATCTCGGCAACGACTGGTCCCCGGACGGGAAGACGCTGTATTTCCTGAGCGTGCAGTGATGCAGTAAACGCTGAGAAAACAAAAGCTGCATTCTTCTTTTCTGTCCGTTTTGGTCTGCCGCGCGGACGACGCGAGGATTCAAGGCCGTGCGCTGCTGTAATTTCGGTCTGCCAACGAGTATCATCGAATGGTGGGAAAAAATAAAAGGGGCAGGCCGTCTTTGGACGGCGAATCTCCAGCGCCATACACGCGATCACTTCATTCGTTACCGAAGAGGTTGCAAGCGGTAGTACGGCGATAATTTATGGTGACATTCTATTTCCTTCATCCGGAGAGACCAGTGACGAAATTGGCAAGCCATCTATTTATCTGATCGAGGATTTGATCGCGTTCGCAGGTGGGGATATTCTCGTCTTTCGTCCCCAAAACGTGGCAAGTGCTCGCTACTTTGTAATGGCGTTGCGAACTTACGAAGCTTTCAAATATCGGGGAATTGCTTCTCAGGGTCAGTCTGTCATTCACATTTATGAATCAAACCTAAAAGCTCATCCGATTCTTGTCCCCTCCTTTCCCGAGCAGCAAAAGATCGCGGCGATTCTGTCGACGTGGGATCGGGCGATTGAATTGACCGAGAAACTGATCTCCGCCAAGCAAAAACGCAAACAAGCCCTCATGCAGCAACTCCTCACCGGCAAAGTGCGGCTCAAGGAATTCGTACAGCCGTGGAGCGATGTTAAGGCGGGCAGCGTGTTCAAAAAGCGTTCCGAAAAGGGACAGGCCGACCTCCCGACGTTGTCGGTAACGATGGATCGGGGTCTTGTCCGGCGAGATTCGATCGATCGGAAGATGGAGACGACTCTTGAAGAAGGAGACCATCTTCTCGTTCGAAAAGGCGACATTGCTTACAACATGATGAGAATGTGGCAAGGAGCTTCGGGGCTTGCTCAAGTTAATGGCATTGTCAGTCCAGCCTATGTGGTTTTGCAGCCCACTGCCAAAATCGATTCGCTATTTGCTGCGTATCTGTTCAAGTTGCCGCGAACGATAAAGCACTTTGAGGACTATTCTTTTGGACTAACGGGCGATCGATTGCGACTCTACTACAAAGATTTCGCCATCATCCGACTTCAAATCCCAACAGTAAAGGAACAGCGGGCCATCGCGTGCCTCTTGGCAACGCAGGATCAAGAGTTGAAGATACTGCATAGCCGAGTACACAGTTTGCAGAAACAAAAGAAGGGCCTCATGCAGCAGCTTCTCACCGGCAAGGTGCGTGTGAAAGTTGAACCAGAAAGAGTCAAAGTCTGAACCCCATCATGAACCACGAAGCACACGAAAAATCGCAGGCAAGCTCGGAGAGCATCGCAGATGGGAAAAGGCGTGCGTTGTCACAGCTTCCATGTAGGTTGGACATTCTTGTCCGACTGCGTTTCGACGGGCAGGAATGCCCATCCTCCTCCGCAAGGAGGGCCTACAGTAGGTGCTTTCTGGCGGAAAGCACTTTCGCCTCAAGGCGAACCTTGTGTGCACATCGTTGAAGATCGCAGTCTGCGATGTTTCATCGCAGACACACAGGTCGCGGCAAGCCGCGAAGCCCTCCTCGGCAAGGAGGGCCTACAAATGCTTCCTTTTCGTGTCTTTTGTGTCTTTCGTGGTTAGACTGCTCTCGCTGATGCTCCAGACTTCAACTTTTCGGACACAACGAAATGACAAAAAATGTGGAACTGGATGTGGCACAGGCAACATTGAGCGAGCTGGTTGCCGGGCTGACTCCCAACGACGACATCGTGATCATGAAAGACGATAAGCCGGTGGCAAAACTGGTGGCGGTTTCACCGGTTCGCTCCGCACGTGTTCTCGGTCTCATGAAAGGCAAGTTGACCATTCTCGCCGAAGACGATGATCATCTCAAAGACTTTGAGGAGTACATACCCTGAAGTTTTTACTCCAGCAATCACATCGCAAACCCGACCGCGAATCACGAAAGCACGAACCACACATAAGAACCATTGCGACGCCTTCCTACGTTTCCTTTTCGTGTTTTTCGAGTCTTTCGTGGTTACACTGCCTTTCCTTCGTTCAATAACCACCGCACTGCTATCGCGTTTTGACTACGTTTCAGTCTGCGGACTATTCAGGGAGAAACAGAGATGACAAAAACAGTAGATCTGGATGTGGCACAAGCCACTCTCGGCGAACTGATCGCCGGATTGAAGCAGGATGATGAAGTGCTGATCGTGCAGAATCAGAAAACGGTAGCTCGAATTGTGCCGCCGAAACGGGGAACGCCGCAGTTTGGAAGCTGCAAGGGAATGCTGACGATCGTGTCCGACGATGATGAACATCTGAAGGATTTTGTGGAGTACATGCATTGAAACTTCTGCTCGACACCCACACTCTGCTGTGGTTTGCTCTCGGCGATGAGCGTTGCAGTGTCAAAGCCCGGCAATTGATCGGAGATCCAAACCATGAAAAATGGGTGAGTCCGGCGAGTCACTGGGAATTGGCAATCAAGATTTCTCTCGGACGATACACGCTCCCCGGCCCATTCGAGGATTTCCTCTCGGCCGCAATAGAAGGGAATGGGTTTTCAGTCCTGCCTATCCTGCCAAAGCATACCGGAATGCTGATTCATCTTCCCCATCATCATCGTGATCCTTTCGACCGACTGATGATCGTGCAGGCAATGGCTGAACTGATGCGAGTCGTCAGTTCTGACCAGGCATTTGACGCTTATCCGATTACTCGACTCTGGTAATAGATTCACAGATGGCAGCTTCTGAATTCCTCGAAGACCTGGTCTCCCACCTTCCTGCGTTGCAGGTGCTGTGCAATCTGGGTTACCAGTATTTGACTCCCGCAGAAGTCAATGCCCTGCGAGATCACCGCAAAGGCAGTGTGCTGCTGAAACCGATTCTGGATCAGCAACTGAGGAAGCTGAATCAGATTCAGTACAAAGGGCAGACAGTTCCCTTCTCTGACGCCAATATCAAATCGGCGATTGATGATCTGGACGTGCCTCTGAACGATGGGTTCATCAAAGCCAATGAAACAGTGCATGAGCTGCTGACCTTGGGAGTTGCCCCATCTCAGACCATCGACGGAGACAAACGCAGTTTCAGTCTGCAGTACATCGACTGGAAGAATCCGGCGAATAACGTCTTCCATGTGACCGATGAGTATGAAGTCGAACGCAAGGGAAGTCACCAGCATTGCCGACCGGACATCGTGCTGTTCGTCAACGGAATCCCTTTGGCTGTGATTGAATGCAAACGGCCCGATCTGAAGGAGGCCATGAAAAAAGCTATCAGCCAGCACACGCGGAATCAGGGCCACAGTTACATCCCGCAGTTGTTTAACTTCAGTCAGTTGCTGATTTCCGTCAGCCAGAATCAGGCCAAGTACGCGACCACAGGCACTCCGGCCAAGTTCTGGGCGATCTGGCGTGATGAACTTGAGGATGAGGAAAAAAACGCGGCGACCGTTGATGAAGCTGTCGCGGAGTATCAAATTGCCGGGCTGTCAGCATCAGGCAGTAAAAAACCGCAGCTCGTGAAACGCAGCCTGAAAGATGTTGTTCATCGCCCACTGTCGCTCAGCATCTGGAAGAAGTTTGACGAGTCGCACACTGCGGATGTCGTCGCAAAAGCTCGCGAGATCGCAACTGCTGGGCCACGACTGCCATCGCCACAGGATGAATTGCTGTTCAATATCGCTCGCCCAGAACGACTGCTGGAACTGATCGAACGGTTTATTGTCTACGAAACGGAAGAAGGCAAACTGCTGAAGAAGATCTGCAGGTATCAGCAGTACTTTGCCATATTGGAAACACTGGCGACCGTGACGAATGTTCGAGGCGACGAACAGCGAGGGGGCGGAGTTATCTGGCATACGACAGGTTCGGGCAAGAGCCTGACGATGGTGATGCTAGCGAAAGCTCTGGCGATGGAGCCGACCATCAAGAATCCCCGCGTAATTATTGTCACGGACCGAGTGGATCTGGATCAGCAGATCTTCAAGACGTTCAAAGCCTGTGGCAAAGAAGTCGCCCGAGCAACTTCCGGTGAAAATCTGGTCAAGCTGGTGGCGGATGGCAAAGTAGACATCATCACAACGATCATCGACAAGTTCGAATCGGCGATGAAGAAGCATGGATTGACTGATCTCAGCCGAGATGTCTTCATTCTTGTTGACGAAAGCCACCGCAGTCAGTCGGGGATTGCTCACGCCAGTATGCGAAAAGTTTTTCCCAACGGCTGTTTCATCGGGTTCACGGGAACTCCATTGTTAAAGGCCGAGAAGGGACGACGCGAAAAGAAGAACTTCAAGCATGTGACTCGTCAGCAATTCGGAGACTATCTGCATTCGTACAGCATGAAGAAAGCTGTGGAAGACAACGCGGTGACTCCGATTCTGTACGAAGGCCGGATGTCCCATCTGAAGCCGGACAAGGAATCAATCGACAAATGGTTCGCCCGGATTACTCAGGATCTGAATGACGCTCAACGAGCCGACCTGAAACAGAAGTTTAGCAAAGCCAATGAACTGCTGAAGACCGACGATCGTCTGTATGAGATCGCTTTCGATATCTGCAATCACTTCTGTGAGAATTTCAGGGGCACAAAGAAGAAGGGGCAGTTTGCCGTCAGCAACAAAGCGGTCGCTGTTCGTTATCTGCAGTTGTTCAATCAGATCGGGACGGACTTCCCGCAAAGAAAGGTATCGACACATCTGGTGATCTCCAGCCCCGACATGCGAGAAGGCAACGACGAAGTCGATGACCCAGCAGTGCTGAGGAAAGAGACCTCTGAGGAACAGAAGAATCGCATCAAAATGATTCAGGAGTTCTGGAATCAGATGATGCTGGAATACGGTTCTGAAGCCAAATACCTGAAGACGATCGTTTCCGATTTCAAAACGAAGCCGGATCCTGAAATTCTGATCGTTGTGGATAAGCTGTTGACGGGATTTGATGCCCCCTGCAATTCAGTGCTGTACATCGACAAAGCTCTGAAGGGCTGGAGAGGAATACTGCAGTTGCAGTTTGCAGTCCAACATTCTTTTGCCTGTCTCCAAGGGAGAAAACATTATGAAGGTTTCAGTTAGAGTTCGGGAGTTGTATCGATGCGATATGCACAAGAATCCGTTAATATGGCGTGATCATTGTTGCAAATTGCAGAGCAAGATCGTTGAGTTGAGGTTTGGCAGGTACGCTGCCGCCGATTATGTCCATCGGGGCGGCGTCCATTCTGAAATAAATCTTACATACAGAGAGCTTATTACACTGGAGTGCATCAAAGGGGTCAGGCCTCTTTGATGTAAGAATTGATAGACCTTCCTGACCAACCCCAATCATAAAGTGACGAATGGATGATTTTTCGTTAATGCTTTCAGGAAGACATCGTGCCACTTCACTTGACGTCTATATCAAAGAGACCTGACCCCTTTGATGCTCCTCGAATCAGTGAATGTTATCTGGCGGGATAATGACCCTCAGTGGCGTAACGCGTGACAACCATATGACACAATTTGATCCAAAACGACGTGTTTTAACGTACTTGGCGCCAGTTATACTATTCGGCATTCCGTCCATGGGAGTTACCGTCCTTCTACTGCAGTGGTTTCAATTGGAACGACCGACCGTGGCGCTTTGTGGCTTATTTGCTGGAATGGTAGTACTAGTGTTTTGGTTTAAACGGGTCACTCACCAGAATTTGGCGCATGAGGGCACTCAGGATATGAGAGTCGCGGGAGGTAAGCCGGGGACAACCGAAACTGTTGAAAACATTGTGGTTTGTTGGGAAGTGACTGACTTGGAAGACTCTGGACCTGGTTATGCAGTTCAAACTGAGGTCGGTAGGGCATTCTACTTTGCCGGCCCAGCAATTGGTAATATTGATAATGAGGGGGACTCGCTTCCAGTTTGCGTTGTCTTGGAACTTCACCCGAAGGACGGGACAGTGATCGCCGCTCGCGGGAACGGAGATCGCATAAGCATAACGAAACGGATCTCATCTTCGCATCTTCGATTGCCAATAGAGAGCAGCTTCGCTTCTTGCGAATCGTTTCCGTCAATGTTTCAAGATGTATGAACTTTCTGAAATTCATAGCACAGTCGTAATTATGGACAGTCGCTTATTCGGGGGAGTCGAAAAACGGGACATTCAACTTTTCACGGGGCGGCTTATGAGACTTGGCAATGAGTAACACTCGTAATCAATGCGATGGCGTCGGGAATGCCACGAATCAAGCACCGAGTTTTCGTCACGATTTCGCACAATTGACGCAGTCGTATCAGGCTCACAGCGGTGCGGTGAATGCCGGGACTACGCCGCAGATGCAGTACAGCTATGCGGATGGTTGTTCGAACACGATCCGCACGACAGGCATGACGAATCCGAACGGCCGGAACGTGGTGGATGATTACGGGGCTGCAGGCAGTATCAATGATGCGGTCAGCCGCATCTTCGAAATGAAGAGTCCCGGAGCGGCTTCGAAACAGATGGGATGCAGTCGATTGAAATTCGGAATGGCCACGTAAAGAACATTCTAACTTGTGAACAGGACAGTTCGAACAATGCAGGACATCTGTGTCATCGGGTACCCATCGCGTGTTGGCGGGGCGGATACGGAACTGGATCATCAGATCCGAGTCTGGCAGGCTCTGGGGCTGACGGTGCATTTGATTCATTCGGGACCGATCGATGACAATCTGCGTTCCATGAAGATGGAGGAGCGTGGCTGCGTCATTCACACGCCCTGCGACTGGGGAGCCTGCAAGGGAATTCATGTCATCTCCTATTGCAACGGTGAGTTCCTCAAGAGCCTGGAGGCCATCAAGCTTTACGCAAAGTCCACCACGTTTGTGAACTGCATGACATGGCTGTTCGATCAGGAAAAGGAAATGCATCGGCGAGGCATGATCGATGTGTTTCTCTATCAAACCGATCATGCCCGAGAAGAAAAAATCCAGGACGAACTGAAGACGATCAATTCGCGCCGTGCCTTTCGTGGTTAAAAACCGGGTGCCTTGACTTGATCATTTCGAAGACATTGAGAACCACGGAAGACACGAAATACACGAAAGAATCGCAAAGCACAAAGAGC